>Ga0181612_169952_pt1:0-10000 | contig 13499 bp, 11 predicted proteins | sample HoacroProtozoa21_FD_119630 | JGI IMG/M metagenome (GOLD analysis project Ga0181612, IMG submission 119630) | Hoatzin crop microbial communities from Cojedes, Venezuel. Combined Assembly of Gp0051906, Gp0051904, Gp0051908 | reverse complement strand
GAGATCGATCAGTAGAGCAAAAAATCCCAAATGTTACTTGTGCTTTTCAGCTGGAGGTTAACAAAGGTCACTGGTTGTTTTCACAAGATTTCCAACACTGGCGTGCTCCTTATGTGCATATCTGGTCTGACCTTTTACAAAAACTATATTAATTAAAATTCTGAAAACCAGACGTATTAGATCTGAGCCCTTCACTTCACAGAAACTAGGGTCGTTTAAGGTCACTGATTCTAGTTTGGTCAAGGAAATATCCACATGTGTGTTTTAGAGGTTGGCTACGGATCGGCTCAGTGCTGCGCATATGTTACACTTTTCATGTGTAATCCTGAACTGATACGCGAGGGCTAGGGGCAAAATACTATCAGAGGAAAAAGGACCTTATATACTCCCACTGTATCAGTCCCAACACCTTTTAAATAGACATGCGCAATAATATGGTTGGCAAAATTAATATAACCTGACTACTATTTTTATGACATTTTAGGGATGGTGAAATTATTTCAGTCCATTTTACCATACCACAGAAAATCATGAGCAGTATTACAGGGGGCTGAAATTCTCCGTATTTATCAATGAGGGATGGATGATTAAGATAAAAGCATCCCTGCTATTGATCACAGGCCTCTCTCATCTATTAAAATAATAAAACTACATAAAGCTGCAGCACTTAAAACTCAGCACTTGAAGAAGGTGACCGAATGCAAACTCTGGTGGTAGCGTCTCCCCACGTGGAAGAGGGCTCCGGCTGCTATCCATCCTTCGGTGCCAAAACCTGCCAGAGAATACAGCCACCAGTACTTGGCACGGACCTGGTTTAGCCCAAATCACGACCTGGCTGTCCTTGCCATTGGCTACAGAAACCCAGAGCTGGGCTCAGGGGCACTCAGCAGGTCTTCACCGCACCAAACCCTGTGTATATCTTGCTGTATCAGGGTGACTCAATGCCATAACCATCTGGATTTCCATGGTGATGGATTTTGGTGCAGCAAAAATAGGTTCTGTGAGACATTTCCTTCATCGGGATGCCCCAAAGAGGTATTTAGGACCATCACCTTCCTTTTTACCAAGCAGCCCCTGTCCGCCTAAGGAGATACTTGCCACCCAGCAGTACTGGTTTCATAAGCTTTCTGAGCCTCTGTTACCCATCAAAGAAGAACCAACACCACAGTCCCATGGCATCAAGAGATGCCGCTGATGCGTTCCAGCACTGGGCTCAGAGAGAGCTGCTGGGTTTGTGCACAGAGCTGTTAGCACCACCAAAACTTACCGGTGACCAGAAACCAGTCTAGCAAAGCACCATTCGGAAACTATCAAAATACAGCCCTGTATAAAATATTTTTATTACATATACTATTCTGGTTTTCTTAAGAAAAAAAAGGTGTTTTTTTCCAAGTGAAAATCATGAGGGTTTTAAGGCAAAAAGTGTGTCTTTTTGCTTGGCAGAGGATGGAATATCCCAGTCATGCTGGAAAACCACTGCTTGCTGGCCTGATATTAGCCTGGATCCAATTAGAAACACTTTTCAGTTTTAACCCAGGTGGAATTGCAGGATTATAACAGCAAAAGCCTGTGCTTGAGAGGAAATGGAGAAAGTTGTTCTTGCTGAAGAAAGGAATAAAGGTCTGTTCAGTACTCCACAAAAATCTCACACAAAGCCAGTGATCTGAACACAGGTCTCCAGCTGAAGATCAAAACCGATTTTGTGCTCAATGGCTGGTACCAGGTACTGAGGACCCATTTGTCCCTCCATGAGGGGAGGAAGTACACTGGTTTTCCATCAGGGAGAAAGCCAGCTTCTCCAGACCATGGTGGACACTGTCCATACAAAACTGCTCCACCTAAGCACCTCTCCTGCTCAATGCTTGCCCGTACCCAAACCAACCTTGTAAGAGAAGCCCACCAGTTCAACACAGTTCCTTCCAAGAACTCAGCCAGCCTGCAGCAGTTTGAATAAGGGAAATACCAGCAGTGCTCAGAGCCACCCTGCGTCACACCAAAAAGGATGCAGCCTTGGACCCTGTGAAAAACCCAAGCGCAGGAGCAGCACACACAGGCACCATTTTGTACGTGTGCTTACAGCACCGACCGCCCCAGACCCTCATGCGGGTCCCTGGGGACTCTGATAGTGCCAACAAGTGCCAACATGGCAATGACTCGCTTCGACAGGTGACTAAATCTTGCCAGGCTTAAATGATTTTTATAGACAAGCTTTCACAAACTATGGAAAAAGCCTAAAACTCCATACTGGATATAATTTCTTCAGAGTAAAAAAAAAATGTGCTCACACAAGCCTAATTACACAGAAAATTTCCTTTAAATTACTGTGAAAACCATGAGATAAATAAATTGCATGCATTTATCATGCATCCGTGTATTTACAAAACACGTACAGGAAAAAGGTGCACTGCTCTAGAACCTTTCTGTCTTCTGCTTCCAAGACACCAAGACACTTTTACAAACGTAAGCTTCCTTTATTTAATGAAAATTATAATTCCAACAACCATGGGACACATGAAGCAGCAGCACTGAGAGAGGTACCAAGTGAGGTGATATTTGTGATAAAATGAAGCGAATTGGCAATAAGATACAGGAAAACGCTCTATTCCACCGTCTGGTTCTTAGTTCCCACTTTTCTCATATAGTATCGAAGAAGAAAAACATAGTATTTGAATTTTTCTGTATCAGAATTCTACCATATCCAAGACCAAGACTATCATGTTATTACAGGCTTTGATTTGCAGAATCTGAATTAACAGATAGCTATAGTAGGACATTATCACATAACATAAACTGCAAACTGAACCAGGCTCTTAAAGGTTAACAGCTAAGGGATACCCATAGCTTCTTTTTAATTACTTGCTGCAAACTTTTTGAGCTCTTTTCCTGGCTGCTTTTTCCAGGTCATATTCAGAAGCAGACATACCAAAATACTCTACCATGTGGCTGACCCAAACATGAGCAGGACAGGAACCTTCACAAAAGAAAAGAAAAAGGAAAGGAAAAGATAAAAAGAAAAATAAAAGCCTATCCTCAGAAGATACGCAGATCCATGTTAGAAATGCAGGAGGCTGAGATAGTTTGGATAAATGCCCAAACTTCTGAGAGTTTAATCAAAACTAAACCAACCAATCCTCTTCCCCTTTTGAGATTTGCCCAGCAACAATTACAATCAGTTTTAAAAACCACAAGTACTTTATAAAAACTAGAATATTATAAATCTTCTGCCACATGAAGCTAATAAAAATAAATAATAATAATAAATTTTAATGTTTAAGGCACCCAGGCCCAAAGGCATTAACCTGCGTTTGTGCCTCAAGTCAATGATATTTATAGTTTCAGAAATATTTGAATAAATGTAGTTTTTGCAAAAGGGTATTTTCACTTACCAGGGTTTAGACTGATTATATTGACTGCACTAGGACTTGTAATGAGATTGCTTAAGACGTTATTCCATTTACACGTTCATCTGACATTATTAAATCTCCATTTGTTTCTATCACGGAGAATTTAGAAATATGTTCCAGAGAGGGTATTGTTGGCCACACAGGCCATCATCAACCTCCTTCTTCCCAGTTCCATATTAAAGTTAATAGCATCAATGTTGGCTTGCACCAGCTCTTCAGCCTGGGATGCCCACAGCCAGACAGCCCCAGACATCTCTTTCGGACGGCAAGAAGCCATTTTGCTAGCCCTGGAAGGGACACTTCTTGTTTCTCACCGCCTCATCCCATCGACTTTACGTGTTCATTTAGAGGCAGACTATCCCGTAACGCTGTGGTTGCTACCATCCCGCACCCAGAGGGTGTATAACGTTTCTACATCACCTACGCACTACAGAAAACATTTGCTTTTAAAGTCAAGTGGTTTAGCTGGCCTGGTTCTAGTAGGAAGAGCCGAGGTAAAACATCAATCATCACTTTGAAAAGTTTAGAGATGATGGCGAACTGCAGTGGGATTTCAGTGCCATAATCCCACAGGCAGCAAATTGTCCCTGAGCCCCAAATCTGAGCTCTTTTCCTCCTTCTATCCAAGAAAAAATGCCATATAAATCTTCCAGTGGCTTTTGCTGGCAGTAGGGAGAAGCAAAAAGTTAAGCAAAGATATTTTAATTGCTGCAGTTAATAAAAATAATGCACTATCGTGTGAATGGTGCATATTAATGTTCAGGAAATGCGCTATTGTGCTTTTCATCCTCAGGGACTGGGGCGCAGCACCCTAGTGAATGTGGCAAACAGTGTGTTTTCACTTAGCATCATTCGTTTGTAAAAACAAAAATCGAAAGCAAACACATATGCAAAAAAATCCCATTTTGGGAATATGTTGGAGCACTTCTAGAAACTGCTGAAACTGTTTTCATAATCCTTCCACTTGTAAGGCCAAATGCCTTAATTACCATGAGACCAACTAGCTACAGAGGGCTCAGAAAGAGCCATAAAAACATTTGAGGGGGGCTTAAAATAGCTTTTCCTCCTCCTAAAAATAGAACACTGCACAGAGAAAACACTTCGACCCCTTTTGGAGGCAACTGAGAAGTGTGAGGCCAGCCCCAGGGGGGAGGCAGGGATCCCCCAGCCCCGGCACCACGGCTTTCTCCACCGCTGCTCTCCCAGGCCGGGGTACTCTGCCAAAAGCATGATGCTGTCCTGTATCAAAACCCATTTCTAGCCTGTACTGAGTCTGACCAGCCTCGGGTCTTGAGCCAGGATGATTTTTTGGGGAGGAAATTCCACATTTGGGAGGGAAAGGACGAAGCATTTAAAAAGGTCAGCTTGCCAATAAAAAAAGGCAGTTATAGGAATAGAGGGGAGGAAAACATTTCCTGGGTCACTGAGTTTTGTCCAGTGCTACCAGAAGGAACTAATTCATATATCATCTTTCACAAACTGACCCAGCTCTTGCAGCAGGCGGAAACATCAGGATCCACCTCGAAAACAGAGCGTGAGCCCCTGCGACGGCCGGCGGTGCCTCTGCAGCTCCCGTCCCCCTCTGCTGCAACCTTTGCAAAGGTGCAAGGAGCAATGAAACATTGCCAAAATTCATGCTTAACCTAGAAAGTCGCACTCTTTATTTTTTTTTTCCTTCTTTTTTCCAAAGCATCTGCTGCTGAAGAGGTCCCTCCATAGCACGATTTCATTAGATCAAAAAGCAGAGGGAAGACTTAGGAGAAAAAACAAACCTTCCTGTCTGATGGGGACGAGCCTCCAGGTCAAGAACCCAGAGACTGGAACCATGAAAGGAGACTCGAATCCTCCCCTGCAAAAAGGTGGGCTTCAGTGCAGTCTCGACGCTGATGCCTTATTGAAATCTGGCAAGTCCCTCAAGATCCCTGCCTCAGTTTTCCAGTCTTCAGTATGCAGGTTATTATTTACCCGTCCTTGTAAGGGACTTCATCATATGTAGATGTACACACCCACTGGGACAGTCCCAACACTAATTTCTGCTTCATATCAGATTATGTGATCGTTATTAACCTTCCAGCTTTCAGCACTGAAGGGTCAAATCCATCTCAGCTTAGCAGATGAAGCTCTGCTGACTTCGCTTAAGTTGCAACAGCTTACTCCAGGACTGGATTTAGTCCTGGGCATTTTTCAATTTAAAATACACTGGCAAGGCAAAGCCACCCCTGTTCCTTCCAGGGGTGGTCTGATTTCATTTACAAGTATTTGTGCTGGCAAGTTCTACATAATGTTCAGATGCAATTGTGCCTGAGTATTAAATATAATGGGTTAGATGTTATGAATAGGAAAATGAGATAACTTGGTAAAGGAGGTTTGACAGCAAGAGTGAAAGAATGAAGATTCAACTTAAGCTGCTGAAAGCCTAACAAGATAAAGACAGGCTGGGGAGAGTTCCCTTAAATATGATGAAAATAAGGCCTGAAGGGGTGGAATGATAGAGAGGCTGAGGACTACATGCTTCAAGACAGAAGATGAATGTGCCCAACATGACAGTAACATGTAGCCAAATTAATCAAAGTACCCACAGCACTAAATAGAACCAAAACATACAGATTTACGCAGAAATTCCAGAACCGCAGATGTGAGACACACAGAAGGACACATCTTTTCTATCTAAATTAATTGTCCATATTTTTGCTCATTGGCTTTTATTATTCTGTGTCATCAGAAACAGTATAAATCTTCCTTTTACATTTTAAATGCGTGCCGCCTTCTCCAGTGTTGAACCCACAGTTCCCACAGCACACGCCATTAGGTCTCCCCGTTAAAGACATCACGGCATATGCCATATATCCTGAAGCTAAATTACCAGGAAAAGTTTCCTAAAAATCACAGGAGCTCATGACCGTGCGACAAAAACAAACTGTTACATCCACTAATATTTCACCTTGAAAGTATAATTTTAAGACAATTCCATTTCCATGATTCGCACTGGATTTACAGCCTTTGTTGAGCCCTGTGTTTTTGCCGGGCAGATGCAGCCTGGCTCGCAGCCGCTCCGCTCGCCTTCCACTGCCTCCCCACGCGGCTGCCATGCCCCCGGCTTCTCCGGGGACTTCTCCAGAGGCTCCTCCACTCCCGCAGCCCTTGTAGAGGTTGGGAGTTTGACTTCTAGACCCTCTCAGCTGCCAAAGGACAAGCAGTAAATTCGGGGTCGCTGCCCCCCTGACTTGGGTTTTAATCAGTGGCTGCTTGTCTTGCTCAGAACGTAAACTCCCAATCGAGACAGCTGCTAGAGATTAAGTAAATTCAGATCAGATCAGATCCTGATCTCGCTTGTACTCAAGAGTGCAAATTTCAGTGTAATTCGAGTCTGAAGCAGAATCTGGCCCCAGTGATTCCAACGAGTGCCCAAAGTCTGCGCTGCAAGCCCAGTGAAGGGAAAGCAAAGCAATGTTCTTAGGATGGAAGACTCCTTCCGCAACTAGGAGCCATGCAAACTCGATGCATTTGTCATCGCGTCCCAGATACATGCTGGATGCCACCTAGTTGCCCCGCATGCTGCCTTTAAGCATCCCCTTCCCTTTCAAATGCGCAGGGGCAGGGTGCCCGTGATGTATCTAGGGAAAACCAGGGGCTGGAGAGGGCGATGTCCCTGTGCATCCCACCTCCCGACAGCGGCCGAGTGGCGGCGAGGCTCAGAGCAGAGGGGCTCCTGTGGTTCACAGCCCAGCTGCTCCTCCCGAGCAGGCACCACCTTCCCAGGCTTTGTCTGACGTGCGAGGACTTTAGACTGGTCTTATTCCAAGAGCTGGGGCTGCTGTCCTCCTCCCCACCCCACACCAGTGCCAGCCCCAGCCCCAGCCCGCTCAATGGAAGGTGACAGGGATTAGAGGTTTGAATTCCTTGCCTTATTTTTTACTTTTTTTTTTTTAAAGAGATTCTAGATGCCAACATGACTTTTTTGCCTGCAAGAGATTAGGCAAATGAATGCAAAGGGTGACAGAGAGGAGGACTCAGCCCTACTATCCAGAGGCAAGTTTCTGGGAGGATCAACTTTCCCCTCATTCTGCTGTTATGAATAGATTGATCTTTTGTGTGTGTGTCTTGGCTTAGCGAAGTCAGTTAGCTAACACAGAGTGGGGAGCAAACTCAGTCCAAATAGCACCAAGCCACCAACACACACTTTATTTGCTTACAGATAGTTTACAAGATGCAAAGAGAGTGAGAAAGAAGGGCATTGCCTGGCACTATCACTCCCTCTATTGGAAAAAAGTGTATTTTCATAAGAATGTGCATTATATTCCACAGAACAATGCAAAATAAAGTGACCAGTGCACAAACAAAAAGTCTTATAATTTACTGGAAAAGGGACTGGGCAAAGAGGGCATTATTTTCCACTTTGTAGAGAGAAAGGGAAAGTAGTACGTTACGAAAGTAAATCATGCTTTAAAAGACACCAGACTAGATAAAATTTAGAATTGAATAAAACAGGAACCATTACACAAAAATTCAATTTATTTACAGTCCACTGCATGATCTCCATTCTCCTGTGGTTACACCCTGGCATGGGACCTAGCAGCTCCCTGGACAATTAGCACAGGCAGCTCCCGCTGCTATCAAATACATGGTTTTCTAAACAGAGGGGACCTTTTTGCCTTCTGCTGCCCCAAACAGTAAACAAGGCTATGACAACACAGCACAGACATGTTCTCCATCTGACATAGTTTCTGTGTAATACATGAAATGCGCCAGAAAAAGCCGTCAAAGATTTAAATCCCATAGGAAGGAGCAAAAGTGAGAATGAGATTTCTATGCCTCTTCCCTTCCTCTGCCCTTTTGTGCTATGATGAAACAGGGAGTAGGGTTTTCCCTGGCAGGGTATTGTGGTAGGACCATACACAGCAGCTCCAGGGGATGAGACAGGGACCAAAGACTGAAGCCTAACCTCAGCTCCAGCCTCCCTCTCAAACAAGGCTTTTACTTCTAAAATGAACAGAAGATCTAGTATTGTTTCATCTATACAAAATGGATGGTTTGGAGACAAACGTATTACTGGTGTAAATCAGGAATGTTCCCCAGAATTCAACAGAAATGTGGATTTATGCCTGTCGAAGATTTATTGTCTGTAGGAGGATGACGAGGGCAAGACAGCCAGGACCCCAGTGTACTCCCAAAATAGATTAGCATCACTTTTTTTTCACCAGCCAGTTCCAAGACAAATCTTGGTTGAGGGTACACCGTCTGACCCCGCTAACAAAGAAGGCTTCCAAAGCTGGGAACTGATTCATCTCAGACATTTCTCTCACAAATAGATAAGAGGAACTTTTTCAAGCAGCCTGGATCTAGCTGAGGAGACCACGCTCCCTTGCACCTTCCTCTGCTCCGCATTTCAGGGCACATTTAAAGCAATTTGCCAGGAGAGATGGCATGAACAGGTAACTTGAAGAGCCAGAGGTACCATCTGAAAGCTTGCAGTTAAATGCAACATGCTTCAAGTCTGGTCCCGCTCTGCATCGCTAGCAGCGTTGGGAAGGCTTCGGGATGCACTCCCTCCTCTGGATGTGGACAGCTGTAAAAGTCATCTCTGAGCACTTAACATGATTTTAACAGGTTTAAGCCTGTTTCCTCACATTAAGTATGGGTGCATACACTGGAAGAACAAGAGATTAGCACATGGTGCTCACTGGAGGAGAGACATCCACAAAGCAGGAGTACTAATAGGGGATTTAGCAACTATTAGCTTCACGCAAAAAAACATTTTTTCCAGTATGGACCATGAAGATCTCAGCCCTCCTTGTGTGACACCCATAACGGAGAGAGGGATCAAGGAACCTGACTGTGGGGAGAATGTTCATAACCTGAAGGAAATTTAAGCAAAAAAGCAATTAAAAAAAAGAATTTGGTCATATGGGATTGAATTTGCAAAGAAAGGGTGCAAAACAAGCACTATATTGAGGGCAGGACTCCAAACACTTTGGGGGATCTCTGCAAGTATTTCTTTACACATCTATTAAAAATCAAGGTGTATCACAAAACATGTGAAGGATATTGCAGCTTTTTAAATATAATTTTTCATGTTCTTTTGAAAGGTTGAACTTTTCAACTATGTCTGAAGAAAATTCCTTTTCTTCTACTAAGAAAAAACTACTATTCTTGAAGGAATGTTGTCTCAACTTGACATTTTTCAGTTATCTCTGCAGACAATTGTCAAATACCTCTGTACTGAGAAATACCATGCTTAATCCAGGTATTGCCATATCTGAGCAGGAGACAGCCATTAGAAGGAGAGCTGCTTGGCTCTCGCAGACAGGACCAGAGAAAACCCTAGAGAGAATCAGGGCAAAACCTTGCTCAGGAGAACAGGCCAGTTGAACTCGAGTAGAGCTCATCTCACTAAAATCTCCAGATTGCAATTTAAAATCTAAAATTACATTACATTCTTCTTAGGAATACAGTGATTTGTACCTCAGTTCCCTTCAAGCCCCTCATGGAGCCTTGCTCTGCTCAGCCTCTGAGACGTGATAGCAACACAGGACAAGGCAGAAAAGATGAAAGTTAAGTTGATCACACTTTTTTTTTGTGTGTGTGTGTGTGTGTGT
>Ga0181612_157130_pt1 | contig 13499 bp, 5 predicted proteins | sample HoacroProtozoa21_FD_119630 | JGI IMG/M metagenome (GOLD analysis project Ga0181612, IMG submission 119630) | Hoatzin crop microbial communities from Cojedes, Venezuel. Combined Assembly of Gp0051906, Gp0051904, Gp0051908 | reverse complement strand
TGGAGTGTCAAAATTGCATGTGTGTCTGTTTTCAAATGTATTTCAATTGTGAAGCCCCCACCAGCTTCAAGAGAGCACTTTCAGAATAGTGTTGAGTGTGCAGATGAAACTGTCACCTGTAATGTGTCTCAGTGACTATGGACTAAAGCAAAGGAGTGGTCAGCAACCTAACCTAGAAGTTTAATTGTCCCTTAGGAGCTTTCACCTGACTTAGGCTGATTTTGCTGGAGCCAGCAGATTTCTGCGTTCCACTTCTGGTTCTGCCTGAGTATCTTTACATAAGCCTAGACAAGTCTGCAGACTGCATTTTAATTTATTCTTTTGTGAGATGAGGTTAGGAGTTAATTTGAGAGCAGAAAGTCGTGCTGTTTGGCTTGAATTAAGTTGTTTAAGGGAATGCTGAGGATATGCAAAGGGTCTTGTGCTTCTGGGCATATGAGAGAACGGGATTATTTGAACAGGGCATTTGCCTTATGTTTGTCATTCATGTGTGATGTTTGTCTCATCTTTTAGATTAAGCACAGCAAATACTGCAGATAGCCCCATTGGGGCTAAATATAACTGAACATTAAAAAGTCATTTTACAAGCTTGATTGCTCTGTTTTTGATAAAAATTCTTATTGACGATTGGAGGCCAGGTTAGAGAAAATCAGAAGGATATCATTGTCTGTGGACTAGCCGAAGATTTTCTAATTAAGCGAACAAGTTTCGTCAGCCACCTCCTCCCTCAATATTCCCATTTGAGCAAAATGAGATTTGTCAAAAAATACTCACCACTCTTGACTGTGGTTCTTTATCCGCATAGGGAGGGTCATTGCTTCAAACAAAGACATCTGTCACAGTTGTTGTCATCTGTGTTTGTTTCTGGATTTGTTTTCCTGATGAAAGCTATGACAAAATCTCTGGTCACGATGAGGCAATTTTTAAAAGCAATGCATTGTGGTTGGGAGTTGGAAAGTTGTTTGCCTGTAGAATAGCTACTCAGCTGGGTGACCAGGAAAGAACCTGTTCAGGAACATTGTGCTTCATGTTGCTTCACGGCTTACAGTCTTGATTTCTAGTTTACAGGAGTATTAGGCACGCTCTTGATTGAAGGAGATGACCTGAAAAAAAAAAAATCTGGAAAATTGCTATTCATGAACACTTCCTATTACTAAAAGCGTCACTTTAAACCACTGCATTGCACCCAAGGCAATGTGATAATGGAGCAGAAAGAGAAAAAAAAAAAAGAGACTGATTCATAGTAAAATGCCAAATTGTAGACATAGGAATTAATTCTTTGCATAAAGTGGGTGAAAGGAGGAGTGTCAGTACTCCTAACAATTAAATTTGTCTTAATGATTAGCTGCAGTAACGTTCAGGAGCAGTGGGCTCTGCATTGATCATGAGAAGATAATGCATGTTGCTCGATGCAGATGAATGATGTTGCAGAGTGACAAGTCAACGTCTTTAGATTGAACGAAGCACCCTGTGTTTTATAACTTGGCATACGGTCAGAAAGGGTTACCGTGATCTGCGGTGTCTAGTGGTGTGCTAATAGCAAGATGGGTAAGAGCTGACATGATACTCAAGGTATGGTTTTTATAAAAAGTCACTGACCACTTTAAGGGACACTCCCTTAGCACTATGCATAGCAAGCTAGGCATAACTGCAAACCAGGAGGCCATTTGTCATAAAGATTATTACTAGGTGGTTAAGCACTTGAAAGGCTACCACTTGATGCAAGACCTGCCCTATAAAAGCTTGGCTATAGGTCAGTAATTTGCCAATATTCCTGGGTCAGGAGAAAGCAGCTTAAGATCAGAAATAATAATAGAACATTTTAGAGCTGACGGTACAATGCCAGAAGCGGGGGAAGTATTAATAATTTTCACGATAAAAAGATCCTATCAGGTTTGGGGGGGGAAGAAAGTCACAAAGGAATCTAGTTGAAGATTTGAAGAGATACTTCAAAGGACTTCATTAATACAAAAGGAGAGATTAACCCAAGAACAAAAGAATAGGAGAGGAGCTGGCAAGTGTAAAGCCGGTAGAAGAATTATAATAATGTCATACATGGGATATTTGAGTGAAAAGCTAAAGAGAAATTAAAACAAAGCTATCTTTAAACTTTTCAGACCAATAAGGTCATTAAGGATATTCTCGAAAAGTTAAATGAGGGTTTTTACGGGATGTGGCTGTAAAACTTCGTTTTCACTTCTGAACACAAATGTAGTGCTGGCATGAGGAGTGATAAGAAAAGCAGCAGAGGACAGAGCAAGAGCTCACGCAGGGAGCTTGCAGCCATTTTCATACATGACCTAGGGCTGAGTTCTTCAGTTCTTTGGGAATTTCACTGCTTTTGTGAGACAACAGCAATTGTAATTCTTTCTTCTAGGGCTTAGAGTATAGTCCAAGAACTTAATAAAACAACATGAAGGAAATCTCATTTGCTTGACTTTGTATGCAAGTTCACATTTGAAACTGAAGAGCAAACAGTGCCATGAGATACCCATTGTGGCTCATGAATGGAAAATGAATTATGTTGTTCAAGTATCATGTTCACTTGCATATTTCCACGTTGCAAAACAATGGCTTACAAAATACTGCACGCAGCATGCCTGTAATTTTGGGTTACAGTTGAAGGGCAATTTAGTAATATTTTGCCCAAAGGCTCCAAGCAGCATTGACACAGTTTTGGCCCCTTGCGATGATCCCTTTTTGAAGACACAATAATGACCTGGTTTGTGTCCCAGGGAGCTTACAATCTAGTTGAAGAAAAGATCCAGGAATGCTGATAAACGGCAAGTCAAAGAATGGATGAAGGGAAAAGGGGAATATCCATTTACCTACTGGTAGTAACAATACCTGTTCTCTTTACTGCAAGCACTGCACAACACCGGTGAGTGGATGCCTGCGACATCCATACTTCAGCAACAAGGTGCATTAATTTGGAGGTTCTGCAGCTTGTGTTTACTGAGCTCTTCAGTTGGTCTAGGTGGCTATAGTGTCTTTTGGATGGAAGAAAAGTGTGCATCTAGTTTTCTGCTGCTCTTTGTGATTGTAACTTACTTTTTAGATGCTATATTCAGTATCATAGGAGGAGGGCATAGGTAAGCTGTATCCCAAAGTGCTGAGGCTTTGCTGCTGTCAGATACTGTGCCAGTGCCAGTGTGGCTGATAGGAAGGGGCAGCTGGAACTGATTGAGATGATGCCTGCTGTTGGATGAAAGGGTAGGTTTCTTCTTCCCAAGCTGTTGGTAGTCCAGTGTGAAACCTGGTTCATTTCTCCCAGGAGAAGGCAAACACTGTCCTGTGTGCAAAATTTAGGTTAACAAAATATCCTTCTGCAGTAAACAAGTGGGAGGCAGCAGTTCTGTTGAGTAGATGCTGTTAATTTACTTATTTTCCCAGCGTGCCCACGTTTTTGAAGAGGGACTCCTATACCCATGTGCATCTCATTGGCAGCTCTTGTAAATAAACTATTCTTGTCCTCCATCAACAGCCTGATTTCTGTGCAAGCTCTTTTCATGTCTTGATTATTTTAGTCCACTGTTCATTGTTTGCAGAGGTACTGTATACACACTATTTTTAATTGGCTATCCAAAATGAATTACTGTTGCTGATTTGGTTACGCTAAATCCCGCTCTGTTATCAAACAAATTTGCTGTCAAATGAAAGATCAATGTTATAGTACTATGTCCTACTTCCTGGATTAAAAAGAGTATTTGTTCTAATTAAACTATCAAGAAAAGCACACAGAATGCTCAAAGAATGGGCAGCACTTACAGTCAGAGCCATTAACAAACATGGTACATCTGATTTGAGATTAAGATACAAAGGAAGAACAATTAGAGTTCGGTGAATTAAATAGGATCTGAGGACCAAGGTTGCAGAAAAAGGCAGTGGTTTTAAACATGCCTATAAGAGAAGGGAATTTACTATGTATAACTTAAAAGCATAAAATCTTTCAATGACGCAGTGCTGGATCAACCGCATAAAATGATGATGATTGCAATTATAGATGGTTCTGAACATGGACGTGTCTTATGTACTTTTTGCTCTTGTGAGTACATGCGTATGTAAGATTTCTTCCAAAATTAGAATGCATGGCTATCAATCATTTATACTAAGCACAGATAGTCCTGCTCACCTGTCATGGCATAAAGTGCGTTTATTCCTTTCTGAGCAAGCTGTGGTAAGTTGCTTTCCTTTGTTGTGGAATGTAGGCTTACTGTGTAATTACTGAACATTTTTTCTTCTGGCTTGAATTGTAACGAAAGAGAAAATAGTTGATTTAACTCAGTCTTATAGTACACCATGCATAGCTGTACATTATCTTTAGGCTTTCCCAGCTTTACGTACAGTTGGATAAATTTTGGCTCCTTCTGTCTAACGCTGTTTCCTCTAATGGTTGAAGAAATGGAACATTATACTATGTAACGTGTGGGGGTCACATTAATCACAGAAAATTCTTTTAATGTCTTAGAAGTAACTGTCAAACTGGACATACTGAATCTATTTAAACTAAAGCATGTCATTTTTTATCTACAATGATCTTTAATTCACATAAAAGGGTCAAGAAAATGTGATTAAGTGACAGTTTTAAAATGTACTATAATATTAAATAGCTTGATTAAGTGACAACTATAAAATGTAATACAATATTAAGTATCTGGCTATGTCCCAAAAGAACTTTAAAGTATTTTGAATGGTTTGGGAATTCTCTAGCCCATCATGAGTTACGAAATAGCATTTTTATTAAATATAAACAGGTGAACTCAGGGAAAAAAACACATAATGTCTTGTCATGGTGTAAATAATGTCAGTCCTAGCTTCAAATTAAAATGATTGCCTTTCCAAACAAGATCTGAAGGAAACAAATAGGACTCTTTCTAATGGTGCTTCCCCCCTGAGACTATAGAAACAAAGAACCCTCTGACTGAGGATGTACATGGAATAGTACAGTGGGTCAAGTAAAGATTTTTACATTGTGTGGCTAAATAAGCACTTCATGTGTTGCTTTCGTAGCTTTTCAAGTGTGAAGTGTGTGTACAGCTACATATGTGACCCTCTGGTGAGTAAAACCCTCAGAGATCTCCAGCGAACTGCTGTTTGTCTGCTATGCCTTGTACTTCGTTAGGAGCCTGTGTGTGCTGTTAGGCTTAAAACGAAAAATCAGTGTGAGAAAGGTGCTCTGAAGTGTGCATCTTGATCAGACTATAACCTTTGTGACTGTAAAAAGCATAGGCTTTGCAAAGATAAGAAGGATGATCAATGGGGACAAAGTGATTTTGCAGTATGCTTACAGAGAACTGAATTAACGGTTACCATGTTGGAGAAACCAAGAGAAGAGGTGATGCTTAGCAGCTCACTCTCCAAAGTGCAGAGTACTGAAAGCTAGATGTGGTGTGCAAAATGCTGGAGAGGCTTGGGGCTGGCCTTCGTGAGGAAAGCTGGCCACCAATACTTGTGCCTGCCTGAGCATGAACAAGTTTGCATGAACTGGGGAATGCTGTCAACTCGCTCCCCTCTCTGTACCAGATTTAGGTTTTTGTTATCTCTTGTCAGCCAGAAATGAAATGTTTCACACACATTCCCCTGTGGTTTGAGCACTGTTTGGTATTTTAAATTCCCTTAGAATTTTAATTTCAGATCTTTCACCAAGGTACAAGTAGCAAATTTGCTGAATTTGAGGGTGGGCATTTTGAAATGCTACTTGGTAACACATCTAGCGGTTCAGTTTCATCTGCCTTTGGTATTTCCTGGGTTTTTCCTTGAAAGCATCCACATAGATCTGAAACTCAGCAGTTCTCCTGCCAAGATATTTGAAGTAGAATTTGGGACGTATGGAATGGATTGATAGGAAAAGTCCACCAACAGGGTCATGCAGTTTGCTTATTAAATGTCATCTGATTCTGGGTTAACAGGAACTCTAGCCCATCTTGTGAACTGCTTTGCACATGTCTAATGTGGTTCAGGGTATACAACCGATGTCTCTTCTGCATGGATTCATACACAGAACAAAAATAAAAGAGGAAAAAACTCGCATACTGTGCTGATTCTGACCACAGAAATCTGGAATTTTCAAGTCATATGCTAGACAAATTTTAACATACATTTTCCAGTCTCTTCATGCTGAGCAGTGCTTGCCTTTTGCATTTTCACAGGGCCAGTGTGTGGAGAATGAGTATGGTTTTCCTTTAAATGTTGTGAGCCGCTCTGGAATTGCAGCAGTATCTGTCACATGAAAATACTATAACTATGTTTCTTTGTAGTCCATTCATTGGTTTATGGACCCCAAATCCTCAGGAGACGGTCACAAATCCACATAATGTCCTTACATGCTGGCTTTTGCATTTGGATCTCTGATATAGCTGACAGATGTGCAAAATCTCATCTAGCCAGATATCTCCCTCCTGACTATGCAATCCAAGGAGATCGAGAACACACGTTATTCCAGCTAAAGTCTGCCTTGAATCTAGGCTGATAGCTTTGACTCCAGATATGCTGGTTTCAGATATAAAAAATATAAATGAATTTATATTTTTTGAGCGGTATTCTTATTATGTTCTAGACAACATATAAAAGTTTGCTTTCTCAGAAATACAATAATTAAATGACTTCTCAGCTAGGTAAGTAATACAGCACAAATGAAACTCAATATGCCAGCCACTCTTCTGTAAAATTTTAAATACAAGCTTTTATGTTACTGATGTAAGAAACAAAGGAATTGTCTCAGCAGATGAGCTGTGAGATCCATCAAGACTTGTATGGCCTGTTTAGAAACATCCAAGAGCACAGGCTCCAGAAAAAGATCTAGGAAGCTAGAATTTTCATCTCTGCCAGTCAGTGTTGGGTTTCAATTCTAAAATTTAACTGTCTTTATAAGAGAAAGCTCCAGGCTTTGTACTGGAGTCTGGGACACCAGCAGAGATGCTCCAATCTATTGACTCTGTAGTGGGTACAGTTACCTCTGATGGCTGGGCTCCTGCATAAAGTAACTCCTTCAGTGTTTACAGTTAAACACGGTACCACTTGTCTTTTCGGGACTTAAAGTAGTTGGGTTATGTGGATAGGAGTCACCTTGAACATCCACCGACCTGCACTGTAACGTTAGCAGGGATGAGTTTAGCAGTGGAATTGTTTATGGCCTTAAAATATCGATTTCCACAATGGACACCACCCCCCACCCCCAATCATGTAGATATTTCAGCAACTGCACAGCTCCCAAGGAAAAAAAGAAAACCTAGCTGACTCCATCTCTTCTTAAAACAAGAAACCATACATTGGTTCAGATGGCCGAAGACAGTTTATAAACCCTTGAACCAGATATACTAATAGGAAATGTGTTTTAATTTTGTAGGAATTATACATGGCTATTAGAAAATACTAAAGTCACATTGGTGGTTTTCTGTAGGATCTTTTTCACCAGCAGCCAATTTTCTATGAGGTGCTTTGCCTGCATAGGGAGAAATGGTATTTCTGACAAGCTAGTTCATTTTCACACAACTCCCTCCATCTCCACTGTCACTTGTGGGGATAAAGGTAGTGGTGTAGAGGAATAGGAGCTTGCTCCAGGATCCAGCAAAGTTAATCTCAGTATTTCAGCAGGCAAAAATTAACCTAGATGGCTTGTTCTGGAGAGGGCAACTAACTGCATTTTAAGGCTGGCTAAGCAGTCGCATTTTGTGAAGAAGTGGCATCAAGGTGAAGAGAGAAGCCAGTGGAGCAGAGCTCCATCCAGCACTGGGTCACTTGAGGAGTGCAAGGCGGGATGAGAATAAGATCCATGTGTCAGGATTGTCTTGCGTTAAGTTGGATCCTGCTATAATTACCAAGCTGCTCTGCTTATGGAGCATCATGCATACTTCTGCATGGGAAAGGCAACCCAGCCTGTTTCTTTTGCAGCCAGTGATGTGTTTGTTGGTAGCATATGCACAGCATAGATGTTTGCTTTCATGATGAATCCAGGCAGTGAGTAAAGATAAATACCTACCAAGTAATAGTCACCCCCACCTTCTTCCAATCAAGTAGCTGTCAGTTGGGTCTTGCATTTTTCCTAGGCTAACTAGGATGACATTGAAAAATATGAACTCCTATCCTTCAGTAATTTTGAAGCAAATTGAAATCCATGCTGGGAACCTGATGTGCTTGCTTTAGCTGACTTGCTAGCAGCATGTAAATTATTTTAATTACAACTTATATTTGATGCTCTACAGGGCTTGATCCTGCCATGCTATAACAGTCCAAGTGCCTGAGACTTGCTTCCAGGATGATGTCCCCAAGTTCGTGTGAGCCTTTAAAACTGAACTGAGCTGGAGAGGCCTGATCCAAAATCCTTTGAACTGAAGGGAAAAAGCCTTCTGTCGAATTGGGTTCAGAGTGAGGTATTTGTTTTGACTAACTCCATCTTTCTTCTCCTTCAGTACTTTTCTGGTTTCTGTTTTATGTATTCTGAGTTCAAATGGATCTGATAAAATTTTTCCCAAATGTTCTTCCTCTTTGAATTGACAGTTTCAAATCTGAGTGATATTACTTCTGACTGGCCACATAAGTCACCTGCTGGTGTTTCTTTTCTGTGATTGGATGTATAGAAATAATCTTCCTAAGTAAATAACGGCATTTGCTTTGACATTTGTTTTCTGTAAACGTTTGTGCCAGGAAACCAGATTGTATGGCTGAAGTGAATGAGTATTTTTATCTGCATTAGTCACCCAAATCCAATTTTAAATCTCTAAGGAAGAGAAAGGTGAGAGTTTGCCTGATTTATGCTCATCTTGGTTGAAGATGTATGTTGGGGCTCCAAAGTCACATCCTCTTAGTACCCTTTTTAATAATGAATAAAACATAATTTGAAAATATCTTTACATTAGTAGTAACAAATGATTTTTTTTTTTACTGTATTTTTCTTCCTTTTTGTTTCTTTTGGTTGCTGTTGGCCCAGGTTGCTAAACTGACAGTGGTGGCTTTATTAAAATGAGAGAGGCCAGGGTTTTCAAAGGGACCCAAGAAAGGAGAGCTTCCCATTGAAATTCTGTGGAGTAACCTGTATTGTCAGGATCTTGCATTCTAGTCTGTTTTGCGAATGCATTTTTGAGGCCATGTTGTACCACAGACATAAATATTTATAGCTGGGGCTCTGATCCTGCCTATGCTTATGCATGTATCTAACTTAAATACATGTGAGTATTCCCCTTGGCTCCAACAGGGCTATTTGCATTCATAAAACTGAGGATGCATCTAGTATTTTTTCATGGAATTGTTAATAATTCTACTGTCGTAAACTGTAGATGCAGTTTTGTGGGTGAAAAACTCCACCTCTACCTGGGAAGATTAGGTGCTGTATCAATTGATGCTTCTGTGACCTTCATTTTTATACATAGCACATACTCCCAGGATAGCAAACCCAAGCTGCTGCACCAGCTCGGACACACTGACCATCTATTCATTCATTCCTTATGAATTTTTTATATTCACTGTCTTTGTAAGATACAAAGCAAAGAGACAGATGCAAAGTTGGCCATCAGTTTTCTAATGGAGCAAGAGCATAATTAATCAGAAATAACACCTAAGAATAACTGGTGCAGAAGGGTATTTCCCAGGGAGGTAATGTAGCCTCCTTGAGATGTAAGTCAGCTTGTATTAATCACACGATAAAATTAATGACAGTTTGCCTTTGCAACCTTTCAGATTTGTTAGCCAGCAACTTTCTAGCTTATTATTCAGATTTGTGGGGTTTTTGATAAGGACAAATGGAGCATTAGGCCAGAGATCAAAAGACAGAGAGTCAAACAGAAATGCTGGAAAACAATTCTGCTGGTGATGAAAGACAAATTATTCGCATGGAGACAGGGGCAGAGCATCATCAGAACAGCAAGTGTTGCGTCCCCTTGGCAGCTATGACAGGATTATTAATGTGCTGCAGGCAGGCATCGGGGCTGAGCTATGGTATGAAAACTGTGTCATGTTTACTGCCATTAGTGAACGGCACTAAATGGGGTCATAACTTTCACTTCAGGCTCTTGCAAAAGATCCCTTCTGAAACTTGTGTGGCTGAGAATGGACTCAAATCTGGAGCCGCTCTGATTAGTTTTTTACTGGGTCTGTGGCAATACCATGAATAAACTCAAGAATATTCTGGTCTGCTGATTACATATTTTTGGCAGCTAGGATATTGTGTCTAATGTCTGTGGCCATCTTATTCTGGGAGCAGCCTCGTATTATTTGTTGTTTATCCCACAGAATTCCTAGAGATAAAGCAATGCATTGGATGATCACATCTTATCACATTTTGCTTTTTTTTTTAACGCCCTTTCTCAGGAGATTTTAGTTACGGTTTTCACTGTTATTCACAGCCACTAGCAAGTGCTTACAGGTAAATATGTGTTTGGAGCAGTTTTCTGAATAAAGAGAGCCTTAAGCACATGCTTGAATGCTTTTTTGAACCCATGCCTTAGGTTTGATTAGAAAAAGATGATACTTTGCCCACGTACATAGTAGTGCTTTTGTTTCCTCCTGAACAGTAAGCTGGACATTTGGACTTGGTTCACTTGGCGCTAATGATACATGACCCTGCAGGCTGTGGTCTCAGCTGGCTTCCGTTTTGGGTTTGCAATTTCCTCAGCAAGTTTTATAATGGCTTTTTGAGTTGGTGATGAAATCTTATTTCTCTATCTGTACCTGTATGACTGTGAGTGCTAGCCATCGAGAGATTCGCGTGGGAGGGGAGATCGTGCCTTTATCTGCAGGATGCTGTTGTAAAAAGGACAGCTTAGACATAGCTACATTTTTGCACTCTTCTGGTCTACTCCTCCTTACGAGAACCCCCTCCTTTCCACTTTACTTTCTTGAAAAATCTCATGCAGAGATCTCCTTTGCTGCTGTGTACTCTTGGTTGTCCGAGAGTCATCTCCCTCCGGTTCCTTATTGTCTGTCAGAGTATTCAATTTCCTTTGCTGTAGCGTTTGCATTGCCTGTCTCCTATTACCGTTCTGCTTTCTCAGTAGTTCTGTCAGTGACTTTCATAGCTGCTCTGAGGCTCTGGTGTGCTGCAGTTAATGCTGTTGTTTGCTTCTGCTCATACACAACTAGATACTTTCCAGTCTTTTCTGAAGAGAGTGTTTCCTACCACCTGCAGCATGCTGAGGAGCATAGTAGAGTAGAAATGCTTATGTATTTGGATTGACTTCCATGGCACAATGTCTACAGCAAAGGGTGAAAGTAAATGTCTTGTGATCTTGGTTACAGAAAAAAAAAGGCACTGGCCGCAAAATAAACTTATATGTAGTACTACCTTTTATGATGCTCTCTCCTGCCCCCAGGTCAAGGGCTAGTAAATGTTGCTTTGTTTTCTCTCTGGTGTTTGCATCTGAACTATTTCCTCTTGCTTTCACTTGTTTCCTGTGTTCTACCTTAGTTGCTTTTGTATATCAAGAGGTATTTCAGTGGCACAGCTCTGTCTCCTACCATCCACTTAACAGTGGAGTTTGCCCCGCAGACATAGGCCTGTGATGCTCAGAGTTACAGTACCGGATGATTATGGAATGATAGATGGTCTAATGTAGGCATGGTTTTACAGACAAAACTGGACTTCCACTGGTATCTCTTGTTTTGATAGGATGGTGTTCCTACAAGCTGTGCCTTTGGCAAGATGAGTAGGAATATTTTCCTGAGTGCTAAACGAGAATGCTAAATTCTTCACAAAAAGAAGTCTTTCCCCAGTATTGAGTTGGTTGTGCAGAAAAGAAACTATTTAACTGAAGTTTATATTTTTCATCTGGTTAGTGTGATACGGTGATCTTGGGGTTCTCCAGTGTAAGGGGGGGCAGGGAGACATTGTTTGAGCAAGACCTGAATTCCTACTTTAGAACCCAAATTGTCAGGCCTTCTTAAAAAACTATAAAGACACTGAAGTTGCCTAAATTCTGTTTCTCTGTTCCTACCTTAAACATGGAGTGCAGCTGCTTTTTGAATTACTGTTGTAACCACAGAAGAAAGCTTTGTGTTTACGTAAAGTAGACCAGAACTAATAAGAGCCATGAGCTTTGTTGGGGCTACACTGATTTACTCCAGTTGGGGGCTAGATAGACCTTCTGTCTCGTGTTGAGAATCTCTTCGCTTTTCTTGTTTAACTCGGAGCATTCATCTACCATCTGATTCTTTATATCTGAGCAAATTCTGTTTCGTGTTCACACTCTTCCCATTTCTGCTTTGTGTATGGTACTTGCTGAAATAAACAGTCGATGAGCTGTGGTACAGGAAGTGTACAGATGTTCTCTCAGCATGGCAGCTGCATTTATGATTCTCCTCTCCATAACTGTATATCTTGTACCTTTACTATGCTTGAAGTTACTTGTAGTTGTTGAGTCTGATTTTTATGTGGGAGAGTTCTTGTTGCATAGCAGAGGCTCATATCGACTCACTGGGATTTTTCGCCTTAGGTTATGTGAATAGCAATGCTTCACAGTTTTCTCTCTAAACATAAAGTCATACAATAGCTTGAAATGTTTTACAGAACAGTGGTCATTAGTATATTGGAAGATGTGAGGCTTTTATTTATAAATCTTCATTTGCCCTCCACTTTCTTATGTATGAAGGCAGGCTATTTCTTGATGCTAGCTCTTTTTGAACTGTCCTGAAAGGCAAGGGAGAAAAGTCTCCTGGGTCATTTTAGCTTTGTATCTTTTATTTCCCTCTATTGTCTTTAAAAATGCAAGGAACACTTTTATATAATTCATGTATTGTTTTTTTTTTAGCCACGTAGGCAAAATTTTCTTTTGGGGTCCACACAAACTTGGTAAAAGTCTAGGGGGTGTAACTGTTGCTTTCTTTCAGAAGACCCTACAGATATGCAAGATTACCAGCATAAAAATACACTACTTCTTCGCGCTCCTTTTGAACTGTTCTTGAAAACAGATGCCATCCGTGGCACATACGTACAGAAATATTCACCCTGCTTGTACCCTAGCATGCGTTTTCACAGCAAGATCTTCTAGGCTTCTTACATACATAAAAAGATGAACAGGTTTTATCCTTAAAAGTATTTGACAAGCTCATCAGTTGGGCAATGATTTTCTTTTATGTTTTTTAAAATGTAATTCCTCTCTTTGGATTTTTATACCACAAGAGGCAGCCAAAGATCAGGTATTAATTTCCACACAAGAATGTTTGTTTATATCTTCCAGATAAATTAAAATATGATTCAGTGCATCATCAGGCTGTAAATTACAATACTAGGGAATGCTAATGGTTTTATAGGAGCCAGAACCAAAATTTATATGAAGACCGTTGATCTGTTTGGGAGTGTTATGTTAGGTTCATCAATTTTTCTTGGGCTGGCCTAATAATTAGCTTCATCAGGGCAAGGCTTGTGCACCTTAAATTCTGGCTTGCTCGGTTGGATTATACTGTAACCTGGTTTTGCCAACCCTTCAAAGACAGCCATGTTTGAGGAAGAAAAAAAAAGTGAAAACAGGACAGCTTTGCTTCTCATATGAGCCTTTTTAGGCTCAATTTTA
>Ga0181612_143352_pt1 | contig 13500 bp, 12 predicted proteins | sample HoacroProtozoa21_FD_119630 | JGI IMG/M metagenome (GOLD analysis project Ga0181612, IMG submission 119630) | Hoatzin crop microbial communities from Cojedes, Venezuel. Combined Assembly of Gp0051906, Gp0051904, Gp0051908 | reverse complement strand
CGATTACGCTCATGGCATAATCAATATAGGATGTCTCCATGGTCTTTTTAAGATCCACCTCTTTGATTTGGTCAAACATTGTATCATCCATAAAATGATAGCCTCCTAAATATCCAGGTTCTGAACGTACTTAGCGTTTTCTTCAATAAATTCCCGTCTGGGCTCTACCTTATCTCCCATTAAAACAGAGAAGGTTAAATCAATTTCCGACGTATCGTCGTCATTCATCATAACTTTCTTAAGGACACGGCGCTCAGGATCCATGGTGGTTTCCCAAAGCTGATCCGCATCCATCTCACCAAGCCCTTTATATCGCTGAATCTTATTGTTGCCGTCACGGCCGATTTCCGAAAGAATTTGATTTAATTCGTCGTCGTTGTAGGCATACCAGACCTTTTTGTTTTTTTCAATCTTATAGAGAGGAGGCATTGCCAGATATACATATCCCTGACGAATGAGCTCCGGCATAAAACGATACAGGAAGGTAAGCATTAAAGTATCAATATGCGCACCGTCCACATCCGCATCAGTCATAATAATAATTTTGTGATACCGAAGTTTTGAAATATCAAAGTCATCATGAATACCTGTACCAAATGCGGTAATCATGGCTTTAATCTCTTCGTTTCCGTAGATTCGGTCTTCTCTGGCCTTTTCTACGTTTAAGATTTTACCCCGAAGGGGTAAAATTGCCTGGGTTTCACGGCTTCTTGCAGTCTTGGCGGAACCACCTGCGGAATCTCCCTCCACTATGAAAATCTCGCATTTTTCCGGATCCTTATTGGAACAATCGGCTAATTTTCCGGGAAGTGCTGTGGAATCCAAAGCCGTCTTACGACGGGTACTTTCTCTTGCTTTTCTGGCTGCTTCTCTTGCTCTCTGAGAAAGAACAGACTTTTCACAGATAATCTTACCAACGGAAGGATTCTGCTCTAAGAAATAGGTAAGCTTCTCACTTACAATACTTTCCACAGCCGTACGAGCCTCGGAGTTACCCAGCTTCTGCTTGGTCTGACCCTCAAACTGAGGATCCTCAATCTTAACACTTATAATGGCAGCCATACCCTCACGGATATCCTCACCGGTTAAAGGCTCATCGGAGTCTTTCAAAATCTTTTTCTCCCGGGCATAGTTATTAAAAATACGGGTTAAAGCACCTCTGAATCCTGTAACATGAGTACCTCCCTCAGGAGTTACAATGTTATTTACGAATCCAAGGCAGGTCTCGGAATAGGAATCATTGTGCTGTAAAGCCACTTCCACATACACATTATCCCGCTTACCTTCACAATAAATCACCTCAGGATATAAGGATTCTTTACTGCGGTTTAAATATTCAACAAACTCCTTAATACCGCCCTCGTAATGGAAAGTCTTCTCCTTAGCGGGATCTTCCCGAAGGTCGGTTAAGGTAATCTTAAGATTCTTGGTAAGAAAAGCCGTCTCACGGAGACGAACCTTTAAAGTATCGTAATCATATACGGTTTCTTCGAAAATGGTATCGTCCGGAAGGAAGGTAACCTTGGTACCTGTTTCATCGGCACCGCAGGTGCCGATTTCTTTCAGGGGATACATGGTCTTTCCCCGCTCATAACGCTGCTTATAAACCTTACCTTCCCGGCGGATTTCTACTTCCAGCCAGTTAGACAAAGCATTTACAACAGATGCTCCAACACCGTGTAAACCACCGGAAACTTTATATCCTCCTCCGCCGAATTTTCCGCCGGCATGAAGAACGGTAAATACAACCTCTACGGCCGGCAGGCCGGCTTTGTGGTTAATTCCAACGGGAATTCCACGACCATTATCAATAACTGTAATGGAATTATCCGGATTAATAAACACCTGAATCTCGCTGCAGTATCCGGCCAATGCCTCATCCACTGCATTATCCACAATTTCATATACCAGATGATGCAGTCCTCTTGCAGACTGACTTCCGATATACATACCGGGACGTTTCCGAACCGCTTCCAGACCCTCTAAAATCTGAATCTGGTCGGCGCCATATTCCTCATTAACATTTTGTTCATTACTCATGAGAAACAACCTTTCCCTTCTCTACATAAAAAACCTTATTGCCGTGAAAATTATTTTTAACGAATTCGTCCAGACCCGTACAGGTAATAATGGTCTGGGTTCCTTCCAAACTTTCCAGTAAATATTTCTGTCGATTGGAATCAAGCTCACTCATAACATCATCCAATAATAAAATGGGACGCTCATGAATGAGATGCTCCACCAACTCCAACTCGGATAATTTTAAAGATAAAGCAGCGCTTCGTTGCTGACCCTGGGAGCCGTATTTGCGAAGATCCACATTTTCTATTTCAAAAGAAATATCATCTCTGTGGGGACCCACGGAAGTACTGCCGGTTTTTAAATCCAGCTGCCGATGGGAAATCAACTCATCTTTAAAAAATGCATCAATTACATTTGGCTCGTAGGTTACTTTTAAAACCTCTTTCCCACCGGATATTTTGGTATGAATTTCCCGGGTAATATCATTTAATTCCAGGAGAAATTCCTCTCTTCTTCGAATAATGCTTTTGCCGTATTGTATTAATTTTTCATCCCAAACATCCAAAGTCTCCTTTAAATCCGGGTGAAAATAAATATCTTTTAAAAGCTGATTTCTTTGCTGAAGTGCCTTGTTATAAGAAACCAAATCCGAAAGATAAATCTTGTCCAACTGACAAAGCTCCTGATCTAAGAATCTTCTACGCTCCGAAGGAGAGTTTTTTATGAGATTTAAATCCTCCGGAGAGAAAAAAACCACATGCATAATTCCAAAAAGATCGGAAGCCTTCTTCAGAGGAACTTTATTAATCAAAATGGACTTTTTCTTGCCCTTTCTGAGATGAATATCAATGGTATCCTGGCGGTTTCCCCGCTCAATAAGGGATTTAATATGAGCTTCTTCCTTTTCGAAATGAATCATTTCTTTATCCTTGGCCCCCTTATGGGACTTGGAAGTCGCACATACAAACAAAGATTCCAGGATATTGGTCTTGCCCTGGGCATTATCTCCGTAAATTAAATTGGTATGATCATCAAATTCCACGGAAAGAAAATCATAATTACGAAAGTCTGTAAGTTCCAGGGATTTTACTTTCATGGTAAAACCACCTTTGCCTCTTCTCCGTCAAAACTTACCACATCTCCGGGGACTAATTTTTTCCCGCGGCGGGTTTCCACTTCACCGTTTACCAAAACTTCGCCTTCTGTAATAAAAATCTTGGCATCGGCTCCGCTTCCAACCATGGCAGCTTTTTTCATAAACTGACCTAATTTAATAAATTCTTCGCCTTCTTTTAAAGGTATTTCTAACATAAGGCTCCTTAATTTACGTTGATGTTAATAGGAAGAATTACATATGCATAAGTATCTGCATCATCACGAATCACACAGGGACTCTTGGTATTTACCATATAAAGAGATACCTCTTCATCATCAATGGCACGCAGTGCTTCCATAATATACTTTGGATTAAAACCTATAATTAAATCTTTTCCTTCTTTTACTACTTCCAGATCATCATTCATGGAACCAAAGACGGATTCAATGGAAAGCAGCATATTATTGCCTTCAATATTGAAAACAATGGGACGCTTATCTCCCTCTTTGCTCATAACGGAAGCACGGTCAATACTTTCCAACATGGACTTTTTGTTGACCTTTACCTTGGTGTCATAATCACTGGAAACCATTTGATCAATGCGGAAATAATTTCCTTCAATCAAACGGGAAACCACTGTGGTCTCATTAAACTGGAACACAATATGATTCTCATTTAAGAACATACGAACCTTTTCCTCTGCGGAGGAACCGATGATCTTGGCAATTTCCTTTAAGGTCTTACCGGGAACAATAACCTTCCGCTCATTAACCTGCTGGTCCAGTTTAATATTACGGATGGAAATACGGTTACCGTCTAAAGCAACCACCTTTAAAATGTCATCTTTAAAATCAAAGAGCTCACCGGTCATCATCTTATTGTTATCTCCATTGGAAATGGAAAAACTGGTCTGACGAACCACATCCTTTAAGGTAAGCTGGGAAATATCAATGGCATTGGTCATAGGAAGAACCGGAATCCGGGGGAATTCCTCACCGCTCTTACCGGGAACTTTAAGCTCCGTCTTTTCACAGGTAAGAGTTGTAAGATGAGTATTATCCGTCTCGATGGTAACAAAACTATCCGGAATCTTACGTATCATTTCAGAAAACCATTTAGCTTCAATAGCAACAACGCCTCTTTCTTCAATGGTTCCTTCGATAACAGTCTCAATACCAATCTCGGTATCGTTGGCAATCAAATGAATCTCATTGGTAGAAGCATCAATCAAAATACATTCTAATAAGGTCATACTTGTTCTTGTGGGAACTGCCTTGGAAACAATATCCACTCCCTTTGCCAGTTCCGATTGAGCACATATGATTTTCATAGATGAATCTCCTTCCTTTTGTGTATCAATCTTTATATAAATTTTTCAGAAGTATTATTAGGGGTGGTTCATAAGTGGAAAACTCATGCTAGCCCTTGTAGTTTCTGAAGATTTTGATGTTTCTAAGCCGGTAAATAATGGCTTTATAAAATCTTTAAAATTGTGAATAAAATATTACGGATAAAATGTTAATTTTAAATTTGAAAGGTTATCTACCAAATATCCGCATCTTATCATCCAACTTATGAATAACTTAGGAACAAGTTATAAACAAAATCTAAAAATCCATGATTAATTGGGATCAATCTTTTTCTTAATGGCATCGATTTGTTTATGAAGTTCTTCGTTGGTATCGTATTCACTCTTAATGGCATCGGCCCCGTGAATAATGGTGGAGTGGTTTCTTCCTCCCAGTAAGGAACCAATGGATTCCAAGGAACAGTCTGTCATAGTTTTGCAAAGATACATGGCAATCTGTCTTGGTTTTGAAATAAAGGTCTTACGATTTTTGGAAATCATCTGATCAATGGTAACTCCATAGTGATCCGCCACCACCTCAATGATTAACTGAGGAGTAATTTCTCTTGGTTTATCAGGAGAAATGAGATTTTGTAATTCTCTGGTGGCAATTTCCAGATTGATTTCGGTCTTTTCCAACTGGGAGTAAGCAATCAGCTTATTTAAAGCTCCCTCTAACTCACGAATATTGGATTTAATGTTTTCTGCAATGTAATTTAAAACATCATCGCTAATGGAAACATTGTCGTTTTCGATTTTCTTACGAAGAATGGCCATACGGGTTTCGTATTCGGGATATCCGATATCGGCCTGAAGTCCCCACTCGAATCTTGAGCGGAAACGAAGATCCAAGGTTTCCAACTCTTTGGGAGGACGGTCAGAAGTAAGAACAATCTGTTTACCGTCATCATATAAGGCATTGAAGGTATGGAAAAATTCTTCCTGAGTACTTTCTTTTCCTATAATAAACTGAATATCATCTACCAGAAGAACGTCTACGTTACGGTATTTGTCACGGAATGCCGACATAGAAGAAGTATTATTGGAACTTCGGATGGCATCAATGACTTCATTTAAGAATTCCTCGGAAGTAACGTAAAGGACACGTTTTTCTGGATCCTGCTCCAGGATGTAATTACCGATGGAGTGCATTAAATGGGTCTTACCAAGTCCGGGTCCTCCGTGAATATAAAGAGGATTGAAGTTCTTATCATCTCCGGGTTTTTCTGCAACGGCTAAGGCTGCAGCCTGGGCAAACCGGTTACTTCCTCCAACTACGAAGGTATTGAAGGTGTAATTTTCATTTAAATTAGACTCCTGGTATGCCTTTTTGTTGATTTTGGGTGAAGAGGAAGGCTTCTTGGAAGAGTCTCCCACCAGAAAATGAATTTCGTATTTAACACCGGTGATTTCCTGAATGACAAACTGGAACTGTACGCTGTAGTTCTTTGTCATATAGTTTGAAAAGAAATTCTTGTCTGTATCCAAAGGATAGAGAAGATATAAATCTTCACCGGAAACAGAATCTACTTCCAAGGGTGCAATCCAACTGTCAAACTGAATATCAGAAAGTTCGAATTCTTCCTTCATTCGATTCTTGATTGTGTCCCATTGTTCAACAACTAATTCACTCATCTTATGCTCCAAATTCAGAATATATAATAAGGAAAGAAGAGAAAAAAATGACTCCTCTCGAAAAAATCCCACTGATTATAATAACTGAAAAGAGGTATTTTATCAACAATTATGAACCGGGGAAATTGTAATTTATGAACAATGGGATGAAAAGTACTATGAACTTTTTAACCGTCCGCAAACCCTTGAAAAATAAGGCTTTTATAAAAATTAATATTTTGTTCATACTTTTTATCAACAAATTTATGAACATTTTTGAGAGAAAATTAGATGCTTAAAAGTTTATAAATATTGTAAAATAGCGGTTTTCGTTGACTTTGGAAAAAATTTTGCTATAATAAGAGCGATGTTTTCGCATAATATTAAAAAAGTAAAATAAAAAAAGGAGGTAAAAGCTTTATGAAGATGACATATCAGCCGAAGCGTCGTCAGAGATCCAAGGTTCATGGATTCCGTGCAAGAATGAGCACTCCCGGCGGCCGTAAGGTTTTAGCTAAAAGAAGAGCAAAAGGAAGAAAGAAATTATCCGCTTAGGCCACAAATTTGTGGTCTTTTCTTCTATATTGATGTTTTTTTAAAAAACGACTTTTTGAAGAAAAGGATAGGGTTTTAAGTTATGAGATTTACGGATTCTCTTCGCAAAAATTCGGATTTTAAACAGGTTTACAGAGGAAGTTCCTCCAAGGCCAACCGATATCTTGTGATGTATCAAAAGAAAAATGAAACATACGAAAGCGAAGAGTGCCGGAATCGTTTGGGAATTTCTGTCAGTAAAAAGGTTGGAAATTCTGTTATTCGACATCGTGTGAAGAGACTGATCAAAGAGAGTTATCGATTACAGGAGGACGTATTCGACAGTGGGTTGGATATTGTAATCGTTGCCAGAGAATCTTCTAAGGATGCTTCCTATCAGGAGATTGAAAGCGCCTTATTACACCTGGCAGGTCTTCAAGGTATTTTAAAATGAAACATGTTCTTATTTTTTTAATAAAATTTTATCGAAAATATCTGTCTCCGTTAAAGGCCACCAAGTGTCCTTATTATCCAACATGTTCCACCTACGGGTTAGAAGCTGTGGAAAAATATGGTGCACTTAAGGGAGGTGCTCTTGCATTATGGAGAATTTTAAGGTGCAATCCTTTTTCAAAGGGAGGATATGATCCGGTGCCTTAGTTTTTAACCGTTAACGAGAAGGATTTGGAGGATTTCTTTGAGTGAGTTAATTTTAACTGCTTACGACGGAGCAATCCTGGGACCCATCGCTAAATTCTTAGGTTGGATTATGAACTGGATTTATTTGTTCTTTTCCGACACTTTGGGTATCGAGAACGTTGCTCTGACCATTATTGTTTTTACGATTTTTATTTATCTTTGTTTATTCCCCATCACTTATAAGCAGCAGAAATTCGCAATGTTAAGCCGAAAGATGCAGCCGGAATTAAGTGAGATTCAGAAGAAATACAAGGATAAAAAAGATCAGGCCAGCATGACGGCTATGCAGGAGGAAACTCAGAAAATCTATGATAAGTATGGCGTTTCTCCTTCCGGAACTTGTGTTTATGCATTGATTCAGATGCCGATTTTATTTGCACTTTATCGTGTATTCTACAATGTTCCCGCTTATATCAGCAGTGTAAAAGGTATTTTTACGGATTTGGTTTCCGGTATTACAGCCACCGATGGTTATGTAAATACCATGCAAACCATTTATGAAAATTCCGGAATTAAAAATGTAAACGTTGATTTTACTTCCGGAAATGCTACAGCTTCTGAGCTTAAGAATTATGTAATTGATGTGGTTTATAAGTTAAGTGACAGTGGTTGGGATTCTTTAGCAGATGCCTTCCCCAACTTAACCGATGTAATTTCATCCACTCATGCTCAGTTGGATCAGGTGAATTACTTCGGACTTTTAAATATTTCCGATACACCTTTAAACCTGATTAAGACTTCTTTTTCCGCCGGCGCCTTTGGAGTTTTGGCATGTGCTTTGTTAATTCCTGTGGTTTCTTATTTAACTCAGGTTATTAATGTAAAGATGATGCCCACCAATACCAACGGCACCAACGATCAGATGGCACAGCAGATGAAGACCATGAATCTTCTTATGCCTTTGATGTCATTTGTAATCTGCTTTACGGTTCCTGTAGGTCTTGGTATTTACTGGATTGCCGGTGCTGTGATTCGTTCCATTCAGCAGTTTTTCTTAAACAAGCATTTCAATAAGCTGGATCTGGACGAGATTATTGAGAAAAATAAAGAAAAAGCTGAGAAAAAAGCTGAAAAGCGTGGCATCAGAAGAAACCAGATTACTCAGGCGGCCAATATTAATACCCGTCGTACCATGAGTGAGAAGGCAAATATTTCTTCCGATAAGATTGCGGAGTTGGATCGTGCCAATGAACTTCGTAACCAGGCGAAGAAAGGTTCCATGGCTGATAAAGCCAATATGGTAACAGAATTTAATAACCGCAACAACAAATAGTGAGGTGAGTACATGGGAGTAAAGGAATTTACAGGTAAAACCGTTTCCGATGCGATTACTGCCGCATCTGTTGAGCTTGGTGTTACCAGTGATAATTTAAATTACGAAGTTGTTGAAAAAGGAAATGCAGGTTTCTTAGGTCTGGGTAGCAAGGATGCAGTGATTCGTATTCTTGATGAAGAGGAAGTTGCAAAGAGAGAGGCTGAGAAGGAAAGTGCTAAGAGTGCCTCTTCTGATTCTGAGGTTTTAGCATCTGATAATGCATCTTCTGCAAATGATGCAAATACTGCTTTCGAAGCAAGTAATGATTCTTCTAAGTCTTCTGAAAAGAAGGAAAACAAGCCTTCCGATCCCGCTTGTGTAGATGTAGCTACGGAATTTTTAAAGGACGTATTTGCTGCAATGAAGCTGGATGTTGAAATTTCCTGTGATTTAAAGGCTGAGGAAAATGTGTTAGACATTGAATTAGTTGGTCCTGAGATGGGCGTGATCATTGGAAAGCGCGGACAGACATTGGATTCTCTTCAGTATCTTGTAAATCTTGCCGTAAATCGTAAGGTTTCCACTTATACCAAGGTAAAGATTGATACGGAGGATTATCGTCGTCGTCGTAAGGAGACTTTGGAAAATCTTGCAAAGAACTGCGCATATCGTGCAAAGAGAAGCAGAAAGCCTGTATCTCTTGAGGCAATGAATCCTTACGAGCGTCGTATTATTCATTTTGCTTTGCAGGATGATAATTATGTAACCACTCACAGTGAGGGAGAAGAGCCTTATCGTCATGTGGTAATTGTTCCTAAGAACGACTAAGTATTGTATTTCGGGGGTTCATCTTTGGATGGGCCCCTTTTTATTATTTTTCTGGTGATTTGAATGTTTACAAAAGAATTCGATACAATTTGCGCCATTTCCACCGGTATGTCCACCGGAGGAATCGGTATTGTAAGACTTAGCGGATCCGCCGCATTTTCTATTATTGATGAAATTTATATGGGAAAGGATGCCCCTTTGTCTAATAAAGAAGGGTATACCATTCATTACGGCCATATTTATGATAATAAAGATATTTCTGATGATTGTGATAGTACAGATATTCTGGATAATTGTAATCATAAGCGAATCCTGGATGAGGTTTTGGTTTCTGTGTTTCGGGCACCTAAAAGCTATACGGGAGAGGATGTTATTGAAATTAACTGTCACGGAGGATCTTTTGTTTTACGGGAAGTGTTGAATCTTCTGGTAAAAAAAGGAGCCCGTCTGGCAGAACCGGGAGAGTTTACCAAGCGTGCGTTTTTAAATGGAAGAATTGATTTATCCCAGGCTCAGTCTGTCATGGATTTGATTTCTTCTCATAACGAAGCGTCTCTTCAAAATTCCAACCGGCAGTTATCCGGAGAGTTAAAGGAACTGATTTCTTCCTTTAGGGAACAAATTCTTCATGAAACCGCTTATATTGAAAGTGCTTTGGATGATCCGGAGCATTATGATTTGGATGATTACAGTGATGTTCTTTCTGGAAAATTAATTTCTCTTAAGAAAGAATTAAGTAAGCTTTCCTCTTCTTTTTCCCAGGGATTAATGATTCGGGAAGGAATCTTAACAGCCATTGTGGGAAAACCTAATGTGGGAAAATCTTCGTTTCTTAATTTTCTGGCGGGAGAAGATAGAGCCATTGTAACGGATATTCCCGGAACTACCCGGGATGTTTTGGAAGAACAGGTGCGCCTGGGAGATTATATTCTTCGCCTGGTGGATACGGCAGGTATTCGAAATACAGAAGATCAGGTTGAAAAAATTGGTGTTTCACGGTCTTTAGAGTGGCTAAATTCTGCACAACTTGTGATTTTTCTAGCAGATTCTTCCCGTCCCTTAGATCAGGAGGATGAAGATATCTTAAAAGAACTTTCCGGCAAGGAAGTGATTTATTTGTATCATAAGGCAGATCAAAGTGCTGCATTCTCCGTGGAGGAGTTTCATGAGAAGATCAGGGAATGTAACTTTTCTAATGAGAATCTTCAAAAGCAACTTCCAAGTATCGTGGAATTTTCTTCCAAAACCGGCGAAGGAAAGGATGCTTTCTTAAAAGCAGTGGAGGATTTTATCGGAAGAAGCGGCGGATTTACGGAGGATTTGTCCGGGCAGCTGTTTCTATCCAAGGATTATCAAAAGCAGTTTGTGGATGAAGCAATTTTATCCATTGAGAAGGTTTTAAATTCTATTCAAGAGGGCTTGCCGGAGGATTTTTACACTATTGATTTAATGGGAGCTTATGAATCTCTGGGGAATATAACCGGTGAGACTTTGGAAGATGATCTGGCGGATAAGATTTTCCGGGATTTTTGTATGGGTAAGTAAGACAAAAGCATTTTGAAGGTAGGAATAAAGATGCAGGTAGTGGAAGAAACATATGATGTGGTCGTAGTTGGGGCAGGTCACGCGGGATGCGAAGCAGCTTTGGCTTCTGCGCGCCTTGGTTGTGAGACTATTTTATTTACGGTTAGTATGGATTCTGTGGCGTTTATGCCTTGTAATCCCAGTATCGGCGGAAGTTCCAAGGGTCATTTGGTTCGGGAGATTGACGCTTTAGGCGGTGAAATGGGAAAAAATATTGATAAAACCTTTTTACAGTCCCGTATGTTAAATAAATCAAAAGGGCCGGCGGTTCATTCTCTTCGTGCCCAGGCAGATAAGAAGCAGTATTCCATTGAGATGCGAAAGACTCTTCAAAACCAGGAGCATTTAACCTTACGTCAGGGAGAAGTAACAGAACTTATGGCATCCGATGGAAAGATTACAGGAGTTAAGACTTTAAGCGGTGCCACTTATTATGCCAAGGCGGTGGTTCTTTGTACCGGAACTTACCTTTCCTCCAGATGCTTGTACGGAGATGTGATTGAATATACCGGACCTAACGGTTTAAAGGCTGCCAATCATTTGTCCGATTCTCTCCGGGAGCTGGGAATTGAATTATATCGTTTTAAAACCGGAACTCCTGCCCGGATTGACGGAAGTACCATTGATTATTCCAAAATGCAGCGTCAGGACGGGGATGTTCCTGTGGTTCCTTTTTCTTTTACCACGGATCCTGCCACGGTTCAAAAGGAACAGGTTCCTTGTTATCTGACTTATACCTGCGAAGAAACCCATAAAATTATTCGGGAGCATTTGGATGAGTCCCCTATGTACGGTGGAGTCATTAAAGGAACGGGTCCGAGATATTGCCCCTCTATCGAAGATAAAGTGGTAAAATTTGCCGATAAACCCAGACATCAGTTGTTTTTGGAACCGGAAGGTGCGGATACCAATGAAATGTACTTAAGCGGAATGAGTTCTTCCATGCCGGAGTATGTTCAGTATGAAATGTATCATACCGTGGCCGGTTTGGAGCATTGTAAGATTGTGCGGAATGCTTATGCTATTGAATACGATTGCATTAATGCCAATCAGCTTCGTCCAACTTTGGAATTTAAAAAGATGAAAGGTCTTTTTGCCGGGGGACAGTTTAACGGAAGCAGCGGATATGAAGAGGCTGCAGCTCAGGGAATCGTGGCCGGAATTAATGCGGGACGTTATGTTTTAGAAAAAAATCAGCTGGTTCTTTCCCGCTCCGACGGATATATCGGCGTGTTAATTGATGATTTGGTAACCAAGGAAAATCATGAGCCTTATCGAATGATGACTTCCCGGTCTGAGTATCGTCTTCTTCTTCGTCAGGACAATGCGGATCTTCGTCTCACCCCCATTGGATATGAAATGGGCCTGATTTCCAAAGAGCGTTTTCAACATGTAAAAGAAAAAGAGGCACAGATTGAAGAAGAGATTGCCCGGGTAAAGAAAATCACCATTGGTCAGACGGCAGAAGTTCAGGAACTTTTAACCTCTTTGAACAGCACTCCTTTGACAGGTGGTGTGGGTCTTTCGGATTTGATTTGCCGTCCGGAGCTTTCTTATGATTTGCTGGCACCTATTGATCATGACCGACCGGAACTTTCCGATGAGGTAAGAGAGCAGGTGAATCTGAATCTGAAATACGAAGGATATATTCTTCGCCAGAAAAAGCAGGTGGAGCATTTTAAAAAGATAGAATCCAAGAAAATTCCTGTGGATTTGGATTATGATGAAGTTCCCTCTTTACGAATTGAAGCGCGGCAAAAACTAAAAAATCTTCGTCCGGAGAATATGGGACAGGCTTCCAGAATCAGCGGCGTGTCTCCTGCGGACCTTTCCGTGCTTTTGATTTATTTGGATTCCAGGAAATCGTAAGTTGTATTTCAAGGAGATATTTTATGGCGTACACTTTAGCCGACTGTCAGGAATTTAAGGAAATCGCTCTATCAATGGGCCTTCCTGTTACAGATGAAAAAATAAATCAACTTTTAAAATATTATGAAATGTTGGTGGAGAAAAATAAGGTCATGAACCTTACAGGCATTACGGAATTTTCCGAAGTCTTCCGGAAGCATTTTCTGGATAGTTTACTTCCCTTTTCAGATGAGAAACTTTGTGAAAAAATACTATTGGACCTTCCTCTTACTGTTTGCGATATGGGAACCGGTGCCGGTTTTCCGGGAATGGTCTTAAAGATTCTTTTTCCCAACTGGCAGATTATATTGGTGGACTCTTTAAATAAGCGTCTTAAATTTTTGCAGGAAGTCATTGATGAGTTGGGACTTACAGGAATTGAAACCTGTCATATGCGGGCAGAGGATTTTGGCCGTGATAAAAATTTCCGGGATTCCTTTGATCTTTGTGTCAGTCGTGCAGTTGCAAATTACAGTACCTTGTCGGAGTATTGTCTTCCTACGGTTCGCCCCGGAGGACACTTTTTATCTTATAAGACAGATAATGCCCGGGAGGAAATTTTGGCCGGAAAAGGTGCTGTTAAAAAATTAGGAGGCGGCGAACTTCAGATAT
>Ga0181612_128912_pt1 | contig 13500 bp, 6 predicted proteins | sample HoacroProtozoa21_FD_119630 | JGI IMG/M metagenome (GOLD analysis project Ga0181612, IMG submission 119630) | Hoatzin crop microbial communities from Cojedes, Venezuel. Combined Assembly of Gp0051906, Gp0051904, Gp0051908 | reverse complement strand
TACACCACCAGCCCCACCACCCCCCCACCCTCCCCAAGAGGAGCAGGAATTAAAAATTGTGAGGTTTAGGCAATCATCCGGTTTCTGGTTTTTTTTTTCCTATTTAAGGAAAGTGAAAACAGCCTTACTTAGACAAATTCTGAAACTAGTCTAATATTCAGAATGCTACGATGAACTAGTGAAAGCACTCTTACATTCAGATAAAGTGTTTGGAATTGTATATTTCTTAGAGGAAAATCATTCATTTCCTTGAAGTAAAGACTAACAAGTAATCTCTGTTCGTTAATAGACTAGTACATAGGCAAGAAAGACAAAACCAGAAGGTTTGCACATGACATTCTCGCATATACATACATGCACACACATATATGTAAAAAATGCATACCACCTGCTAAATGGTGGTAGACTAAATCAAGTATGTTTAAATCATGCATGGGGGAAGGCGGGTAGACAGCACACAAAACCAAGCAATGCAAATCACCTCTTTCTCATCAGAAAGCCCTGTGTTTTCTCCACTGGCATTAGTTTCCTCATTGGAATTCTTTTTTCTGGTTATTTTATTTTCTTTACCATGTCTTTTTGTAATGAAATGTACTGAATCAAGCGTAATTTCCTCCTGTTTACTCGGTTCATCCGATTCGATGGAAGCAGATGCACATTTTTCAGAGTCCTGTAGCAGAAAAATACTATGCTGTGGAACGTATCTAACGCAAACATAAACTGAATACTCCAAAGAGACGGTTTCATTATTAGAAAAAGTATTTCAGATGCAGGAAAAACAGTAACATGCCATTTAGTAACATAGTAATCGAGAAATTGGCAGTATCTAGATTTCCCTAAACATCAAAGCTCATTGTTTGAGGACTTTAAAATAAGTCCTACAGTTGTTTTATTACACAGCATTAATAAGATTCTAAAAACTAACACTGTATATTTGAAGTCTGACTTGCACGATGCTGTGACCCTCCCAGATCTGTATGTTTCTGTGGAATACTCTTTCCCAAAAAATCAGAGCCTCTTCCATGCTTGTTAAAAATAAAAACAGGCTAACAAGGATCACACTAGTTCCTCAAACCTTTAAAAATATTTTTAAAGGAAGCACTTAGAGGGAGACATATTTTAGAAAAAGCAGATTCCAATTTACTTTCTATGAAAACCGTAAAAAATATCTCCATATCCAACAAAATAATTCAGTTTACAGAAAACTAAAAAAAAAGTTTGGAAGACAACACATTCGGAGACAAATAAAGGAAACATCACATTTGTATCACTTTCTTTATAGTGTCAGTGTAAGTGAATTGTAATAGATGCAAGATGCTTTCTGATGAGTGTCACTTTCATCTAGGCATGCAAAATGGTTAAAATATTCTTATATTTGGTACTGACTAGCATCTGGAGCTAAACAGGCAAGAATTAAGATTTGTTCAATGGAAATTAAATGTTAGTGTTCACAGAGAATAATTTTGTACGGATGCTGAAAAATACATTGTTGATTTTGGTAACTGAAAGGAGATCAGCTTTGGGCCATATAGGAGGCCATCCGAAAGCTAGTGTTAGCACATTTGTTTCTACCAGTACACGAGTGCATTAAACTAAAGGTACTATTGAGAAAAAAAGTATTTTTATTACACTTCACCTCATGGTAAAAAACAGCCTTCAGTACATGCCCTGGTCTACTAGGTACAAAGTTAGATCTCTCTCTCTTATGAAGAATGGCTGATTTATCGTCTATTACCATATTTTCGTTTTCTTGTTTTGCTCCGTTAAAGTGTTGCTTCAGTGCTTTCAGCAGTTTGTCCGCCTGGAGAGAAATCGAAACAACATGAACCAAACACTGCATGAAGCCATCAAAGAACTGCATCAACGCAGCCAGCGTCCCACGGACGGGCCCAGCCGGCGAGCAGAGCTATTCCCGAACCCAATGCAGGAAGGCACGCCTGGAGCTTCAGTCAAACCCGAGGAAGCGCTGAAGGCCACAGGCAACCACATTCTCTACCCAAGTCGTGGATCTCCTTTCCCCGAAGGCCGCCCGCCGCTGGTGCAGCCGCCCGGCCGCTGCCGAGCCGTTTACCAGCCGGGCGGGGAGCGGGGGGTGATGTCACGGCAGCGCCCTGAGGCCGCAGCTCTGGGCAAGGGACCGGCGCTCGCCCCGGCTGCTCGTTCTTGCCCGCGGTCGGTAAGCACGCACACGCGCTGCCGTCCCTGGGGCACCCGGCCGCTACTGCTCTCCCAGCGGTCCCGTCGGGGACCGACTGCTGCGCCAGAGAGGCACCCAAAGCCAGAGCGGCGTCCGCGGGGACGGGACGGGCACCCGCGACACCCGCTCCCCTCGGCTCCCGGCCGGGCCGAGCCCAGGGGCCGTTCTCCGGAGGGAGCGGGGCTCCCCCGCCCAACCCAAGCCCAGGCGCTGCTCTCTCCCGGCCGCGGCAGCCGCCCCCGCCTCACCCGGAGGTTGGCCTTCAGGCCGGCGGTCTTCGCGATCCGCTGGAGCTCGACGTACTTCAGCGAGTCCAGCTGCTGCAGCGGGGAGAGCGCCATGGCGGCGCCAACCTCCGTGCTTCGAATCTCGCGCTCAACTGACACGGCGCGCCTTGTGCCCGCCCCCGCCGTTCGAACTCGCCCGCCGCGCCAGGCCATTGGTTGGACAAAGCAAAGGGGTCGGGCCTGTGGGCACGGAAACCACCAATGGCGACGCCTCCCCCGAGGCCGGGTTTTTTTCAAACGCAGCAAACACCCCCCTGGCGAGGAAAAGCCCTGCCCTCTCCTGCTTGATTGGGCGATGGAGTGCCTCGGGCGACGATTGACGCACCTCTTGCCCAATAGCGACGCAGACCTGTGAAGAGCGCTCCAATTGCGAGGCCGGGAAGGCGGGCGCCGCGCTCGAACGCCGGGCGGGAGAAGATGGCGGTGCGGCGGCAGCTGCAGGAGCTGTTCCAGGACCCGCAATTCGGCGGGGCCATCACCGTGGAGCGACCGCCGTCTCCCGCCGCCCCCGCCCGGGCCTTGCGGTCCTTGTCGCCTTCGCCGCCTTCCTCGCCGCCGACCTCGGGGGCGACGCCGCCACCGCGGCTCCAAGGGCCGCTGCCGGAGGACTGCGCCGTGTTCCAGTGCTGCGGCTGCTGGGCCGTGCTGGGGGACTCGCTGCACCTGTGCGCGCAGGAGGACCGGCGGCTCGGCCTCCTCGTCTGCTTCAGTCAGTGCCGGCCTGGCCGGGCCCCGCGGAGAGGGATCCGGGCGGGGCTCCCTATCGGGCGGCCCGCGCGGTCCCGGTCTCAGCGGGTCTCTCTTTCTCCTCAGAAGTCACGAACGACGTCGCCTGGGAGGATTCGCTGATGGTCGGCCTGGAGGGAGCCCTGCTGGGCTGGTGCGTAGCTCGCCCGGTCCCGGCTCTGGGCGTCGGGTCAGCGGCGCGGGCAAAGCCGGGTGCGGCAGAGCTGGGGACCGGCAGCCCGGCCCTGGGGGCTCTTGCGGGCTCGGTAAACTCCCGGGTGCGTTTTGTCCCCGGGCTTCCGCGCTTCGGGCGGAGAAACCTTTGGCGGGTACGTGGCTTTCGTTGTGGTCAAAATCGCAGATTTGGTTGCCCTAGCCTTGGTGGGCGGGGGGGAGCGGCTGAGCAGCGCGACGAAAGACAGCCTGGCCTCGTAGGTGCCTTTCTGCCCTGAGCGGTCTGCTGCCTGGATTCAAGCATCTCCGTTTGGGGTTCCTGGGTGGTTTTTTATACCGAAAACGGACAGCTTCGGCTGCTCTCTCCGTGAGCCTACAGTTAGCGACAGGTTTGGTGACTCTGGGAGTGGTCCGATGGGAAGGAGGTAAACACCACCCGAGGGTTCACAGAACCGGCAGTCTGTTTACACTGTGTTTGAATGCTATTTTACAAACTATAAGGAACTTTTTAAATATAAGACTTGTGGGGCTTTGGGGTGGGTTTTTTTGCCTTTTATTCCTCTCTTAGCATGAGGCAATAATCTGTTTCATCAGGGGGATATTTCACATCTCTGACCTGGTGCAGGCGTTGTTTTACCAGTTAAATCATGTTTGAGTAGTGTAGCCTAAACTACTCTGTGATAGTGAGACATGTATTTTCTTCCTTAATTGCCACTTCGCATATTACAGAGATTATTTTTTGCACATGTCCAAATTTTTATGTTCACCTTCTCTTTTTTTTGCATCATTTCTTCAAGGAGAAAGCATTGTTAGGTCTTGTTTTGCTGTCCTGATAGAACTAGAGATTTGATGTCCTCTTAGAAGCATGCAGTATCTCTGGTTTCAGAAGCTTCTGTTTAATACAGTTTTCCCTTTCTCCTTTTAGTACTTACAATGTATTATCTTGTCGGTCATGTGGCTCGGTCGTGGGCTTCATTCTTTACTCTTCGTCCAGTGACCTGGCGTATCTCCGAGGCTTTTTCTGTTTCTTCAAGGACAGCATCCTCTGGAGAGTATACTGTATTCTCATGGTCATTGATTTCAAGGGAATTTACAAGTTATTACAACAGGGTGTACAACTAGTCTACAGCTAACAAAAGCGATGTTGTTTTTGACTGAGCACATTGGTGTGGGATTTTGTGTTGGTGTGACTCCATTTGATTTGCCTTGCACTTTTTGAGTGTCCTCATGTAATGCCAAGGTTTAAATTTAGTTGCTTGCAATACTGAAATCTCCTTCAGTTCCCAGCTCGCTTAGCTAATGTAAGGTATCCAGGTAGTTCTGTGGTAGATTGAGGGCTTGATTATAGAAACTGTAAATTACTTATAGCTGGTAATGGGAGTATCTTATGATTTCAAAGTAAAACCATTGTTCTGTTTTTAATATTTTCATAATGTATTCACTACTTTTGGCAACAGTTTTGTATCTGCTTTAAAATCCTCTTAAATAATCTGTCTAAACAATGAATGCAATTATGGTGTTTTTAACTGTTTTTCTTAGTTTGGTTTGTTGTTTTTTCTCCCCCCTTTCATTTTCCAGTTACCTCTTAAAAAACCAAATGATAATAGAAGCTTCTAAGGTGAATTTTCCTGCTGTGACCTTAAAGGAACAACTGAGGAAAGTAAGGTTTCTACATTAATTTCTATGGAAAATATTTTCAAAATGCTCATTTTTTTGATAGTAGTCCAAAGATATTAATACAATTACTTTTTTAAGTGCTTAAGATGGAGAAAATACTGACATAATACAGTGACTGACTTAAATGCGTGAGACATGCAAAACATTTTCTAGAACCACTTACCTGCAAAACATTTCCCGTTCTAGTTCATTTTCTGGCAAAAATATGTTATCCTCTTATCTCTACATTTTGAAAAGAAACATACCCAAGAGTTGTTTAGACAGACTTTGCCTAAGTGTTACTACTTGTGTTGTCCCTAGAATTGATAAGTCACTGTTGAAGAATTTGAAAAATAGCAATTTGTTAATTTGAAAGGGATTCTGGCACGGTTGTATTTATGGCTATGTGAGCTCAAAAAAGCATGGCAGTGTTTACTTGTTTCCAAGACAACATTAGAACCTCCCTCCTTTTTTGGTGTTGAAATTCAATGTTCTTTTCTGTAACTCATTGTTAACTTAGCAAATTGTCTGTCCCATAGCTCAAGGAAAGTCACTGCGTGTAGGAGACTGCCAGTGTATCCAGTATTTATGTGCTTACTTGTTGCTTTTTTTGTTCCTGTTTTACTTGCCGTTCTAAGAATGGAAATGGGCCCATGACATTTCTTAAGTTTTGTCCTCTTTAAAGTCATCTTCCAATGTCTTACTATAAGATCAGAATGTTTTTATAGGTCAAGTGAGGCTAAAATATATAAATCTTATCCAGGCAAGACTTCTAAAGTTGAGACACATTTTTCTGAAGTAAAAAAAATTGTATTACGTGATTGCAAACACAAATTGTGTGAGTCTGGACAGTTTGCTTGTTGATTAGACCAAGTGCAATAATCTGGTCTCTGCTTTTTGAAACGTCACGTCAGCAGGGTTTTACTCTTGTGCTTTAGATGTGTTAACTTAAACCCCGGACTCTGGAAATGGCATTTTTGAAGGACTGTCCGCATGTGTTCCTAAACTAGTGATGAAACAGTCTGTCCAGATATTGTCAAAGAAGGTCTCTGGCTGCTTAAAAACTTGTAATGAGTTAACTAGGAAAGATTGGATTGGTCGTAGTAAGGCTCCAGCAACTCCATCTCCTTAAGTAGAGTATTTCCATACATCTCTGAAAGGTGTTATGCTGGCACACACTCGTCTGTCTCCTGATCTGGGTGCCAGTTCTGGCTGTACTAGACATGCAATATAGAGATTAAAGCCCAGTACAATTATCCATCTTGAAAGTCAGATGCTTTTTAGCCACTGAAAGCAGGGTGCAGATTATTCAAAGATCCAGGGTGAGGACATTTTTCTCCAGTTTTAATACTCTCTTTTTTTTTTTTTTTTTTTCTTTCTAGCTGAAGGAAAAGCTTGTGGAGGTCCACATTCGCATAGAATTGCTGATGAAGAAGCTGGAGGAACTGGAGCAGAAGAATAATGTGGCAGAAAGGCAAAGCTCTGCAGCAGATGCAGTCAGCCTACTGCCAGGATATACCATAGTCAGGGTCAACTGATAATATAGCACTTTCAAGAACTGCTGGAGCGGTTTCTGCATCTCTGCTGTGTTTGTTCATTATGATGAAATAATGCACCAGAACAGGTTTGAGTGTTGATCTGTCACTTTATCTGTATATGGAAAGAACCAATGCTTAAGTGCATCCCTTCAACCTAAGAGGAACACCTGAAAATATGACATACTGAGGCTATGCTTGGAAAAATGAATAGCTTGCCCATGTAGTACATCACTCTCCGAGACAGTATTACTATGATTTTGATTCTCTGTAATGACTTCAGGGTGGGAAACAGCCTTTGAAATACTGAAATCAGGTTTCTGGAACTGTACAAGACATACTAACAAGATAATGTTCAAGGGGAGCTATTATAAATGGAATGTTCTTACAGAGATCAAAGTTCTTGTCCTACTTTTTCATATAGATACAGTGTTAATGGCAGCTAGCTGTTGGTCAAGTGGAAATTAGCTACACCTGCTATGTGAGGCACTGCTAAAAGGCCTCCTGACTAGTTCTTGTGTGTGTCTGGCCTGCAAAAGGAGCAAGCTAGCATGTCATAGAAGCTGCACGGTGTGCTCAGTGCATGAATCTGGATGGCACAGCGCTGGCTGGAGCACAAGGTTTTGGATTTCACTTTCAAGGGTAAAGCGTGTGCCTGCCAAGTCCTCTGGAAGTGCAGCCCTGTGGCTGCACAGGACTCAGTCAAGTTCTGGCAGCTTCGTGAAGCTTAGGCTGTGAGCAACTGCCTTTAGCAGATTTGAGCCTTTCTTTCTGGGGCTGAAGCTGTGAAACCAAGGAATGGTCTTTTCTTCTCCTTCACTTCTGCTCAGTCGTGGGAATGCTGCTCTGCTGAAGTTGTGATGATCTGCCTGCTGCCTTCACTTGGCCAGTCCAGATGTTTCATAAAAAGTACCTAATGGGTACTCACTGGCATTACTCTCTGCTTTGAACGGGTTCTGCTTCTATCCAGATGTCTAGAAAGTAATTTGATGGAAAATAAAGAACACTGCTTGCCCCTTGTTATTGGGACAGAATATCCGTAATTCTTGTTAGTTGGAAGATTAAGGTTCCTTTTCCTCTCACTTTTGTTGCCTAAAGGACTGATGTTTTAAGACTTCCATGAAGTTTAGTAGTTGTCTGTAGGAGTCTAAAGAGGATTTTATTTACTTTATCAACTTCATTCCAGTGATGCAATTTGCCATTCTGTTACTTCTGCTTCCACATACGACTGGCAGATTGCACTCCCCATTGCTGTGGATGCCAGTGCTCCCTGTATTTCACAGTATGACTTCTTTTAATTGTAAAATAACTCTTGTAATAGACTTGGAGCAGAGGGGACAAAACTCACTGTGAGGCACCTCAGAGGCTTTAGGTGGGCAGCTGATACTTCTACTTATGTTCACTGTGCTGCTTTTTGATTAAGAGCTCTGGGTTGTCTCAGTTTGTTCTGATTAAGCAATAACATAAGAGTATCAACAGCCATTCTGCAGGGAGAGGAGAGGCTCTATTAAATTCTAATACTATATGCTATCTAAATTACTTTTATTGTTTATGTTTTACAAATCTGACAGGTGTAAGTGTAAAACTATAGCGCTTTTCAGTGACAGCTAAATTCAGGATATCAAAAGTAACTGCCTGAAGTAAATGCTACACTCTTGTAAGATCTCTTTCCTTGCCTGTTGTGATATTATCTCTAAAATGAGCTTTACTCTGAACCCTTAACTGGCAGGTTGTTCTTAACAGTTGTCACTGTATATGCATATAAAGTTTTGATTTGCTTTATTGGATAATTTCATTATTGAGAACAAAGAAGTTTTTAAAGTTGTGTTGTGCCATTATGTTTAAGGGGCTGTTGGTCTTTAACTGAAGTCTTGTGACTAAATTTATTTTGTGCAAGCGCTCTCTGTCTCGGCTAAATGTTTTCCATTGTATAACTTCACCTTTGTGTTAGTGACAGGCCTTTTGTTGTTGTATCAGTTTAAGAAACGTAACTGATAATGGGACTACTCACTTTTGCCCTTTCATTATGGTTTCTACACTGAGACCGTTTCTTGCTACATACTTCACATCTATGCTGTGTATAATAGTGCTAAATTGTCTTGCTTCATTTAGCTAAGTGTCCACCCCTAAAAGGAAAAGAAAGTTGTCAATTAATTTTTTTTTGTATTATCTTTACAGTTGTAAAGAAGAAACTTTTTAAGTAAATAAAAAAAGCTGGCCTTCAGAAGTATATATTCTGCAGATCATGTATAATACCTTGCGAGTCATAAGCCCACTTCTTTTCCTTAGATTATGTTTGCAGCAAAAAAAAAAAATCACTTGATCTTGCTCAGGTCCTGGGTGATTATAAAGCATTAGATTAATGGTTCCTCATACTACATTACTTAGCATGAATTTAAACAAATAAAGAGTATATGCTAAATAGTATCTGGTAATTTGTTAAACTACCTTCCTCTAATCTTTGGAACAGGGAGGACCTCCGCTTTGTCTAGTCAAGCTGTGGTTCTTCATGTCAAATGGTGTTTTTTCTCGGCACTGACAATTGCCTGATGTACCTGCTGACACTCACAGCAGTACAGTGTTCTAAGTAAATTCTGTTTTAAGAAACAAGCCACCATAATTTACAAGCCTCAAGGTCAGGCCTTCTTATGTTAGCTAACCAGCAGCTGTCTTCTCTGGAATCTAAAGACAAAAACAACTAGAAAATGAAACAAATTAAGGTGGTTGAACAGGCTACTGAAGTAATAATCACAGTGTGAATCTTCTATAAGCTAGCATAGGGGATAGCAATCTGTAACAGCTGGTGGCAGGGCTGGGAGCCACGGCTCCTTCAGTGTGGCCCTCGTGAGGTGGCATCATGCTGCTGTGTTACAGCACTTCCCAAAACTGCTTTCAGCAGCAACTGCAAGGAAAGTTGTGCCTCCCTGCAGGCTGTGACATGCCAAACACAGAAAGAAATTTTCAGAAATGTAGCTGCCAAAACAATAAACAATCCCCATATATGAAGCAGTTTTCTGAGGGGCTTAATACTTTTAGGCAATGTATACAAGCAACAGAAGCTTTCTGCTACCATAGAAAACAACCCTTGAAGCTTTTATCAGGTAAGTTGCCTATCTCGGTACCAGCGGAGTAACAATTCTTCTTTAGTTCCCTTCCAGAAGCAAGAGGCTCCTGTGCCTGAAGTCTGCTGGAACAGGTAGACCCAAAGCAGATACCCAGCGTATGTCAGTTTAGATCAAATTGTTAAGCTTTGACAAAGGTGCAGCAAGTATAAATCCATCTCAGAAATGGAGTGTAGCGTATAGTCAGTTGATTAATTTGTTTTCTGAACAAATGACACATCCAGTTTTAGTGCATTCTCAGCCTGTGCTGCTTTATTGCTAAAAAAATTTGTATACAGGTGCAGAGTTTCCAAGTTCATTTTTAAACAGTTCCTCTTTATAGTGTCAAAAGAATAAAATCTTATCTTGAAATCCTCAAAGATGCATAGATATAAAAGCAAGCTGCCTTTTGGAAAGACATCAGAATTTGCAGGGAGACATTCTTTCACTGTTACCATGTAAAACGTGTGCAATGGGAGTACATACTTGCTAGTGACACCAATAATTTCCTCCACTAATCCACGTGAGCATGCCATCAGAAGTTCAGTATATGAAGTATTTTCTAACCCGTTTTTTAAGTACTAAGGTAATTTTAAAGAATTTATAACTAATACTTCTTTGCTGTTGTATCACACTTTTCAAAAGGATATCTTCACTGACATCCTAGCATAGCTTATTCCCCTGGTTGTATACTAAAGGTAATAAGCATTAACAACAGATAAAACTGCTTACTCACCACACCGAAGAAAATATATTAACAGGGTTTAAAACCATGCAAAGTGTTCTAAAGAATACCCACTAAGAATTGTGTGACCATGGTTAATCGCTAGGCTAAACTTCTTCTACAAATTCCCTTTTTGCTTGAAGAAGTTGGCTCAAAGGATTTCATTTAGTCTAACTTCTGATACCATAAAATAGTTACCTTCTCTTACAATATTCCTATCTTCATCTGGCAATTCTTGTATATCTAGAAAGGGCACGCATGAGAAAAACAACACGCCCGTTCTAAACCCAAATCACGGTGCTTTATGGATGGTTGGCTATGAAATATGAACAGGAGTTAACTTGACACACAATTTCTGCCTCCAAGACACCTCCTCTTTCTATTTAAGAGGACTGAGCCTCTGTACATGGAGAAGTGTTCTGCACAAGTTAAGCCCATCTACAAAATTAAGCCAAGCTCTAAGTATGGAATTCTGCAGTAACAAGCTAGTATTCTACACGTTTGAATACAAGTTTAAACTTGGAAAAGTATTAGTGGCGTAGGCTATGCACACGTTCTATGTTATTTTCAAACTGCCAGCAGAAATTCACTGCATTATCCACTAAAAGACTTGGGAAATATTACAGAGAACACACTGAATGTTTACAGAAAGATGACACCCAAATTCCCTTTTAGTTAATAAGTGAAATAAAGAAAAAAGACTATTGCAACCTGTGTTGCAGAAGATAAAGACCTTCAGTGATCAAATCTCATTTTCTGTTTTTAAAAATCTCTTTAAAGAACTTAAAAAATATACAAGATTACCAGTATTTTCAGGTTCATTCCTGCAGGTGCCATTATTGCTGGCTGGTATCAGTATGCTTCAGTACAGCTGCCTATGTGGCTAGAGAGTTACCTGAAAATACTGCCTTATTAAAAAGCTATTCAACACCTGAAATATATGTACTGTGCTTATGAATTTCAGTCTTCTCCAAATAATTTCTCTCACCACACTCAAGCTTATTACCTACTGTCTGGCAAACACTACACTCAATTTGAGTCTGTTGTTTCTGTTACTTGTGGATTTTTTCTTGTCTTGTGTTTGTCTTTTTTTTTTTTTTTTTTTTAACCCGTTGCTCCCCCCTGCACCTTGTAAGAAACTCTGCACCCTTTTCCTTGCTACAGCTGCAGCAGGTGAGAAACCCCATCTCGCCCCTAAACATGCTTAGTTCATGCCCTGCTTTTCACATGCTCAGGGCACTAATACGAACCAGACAAGAGCTTATAAAGGCGAGTTCTGCTGATCCTGGTTCCTGATTTACAGTTTTGGTGCCATGCTTCTGTCCCTATCTATACATTCTGCCCCTTTCTCTACAGAGGCAGCACATTCTCTAAAGAAACAACATTTGAGAGTCAAAGCAGGAAGTTCAAGCTATTGGTATATTAATTCCTATTGCTTCATTATGTATAAATGCATATCTCAATTTACTGGTAATAACTACATTACACGAGACGTTTTGAATCATGCATCATTAGAATACTAGCTCTAAGATTTGGTTTGTGGGCCTGTGCCGCTTTCCTTCAGTTTCTCCATGCAGTCCTTCATGCCTAAGGCATTACAGACTTGCAGTCTTTTATTTGACCTGCAAACACACTCCTTTGGAGGGGAAGTGGAGAGAAGACGACAGGATTTACATAGGACACACTGAACAGTAAGTTATAACAGTAAGTTACTTTTTATATTTAACCTCAGATGCTTTAAACTGTTAGGGAATCTGTCTATTTTATAACCTGGTACAGAGGCTCAGAGACAGAAACACGCTCTGTTTACATCATGAACACTGCCACTTTCTCTAAAACTCGGGAGAGAAAGCGTAGAGGTGACTGAAAGGGAATAGACATTGGAATCCACGGTTCCTATTCTGCACTGTTAAACGAGACACCCTGGTTCAACTGCTGGCTTTTGTGTGCCAGTCAAAGCACTACAGGAGCAAAATTCTGGATCATTCAGTAAAAGAAATCCAATGGAATCTAACCTGAACTGCCATGACGCAGCTCTGTACCTGAACAGCAAGCAGGATTTTTAGTTTTGGAGGAAGACCAGACAGTTTCCTAGGGATGCAGGAAGCAGTTATTTCCAAGATTGGTTTTCCATCAAAAACTGTTCTTCTCTTCCATATTTTTCCCTTCTGTGCCCAAAAAATGCACTGCCAGCTCTTGACAATGTAATCCTTACATAAAATGTCAGTGTCCTGAAGCCTGGTACAATTTGTTCTCACTCACTATCAAGGAGTCTTTGCAAGATTTTCTTTGTTGTCCTAAATTTGACAATTATCCTCAGCTGCAGAAGGTGCAGTTCCTGAAGGTGCAATACCCAACACAAGTACTGGCTAGACCTTCTGCAGCAGCACTACCAGGTATGGAAACAGCATATACTTGTGTCATCTGGGTTTAGTACTGCCAAATGAGGCACGTCAGTACTGGTCACCACACCTTTGATATCCCACCCAGAAATGTGGTAGCATCTAACATTTCCGCTTTGTTTTAAAGCGGTAACATCAAGGGGGTTAGAGCAAAAGTCATGCCATAGTACAAGAGCTGAAAGGCAAAGGGATTCCTTTTGTTGCTGTGAATAGTAATTTCTAGTTTAGTAGCCCATAGGATACAGATAATTATGAAAAGTCTGAGCTGGGAAGAATATTCAGATAGCTTGTCTGGGTACATCAGTCTTGATTTCCACCCCCCTTCTCTGAATGAATAAACCCTTGAGAAGAATTCTGTTCAGCCACGAAGTTCATATTTCTGAAGTATAAACATGACCGTGTTTTCATCATTATTTCATTATTACGTAAATGCACTTGCTGACCACAGACCAGAATAAATTTCTAATTTCTCTAATGTAATCAGATAACAATCAAATTAAGGTCCCCTATGGCCAGCTTCCAATTTTATCAATAATTCAGTAGCTGGAATTCAAGCTGATTTCAACCTTCCAGATCAATTAGCTTTTCATATGCATATTACATATTAGCTGTTATTTCACAAGCAGATCTGTATTAGAAAGTCTTTACCTGCACTGCTCTAACATTTTAGTATAAAAATGTCTTTATTGACAAAAGTT
>Ga0181612_176199_pt1 | contig 13501 bp, 5 predicted proteins | sample HoacroProtozoa21_FD_119630 | JGI IMG/M metagenome (GOLD analysis project Ga0181612, IMG submission 119630) | Hoatzin crop microbial communities from Cojedes, Venezuel. Combined Assembly of Gp0051906, Gp0051904, Gp0051908 | reverse complement strand
TCAAGGCCAGGTTGGACAGGTCTCTCAGAAACCTGATCTAGTTGAAGATGTCCCTGCTCACTGCAGGGGGTTGAGCTAGATGACCTCTAAAGGTCCCTTCCAATCTAAAGCATTCTGTGATTCTATGATTCTGTGATTCTAGAATACGTATAACATAGAACTGAATGTATTAGAGCTTAACATATATCATATTTACCTTAATGCATATTCCACTTTTAGCACCATATAGTCAATAGCAATACAGCCACCTTCTCTGCTTTAACTTTCATTATATGTGTTTCAGGACAGGCAGTGGTAACTGTTCACAGCCATGCTCCATCTGGAAATGGGAGGGAGCAGTGCTGCCACAACTCTAACTGCCAAATGAAGTGATGGAATGCTAATTTTATGGTTAAATAGCGGTAAAGTTAGTTCCCAAGGGATTGCTTTTTCAAAAGGAGGCATTATTTTCAACATGCTTTCCAATTTTAAACCTCTAAGTCCTCACTGAGTTATTCTGCTATTTCCTAAAGTGTCCTGTTGGTAAAGACCCTAAATAGTATTCATCTATAGTAGTGAATGCAGAACTTGGAACTATTAGTATATAGCACTATACTCCTCAACCTAAAAATGAACTAGCTGAATTTTGAGAGAGACTATGTTTATTCTGAGCTATTCCAGTACAAATTTTTAGCACAACAGTGTTAGGAAACATGGAAAAATGTACTTGAATAAAGTCATCTTTATTTTTCTTAGAGCTGCTGACTTCTTGTTTTAGATATACCAAAAAAGAACCGATATCAATTAGAATAGAAGAGCATAAAGTGGGTCTACTTACTAAAAAATCTGAGGTAGATGTTCTTGTTATTAAGGACCTCATATATTCATTATGTTAACCATTGTGAAGTAAGACAGGAAAAAGCCTCAGGAGACCCATCTACAGGACATCATTATTACTGAGAGGGCTGTAGTAGACACATTTAAGCAATGATACATCATGCATTACTGTAAGCATCATTCATATGTTGTGTCTTGCTGGTAAAGGTATTAAAACAGAAATTGAATTGTGTCACCTTCTCTGGCTACTTTTAAGTGGTAGAATCATAGTGTCACATTGCGAGAATTCTCTTCACATGTTCTGTAACAGAAAAGGGAAAAGAAATTCGTATACACCAGGTTACCTTGTTTAAATAGAGATGAGGCCAAATAACTACCTTGAATTTCCTCTAGTAACCTTATCTATATTAGTGACATGAAAACCTCACGCTCATTAAAAGCCTTAAAAGCTGTGCATTCTACAGATGCTATTTATTACAATTGTGTATACTTCCGCTGAGTTGTGTGTGTGTGTGTGTATCTGTCATCTATATATATATATACACATAGGCAAAATCTCCTCAATTTCCTGAAATACTGATATCTCAAAAAACTCAAAAATTTTCGAAAAGATGCAGCAGCAATAGTTTTGCTTCAGCTTTCAAAATTATCATGCTGAAACTCCCCAGGCATCTGTTTCTGTGGCCAGACTACAAAGATAAATATGTTATCGTTGTCTGTCTTTTTAATTTACTTGCAGAAAAAGTACGCATTTGTTTTGTACATAAAACAGTGTATTACTTAAGTTTGTAAATTTTTATTATGAACCCTGTGCATTTTTTGAAATATTTTTTGTACTTCCAGAAAATCATTAAAATGTTCATTTTCATAACTGGCTGCAATATCCTAGCCTGTGATTCCTGATAAGGCAGCAACACTAAAATCCGATGTAACTACGGTATTCAAAATATCTTTTCCAAAGTTTGGAGGTATTCAATTTATTCTCTTCATTTTATTCAATCACAACGATACTAAATCTGTCAAAGATTTTGAGGATAAAACGATTACTAGAAATCAAGGCATTAGCATCAGTTGATTTAGGCAAAAATATATTTTCAGAACTTTTAAATTTCCTCATACAACTTTCAAAGACAGAAAAAGGCACTAGCTAGACAAGTCATAGTAAATCCCACTGTGTCATTAGCAGATCTACGTTTGGCCTTCCCAAATGGTGAGAATTCATACAGAATCTATGGCAAGCATCAAATTCTTGCAAAGCATGGACTAAGATGCCCTTTCCTTTGTGTATGTTTTTAAAGACAACCTGCGGGTTATAAGCTTGTCAGGGCATGGAAATTGATACCTGTTCAATACATTTCATTGCCTTACAGAATTTACATGTTAGAGAGTGTCCTAAATACACAATACAGTGTAATCAAACACGAAAGTAGCAATAATGGGAACGGCATAGTTTCATCTTAAATTCTTTACACTAAGGAGAAATTCTCCAATATTCCCTGGACAGGGGTAGGAAATAAGTTTTTCTAGAGCTTTCTCAGTTGTAAATGAGTAAGAATATTTAGGTCCCATTTCCTGATCCTGTATATAAGTACACCTATCTGTGTCTATATACGTACACACACACACACACATATAAACTTATACAAGCATTGACTATTTAAATGACACCCTGGAAACTGAAATTATATCTTATTTGGCCAAATAGTTTTAAACTGAAAATTCCAACGTTTTCGTACATACAACCTTCATCTCAGTTCACATGGGTTCTTTCAAAAGTAAACGGTACTTTGCTATAAATTCAGGCTGAGAAGTGTAAGGCTAAAAGAGAGCAAGAACAGGTGATTTACTGGGAGAGAAGTGGTAGCCTAAATAACGGTTGTAGCAAAGGAATGCCTTGCTAGAGAAGAACCCTCTTATAAAATTATCTTGATAACTTCTGTGTAACTTTCAGAACTAGCAAAAAAAGGGTTTGCTTGTTCATTTCCTTGTCCTGCAGATAACAAAGGCAAATATCAACAAAAATATTTCAGTTCATTGTATGCATGCGAAGTCACTTCTGGATTTGTTATATATATGTATGTATATGTTGACATAGGTTTGGAATTAGATGCCTTAAAACTGTGTCTTAGATTCAGAGAAAATTAGATATGAGAAAATAATTAGATTTTCCCAAGACAGTTATGTATAGCAGATACATAATTTATTTTAAGATCTATAGCATGCACTTTTTAATACGAGTCATGTAGTCATATTTTATTCAATGTGTCATTGATATATTTTGCTACATATTTGTGTTGCATTTGGCAGTTTCCACATTTTAAAAACTATTAATTAGAGCACTTTTTATAGGGAAGAAGACTTGTAATTAAAGGCTAAATTAAGAAAACTATAAGACATTTTATAACCATGCTTAAAGATCTATTATGAATACTAAATAGTACAAGAAGCATTTTTACAAGAAAAATCCAAAATTAATCTTGTTTAGCTGAGATAAAGATGATTTTTCTTAGAAGGACAAGTATCATCATACTGAAATAAAGTATTTATTGATTTCAGTAGGAAATATGTATTTCAAGGACACAGCAGAAGTCTACTTTGTACAAAACTAAGATGGAGATTTTAAAACCAGCACAGTCAAGAAACATGTAAATTGTCTTCTCATTGTAACTGCTTTAATCTATCCCTTTAGCACATAATGCTACATTCAAGTAATCATCATCTTGTATATATTCACATCAAAAATATTACCAATGGAAAGGTCAACTGATAGCTTGCTATATACGTTATTTACTGTCACCATATATGTCAGAGACTAAAAAAAAGCCTTTCCTGGGTTTATAAAATGCTCAAGGAACATTAGATGGTACAGGTCTACAGGTAACATCAGGTTTGCAATTAGAAATTAATCCACTTTCCAATTTTACAATCTTTTCCTTACAAGGGATTGAAGGAAGGTCAAATTACAAATAAAATAATCCACATTTTTCCAAGATAAGACATGATCTAATCATAGGGTCTTGGGGTCCACTTTTACCTCATTATTAAGAAAAACCTAACAAAATACAGAAAAATTACATATGACCTATATTTTCCTCTATTCTTATTCTTTATTTTTGTGTAAATATCTTGAACTTCTGTCAAAAAATTATTTTTTATAACAGTGTGATATGTGAAAAAATATTCTTAATCAAGGAAGATCAGTTTAGATTTTTAACAAAGTATATAAACAATGATTAAATGAACTGGAAAGTAAAAACTGGTCTACCATAAACCATCCTCATTGACAATTTTTTAGAATGGCTAGAATACTTCTTATTGCCCCAGTATTCTCCATAGAGTGAAATAAATGCTTATTGGGTATGACTTCTAGTGAAAGTTGGGCTATATTTTTGGATCCTGTGTTAGCTAGAAATTGAAAGGGCAAGGAGGGAAATGAAATGTAACTGGGAGGGAAATGAAATGTAACTGGAACCACATAATGCTTTCTCTGGCCGTGTAAATGTCTGCATGAAGTTGCTAACTTCATCAAATGCAAATAATTTATGTTCTTTTGTTTTCATGAGCATCATTTCTTGTCCAGGAATGATTCAGTTGTCTGTTAAAGTGCAGATTTTTGACAGTACTGTGATGTGTAGCCTCTCTTAAAAAAAAAAAAAAAAAATGATTCAAACAACAAAACAAAACTAAAAACAGGATAGGAACTTCATCTCATGTATTCCTGTGGGTTAACCTTCATAGGCAGCTATACCCCCACCCAGTTGCTTGCTCACTCCACATCCCAGTGGGTTGGGGGAGAGAATCGGAAGGGTAAAAGTGAGACAACTTGTGCCTTGTGATAAAGACAGTTTAATAGGAAAAGGAAAAGCTGTGCACACAAGGAAAGCAACATAAGGAATTCATTCACTGTTTCTCACAGGCAGGCAGATGTTCAGTCATCTCCAGGAAAGCAGGGCTCCATCATGCATAATGGCTACTTGGGTAAACAAAATGCCATCACTCCAAATATCCCCCCCCTTCCTCCTTCTCCCCCCCGACTTTTATTGCTGAGCACAGTGTAATATGGTATGGGATTTGCCTTTGGTCAGTTCGGGTCAGCTGTTCTGGCTGTGTCGCCTCCCACGTTCTTGTGAAGCCTGAGCCTACTCACTGACAGAGCAGTGTGAGAAAATGAAAACCACGACACTTTGTAAGCACTGTTTTGCAACAGCTAAAACATCCCTATGTTGTCAACACTGTATTAGTCACAAATCCAAAACATATCCTCATACAAGCTACTAGGAAGAAAACTCTCTATCCCAACGGAAATCAATATATACTTCTACAAGACTATACATTCTCATGGAGTTATTCTTACATTCCTATCCCTTTTATGTAAGACATCCACAATATAATTAAATTTAAATTAAACCCGTATTACTCATTTCTTGGAAACAAATGTATGATTGGTTAACTACCCATATATTAGTGTTGGGGCATCAGACCAGAAATTGATTCAGACTTAATTAAATAATGTGATTCATTTATGCAAAGGAAAGTATAATAAAATTCTTTAGATGCTGTCTTTTTTATCTCATAGTTACTCTGATGACTGAAAGAAAATGATATCAAACATCTCAGATCTTTTTTTCATTAGTTGCCATCTGCAGAATTTTAGATCTCTGTCTAACAGAGGTATCTAAAAGATATAAATTAGCAAAAAAAATAGAGAGGAATAGAAAACTCAAGTATTGCTTTCAGAAGACTAGTTTTTATGCTAAGGCAATAAAATATTTGAAAAACACCTGAAGAGTTCAATATTGGACACTCAAAGCTGATAATTTCCAGGTCAACAGTGTTCTGAATGTGTTTTAAAATGGTCCTGTCAGAAAATGCACACCAAATTTCAGATACAGAGCATATTTTAGGATAGACACATATCTACAGAGAAATTATAACAGAAATTATTTTTGTGTGTGTTTTAATCATGCACTAAGATAAATGAGAACTACCACCAGAACACATCTAAAAATGTCTTTGACCAGACTTTGTCACCACCACAGGAGGAAAGAGAAACAGAGAACTATTGTGTAATGGTCATGACTAATAACTTATGAAGATGCTCAAGAAACACAGTCTCAGGAAATACAAAAAATTGTGTCAAGAAGATAGATTGCACTGCACACCTTTTAGAAAATTAAGAGATTTATTTTTGTGATAAAAGAATTCTAATTTTCCTTTATAGAGCACAATCTATTTTCCTACTTGAGTGAAAAACTACACCCGGGTTTGTGTTTTGGAATAATATATGGCTTTCTTATGACTTACTTCTGCAGACCCTACTTGAGCAAAAATGCCATTTTACTTCCAAAAACTTTTGCCAACAATGGGGTCAAGTGCTCTACATTAAACAAGTTGACAAGTTTTATATTGTTTCTTGTAAACCATTTTTTCTGTTATGAGATGTTTTAATACAGTCTGAGGAATGTAGGTATTAATGCTGAAGTAGACTATTTCATACCTGATATCAAACTTGTCGTCCAAGTTTGTAACCACAGCTGCACAGATGTGTGTAACCACAGCCCTGACAAATGCTATAGTTAAAAGTAAAAAAGATAAATGTGAGTTACTTCCTTAATTTGGTAGTGGGTTTTTTAGCTAATTAAATACTGAACTATAGTGTACAACATTCCAGCTACTATAGCTAAAATTGACTCAATCAAAATGTTCAAAGTACCCCACAAACAATTCTAACAGCAATTAAATAAAATTGAGCTGACATTAAAATAGGATCACTGTATACTAAATTTTATGTTAAATGTTTCAGACAGCAGTCAACTTCCTTTCAGTCTAAGCTCCAGACAATACAGAAGCCAATACAGAAGGTGTGTCAAATACTAAATGACTTTGTCAGCTGCAAAATGTAGCAAACCTGGGACCTCTCTGCTAAGAATCAGTCTGTCTTCAAAGGTAGGATGCTGAGTAAAATTTGGGTCCTTGAATCAAAGAAAGTGAATCAGAAGGCAAACACTGCTGCAGCCATGTTAACCTGAAGATGCTTAAAATTCGCTGTATAACCAAATTCATATACATATATTGCTCTTTTCATATCCAGACTACATCTACTATTTCCTGTTAGATGCTGCCAAGAGATTCTTTGTGTGGAATAATTTAACAGATCTCACCCTAGGTAATGAACTTTTTTACTACATTAAATTCAGGGAAATAATGTTCTGCTGTTCGGCTAATTGGAAGAGTTTTTCCTTGAGGGCTATCAAACCAGTTGTCTGGCTTCTCTGTCAAACAAGTTACTATTGCCTTCTTTATAACAAAATAATGTTATAACAGCTCATATGCCTGACTGTCATAAATTATATTTAATTCCTACCCCAGCAGGATCAACACCTGCTCACAGTGTGAGTCAGAAAAACAGTTGTCTTCTTTTACTGGCAAACAAACATTACGAGCATGGAAGCCAGTCAATAAAGGAGGCTGAAAAGAGTTATATTGTTACAAAAGATGGGAAAAGTTGATGATGACCTCCTTTCTTTAGGGTGGGGGGCAGGGGGGTAAATGAATATTAGATCTAAGACATTGTTTTTAAAGAAAAATATTCAGAAGAAAAACTTAATTTTATTTTTTAATATTTTTGCAGTTTTTCTAGAACTCATTAAGCAAAGCAGGCACAAAGCATTTCTGTCGTAGAAATAGTTGAAGTGTGAAGGGTTCTGTAGTTTTTAATTCATACCCTTCTGTTTAGTGTTGGACTCCGTATTAACTACTACCATAAGAATTCTGCCTGTAAAGAAATTTTACTTTTTACTCTTATTCATGTTAACATGTGTCCTATATGTCACTGTAGCAACAAGATGATGTTATTTCCTTGACAACAATTGCATGTTGCCTTGTTAAAACTGTAATATTTTCCTTTTTCTTCACTCCATAATATTTGTTTTTTGTAGAAACATAAGCACACTTCATAACCACTGATTCGCTAATTAATGATTTTTAAAATAGTCTGGACTAAGTTAATATGGTGTCATTTACTGATGTATTACTTCTACTATATGAGACATAGCTCAGACTTACAGCATATAACTTGGGTGCCTAAATTTGAAAGGTTTGCGGTTCCTTAATTCAAAGCTTCTATCTTGAAATTCTCTGTTCATTGGCAGGACTAACCTTACTGTCCTCTGAACTCTGTGTATACCTACATTTGCAATAACAAAATTCATAATTTTCCGTATTTCCATTTATGGAAGTGCTTCAGTCATTTCTGGGCAACTTGAAAATTGGCTTACACCAAAGCACAGTCACTACATATACACTACAAATTATCTTAATTTATCGCTCTCCTAATATATCTAAACACTTCAACTGTATCTAACCTGCCTAAAGTGTATCAGAAACAGCATGATACCTGTACCTCTTTTGGTGTATAATTTAGTTTACATCCTAAATACTCTTAAGAAGAATAGGTATTTCTTCACAAATGAGAATTCAGACAGATTCATCCCTGGAAATATCTTTGTGAAAGTTTCTCCTATGGAAAAAATCACCAATATATCAGTGGAGTAACTTTCATAATGAATTAAACTTTTATTTAGTGTTGTTATGTTGCTGAAGTTTCATAATCTTGCATTCTGTAACTTTTCTTCATTATTTTGTTTCATAGCTCATCTAACTGTGCATGATACATGCAAAGTCTATTATGTTCCCCTTGAGATCTTAATCCTCCTCTTATTGTACAGTACAATGGAGTACTTCAATTCCTTTACCAGTTTTGAAATTCACCATTTGATGCTGAAAAAATTGTTTTTCAATTAGTTCAACTAGTAGTTTTGTTCTTATCCTTGTTTCCATTTTGCCAAGGTAGTAATCACTTATTTTGATTCCACCACCATCCCCTCAAACTCTTCGGTGAATAAATGTAGTCTCAATATGATTTAAGTTATATTAAAAAAATAATAATGTGGAATTGTTTCAAGTAATTAATGTTTCAGACTGTTTTATTTTGCAAATTTTCCCATGAAATAAAGAACCAAACATTAGGATCTGGGGAAAGGCATGAGTACAGACAGATGTGTGCTAACATACTGTACATGATTATCACAGAGTTTAATCAGATAAAGTATTTCTGCTTGCTCTATGTTCTAAAGGCATAATTACAGACTAACATACATACATACTGTACTGAGTCTGGCTGGGATGCAGTAGATTTTCTTCACAGTATCCTGTATGGTACTGTTTTTGATTTGTGGTAAATGGCATTGAAAACAAGTCAATGTTTTAGCCATTGCTGAACAATGCCTGTACAGCATCTTTTTCCCACAGTGTCCCACCAGTGAGTAGGCTGGAGGTTCACAAGAAGTCAGTAGGGGACAGATTATGTCAGCAGGCTAAAGAGATATCCCATGCCATATGACAAGATGCTTAGAAATAAAAGCTGGGTATAGAAAGGAGTCAGCAAGGGACACATCTGGTGATGGCATTTGCCTTCCCAAGTAGCCATTACACATACTGATGCCCTGCTTCCCAAGAAACAGCTAAAGATCTGATTGCTGATGGGACATGGTGACTGAATTTCTTCTTTTCTTTTGCTCACACATACAGAACATTACTCTAACGATTAAACTGTCTTTATCACAACCCAAGAGTTTTTTCACTTTTTACCCTTACAGTTTTCCCCTCCATCTCACTGCGGGGTCAGTGAGCAGCTGAGTGGGGACTTCTCTGCCTACCAGGCTTAACTCACAACACAGAAAAAAATAAAGCTCTCAGTGGAAAATCAGATCTTCAGCTTTAAAATCCTGTTCTACACCCGCTACTAGTTAGACTGTATTTGAACTGAAAAGGAAAAACGAATCATGAAAGCTCAATGTTATGGAGCAAAACACAGAAAACTTTTGTTTGAAATCAACAAATTTTCTTTGAAATGTTCCACAAAAGAAAAAAAAAAAATTCTTCTAAGCTGTTTTCACAGCCAAATTAATTTTTCTTTTGTTAGTTTAACAGTCAAAGTTGAAGCTTTTGGAGTGTTTACACTGTAGGTAGTATTCCATGCTCATGGTGGGAGTTGTCTGAGCTGGCTTTATTTCTACTAGCTATGAAACAAATTGTACAGAAGGAATGCCTGAATCTTTTTCACTATCAATGACCATAGGATACTGTAGAAATGCATCCACAATGAAATGCCCATAGATCGTTCCCACTCAGTGTATAAAAAATAGTTAATTATGTTTATTTGCAAAAATATTCTTTTGTAACAACATCCTCTGTCCCCACCTGCTGCTTCTAACAGACCTGTCTTCTTTTTCATGCCTTTACCCTCCAATTGGAGGGTTTAGATTTTCTCTCAGGAATACACTTGAACAGTTTGCTACTTTTTTCCTCTCCTCAGCCAATTTCCACAGAGTGTTAAAAACCTCCCACATAATGCCCATTTACTACTGTGATCAAATTATTCGTTAAAATCATGGTAAGTTTAAATACGGCTACTTAAAATTATTTTTCCCTTATGAATTTTACCATAAGTGGAAAAAACTCTTGTTCTAAGATGCTGATTTTTCAACTGTTTTCACAGGTTTAGCTGAGAAAAAACTCACCATTATTGCTGGTAGAATAAAACTTCTTAACAAATCTGAACGTTCAGAAAGACAAAGATATTAGAAGAGACATCCTTGGTTTATGTTGGTAAATGCAATATTAACCACTGACTCCTAGCAAATCTCTTTTAACAGTGGGCTAAAATGATTGTCTCCTCTCAGAGAGCAGTTTAACTGTTACAATTTATAAAAGGAAATGTTGGTGAGACCCTGAGCAGAGAAGCAAATTCATGAGAAAATCTGAAACATGACATTAAAGCAAAGAATAAACATTTTCCTAGTAACAGGATAAGGAAGTAATAGACTACAGGTTAAAATATTTTCTAATATGCATCTTTTATGGGCAACAATGGTCATTGACAGTAATAACTATTCTGAACTGCCGCTTGTTGCGAAGAATGTGTAATATTCATTTTTTTTTTTTTTTTTACTTCTTGAAGATTACTGTATATTTTGAGGACTGTGTTTTAGAACTATCTTCTTCTTATAATAATGCAAGGCCACTAGAATTGTGACCTTATGGAGTAAAAATGGAGAAGGTTCTTTGGGTATTGTCCTAACTTTAAAGAGAATCTTGAAAGAAATAGCTGTGATTGATAACTAGCAGCAACTGTCAGCAACAGTGAAGTTGGTGACATTTTATTTATTTTTTTTTTATATCATTTAAACCTTTGTGGACCATGCTACTGCCTCTATCAGACGTACACATAGTTCATAAATTATTATTCATTCAAACTTTCCCATTATTTGCACTATGAAGCATTATAGCTTGTCCTGTAAGGAATCATGAAATTCTGACAAATAAAAAGCATGTTTCTGTGCCTCAGCCTCAGACAATCTAAGGTCATGAATATGAGCTGGAGAAGTGACTTCTTCCTCCTTTTACATTAATTAAACACTACCAATGCAGCAGTGAAACTGCAAGAGTAATGCTGGAAAACTCTCATTTCTCTTGGCTCAACTGCCACAGTTTGCTGGTCTTCTAAATGTCTGTGGTAGGTTGACCAATTTGGCTGGCTGCCAGATGTCCAGCCAGCCACTTTCTCACTCCCCATCCTGAACAGGAGAGGAGCAGAAAATAGGGTGAAAAGGTCATGAGTGGAGAAGACGACAGAGGGATCACTCAGTAATTACCATCATGGGCAAAACAGACTTGACTTGGGGAGTCACATTTATATTCATTAGTTTAAGATCAAGTCCATCAATTAATTAAATTAATAATATAAATTTATTATCCCTGCTCACACTCCTTTTTCCAAGGCTCCGCTTCACTCCTTCATTCTCAGCTTCTCTACTTCCCCACCCCTGTGCCACTGGAGGAAAGGGTAATGGGGTTTGTGGTCAGTCCATAACAGTTTGTCTCTGTTGCTTCTTCCTCTTCACACCTTTCCCCTGCTCCAGCAGGGGAAATACTAGATTATGGGTTTATTCTTTTACACTTCAGACCGTTAGGTTTTTACAGGCTGTTGGAAGCATTCTGCCACTAGTGTTAAGTAGGATCATGTGCAACAGCTATTCTGTAGACTTTTTCTGATATATGACCTTTCTGCATTTGTCTGTAACTGAGAGAGACTGGTTTCCGTGCCTGTACTAGAAAACAAACAAAATTGTGCTGGCTTCCCAAGCCTCACATCCATACAGTTTATGGCTAGCGTAGTTACTTAATTTATGATAATAATATTGTTTTGATATTCTTTTAGGGTGCAGCTTCTCCTTCACTGAAAAAAAAGTAAACTACTAGTGTGAGATAGTTCCTGCTAATTAAGCATGACCTCATTTATATTAACTTGTGAAAAAACAACTGAAGAGAAATTCTGCTATTTTTCACACTACTGAAAACTGAAATATTTTTGAAGTCTTAGAAAAAATAGAAAAGATGGAAACTTGTTCTTTAAGTCTAGGAGAATCTGATTTTTAACCTAAATAAAAAGTTTAAAAAAGGATACAGGGACATTAAAAACATATTTTCTCTTAATTGAATGGAATTATTTAGTGCAAAAAGCAGTGCAAGGCAAGAGGAGAATGAAAACAAAACAATTCACTGTCAGCAAATTTTCTTGTACTTTGATGAAGCAACAAATGTGAAATTCAGATCAAATTGACATTAGCTTTGGGATTTGAGTCGTTTTGTTCACTGAGGTAAAAATTAATAGTATTTAATATGAATAGGAGAAGAATCCAGTATGATACCAGTGGCAAACTCTAGACAGAGAACTGTTTGGAATGATTACTATAACTGACGTCATTCTGCCCATAATTTTTATTTTAGGAAGTTGAAATATGAGATCAGGGAGGAAAGAGTACAAAGACATAGCTAAGGACAAAGACAGATGACTGAGATTACGGAGAAGAAATGTATTTTGGAAGCTCTTATGATATCATAGGCATTAAGAAAACAAGGGCAGTGCGTATGGTACAGGAAGAGAGAGAAAACTAACTGGCTGAGCAGCAGCCTTGCTGAAAAGGGCCTACGGGGGTCACACTAGACAGCAGGCTGAATACGAGCTGAAAGTGCACTCTCAATGTCAAAAAAGCAAGCAGCATACTGGGACGACACGGTGCAGATGATAAGAGTTTACCTCAAGATAAGGAGAAAATAATATACTTGGATACATAATTTTAATCCAAAAGTATCTTTCTGCTCCTGTTTTTTCACCAACATGAGTTATCTTTTCTCACCGGTTGTCTGAATTTGGAATAGACAAATATTTCTTGGACTGATTCAAGAGCATAGCTGTAAGATTACATCAATCCTGTTAGATCCATTGCTCTTACACCATAACTAATACGGCTTTACTCTGATGATAATACACAGTTTCATCTTTCTTCCTGTTTTGGAGCGAGAAAAAAAAACACAAAAAACAAATCAAACCAAGGGTCAGTAATAAGCAGATGTTTTTTTTACATCGGACCAAGCAAACTAGAACTCTAAGCCAGTAAGTCTCACTATACTTTTGATATCAGGCAGAAATATTTAGGTCATAGTAATGTTTAGGTAATAGTGATATAGGGCAGAAAGGCTTAGGGTGTTGTAATACAGGGCAGAAATGCTTAGGTCATAATGAATCGTAGAATCATAGAATGGTTTGGGTTGGAAGGGACCT
>Ga0181612_155950_pt1 | contig 13501 bp, 4 predicted proteins | sample HoacroProtozoa21_FD_119630 | JGI IMG/M metagenome (GOLD analysis project Ga0181612, IMG submission 119630) | Hoatzin crop microbial communities from Cojedes, Venezuel. Combined Assembly of Gp0051906, Gp0051904, Gp0051908 | reverse complement strand
CAGGACCCTCGTGGACAGAGTCCTGTGCAGCCTACTGTAGGTGACCCTGCTTCGGCAGGGGGGTTGGACTAGACAATCCACAGAGGTCCCTTCCAATCCTGAACATTCTGTGATTCAGTGATTCTGTGGTTCTCAAGATAAGGTGCCTTAATATAAGCTTTTTTTAATAAAACACCGGTAATTCATAGGATACAAAACCTTGTGGAGTTTCCAGGGGTCTTGAATTTGTTGTCAACTCTTTGGATTAAAGCCTACAAAGCAGACTAAGCCACTGGGAAATATTGTTAGTATTCTGCCACTGGGGCCATACAGTTCAGCTGTTCAAACTCTCTGAAGCAAAGGCAAATAAAAATGTGTTTCCCCATGGTTCCCCCTATATTTGAGAGGCTTCAAACAATTAAACTTTGATTTGGCTAGGCACTATTAGTCATAGATTATTTTCACAATGCAGTTCCTTGTAAATCTTAAATATAGTTCAGTTAAATATACTTGAATTGGCTTAATTCCATACAACCAGAAGAGATATGGCTGATATAGAAGAAGGTGCTTGTGTTGGTGTCCATTCTTTTATTGAATAGCACATGTTTATTTCCAAACCCACACGTTTACATAAAGGCTATGAACAGATGAGCTCATTACTCACAGAAACAAAACAGATTAATATCTCTGCAAAATACACCAGCAAACATTTAAAAAAAAAAATAGGATGTTTAAACAGAACTTTTAAAATAAAAATGTAAACGCGTACTCATAATCTGTTGTAGACTCGGAAGTCATACAAGAATTCTCTTCCATTGTTGTAGTAGATCATGTTCCCAGGAGCTCAGATCAATTCAAGGAAAACAAAAAACACTAAATAAATCGGGATATGCGGAGGTGAAATATCAATGTAGTCTCGTTAGGAAAACAAAACAAAATCAGACATCTTCTAAGAAAATGCTAACATAAATCATTGAACTGAACTTCACTATCTGTGAAAAAAAGCACTGTGCATTGGCCCAAGAGCATGTTTTGCTTTTTACACGGTGAGATGGAGAGGTCAGAAGACAGGGATCTGGGAAGATGTGGGGAACTCTTTTCACTGACTTCAGACAGAGAGCAAGGTGTGCGCTGACAGAGGAGCTTACTGATTGCTGCCTTGTCTGCTAAAAATTAACTTGTCAAAGAAAACAGAAGCTGGAAAGGCAATTCCAATGTGATCTAATAAGAATACCAAATTCAGGAGACACAGAGAAAATGTAAGCTTAGTTACTTCAGGCACTTGAGACCTTTTATTTTTGGACTGCAATTGTTAAAGGAAATTCCATAGAAGAGGGCAACCTAAAAGAAGTTTCTGAAATGTTTTGTATCTTCCTTTGGTTCATATAATAAACCACTCCCCATGGGCTTCTGGTCTCCTAAGTAACTGGGGCAAGTCTCACTTTAAGGGAAAATTTTTTTCTAATTCCAATAATCATCAAAAACATCACCTGCCTACTCAGGTCCCCTACAAGTAGACCAGCCAGACTGTCAATTTTATAGCTCCATTTTCAGGTCAGATGTCTGAGTTTGAATAGGATCATTAAAAAGCCACTCATCTTCATTTGCAGGAGCTAGGAAGACTGGCTCCCAGAAGAAACACCTTAAGGGCCACAAGGGGCAAGGCTAGTATAGCTTGGTTTGGAAGTCTGGTAGGTGCACGTATTAATGGTTCATCATCCATTCTTACTGCATACTTCACCATCTACTTCTCCGAGGCACCCCGTCTTAGAAAATGTGCTGATACTCAATGCCAGCAAAATTCAGCATCAAGTACAACAGTTATGGTGTTTTTCATGTGAAAACATAGCTGGCAGAGAAATGCCCACATTTTCACAGTCACTCAGTGGTCAGAGTACTAATGCAACAAGTGGGGATTCAGCTTCATCTGGAGCCTGAAGAGGACCACATTCATATTTCTTACGAGGATACACTATGGCCCAGGTGATAGCAGGGGTGTGAAAGTGGGGATCTCCACCCTTGCTGGTGAAGGTAGGAAAATATGCAGCCAGGAATGAACGAGTCGTGAGAACCCAAGAGTGAACGCATGACACTGCAGTCCCTAACTAAGGAGTTATGTTCAAAAATGGGGAGCTTAGCATTTAAACTCTGCTCCAAATGTTACTTATGCATTTTGTCCAAAGACTCTTTAATGAAAAATCCATGGGAACAGAGACCAGGACACAGTCCCAGGAGAGTGCTCTTTACACCAGGCAGCAGGAAAAAGGCTTCTGCTTGCTTGCTAGCTCTCTCTGTATCTCCATGAATCTTACATTTCTGGCTGCAGAGTGGTCCAGACATTTTATTGGTAACATCCCCTGTAGGTTTCCAATATGATCTTGAATGAGGTTGGAAGAAAGATGTATGATAGCCTCTTAAATCTTCCTGAGAACTTCTTGTCCTGTTATTTGAAATCCAACTAGGCTAATTTATTGCTACTCAAAGCTAAAGATTAATTTTTTTTTACCTCAAATGAGTTTTTCTTCCAGCTCCAATCATCACATAGTACATACTAAGGAGAAAAGATTTAACTGATGCCCTGCATGTACACTATGTCTTTCTCTGAGATGTTGTTGAATTTGAGCTTTTATCTGTCAGTTTTCATCTATTATTTGATAGTTAGAAGAGACACACGCAGGATTTCTTATATAAATTATTGATTTTGTAGTGGGTGAAAGTCTCATAACAGCATATGTACATCTGAGACTTTAAATAAGATAGAACTTCACTGCTAGCCTTCCTCAACAGACGTGAAGTCTCATGACAGGTATATTTAAATTTAGATGCATAGCTTCAACCAAATCAGTTGCAGGGTTTTTTGTAGGGTTTTATGATTATTTTTTTTTTTGTACACGGATGAAAAAATACTGTAATTTGTTAAAGTAGGGGGCCTTTCCCCCTGAAACCGAACAGCCACGAAATCTAAAATCAAAGAGATTATTGGGCCTGCCATTAATAGATGTTCCATCAAACCTATTTACAAGGGAGAACAGGAAAAGAAACGTGCTTGCTTTTATATTTTCCCTTTCTATCCCAAACCCTTTTTACCTACAGAGCAGTACTGCTTAAGCTTCTGAGCTTAAAGAGAGTGCAGTTTCCAGTCCAGTTTTTGCAGATCTGGCATAAAATACTCTCTGTGCTGCTCACTGAAAGTGCTTGGAAAAGGCAGGTGAATATTTTGGTAAACCAAGAAGGCAAGAAGAGCTAGCAAGGGTCAGAAAAGGCTGACATAACGGAGTCCTGTGATTCCCTAGCACCATGTTGCAATACTGATGAAAACAAGTTTTACACCTGAGTTCTTTCAGAATAGCACCATGCACAAAATAAGCCCATTTTCACAGACTTGCTGGGGGTGCTTGAACCTCCACAGTGCTATATGAACATGGTTATGTGTCTTCCAGCAGAGAGTTGACTTAAGCCAAATCAGTTCAAAAAGCTCCTTAAGTGAGATGTGGCCTGTGTACTTTAGTGTAGAATGTGCTTGAACTAGAAAGATCATATTCACTATATAAAATTCAGAAACAGAAGGCAACTAGAGTACTTTGGTTGAATGCTCTCCAGTCTGCCTTGACTAAACCATCAGTAGCGTGGATTTAGCAGTTCAAATGTCAAACATCTTGAAGATCCCCCATATTCCTGTCCAGTATTACCATTCAATTACCTTGATGTGACTGATACAAATGTTTTAATGAGTTTTACTAGCATTATTTATTTGCTTACATCTTTTGGAAAGGGACTGTTCTGGTACTAGAGCAGTGCTGTGCTGTAGGGCAACAGATAATAGATTATTCATATGAAAGAAAAGAATGTCAACTAAAAAACAAATGAAATAACTGGCAATCTGATGGTTAAAACGATTGCTCTAGTCATAGCAGGACCAGATGTATGTCTTTATCAACTCTTCTTTGACTCTTCTTTGCCATTTCTCAAGTGTTTTTCTCTATGTATATATGAACATGGCTTCTTTTCAACCCACTGAGGAATGAAAATGAATTTTGAAACCTTCAAAATTTCCAGGAAATAAATGTCTTGTTTTCAGCCCCCTCACTTCTTCCAGTCCCAATGGGGAAGCTATACTTATATTTTCCCATTAATCATGACGCTTATACCAGAAAAAGAGTAGAAAACTGCATTCTACTTAAAGCTTAGATTTTTACACATATTTTTATATTCTGCATGTATTTTCTGCCTCTCCCAAGTCACCGGGGCCAAAGATTAGTTCTACAGAAAGGGCAGTGGAAAACCAATAGACTCAGTGGACAGTCCTTGAACAGAGATGTCAGGAGCTCTAGGAAACGTGTACTTTTTAAATGTTTTGCTGGACATTGATAGAACTACACATTACTTAGAGGAGAAATTTTGTGACGCTAGGGGGATTAATTTCAGTTCCAGTCCCAATATAGATTAGAAAAGGCTAATACTGCTGTAAAGTATGTTCTCTTAATTGATGTCCATGTCAAGATATCCAGGTATCAATCCTTTTTGCTATTATTCTGGTTACTTATAACTTGCATGCCAGATTGCAAGGAACAAAGTGATTACTTGGATTCCATGTGCCTGCTTGGAAATGTTCCCTAGGGACACATGCTCAGACTAGCGAATAAAGCTTCATGAAATTAGAACAAAAAGCCACGTATTCACTAGAAAGGGATAACTTCTTCAGACCTACCCTGTAGATGTATGTTGAATCTTTCTGTGGGCTCTGCTTCTACCAGGCTTTGCTCACATGCTCATGCAATCAATAGGTTTTGTCTTGCATTCATATTTTAAATTATCCTTTACTCTGCTGCAAGCACCATGCAGTCACTGTTCTGTTTTTACAGTCTATCCTTAATCTACCCCTAGAATAATGCTCTAGGTCTCCAACTTTTTTCCTAACTGAAATTCATGGGGTGGAATTGTGGGAGCCATAATGGACTGTGCAATAACCCTCTGTCCATTTGCTTAGCAGGAATTTTTACAGCAAGACTGCAACCTGTAGTTACTGAGAAGGGAAACCTGCTTTTACTCACCTCACTGATTTTGAAAACCATGATCTTTATGAGATGTATTTTGTATTTGTGTCTGTGTGTCTGCTACAACCACAGCATTTTATACATGTTCAAAGAAACAAATCTGATCTCTTTTTTTATCAACCTGTGAAATTTTCTACAGAACATTTGGCTTGGAATAAAAAATTTATGGTAGTTTAAGAACCAGATTTCTTCCAACGTCAAGTAGCATCATGCCTGGACCTCATCAACTTTAATAAGTAGGAAAAGAAATGCAGTGAACGAGCCAGCTGTCTAACCAATTTGGGGAAAAAAGTGATAATGAGAGCTACTTTTGCATCAAAGGAGCATTGATGTGTCTTTATATTCAGGACAAAGCTTCAATCTAGCCAATAGGATACTCTGCTGAGACATTTTAAAAATCAATTAGATAAGTAATACAAAATAATAACAATAGAAAATGCATTAATAAACAGTAAAAAGCTATCTTGTTCCCCAAAGATTTCCTTGCACTGTAGGTCCTAATTACCTGTGCCTGTACAATAATATCTCTACTTTTGACCTGTGGTTGTCCCTGAGAACTTTATTATTATTATGGACTGATCTCCTGTTTTCTTGTATGTACTGTAATCAGACACAGAGGTAGCATTATTCTTATCAGCTGTAAGAATTGTAAAAGTGACAGCCCTAGAACCTGGGTAAAGTTCACAGCAAAGCTGGGTTTGCACACATATTACCACGGAAGACTTAGCACTTAGGGCTCTTCAAAGAAGAATATAGGTTTTCTCAAGAAAAGGACAAGTGAGTCAACAGGTCTCAGATTATAGTTTTTACTTTAACTTCAATAACAAATAGAAAAGAGAAAAGGAGCTATAAAATAAGCAGTTTTCTGAAGCACCAGACTGCATGATTGCGAGCATGTTGTAATTCAAAAGACCCTTTCTTTTGACTGTGTTTGGCAGAGACACTGTGGAAACATACGACCTTTTACATACTCATAGGGAGAAAGATGAGTTCCTGCAAACAAAACAAAGGCATTCTCAATGAAAATACCAGAGGAGACCATCAATGCTGAGAAATCCCAGTCTAGTGTTTTGTCATCTGGAAAAAATCTAGACATCAGATTTATTTGATTAATGGTATTTTTAATATATATTAGACAAATTAATATTTCTTGTATTATAGGAGAAGACAGTTGTTTATTAAAACAAGATTTAGTTCTACTTTACTACAGTAAGTGAAGCAGGCCAAATGGGACTGGGAATACTGCACATTTTCCATGAAAGTTCATCAGAATTTTTTAATGAAATCATGTTAAAGATATCTGTTAGTGCTTTTGGTTTTAGCTGTCACTTGTATGGCCAAATTCAACCCTGGCCTAAATCCAGTTAATTCAGAGGTGTTCCACTAGGATGGAGTGGTCTACTTTTGGTTAATTTGGGGTTTACGAAAGAGTGACAAGGCAAAGGATTGACTGCTCTATGTTAAATTTCCTAAATTAGCACTTAGGTTCAAGATGTATTTTGACTGCAAATTATTCACACATATTATTCCCTCTTTCAGATTCAATCACTTGCCTAGTTTGGTGGAGTTTAGAAATTGTTTCCCTTAGAGAGAGAAATTGCAGAGTTGGCAGTTTCTTTGAAGAGCTTCCATTGTTCACAAAGAATATACCTAGTCTTAAGACATTGACAAACGTGGGCTCCAACAACAGCTAATTTCTGTGCTCACTGCTCTGAATCTCTTGTAGCAGAACACTGAGCCTACACCTCTTCTGGGTGCCTTGATCTCTGAGCACATCTACTACCTGTGAGTTTTGTTTTGTTCTGCTTGAATAAATATGTTTTTAAGTCTCTTCTCTCTCATACTCAGGCACACTAACCTGTGACAGAGCACCTACAACTGCTGCACCAGCCTTGAAGGAAACCTCTGGTACAATGGCATATCTCATTATATTATTGTATTGTGAGTTGTGGCCCCTGTTACTGAAGTTATAAGTTCTGGAAAACTGAGTGACTTCTTTTCTTAAATTCGTGTTAAGTTCTTGATGAGAGTTTGTCAGCCTCCATGACAACCAGCAAGCTCATAGGTAATATTTAATGTGAGCAGAAACCTGGGAGAAGTCTATGTGTGCATTTGCTGAAGTTTCGTCAGTACAGAATAATAAATGAATTTAAGGAAGCTAACTTTGTATGTCGAAAGCTGTAAAGCAAACCCCCCAAAACATGGACATCATAAGTGATCATACAACCACGTTTCTCTCCTAGCTTTACAGTTAGATTTGATTTTCATTTAAACAAATTTCATTCTGGATGGGATTTAAAAAAGTTCTGAAAGAGTTAGATAGTAAGATTCCCTAAAATTCAGGGTCAAAGAACCTCCTGTAGAAAAGGTGAACACTTCTTTGGTACAGTGTTGTATTACTAGTCCATGTTAGTTCAGTTCTCAGACGGAATTAAGTCTAAGGGTAAGTTATACTCTGCCCATCCACTCAACTTTAAAACTCCTAGGAATCCTATGATGTATTTAACCTACCGTAGATGTATAGGAGTTATTAGAATACAAAAGACAAAAGCAAGGCAGCCTGTCTCTTACTTGCAAGGCAAGACTCCGTGCTTCAAAGAAAAATGCTATAAAACATTTATCCAAATGTATAACACCACAAAGCAAATCTACTCCCTCTTCTTCCTTTCAGGCAAAAAGTTTAGGCCCTGATATATATAGAATGCCTTCACCTCTGTAAAGTCCTTAAAAAAAATCTACCGAGATCTAAAATCATGGTTAGTGCTTAGAAAGGTTTTCCAAACTATTTCAAAATCCCTCTTCTCCGTCTGTCACTTGTTTCTGGAAGAGGAAATCACATGCTCTGATTTTACTTTCCCTGCACAAAGGAATGGAGAAGGGCCAAAACTGAGGTTGTTTCATAGACATTCTGATTTGAACCAATCTGGATTTTTCATCAGAACTTTGGAATTTTGTGGCTAATTTTTATGTTTACTTGTTTCTTTTGCTCTTCCCTAGCTTTTACCTCCTCAATAGCTTGTTAGGGATCTGAAACCACAGCCAAGATAAAACATCTTTGTCTCTTGCTGCTACACACATGCGCGCATGCACACACAAGAACGTGGCTTGGAAACCAAGTGTGTTATTTGCAGTGTGCCAAAAAGATTCGGGATTTGGCGAGTTCCAAAGTCTTTTTTTTCATACCTGATCTTGGCATGCTTAAAACCCTGGAAAGTCACAATTTACTTTCCACGTAGCCGTCCTGCATGGCTGAGACACCGAGCCTTACAACAGGATATCCAGCTATTGAGTGCTGCTGTCACAGGTGGCCAGCAGCGCAGCTGCAAAGAGCTTCCTGCCAGGAGGGCAGAGCAGGTCCACAGGAAGAAATGTTCCTTTCCTCTTCCAATCTGTTTTCAACTATAAAGGAAGGCCCAGGCTCACACTCCTACAGTAGATCTGCCTACGCAGCGCTTTTCAGCTGGAGCACAATCTCAGCTAAGATTTCTAACAATAACTGCCCGAAGTGGAGCAGCCCGTTTACAGGGCTTCAAACAGCAGGGAGTTCTACCTTTAACGCAGAGCTGTCCTTGAGAAACGTTTCAGTTTGACTGTATTACTGTTATGCATAATTGTATCATCATTTTATAGCTTACTTAAGAGCAGTCCGTGAAGTACAAAAGAAGGCCAACAAAAGGAACAGCTTCCTTTCTCTAGAGGTACCACAAATAGGCAACTCATATGCTTCCTCCTTTGTCCTGCAATCAGCCATAAATCACTTACAAAAGGAAAATTGCTTCCAATCAGTCATGAATTTTTACTATAAACAAGGAATGAGGCAGAGGACTTCTGTCTGCGAATTTTACAAGCCAACACTTCAAATCATAAACACTAAAATCCTGGTTCAGTAAATCCAATGAAAAAGAAAGAGGAGGTTTGTTCATAGAAGTGTTAACAGAAAACATGCACATGTTCCCTGTGCTGTGGAGAACCCAAGTTATTTCCATGAAGCTCTTGAGCTAAAGAAACATCAAGAACAGAGATTGAGAATGGGGCAGGTGAGAAAGAACAGGATTTTGAATACTGTCATTGTGGGTTAAAACTTGTATTGAGACTAAAGGAGAATAAGCAATTGAACAAAAAGCAGACAAGAAAGACATCCATAACAAAGGAAGAATAATTGTAAATGTCTTCAGAACTGGGGCCTTAACGCCTGTATGAAAGGCCAGTGAGATCACAGGAAAAATTCTGACTGATGTCAGATTTCCTAGCTCTGATCCCACAAGCTCATGTGCTGTCAAAGCCAACGCCATGTACTTTTATCCCTAAGTGGTTCTGTAGTCTTCTGTAGTAATAAATGGCTACTCTGTTTCATCCTAAAACTCAATTTTCAGGCTGTGGATTCTGGGGCTCTTAAACCTATACTGTGAAAACTGTTGTTCTCTGACACCCAAAAGGTGAATTATCTGTATCTCAAAACAGCTAATATTAATCTGCCAGGGTACATGGAAAGGTAACACAGACATTATTTCTAAAAAGCCTGTAATAAAGACCAGCTATTCCAAGAGACCATCTAGGAATGTGAAAAGTGTCTTAATACACTTACTGAGCACAATCCATTTCTTTTGTGATTAAAGGGTTCCCCCTCTCAGCATTTGTCACATTCACCACTGGAAAATTCAGAATATGCCTCCTGGTCAGGGTATATTCCTAAAGCACTCAAGGAATTGAAAATGACGCAAACATGGATGACCTTATCTCATTATCGTGCAAAACAGTCTGTTAAAAAAGGCAGTTTAAATAAATAAATTGCCTAACATTTGTATCAGGTTGCTCTGAAAATGATATTTTTTAAAAGTGAGTGTGACTATCATGAGTGTAAGAAAAATTACACTATGCAATTTACTGTGTAAACACTATTTGTACCAGAAAAATTACTTGTTTGATCTTTGTGTATCTGAGAGAAAGATCTAAACCTTAGAAATCCAGCGTAAGGTAAAAATGTCCATTTACGCAATGAATAGAAACCATTACTACATTCTTCAGTGCTGTCTCTGCTATGATTTTAGAAAAGAATGTTCCATAATAATGCTTATTTTCTAACTCGAAACTCCTTGAAAACACATTGAAAATACATTCTACTTCCTCTGAGAAGTAAAGCAAAATTACTGCCTTTGACTCGGCAGCTACTAAGTAGACCAGCTAGTCTTATCTTGTTATACATAAATTAGTACTGCAAATCTGAGGATTGTCTGTTCACTTTCTCATCCTCACATCTTACATGTCAAGCAGGTGCAGGAAAATATGCGGTACTATGAAATCTCGTGTTTTGAAGGTAGTCGGGCTCTAGCTGATGCCTTGCAGGACTGAAAACCTTTGCAAACTCCTTCAAAATATGCTGAAACTCAGTTCTGCAAATTCATGTGACACTTGTGAAATAGAGCCTACCTGCAAAGATCCAGTCTGATGACAGAGTCTGAGGCTACCAATGAGCTTGCCTCAGTCCTGCATAGCACTAAAACACATGCTCCAATTCCTCTGACATCAGAGGGGACTAGATTTGGTTTAAGGCACCCTTCCCAGGTAGAAAAGCTTCCTCTAAAAAGAACCACAATTATCAAGTTAAATATTTATTATGTACTTTGACTTAACTATAAAGTTGTTGAAATTGGTGGGTTCATAGTACCCACCTGTTTTTCAGATTTATAACCTTGCTACTCCATTTGTTATGAGAAATAACAATGAATAACGAGCCAACACCTGACTGTGTGGTGTAGCCAGTTTTGTCCTCAATGGCATATCAGTATGATCAAGACTAGATTTCAACACATCTTAGCTAGGCTTAAAATCATGCTTTAGTAGACACAGGATTGTATCTTTATATTGAGAAAAGATGACATTCTCTTCACAGCGTTCTTTAGAGTTCTTTTACCTTTTTTTCCTGCTAATAACCAGTAGTGTTTTAGTAAGAGGATAGATCCTTCTTGTTCAATAAGGAAAATAACAAAGAAGAATGATAAAGATACATTATTTGTGCAAAAAATGGTACAGGTCTTTAGTCAAACTGCACCAAGCACACCAGAGCATGACAAATGGAAACATATGTAACCTGGTTCACAAATCTGTGACTGATAGTCATCACATAAACTATCTAGAGAAATAAGTTTCTTAGACATAAGATTAAATATAATTCATACTGAGACACTGGATCAAAAAACACATGATCAGACATCTTACTCCATCATCTCAAAGCTTCCTAAATTGTATAAGCCAAATCCCCCAAATAAATACTATTAAATGATATTACTGTATCACTAGAAAAATAATTTTCCTCATGATTTTTTGTAAAAGATTGTTTTGTTCACTTGGTGCAAATCAAGAAAAACAGACTGGTATGGCAGTTATTCCTATTCTGTATGATATAATGATGAACCTCTTTTGCAGAGTTAATTAACCTTCGGTTTCACTTTGGAAAGATAGTAGAATTTAATGACTGCCCAAAATCATCTCCTCAGTAAGCCTACAGGGAATTAACGAAGCCTGATCATCTGAAAATATTACAATTGGTAGGCTATGGCTGCTGCCTGATCTTAAGATTGCCTGACACTTTGCATTATAAAACACTTTTTTCATTTCAGGCAATAAAGAAAATATAGAAATTTGGCTGAAGACATTGTCCCATCTATATGTAAGTTATGCAGTTCAACATATAGACTGCATATTGTCAACTTTTTGATATAGTTGACCCTTATGCCAGTCAACCACTGAAACAAATACTGGACAAACTACTAAAAAACACACTAATGGTGCCCACCAAGGGTGTAGCATCTGTTAGATTTCTCATTTTCTAGTGATCCTCAAACTACATACAAATCAATCAATTCCTTGAATGACTCTCCCCTCCTCTCCCCCAGTTACTGTCATTTAAACTCTTACAAATCTGGAGCAATGCACTGAAAAAAAATCATATCAGAACTGCAGTCTTATCACTCAGAACATGTTCTGGGCCAGTGGGAATTGAGTTTTGCCAGCTGGCTCTACTGTTAGGATGAATTCCTACCCTGAACGACATGGTGAATTTTGCGTTTATTTAGAAATGTCTGGGTAAAAATCCTATTTAAACTGGTTATCTATATAGTCTAGACAATTGCCCTTGATATTGCAGGGTACTTATGATTTATTTTCTCTAAATTTGGAAACCGTCAGAAAAAACAATATGCAATGAAATACGTCCTGCAGAAACAGAATTTCTTCAAAAATTTTTGTGCCCGTACTTCCGAATAGTCTTTTACAGTGACCTTACATTGCTCAGTAGTCTTTGAAATATAAGGTGGAGATAATTTTCTTGTGATGATAAAAGGGACATTATAATTTACCTTCTTAAGAGTTTTCAGTAATTTTTATTTTTGTACATTACTTTGCCCTAAGCACATTGTCTTGAAGAGTGTCCAGAGCCCGCTCTGTCAAATACATGCTTGCCTCTTCTTAGCTTTCCAGATTGCTTGATATCTTTCATCAAGGTTTGCAGAAATCTGCAGTCATTTTCCCTATGTTACTTTTCATTAGTTTCATTCACCAAATTTTAGTAGAGAATAAGAACAGAGACAATGTATCACTTCCAGAAACTAAATGACAATCAAATAGATGATCAATTTTGTGTTAGAACACAATATGTCCAGATCCAACTGAGTTTTTAAATTCCTGAGAACAGTGTAAGACAACTCTCCCCCTGAGGGTCTAAGAAAATAAAATGTGTGTGAGGAAATGCTATAATAAACTGGTAATATATTTCCTTAGGGGATACATAGGAATTTTCCATACATCCTCCTAGGGCTGCAGTAAACCAGACTTAACAGCAGAAAGTAAGCCATTTCCACAGTGAAAAAAAGAATTATCTGCATAGCAGTGACAGAGACTCAAGCTCCAGGCTCGATTTTCTGTTGAGAGATGCTGTCAGCTGTGCCAGGGAAGCTGCCCAGGTTGAATGACTGATGTTGGCACAGAAGGAAGTTCAGAACTGTATCGGTCAGTTGGCTCGTTGACAGGCATCTACTCATCACGCTCTCAGAGAAAGTAATGCAAGCTATGTGTTCATTAAATACCTGTTGAGTCAGAGACCCTGCTTATACAGAAATTTCTGGTGGTCAAAAAAACTGGACAGTCACATAGGATTGGCTGTTTTCCTTTTTTTCCATCCCCCTTTCCTTGTCTCTAGTTTCCATAAAAATCAACTGATAACAGAAGAGGTATTTTCCATTTTAACACAAGTGTAATACTGATGTAAATCTACACCCCAGAGAAAGAAAGAAAAAACCCACTATTTTATCTAAATTTTAGCATAAAAGCAGGCTTTTATCTTTACAGAAATGCTTTCTTTTTTCTTTTCTTTTCTTTTCTTTTCTTTTCTTTTCTTTTCTTTTCTTTTCTTTTCTTTTCTTTTCTTTTCTTTTCTTTTCTTTTCTTTTCTTTTCTTTTCTTTTCTTTTCTTT
>Ga0181612_146701_pt1 | contig 13501 bp, 10 predicted proteins | sample HoacroProtozoa21_FD_119630 | JGI IMG/M metagenome (GOLD analysis project Ga0181612, IMG submission 119630) | Hoatzin crop microbial communities from Cojedes, Venezuel. Combined Assembly of Gp0051906, Gp0051904, Gp0051908 | reverse complement strand
TGCAGAATAGCTTCCTCAATAGATGTGGAAGAGGTGGAGAGACCAGTGACATTCCCTTTCTCCAGATTTCCCACAGGTTTTAGGAGTTTTAAACTTTCCCCAGAAAAGTAAGTGGGGACTTACCCCAGAACCCAAAAGCATCTGTGAAAAAAAACCCAAAAGGTAATTTCAAGAAAAACAAAGTTGCCTCTCCCAGGGCTTGATCTTATGTTCTCTGAATTTGACCTCCTGTTCACTAACGTGTATGAAAGTACCCTCCACAATGAAACATTTCTTCATAGGCAATTATCTGAATTTTTATTACACAGGAATTCCTTTTCCTGTCAGACGGGGTTTGGGTGAGCTGAGCATGGCTCATGGCATCTCTAGTTCCTCCCAACAGATATTAGAGTGGATGATCTCACAGAACGTGCATTTCCCCTGCACACAAGTTTCAAAATGGGATCACATGCCTACAGATTTCCTACAGCCTAGAAGAAAGGTGCATCAGCTTTGTTCCTCCAGCTCAACAAGAGCAGTGGCCAGACATGCTACAAGGTTTTAGGAAGCAAAGGTTGAGACAGAAGAGAAAAATGCCATTGTAATAAACAAGTGGAATGCAAATGTATGCTAGAAAGAAGGAATAAACTGCAAGAAAGAAGCAGCATGAAGGAAATTTGGAATAATAACTAGTAGAGTAGCAAGTTTCTGCAGGTAGGACGTATGTCCAAGGTGTCTTCTGTTTGCCTAAAATGCAGCAATTAGCACACTGGCTTAGTGCATACAGTAGCAGTTGGCCTTGAAGGTCAAATCATCCTACAAAGCTCAAGGTCATCTCCTTTACTACAAGTGAGAGATCCTACTGCTGAATGTCTTGAGCTGATGTCTACTGAGGACAGTCTTTGAATCCCTGCTTCTGGCATCACAGAGCGCTGGTCATGGTCTCAGACCCCAGTGCCCTGTGCCAATGGCTTCACTACATCGGCATGTTCCCATTCTGAAAGCAGAAACCAAACAAAAAACATATGTCATCTTGCCAAAATTCACAACTCCACCCCAAATCTCATGACCTTTGAAATCTCAGATCCTAGAAGCAAGTCTTTTATCTCTACCTGGAAAGAATTGCTTGGTGGAGAGCATCTCGTCCCATACACCCATACAAAAAGAAAAATAGCACATATTTTCACTCATCCCTACCAATGAGCTCTCAGCCCCGCTGAAGAGAGCCATTGTGGAGCAACTGCATCATAAAAGATGTTAAGACCTCTTCCAGACCATAAAATATGCAACAAAACAGAGTGCCAAATACCAGTCCTTTCCATGGCCCAAGACAAAGAGCCGCCCTGCAAAGCATTAATCCCTGCAGCTGCCTTGAACTATTCATGTCTCTCGGCTTTACGTAAGGAGCCATTCCATTCTGGCTACCGCTATCCCCGAAACAGAGATTTGCAGAGTCTTTAACACAATTAAAGGTCATTTAGTGAACAGAGAACCCAAAGATTTGAATGGGAGACTGTGATTCTTAGCAGAGAAGGCCAGACTATTTCTTTTCAGTGGAGAGTAAATTTACCCAAGAATTGTTTCTCCCTTACACCCATCAACTCCCCTTTCTTTTATCTAATAGCTTCACGATTAGTACATTCACTTAGACTACGAGGGACCCCCCGCTTCAGTTTCCTCCTTTTCCTGGGGCGATCAGAACATCAGACAATCCACATCAGATCTCCCATCTTCCTGCCCCAAACCACCAGACCACAGGTCAGAGCTACACAATTAAGCATTACCAAACCCCAGTGGATTGTCTTACTGAGGTCAGCTCCGCAGGAGAAGCGTGCTGTCCCGTCGGCCAGTCGGGCACCACGCACCTCCTCCTACTGCTGGGCATGGCAGCGCCCAGATTCAGATGCCCCCCAAGAGAAGGTGAGCTATAGAAGACACAAAACCACCTGCAGAAATATGGGAAGCATCATGATTTGCTGAGCTTTGGGCAAAATATGCTCCCAGTCTAGATGTGGGCGGCAATGTGCCATCTGAGTTACCCTGTTAGAGACCTCTGGTGGGATTTTTCATTTTCTGTTACTGACACTATTAAACTTTTCATACATCAACATGAATATTGGGAAACCTAATCTACAGGCTAGAGAGAGGAAGCCATAGTATCTTCTTATGTGGCAGAAAGGATTTTTAGGGTTTCACCATACAAAGCTCTAAGAAGCAGATCTGAAGAACATCCTCTGCTGAATACCATATAGCTTTGTGGTGGGACTGATGGCCTTAGCGGCTGAGCTTTGAAGCTGGACCCTCCACCGGTGGGGAAGGAAATTGCATTGACATTTCCTTCACTGTGGGTAAAGGCCCAAAGAAATAGGCCTTTGGACATAAGGCAGCTACCACTTCCACATGGCCATTTGGTTCTTTGCTTAATGTACAAAGGCCTGAAAATAAAATGTTTTGCTTTAAACCAAAAGAACATTTGGCTCAACACAAGAATGTTTTTTAAATTTGTTGGGTTATTGAAAGAAAGCTGAAAATTTTAAGCTTGGCTGGAGCAGAACCTAAATTTTTTACAAATGTTTAGTTCTGCAACTAAGGCACACAAGCAAACAAACAAAAATCTGTTTCTCACAGCTCGGCTTCTCATCCCAATAAAAGCCCTTTCTCCAAACCACTAGTTTTCAGTGGATATGAGATGCCACCTTTGGTGGTTTGCTTATGTGGAGGCTAGGAGACCTCTGCTTCAAAGCAACTGGAAGAAATCCCTCATAGTGACAGGAAGCCCATGTTTCTGGCACAAAAAGCCTTTTTGTACCTTCAAGTGGCAGTTTATGGCAAGATCTGTAATAGTGAAACTCGTTGCACCAGCAGCCCACCCTGTGTCTCAATTTAACTCAAAAGGAGGCGAAATGAGAGTCTGTGATGCTGCAATTCAGCTAAGGTAGGTCACTTAGAGGGGTCTACTAAGCAGAAAGCTCTCTCCAGAAGGTAAGTCCCCAGCTGCCACCCAGTGCGGTCCCTCTGAGAGTAAGTGACGTGCCCAAACCACTCCCCAGGGTGCCCAGCTCACACCTTTGGACGAGAACTGAAGCCTCCTGGGACAAAAAACCCCCATCAAAATCACTAAAACCTGGCAAGATTAAGCTACTTTGTCCTTCCCTGTGAGCCAGCAAAGTATTTTTAAATGGACAACGAATACTAGAGCCTTCTTCACTTGTACTGTTCATGCAGCAGATGAGAGCTTCTGGCCCCAGGCGATGTCTTATAGGCATCATGCTGAATAGGAAACAAAAATAAAGATGTTTCATTAGCAAAGGGACTTGTTTTCCCCACCACTCGGATTTCTGGCTGTCCCGAAGCCTCTAATGGCTCTGGTGCCCTTACTTGCAAGGGCTCTGATGAAGTACTACCAAACCCTGGCTCCCACGCCCATTCCACACCACTTTTCTGTGACAGCGAGCCCTCAGTTTAGAGGCTCCCAGAAGTTTAATGTGCAGTGACTGAAACAACCTGTCTGTTTGGTGACCCAAAATGGCTTGGACAATTACATATCCGTTGGGGTTCTCAGAGCTGTGGGGTGCATGGAAACAGGTCTACACTGAGCTGTCAGCTGTGAAAGCATTTTCGCTAATGAATATGTGAAAGAAGCGGGGGTAAAAAATCAGGTCAGTGTTTTTCCAATGATTAAGTCATTTGCAATCTACATTTTGGGTTAAGCTACTGACAGCAAGCTGGATGCAACGGCAGAAGTTCAGGCGTGTTGGTGCAGGGTCATCCCTCCCTTGCACCAGCTCCAGTGGGGCTAGAGAAGATGTTGCTCCAAACACCCAAAATAGCGGCTATTAAATACAGGCTGCTTTATACTGTCATGTGTCAGTGTACCCAACTGTAGCGGTATCTTAGGTAACCTGGTCTCCAAGTGGAGCCACATGTAGGGTTATGCATCAGCAATATGAGAAAAAAATACCTTTCAGGGTCCGCCTCCAGCGCTGTCAAAGGACTATTTGAAAGAGAGCACAAAAAAAAGGACAACCACCCCCAAACATATTTTAAGATGCACTGAAACGACAGATTTTGAACTTTACAGATTAATAAATTGGGGTGGCAGACCCAGCCCAGCCTGTTTTCCTGAAGATTTTTCCCCTGTAACCTGCCAACGCTGTCTCAGGCTGGGAAAGAGGAGGCAGGCACTGCGGCCGGTGCTGCCCTTCAGGCTGCCCAGCAGCGAAGGGTTTGTGGCACTGCCAGCACAGCATCTCCCCAGGGGTATAATCCAGGTCTCTCCTCACTCTCCCATCAGTCCGCAGAAATCCATGAAAAACCAATCTATTTGATTACTTTGCCTGTGTCATATTTGGTTGATCGAGTGATTCAAGTGAAGGTAATAACTGCATGGCTGCTGAGGAAAGGTGAAACACCAAAGATGGTCCAAAACTTATCCAGGATACTTGGAAAGATCCCTGAGCTGGTTACCAGTTAAAAACCACAGGCGATGTGACTTGAGACGGACTTGTACAACAGGCCGCTCTGGAGTGCGCACACTACTGAAATCCCCGGTCAGGGACACTTTTCACTAACATTTCACTGATTTGCACCAAGCCTCTAGCCTGCTCTGTCTGAATTTACGTGGGGGTGGGCTTCAGCTGTGCTCAGCTACAAGCCCAAACTCAGACTCTGGTAGTAAAGGCACTGGAAAGCAGGACCAGGCTTTGAAATTGTGGATAGCATAGACCTTACTTAGGCAACTTCAAGCAGAGGTGAAAACCTCCCATGCAAGGTGGAGATGCTTTCCACACCTCACCCGCTCCCTTCCCCTGGCTAATTCTCCACGTGCTCCAGAAATGCATCAAGCAAAGGCTCTTTTAATTCTCTGTGGCAGAGGGTGAATCTCCAGCCTCCACAGCCCAGCTCCTCTGGCTTTTGGGGTTTGCTGGGCAGTTGAACACCTGTAAGCAAGAAACCACTCCATGCTACTGTGGGGACTTGAGCTACTGCTTGAAATACCAGCGCTGATTCCTGGGGCAGAGTAAGCGAGGGTATAATCCCCATGGATTTTCCAGCCGATTATGGAAACAGTTCCAAGGTGAGCATCAAAGGCAAAGTTCAACCCACAAAGCTCAGAGTGGGAAATGTTTCAGTCACTCGGGTCTCGTGGGCTCCTGACCTGTGTCTGCCTTTCCTTGGCTTCACCTTCTTGCTGCCCTCCTTGTTCTTGCTACCTCTCCACGTTCTCCCCTTCCCCAGTCCAATCTCTTTTCCCCAGTTCTCATGTTTATCTCTCAGCTGGGTCCTTTGCACGGCCTTTCTTCGCCTGGGAGAGAAACAAAAGGCTTTACATCCAGTCTCCGGGCTCATTCCTGCACGGCAAACAGCAGCGGTTCTCACAAAACAGGCTGCTCTTCTCTCCAAAATCACAACCCAGCCTCCTTCACGGAGGAAGACAGAGCCACCCCAGCTCGCGGCGTTCAGCCCAGACGCACACTGTGGGGTCAATACGAGCATTGCCGTGAAAAGCCCGACCCAGCGCCGCTCTGTTATTGAAATGTGCCTCGCACCCAGCCAGCTAAGCCCTGCGGACTGAGTTGGGTGCGACGAAGTCTGCTGCCGCTGCTGACCATTATGCAAATATCTGATGATACGGCCCCTCTGCGACAGGCACCACGATATCACGAGGCAAAGGCGTGATGGAAGGAAAGATAAAAAGAAAACATGGGTAGATTTGGCACACAGCCTGCTGCTCTCTTCCTTTGTTTATAGTATGTAGGAGAGAGAAAAAGCAGAGGAGAATGAAGGATTTTGTGTATTTGCAGTGCACGCAGGTCCTGCAGTATTACTAAAGGCTAATTTGGTGATCTGCAGTTTTACATTCTGTTCTCCCTGAGATTTGTGAAAAAGTACGTGGGATAGGCAAAAAATGTGGTGCGAAGGGACTCTCAGTCTCTCTCCAAAGACAATTAACTGTTATGATTATTTACTAATAATGAGCTTGTGTTTTCAAACTAGCCTGACCACAGAATATGCTAAACACGTTATCATCAGCTCTGAGCTCGGTGAAACCTGATAGTGCTTCAAAACATGCTGGGTTCCTCGCTGCGAGGACCATTGCTTGTTTTTTTATCTTCTGCCTTCAAATTTCAGTATTATTTTAAACCTATAATTGAATTTCAATCCTCTGTGTGTGTGTCTGTGTGTGTGTGTGAAGAAAGGAAACACTTCTCCCAAGATTTACTGCATGTCTGTTACTGTGTGGGCTGTTTTGACTCTGCAGCGTAGCAGAGACCAGGCAAACCGCGTGCTATTGGAATCGGTTCAAACTTTTACAGTCCTTCAAATTGGGGCTGGAGCCGGAGAGGAAATACTAAAATCCTGTATATACAACTTCTGTCTGTGAGGGGGAGAGAAATTCCATGAAAATTAAGAACTCAGTGATGTATAAATTTATATTCTGTTTAAAGGGTGGGTTGAGCTTTTTCTTTTTTCTTTTCTTTTTTGGGTGGTTTTTTTTTCGCTTGAAGAAACAATTGAACTCTTATATAAGGAAACCTAGGATCTTTAACAACACTGGGTCCTGCAAGCTGGTCGTAGAATGGGGGCTCAATCTTTTTAAGCCAAGCCATCTAATTAGCATGTGAGCCAATTTTTATGAAGGTGAGTAAGTTCAGACGTGTTGCTCCTGAGAAAGCTGAGCCAATTTCTTTTAATGGCATGTGCTGTGAGTAATTAAACCGGATTCTGCAATCAGCATATTGTCCTTCCTGGCCGCAAACAGCCGTTGGTAGGCTACAGTCAACAGACACATCCACAGCAGCTCCTGCCTGGCAGGGACCCGCAAACCCCACGGCCAGGGTGGAAAGAGGACAGGATTCAGGACGTTTTTAGCACCCTCTGACGGTTGCACAGCCTTGCCCCAAAAAGCCTCTCAGTACAAAAGAAAAATCAAATATAATAACCTCATCTTGGGGTTTCCTATCCCACCATCGCGATGCCCAGTGCCTGGTACAGAACTGGACCCAGTACAGTCCTAGCGCAGCGCTGGTTTGGAAACACAGATGGTGTGACCCACTCTTGGTGGCTTCCCGAAGGGATCTCACGGCCTCCCCAGCTTCTGCACGCAGCTCTCATCCAGAAGGAAGCTGCTCTAACCAGGACTATTCCCATATTGTTTCCATTATATTTTTATGACTGTCATGTAGACAGGGGAAAAGGGGAGGTGGGGGGAGGCAAAGAAGAGAGAAAAGAGAAGTAGGACATCAAGTTCTGCCTTCGAGGAGGGAGCTGGCAAAAATGCGATGGTCAACTCCCTGTAGCACCTACCTGTAGACACTGAAAATCTGAGTGAGCACAGGCAGCTCCACAATGAGAAGGACCAAGCATTTCCCACAAATGCAGTTTTACAGCCCCTCTTGCAAGCAAGAAGGCTACAGCCTCAGTCCCCTTTCCTTTTTTTGGTAGTTTTTTTTTTTTTGGCCTGGGCAATTTGCTCTCGATCACAAAGTTTTAGGAGAAATTAAGCCCAACAATCTGACAAATTGCTTTCTGCCTGGAAGCCCTCGGGCATCTCCAGCAGGGTGCAGCTTTCAGCCCTTCTCCAGCCGATGCCACATGCTTTTGCCCCAGCAGTGACACCGCACGACCCTGTGGGTCACTGCAATGGGCAACGTTGCAGCGGACCTCGGCACTGTGGCTCTTTGCAGCTCACATCTGCAGGGCCATACACACCAATGAGTGTCCCCATACCCTCAGAGGCCAAACCATCTGACCCTGCTGAGCCCCGTCTGGAAAATGGGACTGTTATTTCAGTCTGGGTCCCTCCACTGGCTCCCGCTGATGCTAACAGGTTAAAGTGCTGCAGCTTGCGCTGACGTTGATGTCACCGTGCTGGAACAGGAGACCTCACCTCTCCTACCCCACATGGGTGTCCTTGCCACCAGGCTTTGGCTGTGCTGCGCTGGTCTCCATCGATCCCTGCCCTCCCTCCACATAGAATCATAGGTTGGATAAGACCTCTAAGATCATCGAGTCCAACCACCAACCCAACACCACCATGCCTACTAAACCATATTCCGAAGCGCCACACCTACACGTTTTTTGAACACCTCCATGGATGGTGACTCAACCACCTCCCTGGGCAGCCTCTTCCAATGTCTGACCATGCTAAAATGTTTCTGGAGTTTGTCCTGATGCCAAAGGGGAGAAAAATGGGTATCTATCTCACAGAATTTGTCAGGCGGAAAGAAGTTTGCTAACCTGGTCAGGGCATGAAAGGCAGAATTGAAGACTTCTCATTAGGTTGAGAATCAAGCGGTGATATTGGGACTGGCTATCAAAGGAAGAGTCAAGAGAGACTGATGTAAAGGGGAAAGCATTTTCTCCAAGCACCTAGTAAAAACCCTGCACTGGGTGCAAGCTCTTTCTATAGCTGGTCATCATTGTCTGGCCTGTTAGGTCCTCACCTAACTTCTGAGAGCTGTGTGTGAGCATCTCACCTTAACTCTCCAACAGCTCCTGAAATAAGGCATGTACAGTTTTTGCCTTTGTGTTAGGGTGCAGACAAGGCTCAAAGCAGCACATCACATGCAAAGTGGTTGCATCCAACACTCTTACAATATGACAGCAAGCTCTGGGTGCACACAGCTAGAGTCGATTATCTTATCCATGTATGACCACATGTCCATCGATACTGTGTTAACTGTCCCCAGAAAACCTCATTTTTATCATGGAAATTTTCTGACCCAATGAAAACCATGAGAACAGCTTGCAACTGAAAAGAAGACATCAAGATGGCCAACCAGGTGGCAGAAGCAAACCGGGTCAGGAAAAACAAATTACCGCTGCCACTTTTAGCTGCAACATTTTCAGTTCCATTTTGACAGACCCAAAAAGAATTTTGTTTTCATCAGAAGTTTCTGCAAAAGAAAAATCGCTTTCAGGCAAGGACTCATTGTTTCCTTCCTTTCTGCTGAGTGATGACAGATCTCACAGAAGCCCTGAGCATAGGTGGAGTAGGAGAACCACATAAATATAAGCTAAAATGCAGCTATACTTCCTTCCTGTGGAATGCTGTCAACCCTTGTAAATTCTGAAGTGTGAGCAGCTGGGTCAGAGGCAGAAGGGAGCAATAAACAACACACGAAGCAGTTGCTGGCATTGCTGGAGAAGCTCCTGGAAACTCCAAGGGCGGGGTTCCCTGCAGTCCTGTAGGCTGTGTGCTGAGTTCATGTGGTCCTCAGGGGGGTTGCAGGCCAAAGAGATGATGAGCAAGCAAAGAGAGGTGGAATAGCTGCTGCAGGGTCACCTAACACATCCATGGCAAAGCCATGCTCTCTATCCCTTCTCATCCTGTCCAGATACCTGTGTGTAGACATCAGAATAAGTCAAAGATGGGCAGCAACATCTCACTCCCACAGTTTGTGCCTCTTTTTCCATCCACATGCTCCATGATGGCTGGAGAGAGTGGGACAGGCTTTGATGTATATTTTTAAAAGCCATTCAGACATAGACAGTGCACCACCTCTCCAGCCAACTGACATGGTAAGAAGAGGCATCTCTGAATGGAAGAGTCACGGTTTGGTCTCACGCTTGCACCACTTCTTAAACTTCTTATGGAAGCAGTAAAACGATTGATTTTGGGGTCTCTCACCAATGGATTGTGCAGGGTTCCTGAAGCATCAGCACATCTCCATCCTCAGTTGTTAGCAATTTCTCACCATCCTTTTGGATGTAGCACAAATGCAGCGTGACTGCACCACACAATGTCACACGGACTCGATCTCTGGGGCATCATCACACTCATGTTCTGCCACCTAGGACATGCTGGCAGGGACATCGGCTGCCCAGGTTGCCCTGTGGCTTTTCATTGGGACTGCATAGTATGCTCCGCCCTGACATCCTGGGACTGCCACGGGCGCCAGCCAGTGTCAGGCCAGCTGAGATGTGTCTACATATCTCTGCTCCCTAGGTAGTCCTGTCCTAAAAAAGCTCATTTAGGCCACAGAATGAAAGCTGAGAAGAGACATGGCTGCTGTCTAGAAATACATCAGGGGCAAGCATCAGGGAGGCAGTCGAGCTATTGAAGTTAGAAGACAATGTTGGCACAGGAACAAACGAGCATGAAGAGGCCAGGAATAAATTAGGCGAGAAATTAGAGAGACAAGACAACCCTCTGAGAAGCTCTCGCCTGGAACAGCCTTCCAATAAGGCCTACAAGACACAAAGCGCTTTTCTGTCAGATGGATCTGACTAGATTAATGAAGACGTGGGGTGGATGTGGGGTGGCTGTATGTCACTGCTGCCTGAAACACGAAGGGTCACAGCGTGCATCTAGGTGATCCTTCCTAGTCCCACATCCCATGTTCTTATGAATGTGTAGATACCACTATGCTAGACACACAGGCAAATAAAGAGATATAGCTATAAATGCTAGATTTGACCCAAGCTGCCCCAATCTCCCATCAAAGTGTCCATGTTTGCAAATATAGTTAAGAGAAAAAAGCCCACTATAACTTTTTCATAAGTTTGGCCATTTTTATTACCTGTTTTGTGCTGGTGCCCCACAGGACTCTACTGCAAAATGTGCTGATGAGGAACCACAGTCCCTGCTCCACAGAGCTAGCGCAGGTCTTCTTCAAAGTGCAGGTGATATGGAATCCACCCCCTTGACAAGGAAGGGGTAGGACTAGACTGCTCATCCTGAGGAAAGAGGTAAGGAAATGGGCTGATCCACTGTCAGTGCTCCAGAAAACATGCTTATTATATAGTTTTTTCTCCTCCTCACGCCATAAGAAAGCTTTAGTTTATCAGCTGGAGATTTGCCAAAAGCCAGCCCCCAGTATAAGATCGCACTTTTGAAAAGATTGCAGAAGTATGTTTGGGCTTAAATATGTATGACGCATAAATGTATATGACAGACGGGTTCCCTGACATCCCTGAGATAGCCTGAGTACAGTTTAGATAACTCAGGTACTGTAACTCAGATTCATTCTGTAAACAGTTCCAGGCTACATTATCTTTCACATCTATTTTACTCAGGCTACATTATCGCAGTCATCCCAAGTGAGAGTCAATAAACCCTTCCTACTACACCCCATATCATATGTTACCTATATACCTCATATTTCACGGACAAAATTCGCTAGGGTTGTTTTAATCTGATTGTTTAAAAAAAAATACATCTAGAAAGCCAGTTCAGGGCAGATGGGTAGGTGAAAGGTCTAATTACTACACTTATAATTCATATATAGCTCTCAATTCCTCTGTATGTTCAGGTTCAATCCTGGGAATGCGGTTACTGAGTATAGCACTCCTTACATATATTTTTTTCAATAACAATCAATAGCTGTTCTCACAGGCATAGAATCATCTCACATAAAACCCCACAAGCTCTTCTTCTGGCCCACTGTCTTCAAGTATTTTTAGGATCTTTTGGACCATTGGAGACTCTGAAAACATGAGCAATTACCTTTAAGAGATGTTGGATAGGAGACCATCAAGAGAGAAGCCATTTCTTGTAACTCTCCTCATTCCCAGAGAACCACAAAAGGCTCCACCACATCTACAAGTGCATCTAGAGGAAAACAACTGAATTTAATTCACTTTAACAATGGAGAGAAATGCACTCTTGCAGCTGTGCAATAGCCCATGTATTACAAGCTTAATATTTACTCCAAAAACATTTTCACCTCAGATGCACTTGGTTTGCAGACTTCAGGAACACGCTCCCACTCCTCCCAAGGGAGGTGAAGGCAGAGGATGTTTGAAAGTCCTCTCTATTCTGCATTGCCCAAAGACATTCTCCTCCCTCGCCGCATGCCCTGAAGGAGCATAGCACGAGCCCAGGAGCTAACCCCACACTTGTGAATTGAGACCGTCTTCCCATTCCAGCACACGGCTCTCACACATTTTTGTTTCAAAATGAAACAGTGTTAAGGAGGCCTTTGGGAAATGAAAGAAAAATGGCTTTTTATTTCTTTTTCTTTTTTTTTTTTTTTCCTATCCATCACTTCTCCTCAAGACCTCAAGTCCCAGGACTTCCTGCCTGACACAATCCAGAGCTGGGCCCTTCAGGCTCTAAATGAAGTCACAGCTTCAGGGTTTCCAGGCAGAAAGTTCACTGGAAGGGCCATGGGAGGGGTTTTGTCCTTGGTTTTGTGCTTCCTAAGGAGGATGAGAAGTTGGAAGAGAAATGTGGATGCTGGTTGCAAAGGTAGGAACTCCACTCATTGAGAAGCAGGACAAACCTATGAATAATTTTTCTTCTTGTACGCATATTGATGGTGTTTTAACAAGGAACAACTTAATTTGAGAGTATTCGTAGCAGCTCGCAATAATGACAAGAATAAATGAGCCATGACATTTCACTCCAAGAGCAGTAGATGGGGAATTCACAGACGGGAGTTTGTGAAACCTGTGAATTCTCTGCAGCCCCCTCCTCTCTCCTTATTCGTCGGAAAGACTCATTTTTCAATTCCCTGTTACAACACAGGAACAGCCTCCCCTTGCTCACCAGGGAGCCACAAGAACTTGAGATGTTAAATATTCTTGGATGGGAACATCTCCTCTGTACCCGAAGAACCCCCCTCCCTCCATACCCTCCTTGGAGAGGATAACGAGTCCCAGCCCTGCCTAAGTAACAGCCTCAAGAACGAGTAAAGGAGGTGATCCCTTCATGCTTTTTGTACACCATAAGCAAAGGAGCACAGGAGGGACACACGCTGCAGCTAAATCTGCTTCTATTTCTGGAGATATTTCTCATCTTTATGATCATGTGTCAGTTTGCTCTCACTGTGCAGGGACCTCTGTAGATGTATCTGCTGTGTCTTCAAGCACAGCTCTTGGGAGCTATGTGAAGACTCACAAGCCCCTATATTTCAATCTCAATTTTCATGCTTCACTCACCTTTCAGATGCAGTAAGAAAAAGGCATCAACCTTGAAACCCAATGACAGTAAGTTCGCCCGTTTCACCCCCACTCAACGCAGGCAGGAACATGCAATCTGGAAATCGTCATCACCTTCTAAAAGTGACCACTTATTTTGAGGACCCACTATGTCAGAATTTGCTTCATATGTGAAGCTTGGCACAGCTTTCCTCCCAACTTTCCTATACGAAATTTTGGGCTTAACAACTTCTTTTCTGAAAAAAATTTTCTTTTGAGCATACAGCTGTTTTCCTGCTAAAGTTTGCCTCATGGTGAGGTATGAAAAGCACAGATTTTGGCTAAAAATGAATCACTGAGGTCAGAAAGTTTCTACAGACCTCAAACTCCATGGCCCTAAGAGATTTAAGGCTACAACCCTAGGGTTTCTTTTGGGCTGGCCTTTGACTGAACCAAGAATTTGTTTGACCACTGTTCAGTTCTCAGTGGAGACTGTCACTTTGCTGAGATTGATTTCAAGATGGTGGCTCTGACAGAAGCATCTGTTGTGTTGCATGGACCATTGAGACAAAGGTTGTTGTAGCAACAGAGCTCTGACCGCCATCCACACGAAGAAGTGCAAGAAGAGAGGAGGGATCCTTGCACGAGCCCCTCT
>Ga0181612_134591_pt1 | contig 13501 bp, 7 predicted proteins | sample HoacroProtozoa21_FD_119630 | JGI IMG/M metagenome (GOLD analysis project Ga0181612, IMG submission 119630) | Hoatzin crop microbial communities from Cojedes, Venezuel. Combined Assembly of Gp0051906, Gp0051904, Gp0051908 | reverse complement strand
TGGGAAGTGCTGAGCCCTGACGAGCGGCAGCTCTGATTCAGCATGGGAGGCGACGTTGTGGGAGAAGATTAGCTTTGAGACCATACGAGAAACCTGAACATAACTCCATGAGACTTGACAAGATACATCTTGGGGTACCAAGGGAATTGTTGGATATTGTCTAGCCATTCTCCATCACATTTCAAAAGTCATGAAAGTCAGACAAAGTCCCCTTAGAGCGGGAAAAGGGAAACATCATGCCCATTTTTCTTGAAAAGGACAAAAGAAAGACTCTGGGAGCTACTAACCAGTCAGACTCTCCTCCATGTCCAGTCAGATAATGGAACAGATCCTGCTGGAAGATATGTCAAGGCATATGGAAGACAATGAGGTGACTGGAGACAGACAACATGGCTTCACCAAGGGCAAATCATGCCTGACGGATTTAGTGACTTTCTACAATGGAGTGACTGCATCAGTGGAAGTGTTCAATGTCAGGTTGGGTGGGGCTTTGAGCAACCTTATCTAGCAAAACATGTCCCTGCCCTGATGGCAGGGGGTTTGGACTGGATGATCTTTAATCGTCCCTCCCAACCTCCAAACTACTCCAAGATTCCATGATCTTTTTGACTCATGCTCTACCTAAAGGGAAGGCAGTAAAAAAACTTTCTTTTAAGTAATGTTAAATGCTGAAACAGTAAAGTAAAACCCATTGAAATGAAACTTCTGCGTTCCTGGAATAACATTTTTTGCTGTTTTTCAGATTTTTTTTTTTCATAAGAAGAGTAAATATTTCAATTACTTTTGGGGTTTTTTTTTCTTCTAATCTTTGAGTAGATGAAAGTCACCTTTCTGTCTCCCTCACTGCAATAGCTTATTTAGCAAAGTATTATATATTCTTGAATATCAAAGCTGGTTATGTCTATTTTATAGTTCATATTCACAATATTATTTCATCCACTTCTTTCTGTTATTCCACCATTATTTTGCCAGGCACAGTATATTGCTAAAAATATATTTTCCTGAAGATTTTATAATCTCATACTTTTCAGTGTGACTGGGATGCAGGATGTTGTGCTTCTTAACCTTTGGTGGGTGTGTTGGAGCAGAACAATTATAAAGGCTATTCTCTTAGGACTTCTCCTGGGGATGTATGTGATAAAGAATGGGTAGGAATGTCTCGATGCCTCCCTTCCACTGCTTATTCACTTTTGAGTATTGCTGAGTTGGGGAATCAGAGATTAAGTGCAGTCTTCCTGGGACAAACAGTTCCCTCTTTTAAATGGGTTTGTGGAAATGTAACAAGCAGTGGTTTTTTTCAATGAATTAAGAATTTAGCAAGGCTCACAGAAGGAGTGATATGCATATGTTTATCAAACTGCATTTGGGCATATTCTAATTAGTGCCACAAGGAATTGCAAAGAGTGCAACATGCTTTGTTACAGGATCAGTGTTATTTGCGAAAAACCAGGATGCAGCTGAGTACTGCATTTTTTTCTTATCTGTCTGTTTTGAATTTCTTGCATCTTCTTAGCATCTGCTTCTGACTACAATCAAAATCAGAATTCTGGGTTATGTTGATCTTTGATGTGTTTTACTTTACAATCTTCTATTATTACAGATTCCTTGCAGTTCAGTCTAGCCTAAACAAACAGAGAACATAGCCAAATAACTAATCTCTCCTTATTTGATTAAAATGCTTTTTTTCCTTCAGATTTGTGAATTGGAAGGATAGTTATTCTTAACTTCTCCATTAATCCGTAAACGACAGGATTCTGTCACCTTCTAGCTTCATCGAAATATGTTTAATACCAGTAGTAAAATCTGGAATCCCTAACAGTTGCTCTGCAAAGTCAGACTAAACCCATTTAATCTCATTCATCAGTTCTGGTGTCCTCAAGTTTCCTCTGAGGAAGAAAGAGCAGAATTAGAAGAGAAAACTATCTTCAGCTTTAGTTCCCATATAATCAGTTTCTGTTATGAGATGGGATGGGATTTTTAGTCCTCTGAAAGTGTCATTAATATCTGTGAAAATATAAACCCTGAAAAACCTCCTTATACAAGTATTTCTTACTCATGTATGCAAGACTTTCTCAGTAGAAAGACATTTTCTACCTTTTTCTGCTGCTTACATCGGTTTTCAAACATAAGACCTAGACCTCTGCAGCAAAGTACTCAAACAGGTGGACATCTTCTTAAGATCTGATTGTGCTAGTGGAAACATTAATGAGTTCACGCTTATGCCCAGACTTTCCAGAAGTCCTTAACTGATTGGGTACTGAATTTTCTCTTTAAACTATAGTTCTCTCTCCTTTTTATACTATAGACCAGCAAACCCTAGTTTTTCTTAATTACAGAGATTTTATTTTTTCTGATACTTGGAAACTAAAACGGCAGAAATTCTCAAAAATGAATGTTTAAAAAGTATTTCAAAATTTAAGGGAAAATTTTTGTAAATGGATAAAAGTTTTACTCTTGTAACTGGTTTGAATTTTTAATTTACCAATGTATTTCAGGGCATACTGGAGTTATATTACAAAACTCCATTTATAAACATGAATAAATCAGTTATAAATGGAAGCTTATAAACATTGTGGTGTGTTTGTTATGTTCATTTGATTGCTTATTTTGATGGAAACAATGCTGACTCTTTGACATAAATTTTACTGAAGAATTTTCAATTTTTTGACATAATGGTTTATTGATTTAGTAGTTTTGATCCAAAGGCATGTAATTTGATGAAGCCCTTTTGTTTGTGAGCATTTGTAACTCCACTAAAAGAAAGTACATATCATAAATTATGGGATTTCTTCCTAGGATTTTTTAAAGAATTTTGAAATCTCTAATTTTGAAAGAAATCACTGAAGTAATTAAAATATTTTTGCATTGTTATGTAGTTCAAGCACAATTCTATTGATAAATTCCAGGTTAATGGAAGATAGAAGAATCCAGTCAATTTGCTTATGAGAAGGACTGGAGCCTTCATAGTTCTTGTATTCACCCTTGATCACAAGCTCTGATAACTGTAATTAAGAATTACTCATAAATATCTAAATCCAGCTCAGGTGTATAAGTTAGATTGATCTCATCATAGGTGCCTATGGACTTTTCCAGCAAGTTTCTCAGAAACTTAGAGTTCTGTTTCACTATGACCAGAAGTGTCCCAGAGTTGAAAGCAAGAGCAATCGTATTTCTTTTATGTCGAAGTCCTGTCAAGCTTTACAGAAAAGGCATTCCTCCTCTTATTTAGCTGGAAATTAAAAAAAAAAAAAAAAATCAAAGTAAATCAACAAAATAACCCCAATGAAATCTCCAACCTTCCCAAAACACACAGTATTCCATTTTTATCAAATTGGTGTAGGTATCAGAATACTTGTCTCATCATCCTGATTTCAGTTGTGTCCCATATCACCCAACTTACAAAGCACACTTCCATTCATCAGCAAACAGGGAGTATGGATACATCTGTGAGAGAAGCAGTATCAGTCTCCACGGTTTATAGGATTCGCCAAGCCTAAGAGAATGAACATAGCTCTGTAACTCGATAGCCAGAGCAGTGATTATACCTCAATCTAGTTCTTTCTTTAACTAAGGTTTCTATACTTTCTGCTAAAAAGTCACTGGCTAAGGAAATACTAGTGAAATGTCGACCTGTGGTGTGTAATACAACTAGGTAGGTAACTTCTTGAGAAGCAGGTTCAAATTGCTCAGTGAAAGAAAAGAATTAAGTTTGGGTTTTGCGCTTCATAAGGGCTTGTTCTAAATAATGAGACAGCACATGCAGGGCAGTTTAAAATAGGTGAATGAACTCTTTCTCTTCTTGCCTGAGGAAAAGATCTTATGTATTGTGTTTTGGGAAGGGATTCAGGATGGTTAGTTCCACATAATGCACCTCCCAGATAGGTTTTGGATTTGAGGTACATTCTTTTATAACAAAAGGTTCATTGGTTGCTTAGTGTACGACTGCCTCCTTCATGTCCTATTCTATGATGAACAAACCTCCCCAGTGCTTATTAAGGAATATTTCTTTTTCATTCTGTCCATCAACCTCTTAAAAAAAGTTTTTACTTAAAGTGCCCCAGGCTGCTAAAAATCAGAGGTTGCTATAAACACCATAGCATCAGATTTACAAGCAATTTGCGACATGCTGAGACATGCAAAGTAGCTGTTACTTTTCAACAGGATTATTTGACATAGTGATTTATTTATGTTTTATTGATATTTTATTAATGAAGCTCTTCAAAGACTCCGTTGCATCTTCGGACACAGTCCTAACAAGTTGTACTGACTCAAAAGTCACCTTAGAAAGTACATACTTGCTCTACTTCTGCTTCTCGAAGAGTAAAAGTCCAAAACATCACATACCCCTCTATACATGCTCCCAGTCCTACCCCAACAACTTCCTGTTAGTGGAAGAGTGAGGAGGTTGCTCTTGTTCCACCTGAGGAGCTACACTGTTAAACTAAACAGAACATTTCCTTGGATGAGTCAAAAAATTATTGTGTTCAAGGCTTAAAGGCTAAATCTACAATATTAAATGCCTTCACTCAAGGCAAAGTGATGCAGAGGGGTTGTATCCATTTTATTCAAAGCTGTGTAAACTTTGCAGTAGTGCAGCCATATATGCCTTTCACAACACAACCTTGAACCTTCTTAAATTTCTTTTTTAGCTCCCTGTGGCTCTAGAGCATAAATACTACTTTTGGCATTTTTGTTTTCATTGCAGTGTCTGAAATGATATGACTGCTGAGCTGCAGTCCACCAGAACATCGTTTTTCTCGCATAGTACTGAGTAAATGTGTTAAGTGGCTGGAGTGGGACTTCAAGGTACTCAAAACAGTTTACAGAAAAAGCCTATTTTTTGTAAAGATAGAGTAGCGTATAGGAAATCGGACCTGATGCTATCTTATCCTGTTGCAGACTGTCCTTGAAATAAATTATCCCAGAGTTACAGCAAAGTTTTTTCTTAAGGTAGACCTATCTTACTCTACCAAAGATTTCAGGACTAAATGAATGGTTTTCTAGTGTCGATGACTGGGGAAATGGGACATAGGAGTTAACCATGGAGTTAACTTAGTTGATAGTGTGGATGTGCAGAATGTCTGTCATTCATGCAGCTCCCACACAGCAAATCTGAAGGCTCTTCCAATATAATTTCAAATGATGAATGAGTTTAAGAATTTTGCCATCTGCTTGCTGACACAGGGAAAAAATGTATAATTCACTGAATTCATTATTCCTTCAGGTCTGATAACAGCAACAGATTGTTTGGAGGGTGTAAACATCAAAGAGGGAGAATTGTTATTCACAAGGAAATGGCTTCATATGGTGGGATTAAAAGAACAGATTAAGAACACCAGATTTGGGGGAGGGGGTGGTGGCCTGCTCTGACAAGAAGGATCAAAAGTCCATTGAGATAAATAAATAATTAGAATATGAAAGCAAAAACTTTAACATACAAGAACGTTGGCAGCTTTCTGCATTTCCTATATGTGAAGGATAGACCGGTTAAGAAGTTATTAAGGTTACAGAAAAGAAAGAATGATCATGTAAACTGGTATCAAAAGTCACCTGTGTTGAGCCTATGAAAGTCCCAAATGTGAGGAAAAATAAATCTTGACTCCACAATGCAGAAGAGCAAATATCCACAGAGTGACTTTGTAGACCTTTGGTAGATGACCATATCTCTTTTGGGTAACAAGTGATAAGACAAGGGGAAATGGCCTGAAGTTGCACCAGGGCAAGTTTAGATGGATAACAGGAAAAAATTCTTCACAGAAAGGGTTATCAAGTGTTGGAACTGGCTGCCCAGGGAAGTGGTTGAGTCACCACCCCTAGAGGTATTTAAAAGGCGTGTAGACGTGACACTTAGGGACTTGATTTAGTAGGACTCTACAGTGTTAGGTTTATGGTTGGACTCAATGACATTAAAGGTCTTTTCCAACCTAAATGCTTCTATAACTCTGTGATAAAGCTTTACAAATATGACCAAGGATAAAACATCAAAAAATGCTTGATTTGTGCATGTAAGACAACGGTATTATTCAGATCCTGTGTTGGATGGGTACATCAGTCAGATCTGAAACCAAAGATGCATGCATTTTTAAGTGCTAATGACATAAATTTTGCCAAAGTCAGATACAGAATTTTAAAAAATAATTAATACTATTTTGAATTTAAAAAAAAAGTATTAGCAGCAATTGTTTGGAACCTCTGTCAGTTAACATTTAAAAAATGCCAACAGATGGCTTTTCCTGCATCCGTGCAGCTGACAGTTCCAAAATAAGTAGTGCTGGGAGATTTCTTGGTGAAGCTAAGGGACAGGAAAGGCAGCTGTCACTGAATATCTTAATTACAGCATTTACAAAGTTCTAATTAATGTAATGTAGTTTCTATAGCTATATGAATGTAACATCCATTAGTATGTCATTGGTTATATTTTGTGAATTAAATTTGGAATTTGGCACATATTTGCAGTTTGTAGAAGGAAATGTTTCGTCTAACTCTTCAGCATTACATGGGGAAAAAGCGTCCGGAATACAACTTGTAACTTGAAAAAGTTAAAAGAAGTTTTTAGAGTGGCAGACGGTGTCTCTTTATGTTGAAAAACATTGGTAGACATCTGTGTGATGGCTGTTGGTGCATAAGTACTTTTGAACAGCATTTCACAGTGGCACTGAGAAGAACTTTAACTTTTAAACTGTGTTGTTTAAAATGTCAGAAATTGTTTATAGATCAAGAATAATGTAACTCCATATTCTTCTAGAATATCAATCAACATTCGGTGGAATTTCAGATGGTAAATCTGGTCAGTAAAAAAGTTTAAAAAGTTATTAACGTTTTAAGAAGAGCTAAAGAAAAGAAATTATTATTATAATAAGTTGAAGGAACATCTGGATCAACTCTGCACAGTATAAGTAAACATCAAATACAAAACTGAATGAACCACATTTTTTGAACTTTTATTTCAAGATTATTCACCTTTTTTTATCAGTCCAGAAATCTTCTATTCTGGTACCTGATTAAGGCTTAAAATAATTATTTCCTCTCTCCTGATTTTTGTAAAGTCATGTAACGATATCAGAATACGGCATGGAAGACTTCTGTTAAAACAGAAATTCATTCAAAAACAATCACTTTCAACTGCTCTGATCTAATAAAGCACTAGTTTTTCCTTTCCCCCTTTATTTCCCAAATGCCACCTGTGTTTGTTCTGAGCAGATAGTTAAATATCACTGAGCTCTGTTTCCAAAGGCTATCACTAAAATAAGGAAGGCCATGGATGTATACTTCTGCCTGGTAAAGCTGTGTTTGCTTACATGGAGCAGTTCTTCCAACTTTCCCCTGATGGCTATAACAAATTTTTTCAGTACTCGCCATTTGGGGTCGAAGCAGAGTAAGGAGTCAACATGGATGTCACGTCTTGTGCAGTCTAACAAGGTGGAAGCAGCTGCTGTGAATAGAGAAAGAAAATACAAAGTGGTGATGTCCTTGCCTCAACTTGCTTGAGTCTCTCCTGTGTTCAGTTTTATGTGGTCACGTGCTTTGGCTGGACAAAGGAGCAACTGAAAAGATAGTTCTGTTTTTTATAAGATAGTAAACTAATGAACACCAAAATAAATGTTTTTTTCTCTGCCTTTCGATATGTACGGACTTGAAGTACTGAATTAGTCTACACATATGTTGCTACTGGGTACGGTGCCTGCTGCGGTGAATAATCATTTAGAAAAAACATTTCCAGATGAAGTACTAGGTGAAGAACACATTGCAAAAATAGCTGCAGACCATGGTGACTGAGGCAAAGCTTGGAAGTATGAGAAAATCAGTACAATACAGGAGAAGATTATCCGCCCTTTTGGTAAGGGAGTTTCATGGAGATCAGATTGTTTGAACTGATTATTTTCTTGTGTTGCTACTAGCTTACCTAGGGAAAAGCATTAAAAACTTTTATTCTCTAGTGCAGAAGGTAATATTAAAAAAAACACCAGCCAACAAAACCCTGTAGGTTTCCCATTGCAAGACAATTGAAACGTAATGGAAATTCAATTGATTTTCAGTGGGGAAAGCTGCAGGGCACCAATTATCTGTGCTCTAGAATTGTTGCTTGAAGTGAAGCTACACGTCGAGAAGCCAATCAAATCTATTTCAATCCCTGCATACAATATGCTCCTGACAGCAGTAGAAAGACCAGATTTTTCAGCTTCTAATTAAATGGACATATTAAGAGGATCTTTGATTGGCTTTCAGAAGGACATTAGAAATGTTCCTGAAAAGACTAATGTCACTCAGTAGCAGTTGTGCAAATCTTATAGAAATCTCACTTTTAGTGACGATGAGTTGTATTACCTCTGCATATATATATTCCAGCTCATGATCAGTATGTCTATATCAGATTTGAGTGAAAGGGAAGTGTTAACTGAAGTAGTTAAAAATATTTAAAACTGACTTTATCTTTTATTCACTGATCCAAATCCAAAGAAATCTAATACCTGTTAGGAATATTCATTACCTGCACACAGAAGATTTATTTTTTGGACTTTATGGAAGAGTTTTGTCATTCTATAGGCCTGCTGCTGATGGACATCTGGCAGATAATGACTGTCTCAGATTAAGAAACAATGGCAAATCAATACCTATACATAGAAGTAATCTAAACTATTCTGAGCCGCAAGATAGAGCAACATGAAGTGGATTTAACTACTAAGGTGAACAGGTAAAAGTGCTTGGAAATACTTACGGGGGTAGAGCTTTATGTGGTTTCTGAGGGATTTTTTTCTCTTCAGTATTTTTCAACAATTTTTTTTATGACTTGGGTAACAGAAAGAACAATAGAGTTAATTAATTTATAATTTAAGAATTGCAAATTTTTAGGAATACATTTTTGGTGGAACAGAACAAAGAACAGGACAGCTTGTTAGACAGCAGTTTTAGAGAGAAATCTCTTCTACAGTGCAACTCAATTTGAAACAAGTGTTAGTGACACACTTTATATGAAGAATGTATCTTGCAACTGACACATGCATTAATGCTTCTGCTCTGCTTGGTACTACTAAGCCCTTTACTTGGAGCTTTAGGCACTCCAGCCTCAAAAAAGATGTGTGCTAACTAGCAAGAGTATACTACATGATCAGATATTTTGAAAAAAGAGGAAATATGGAGAGACATCGAATTTAGTTTAGGAAAAGAGTGACTCCATGCAGACATGACAACTATTTTCAGATAAGATGCAAAACAGAAATGAGTGAATTATTCTCTGGGTTCCAAAACATTTACGGTTCCTTCAAGCTTTGTACTGACATTTTCTTGTTGGATAAGTATATTCCCTATTCTGTCATCCAAGACAAGAATAGGCTTAATATTCAGCAAGAGATATTTAGATTGGGCATTAGGAAAACATTTCTGGTAGACTAGCTCAGGAATGTCAATAGAAGTAGTTAAATCTATATCATTTAAAGGATAATTTAGGCAAACATCTGCTAAGAATAACATTATAGTTTTTCTTGCCATGAGCTTGGGTGGAGGATAACTAGATAACTCGATTTTTCTCAAGGCAGCTTTACATTAAATCTACAGAAGCATGTGCTGAAATTTTAGTAGCTGTTGTTCATGCCTTTCTTATCCTTCAGATAAAAAAGAAAATTTGCTTGGCCTGTGAGACCAACAGAGAAAGTGTCGGGAACCAGGAACTTAAGTGACTTTCAGACCTTGTTCTTCTGTTTCATACTGGGGTGAGTTCCATCCCTTTGGAGAACAATGTTTTCAGGGTGCTGATTGTAAAAAGAAATTGCAGAATACTGTACACATTTATTACAGGCAAAGTTATGATGTGTACGCCATTAACTCTGCCATATATTCCTCTTTGCTTCACTGGACTACTTACTAAGTAATATACTCTTCAAGGTGACAAAAGAGGTCAAAGGATCCTGGAGAGACAAACTGCAAGTCAATTGGGAGGCATGAGTAAATAATTTCATTACTGAAGGAATTCATAAACAGGGTAGTCTGGAATAGAATTGCTTTGATTCAATGAGATAGCACGAAAGTTTGAGTTTTATCTATTACTCTGTCAGTTCATAATATTGCATGAATTGAATAATCCACAAATATACTTTCTGAAAGTTGTCATCTTACTGTTGTTATTGCTAAACCAGACTTCTATCGATAGCATATGAGATGCAAATATTTTGCCCAGTGTAAAGAAATAGAGCTGTGCCAGTGTCACTTTTGATCTGGAATGATTACAGTAGCATTTACATAAATCTGATTTTTGTCCTTGGCCTTCTATTAGAACCACTATCAATAGATGGTGACATACCAATTTCTCTGCTTTAAGCTGACTTTACACTTCCACAAATGGCTGCACAGCATGTAATTGTGCAGAAATAATTCTCCTGAACTGATTCTATAGCTTTGCGTGGAACATTGGGTATTTGAATTTGTTAAATGGTCACCCTTGTCCAGCTGAAGGTGGAAAGAAACAACAGGAGAAGAAAATAAAGGGAGTTTTTTTTCAGTGGGGTCACTACCATAAGTCTGCTGTTTGACTTTGAGAGCTTCTGATTTCACTCAAGCAAACACCTCAAATGTGTCATTCAGCTAAATAATCAGACTCCTACCTGTTACTACAATCAGCAGAGCCTTAGGAGCAATCCAGCTGTCAAAGTGGAAACCTAGAGTAGGATTCAGTTGTCTAAACATAGGTGTCTAGTTACACTATAGGTACTCTAGGACTTCTTACCTGGTATCCAGCTGCCGCATCAGAAAGAATATAGGTGTCCCAGCAGTCCTATGCCATATTTTCCAGCCTGTCAAAGTGTCTAAGACACTCTAAGCTATCCAGATTGACCAAGGCGATCCAGATATCTAAGGTGCCTATAGATAAGAAAATGAGTCCTGTCCATGTCAGCTGCTCAGCTCTCTAGATTCCAGGGTTGTACTGAGATCTCCATTGATGATAGTGGGAATTTAAGGATCTTACACACCCCAGAAGCTATGTTTGAATCTCTTAAAGGTACGTTGAACTTCAGTTCTCATCTCTCTGTCCAGCCTGACTGTATTGATGAATACAGATTCTTCCTTTCTTCAAAAGGATCTAAAGTGGTTTATTTAGTTAGTGTAATAAGTATGTTGAAATCCTGAAAATGTATTCAACAGTAGGCAGCAGCCAATTGCAAACAATAAATGAGAAATGTAGAAAAAATTATACTGTAAGACTAGAAGTGTTCTGCTAGGTTAAATTTAGAGGAATTTGCCACTAGAATTTATTTCTTCTCTCCCAACTGCTTGCAAGTATACCTTTTGAACCTACCCTGTCCAATGCCCTATAGCTTTTATTACAAAAGGCTTGAGTGCTTTAAACTCTAGTCTTTATTCTGATTCTGGACGGCAGGCATGTCCTTGCACAGATCCCTTCTTAGGCAATATTTATTCCTGTTGATCGGATTTGTTGTTTAAGTTTGAATTGATGTCTCATTTTTTTCCATAATGCTATTTCTCACCTTTAGTTTATTATCTCTTCCAAAAAAGGTGATTATGGTTTCTCTCATACTTGGGGGAGGTGACATTGCAAAGCTAAGTAGTTGCTTTGAAACTTCTGTAAAGGAGTTTTTTTAATAGTATATCTACAAAATCATTGACTACGTTGTAGTCATAGCAGCGACACTTAGAGGACACTACCTACTGTACCAGTCACTGAGGTTCTTCTTCCAACGTGTCCACCTGTCTGCAGCCATCTTGGTTTTTTTATTATGTATTTTGTTTCTAAAGAATCAGGAGCAGGAAACACATTCAAACAACACCTTTCACAAAAGGGTCATAGTATCTAAAGTTAGTTCTGAAGTACTACACTACTGTAATACAAATAACTATGGAACCAAATATGAACTTTGGTTTTGGTTTATCTGTGTTTTTGTCATTTTATCAGATGTGTCTTCCAGCTTGGTTCACAGGGATATGTTAGCTGCAGCTCAGATAATTTAAAAAAAGACCTTGAGGACTGCTGTGAACTTGTCAAGAACCGTGTTAAAGGGGAGTGTTTATCATTACACTCTTTTGAGCGCGAGACAGAAGTTTTTGCTAAAATAAAGCTAGTCAAAGCTGTGATTTCATTTGATCCAGAAGAGCACATCCTAGCATTTTTTTGTCCAAGGATATCTCCTGGCAGAGATTTTGAGATATCCTTCAACATAGAGCACACAGCTTATAAATTGTTCACGGGTTCATCTCGTAGCAAAAGCTGTGCTGATCATCCTGTCCTTTCTCTTCAGAAAGGTAAATTTCTTCAACCAGATCGCAGGGTTAGATTTCTCCCCCCACTCCTGCCTTGATTACTGTCCTGCCTGCAGACAGAGGCATGCCTTTAACAGGAATTTGAACTATTGCAATGAAATTCATCCTGCTGGATAAGCAGAATTTTAGTGAGCTGTCATTGTCAATGCATACTTTTGACACTATAAGTATTGGTCTTCAATCTATAGCTGGTGTAAGTATTTCTGAAATGGAAAATAAGAAAAAAATCATTAAAACTTTTAGAGAGGCAAATAATTCCCTGCAGAAATTGGTTTTAGTATTTAAGAAAATAAAAAATTTTAATGGTGCAAAGTGCTATAGCAGCTGTTCATCAAGTAAGAAGTAAACACCACAGAAACTTCCAAGTGTACCATGGTTACTGATGCTTCTTCAATCTCTTTACCAAAGGTTTACACAAAAGTTGCTGTAACAGCAAAGAATGAGCTTGCATATAACACAAGTGTTATTACACCTTCATTATATTCTGGTAAAAATTAACATACAAGATCTTCTCACTGTTATTCTATGATAACACATGAAAAATGTAACTAATGATGATTTTGACCTTTTTTATCAAGTTTGCTTTTTTAGCTTTTTCTTTCCTTTCTTTCTTTCTTTCTTCTTCTTCTATTCTTACCAGCTGGGGAATCCAGCTGGAAATCCAGTAGGGTCTAATCAGCAGAAAGGGGTCAAAGTAGTGGTTGTCAAACACATTTTTCATGCTAGCTGGATATATAACTGTGACAATTTCAGAGTAGCTGAGGTGTTCCTGAACACATGGTTGAGCAGAAGCATAAATTTCTGTGTTATGGCTACGTATAAGATCGCTAATGTCACACCCAGGATCGCCAAAGTAACACCCAACTGCAAGAAGGGCTGGAAGGAGGATTCTGGGAACTGCAGGCCTCTCAGATTGACCTCAGTACCAGGCAAGGTTATGGAGGGATTCATCCTGAGTGCCCTCACTGAGCATGTGAGGGACAACCAGGAGATCAGGCCCAGCCATCATGGGTTCATGAAAGGCAAGTCCTGCTTCACAAACCTGATCTCCTATGACCAGGTGACCCACCTAGTGGATGAGGGAAAGGCTGTGGACTTCATCTCACTGGACTTCTTTTAAGCTCTTTAATACTGGTCCCCACAGTATCCTCCTGGAGAAACTAGCTGCCCATGGTTTGAATGGGTGTACTCTTCGCTGGACAAAGAACTGGCTGAATGGTCGAGTACAGAGAGT
>Ga0181612_111166_pt1 | contig 13501 bp, 8 predicted proteins | sample HoacroProtozoa21_FD_119630 | JGI IMG/M metagenome (GOLD analysis project Ga0181612, IMG submission 119630) | Hoatzin crop microbial communities from Cojedes, Venezuel. Combined Assembly of Gp0051906, Gp0051904, Gp0051908 | reverse complement strand
TAGATTGTACATAGGGTGCAAAGTTTTCCGTCGTTTTTGTTCTGTCAACTTTTCCCCCTTCTTTGTTTTTCCCAGTATTTTAGCTTCTAGATCCCTACGGATTAAACATCAGATGCAGATCTAATCAGTGTTTCAGTGAGAGAGGAATGAAACTGGTGTTGCAGAGCTGACAGGAGATCACTAGCCTGACACAGTCGCTACAGTGAGAGCATGAGGAGGGGCTCTTCCTGGTTTCAAGAGACTTCTCATAAGGAGTAGTGTTTCATCTCATTAAGAGAATATGTTTAAAAGAGTGAGTGTGCTTCAAAGCATCCCACAGAGGAGTCTGCAGAAATGCGTTGGCCATTCTCTGGGTGGATCAAAGTGGCACAGAGACAGGAGGCAGGTTTTTCCCTTTTATCTGGTTGTTCTCCATTGGTGCAACAGATCTTACTCTGTTAAAGTATGAGCAACAGTGTCCAAAGCAGATTTGTTAGACAACCAGAGAGAACAATGAATTCTCTGCTACGAAACTGCAACAACTGACCTGAAAATTAAGAAATAAATGATAAATTAGATAAAATGAGATCCTAATTTTGTTACGGGGATAAGAGGATCTTACTGCAGCAAAATTTGCTAAACCACTCAAGTAACAGAGTGAATACCACCAAGAATTCTGATGTGTTAGTCACCAATGCTGTTGCTAACCAGAGACATGGACTCGTGGAAGTGGTTTATATATTTCCATAGTGTTTTACAGTTAAAGGGTGCTCTCTTTCCTTATTCCTGCCAGGTTTTGTTCAGTAGACCTAAGCGGTTGCTGTGTTGATATCACTACAGTTGCAGTACTGTCCTCAGGTAAGTTTTGCATTTCTTCTCTCAGTTTTAAGTGACAGTTTGAACAACTTAAAAGAACAAATTTCAAGACTTTCTTGCCCTCCTTCGAAGTTGTGCTAAAGTACTTTGTTACTTATATTTAATCTGCTTTCTTTGGGTTTTGATTTAATGTAATGGCTTTTTGAAATCTAGAGGGTACGGGATCACATAGTTTGCCTTGGACAGAAATTGAAAATGTAAGAATGCTGTGAACTCCTGGTACTTATTGATTCTGTGTGTGTAGGGGTGACTCACCTTTCGAATGGTTACAGAGAGCAGCCATCATATGTCAGAGCTATATCTGTAAGACTGTAGCCCAGTGCAACCTAAAAATTAGGCTTTAAAAATTGGCACCAGCTATATGACTAATTTTAGCTGTCTTCTACCATTGTGGTCCATCTAGTTTTCTGCTGTTCCCCCTTTGCCATGTTTTAATACATACACATCGCTTGAGTACAATATTGGTAACAGTACAAACAATTTTACACAGTTTTGCTTATCTTGGGATATGCCTTTTTCTGCTGGAGTGCTCATTTTGTTTTCCCTTGTTATTAACAAATAGTTTTCCAGCTTGACGCATCGAGTTTGGGAAGCTCGTTTCGAATTGTTGTAACATCCCATCTGGCCTATGGAGGAGATGGCGCCTGAAGTGCAACAGGCACTTCACTGAGTTTCTGATAAGATTTCTTTGAGATTAATTCAGTGTTTTGTTTTTTTCGAAAGTGGGTTTCTTTCTAAACTTTTTCTTAAGTTATACTTGGCATATACATGGTATACTACAAAGTGTATAAAATTTGTCGAGAACTTTCCAGAACACTTCTGATATACAAAGAAAAGCTACTGAAATATTCATTGTATGCTACTTGAAATATCTTGTGAATAATGGGCAGACAGCAGGTATTTTTTCAAGTAACGTAATAAAGTAGCAACTGATAACATTGTGTGATGTTACTTCTGGGAATAATTGCAAACAGCGGAAATGTTGATTCGTTGGCCCTTTGTCTTTCTGGTGCTGGATTGCTAAAACCATAGTGAATCTGTTGCTTAATTACACATATTCTCATTTTTCTTCTTAGACTTTTTTTTTTTCATCTGGAGAAAATGAGAGTCAAACTTCTCCCACATTTTCGCTGAGATTTCAATTTCATCTGTTTGTGGATCTGTTTTATATAGGTCCTCTGTGTGTGTATATTTTGCCAATTTGCAGAAGACTGAAAAATAAGTAATTAAAATAGGGGAAACTGTCCATGATACATACATGCATGTGAATGCACATAGGTAAGATAATTATTAAAAAGAAAATGTGCGCTGCTACCAGAATAGAACACAAATCTAAGCTGCATCTTGGAATCTTAGAAATGCCTGGATACATATTCTGGATCTTGTCTCAGTTTTTGACATAAATCAGAACTATAAGGAACCAAATTTTACCACCTCTGTTTTTATTTTTCCTGTAAGAAACAGTGAATATCTTAAATTCCACGCAAATTCCTATTCCTTAGCTTTTAAAACTGCATTTTAGTATTGATTTTTTTGTTTCATTTTGCTCTGTAGACTTTGACAAACCCAGGAATACCAGCTGTTGCAGATCTTGTGCTACAGGATTAGTTATAAGGGAAATAGTTTGGGTTGAGTGTTTTTGTTTGATTGATGTGGTTTGTTGTTTGGGGCTTTTTTTGGTTTTTGAAACTGCACAACAGTATGTAGCTCAAAATTGACATGGAAATATTGTCAGCAGGTAAGAAGTTTGTGTGTCCAATTTCAGGACCAATGCCTTGATGAAATATTATGTGAACTGCTCCCTAAGTCCTCTGTGGTGGTGCCAGTTTTGTCTAAATATGCCAACTGGAATCTTGTAGATTTTCTGGGCTGTAGGTGGTTATGCTAAAAATATGGATCTTGGAGAAATCGGATGTCTGTACCTAAAATGGTATACTTAACTCTGTGTTTATTTTCCTAAATCACATATTTCTGACTTGAGAGAATGGAATTACTGTTTTTGTATTTTGACAGTTATATTTAATAGTGCTCTGAAGCTTATATTTCATACCATGAGGCTGGCTGTTTAGGGAAAACTGAAATGTCTGATTTCATATTCTGCTAAACTGATTGTGTTTGTTTAATATATGTGTAGCATATCTGGTATGTGCTGTACACTTCTAAAACAACTGAAATGAAATTTTTCTTTGATCTTGCAGTATCTGTCAGAGGACCTAGTTATACTTCTGGTTTATGATAGGATTGATGTTTATGGATAATAATCTGGTATATTTTAATTTGGTGATAAAAATAAAATTATGTATTTCCTTGGATCCAAGCCTTTGGTTTTGTGCTTGAAATGTTAAAGGTACTATGAAATTGCTAATTTGTACCCTCAGAAGTATGGAACACTTGTTTTGTGGTAAAAGGTCTTTAGTTCTTCACTGAAATTGAGAAGATAGTGTCATAAGATGTGTGTGCTGTAGCACTGATCACAATTTAAAGGCCTAGGTCAGATTTAACTTAAAAACTGAGTTAATCCCCATCCTGAGTAGTATGTGAACAGGATTATGGGAATTTTTTCAATGCAGATTTCCCTTTATGAGTATTGTTTTCAAGTTTAAAACTTGAAGGCTTATTCTGTCACTCAGTCACTTGGGGACATAAGCTGTGGTGTTTTGTGCCTGTCACACGGTAGGTACCAATCAAGATGCAGATACTCTGAATTGTGCTGTTGTGGGTACCAAATATCGCCACAAAAATACTTGGACCTTTCCCCAAAACTACTCCAGAGGACAAATCAGCGTAAGAGCGTATTTATTCTGAATACTGAACTTAGAAATAGTAATGAGGAATAATGTGAGTGATTAATATGGGAGAAGCAAGCCAGCCTTTGGGAGCTTTGAATGCTCTTTCCTGACTTTTGTGCTTATGAATGTGGGTTAAAGAAAATGCTGCTAAGAAAACAAAACCGTTTGTTCTGCTCTTTTCATAGTACAACCATCTGCTTGAAGCAAGTCAAGAATTGGGAAAGACTGAATTTCCCTACCTTCTCTAATAAAGACAGGACACAGGCTCTGGGACTCTGTGTTTATGGCCAGTGCCCTTCCTGTACCAGCCCTGGTTTAACCTCAGCAGAAAAGCAGGTGTTTTTTTTGTGTGTGTGGTGTTTTTTTGTTTTTTTTTTTTTAATATGTCTGAGGGAGTTAGGTGCACAGTTTCCTCTGCCTTTCACTTGCCTGTCTTGGTGACTGATAAGCTACTTGACAAGCAGATCAATTTAGCATGGCAAATTAAAATCCCACTGGGGGTGCCAGTATAAGTCTACACAAAATACTTTCTGAAATGCTGAGAAAAGGTGTAACAAACTTCAGCCACTCAAGTTCCAGTAAAGTAGCGAAGTATGGCTGTAGTGCAGTTTTGTTTGGGTTGCACATATCCTAAAATAGCCTCTTATTATCACAATGCCTTCTGTGTCATCACTTCTGTATAAATAATACAATTTTTCATCCACACCTAGGGAAATAAGTGTTTTGCTTGTGCACTGCCAACATAGTGTCCTCCAGTACCTCCTCATTTCATGCTACCATACGTAGAAAGTAAATTACAACAAGGAGAAGGGGGCAGCCTGGTATCCTGTGCTATAGTTCGGCAGTGGGATTTTGTGTATGTGTAGACAGCTGCTGTTTATTCCTGTCATGCATATTGCAGTGTTCTCAATTTTCCTCCCACACAAAGTTGTATTCTTGCATTCAGTTGAAAGGGCACTTAAAAAGCAGTATGTCACTCCAACCATGGTTGTAGTCAATGCAACAAAGGTGGTGTATTTTCCAGACCTGCAGTATGGCATCAAATACATTTTTAATTTTGGTTAGTAAGTATTAAGGCCAGAGGGATGCAGAGAGTCTTATGACTTCTTATATGACTTAGTCCATAAGTTATTGCTGTGTTGAGCCCAGCTGGTTAATTTGGATGTGAGTCTGCATCGCTACCTGAGGGGGAAAGAAATTGCATCTTGAAATCTTCTAATCATCTCTTGGTAGTTTGCTCCACTGGTTGTATCCTTTTACTCTTAAAATCCGTGTCTTAATCCAGTTTGATTTTTTTGTTTGGACTCGGTATCCTGTTTGCTTCCTCTTATCTCATTAGAAAGGTTTCTTACTGCCCATCATTTTATTCCTGGAAGAGGAACCTCTTTGCTGTTTTCCTGTGCAGTGCATCTCTCCGCAGAGCGATTTGTGCAAGTCCAGGAAGCAGTACTGACGTGTCAGTGGGATGCTCCTCCTGATCTAGTTAGTCTGTCTTCTGTCCCTCCCTCCTTCTCGTCTGTGTTTAATTAGCTGAGATGCAACACCGTGCTGGCATGGCTGTGCAGTTTCTTCAGGGAGTTGAGCTGGAGCTAGCCCGGGTTAATGGCGCAGGGCTGTATTGCACAGTGATGGCATGGGAGCACACGGAGTCACTCCTTTCTGATGACTTCAACAGACTGACTTGTTAAATGTAAATGTAAGGCTCTGTTTTTCCAGCACTCAAATAATACTCTACCATAACGGGTCTGTTGATTCTGGACTTTGAAAAACATGCTCAAAGGAGGTTTTGAATGTCTGAGGCTTTATAAATCTTAAAAACCTGGGTAGCACAGGAAAAAGTGGAGTGAAGATAGTAGGTGCTGGTGCTGATCTACTACCTTTTGGTATTCCAAAGCATTATTTCTGAAAAAATGTTGTTATTACTCAATCTGTATAACTGGTGGCTTGGATGGGACGGGGGATATTAACACCAAGTAATAGTCTTAATTTACAAGTTTACCACTGAACTACAACAGTTTGGGCAGTAGATAATGATGATGATTATGTGTTTTCCTGCATGACACAAATGACTTTTTATTACTAGAAATGGTTTCGGAAATATTTTATCTAGTTGAACCTTGACAACTTTGTTGCAGTGACTTCCTTCCTTTTGCCATTTACTGTCTTTCTAAAGTTTGCTTAACATGTGGTGTTTTCTCAGAGTACAGGTTTTATTTTCCAAACCTTTTATCATCTTAGATGCTTTTCTTTGAAATCCCTCTGATCTGTCCATCTCCTAAGCGTGGTGCTCCAAAACACATACGCTGTAACTGAGATCTAATGGGACTTGGATAATCGTGCTTATTTTACATGCTTAGTGCTGTGACCTAAATAGCATTCACTTTTTATGTGACAGTGTCTTATTGTTAACTTGTATTCAGTGTATTATCCAGTATGACATACGGCTCTGTGTCTACGATGCTCCTGTATGGAGTCTATTCACGGGGAAAATCCTAATGGCCTTGTTCAATTTAAACTTGTCGCATCTTCAAGCAAAGTCAGTGGATCTCAGTGGGAGTTGCCAGATTAAGACTGAACAAAGACCTCAGGATGTTGGTTCCCTGTTGGTACTTTTGTTTGTTATTTTGAGCTGAAAGTATTTGTCATTTGTTTCTATTGAATCATACGACAAATTGATTTAATTACCTTAGTCCCTCGAGGTCTTTGACATCTTGCATACTGTTTAGGTGAGGTGTAATGGTTTGCAGTTCTCTTTTCCTGCTATTTCCTCATAATCAATACTAAAAAATAATAAATTGGCTGTATTTGTTTTATAAATACAAATCTGGGTATTTTGAAGAGTCTACTTAATAGCCAAGCTTAGTCTCTTCGTCATTAAAACTTGCTGAAAAACCTAGCTTTTTCAGGGGGTGGTGGGGAAAAAAACCTTCCAAAGAAAACAAAGAAACGAAATCTGTGTATCACATGGATGTATTTGTGAGGGAAGAAAAAAGCCAAAAAAAACCCCTGAATTCAGACCAAGTTGTGTTCGTGAAGACTATTCATGTTGAGAAACAAAGATATTAAGTGAAAGTGGTGAGAGTTGAAAAAGAATTCCTCTGTGCTTCTGGTTTTGAGTAAAATGGCATGTAGAATTATGTTATGTAGAACTCCTTTCCCCTCCATATTTACATGAAACCTACAAATATTTGAAGTAATTGTATTTCATAGCATACATATATGCATTGGTCAATCATGTTTTGAGCTGATGATATTTAAAACAATTGCAAAACACTGATGATTAAAGACATACAGGTGTGGAAGCCTGACCTATTTGGAGAAGAGCTATGCAGGTCTAGTGCTGCACCTATTGTCCGAGTAGCTCCCGTTATAGCAATTCCTGTGGTGGAATATCAGTATATAGAAATGTAAAGAATTTTATCAAGCTGTCTGCAGAGGATGCAGATGAATATGAGAGAAAAATGCTGACAATTTGAAGCTTGTTCTTAAGTGTTCTTTGTTACCGTCCCTTTTTGTCCCTTCTTACTATTCATAATTAAAAGGGGAAAAACAGGAGGGGGGGCATGAGGCAGAGAAGGAGAAGAAAAAAAAGAAATCTTTCAAAGACCTTTGGCTCTAATTAGATTTTCATTAAGGTTTTATAAAATCTATTACACAAAGCCTCATAAGAAATGGAAGCACAATTCATGGAGATGATTAACAAATTGGCTTAATGAACTTATCTTGAACCTCTCAGACCCACTGTGGAGTTCTCGCTACCCTGAAGTGTTAGAAAGAAATACATCCTGTATGACAGTTCAGAACGGTGTAAGAAGTAAAAATGAGATCAGATGGTCTCAGCCTTGTTCATACTTTTTCAAGAGTGCACATCAACAAGCCATACTGAACTGTCACTAATGTGACAGCTGTAGCAGTGAAAAGCCCCATAAAACCAGAATAAGACACTGAGATTTGTGCCAGCTGAAGGCAGTTTTACCTTGAAAAAACTGACTCTGGGTTATGTGCTTGAACATGGAGCCTAACATGGCTGAGCTCTTATCTTTCATTTGCATAGGAACTAAAGAGAAAGCAGCTGCTCCAGTCCTATTTTGCTATTTGTTTGCACTAGTGTAAATACCAGTGCTGTAATACTAGACTAATCTGCACAGGGTCTGCCAGCAGACAACCACATCGAGAATAGAACCGCCAAAACAGAACGTACTTTCAAAAATTATAAAAATTATGTCGGAGAGGGGAATTAAGAAATTGCTTTAATTTTCACAGCTGTAGGATGGTCAGATGACAGTTTTTAAAACTTCAAGACTACTGAATGATTTATGCAGCTGATATACATATGGCATCTCAAAGCATTTTTAAAAAATTGATATTTCTTAGTGTTAAGTAAATATAGATGGGCGAGATCACCTAAGCTCAGTTTTTGTCCAAGGTGATGTTATGTTTCTGACTGTTGTGGGATGTTTAGGTTTGAATACCAGTGTGAAGTCTAAACACACAGGTGAAAGCAAACTTTCACCCAGGAATTTGGACCTGGGTCATCATGACAAACACCCATCAAAGTTACGTTCTTCAAGAAATATTGAAATACAACAATTCCAGATAGGATTACCAGATGCTTATGGGCTTATGGTGTAGGAAGTTAGAGCATGGCTGCACTTTTTTGGTATTGCTCAGCTTGCATGTGTTTTATTTTCAAGGTTACAGTTATGTTTTTCTATCTTATTTTTGTCCTGTGTAAAACAGCTTCTTGTCCCATTCATTAAAGTGCCCCTGCAAGAGTAGTGGTCTGCTGTGCTTTTGATCCGAGTGGCGGAGGTCTCTGCAGTGCCCTGCCAGACAGCCTTCTGTCCTCTCCAAAAGGATGCTCTCGGGCATATCTTGGTGCGCTTTGCCTTGCGGTGTGACAGGTAGGTGTGATGCCCTGCAGCGTGGCTCGTTCAGACACATCGAGTTCTCCCAGCACAGAAGCAAGCAGGGCTAAGCAGGGGTACAGCTTAAAGCCTGCTGGGACAAATAACTCCTGCTGGCAGCTCTGGCTTCAGCAGCCGTGCCCCTATTCTCCCTTCTGCTGTCTCATGCTGTCACTTCCTTCCGCTCCTCCCGATAACGGAATTTGTGCTGTGGTACGGTAAGCCAAATCAGGGAGGTGATGAACTCACAACGTTTTGCTGATGAGCTGTTTTTCTGCCGAATCGTTTCCCTAACCTGATCTCTGCGTGGCTGCGCTGTTTATGCCAGCACAGCCCCAGCGCAGCGAGGGAAATGGGAGCGTGTGGCTGAGGAGAGACTGAGCCCTGGCAGCTATCTGGTAGCACTGCTATTGAATGTTCAATTATACTCAGCTATTTTCAGCCTGAGAATTAAAATTCAGCTATTTTCCCTTACTGGGAGGGAGTAAACACCATAAACCCTCTTCTTGGCTCTGTTTAACTCCTAATTCAGCTTGCTGTATAGGATGTCGGCTGTGTCCTTTTCCCATCCATCTGTGCAAGAGCGTGAGTAGCAGCTCCCTTGCCGTTCCCCAAACTGCCGTCTGTGAAGGGGAATTCAGGGAGTAAAGCAGCTCGCGGTGTAACCGTATGTCCCCACACGAGCCTGCAGAACAGGAATTACATTTTTGTCCTTATTGTTGTTGCCTCTTGCCAAGCTCAAAGCATCTCCTTTTCAGTCGTTGAAGAGGCTTTGGAATGCTTGTAAGAAACAGAAGTTCTGGAAACCAAACTCTGGAAATCAGGCTTCTGTCTCCCCAGTGGTAGCAGCTAGATGGGCAGCCTGCCCTTTTAATTGCCAGTCTCTGAGCTGCTCTACTGGATCAATGTCTGTCACTTGTCAATATGATATGTTCCAGCTTCTTTGGGGCATTTTGCTCCAGAGTACTCATCTCAGAATGGATCTGATACTTGGAGCTGTGTGATCTGTTCCCTTTTCCCAGCACTTACCTGCAGGATACAGTCGCATTCAAATCATATAGTCTTGTCTGTCATCAGTGTTGTAGTAGATAAAGTGAATATAGGTATTTTGCAAACACAGAATCACAGAATGTTGGGGATTGGAAGGGGCCTCTGCGGGTTATCTAGTCCAACTCCCCTGCCAAAGCAGGGTCACCCTCCCGAATTAGGAAAAATATTTTATCTTCATATCAAGGTCAAAAACTGCTTTTCAGCCTTGCAGGTTTTTTAAAAGTTAGGTCTTAAATGTTGAAAAGTAGAAAAATCTTAATTGCCCTTGTAAACTTCAGTTGCTTCCTTGCGCATATATGGTGTGGCAGCTATTTTAGCGTTCTTTTAATTGCAGAACAGCAATTTTAGATTCAAATTTTGCACTTCAGAAAGGTTAAGAAATCATGCCTGAGGGCACACAACTATGTCACGTTGGGACTTTCTTAAATGTGACTCTGCTGGAAGCAAATATGCTTTCCTGTTAAAAGGGTAATTTGTCAGTCAAAGAAACTGGGACTGTCCTCCTAGTGCCATCCATGTCTGGTCCTGCTAATATATATATGAAAAAATGTCCCTTTAGGTTGTGTTTGTTTTACTTTTAATTTCATATCAAAGTTTTCTGAAGTTCATGGTTTATTTATTAAGGGGAAGGATGAGGCTTACTTACTGGAATAAGGAGTAATGCAGAGCTGCAGTTGTGCGTTGTTCTCAGGGTTACTGTTGTCCTGCAAGAAGGGCCAGCATGCTGGTGTGGGCACAGAGGTGACCTAGCTCACAGCAGGGCCACGTGGCTCTTAAAATTATGGTACAAAAGTAAACTTGTTCCCATAAGGAACTATGCATGTACATATTTCCACTGTAGACAACCTCAAAGGCCTTAATGAATTCAGTAGAACAAGGATTTGGCCAGTATTTTCTCATCTGCAGACAAAGATATACCAGGACTGGATTGATAAAATCCAAATGATAGATTTACTGATGAGATTTTAGTTTTCATAGCAGGACACAAAAAATACCATTTAATACTTGCAGCTTTTTGACATTACATCCCTTGGCACTGAGTACATATAGTTGTAGATTATAATTTTAAACATCAGGGAGCAGATGTTTCTTTGGGGGGGCGGAAAAATAAAAATTGTGACAGCAGATGCAGTCAGGTATATAAATGAACACAAAAAGTATTGCAGGCTTATTTTTTTTGGGGGGGATTGGTGCTTTTTTTGGGGGGGATGACCTTTGAGATGGTGTGTATTTGTGTTTTACCTAATGACGGGGGAAAAAAGTCTGTATTTTTAATTTTGGTGTATATTTTGATCTTTTGTCACCAAATTATTCTTTAGCAATAAACAGATCTTTGAAACTGTTCTCAGAGGAAATATACATGAAATTATATTGCCTGTTTAGTGCTGTTACTTGAAAGGACTTACTAATTAAAAACAAAGCAAGTTGGGACATCTCTTTTACTGACTATTATGATTTTTAAGCAGGCTAGTTGAATGATCTGTCTTAGATCTATTTTTACACAACTCCATCTCATTACTATTATACATGACACTAAATGATTAATACATTTTCTCCTTTTTTTGCAACATCTACAGCTGTGAACTACATTATTTTTGGAGATGTTTCCAGCTTAATTTATTCAGCCTCTCTCAGTATGTTTTGTTTCTTACTTCATTCATAGATGGTAGTAAAATTCAAGTTACTGAATAATAGTAGATGGAGCAAGTCACTCCACTACAAGAAAGTAAGTTTTCCTAGAGGAAATATTGTATGTCAGTTTAACACAGTTTATTACACAGGCTACGTAGTGAATGCTTTTCTCTTAATTCCCCTCATAACTTCACTTTCACGTAAGCAGCAATTGTGGCTGTACCAGCACTACAAGGCACTGGAAACCATTCCATTTCCAACATGCTGCCTAAGCTCTGAGCAGCATTGGATGCCACAGAGCTTAAAATGCGATCAGTCATCTGGAGTCCTGTGAAACACAGCACACCTGCTACTGAACTAAGCCAATGGTAGCCACAAGAGAATTTTTTTTTAATTGGGTGTTTTGTTGTTGTTTTTTTTAAATCCATTTAATTTGACTTTTCATCCTAATGGCATAAACTATTAACATCTCTTCAGTTTTATGAAAGAGAGCAAATGAGTGCCTTTTCGTGGTTTTCTTATGAAGATTGATTAATCTCTGACGTTTCGGCTGTGGTATCATGAGGTTCTTAATTTGTTGAGCAGTAAGCAAATACATCCATTTGCCTATTCTCTCCTCTCTCAATTTTCTATTCTCAGCTAATGAAAACCACTTTCATTAATAAACCTGCAGTTTCCAGGACTCTTTGTGGAGCCAGTACTGGTTCAGCATACTTCTTTGGCAGCTCTTCTTGGCAAGACTTGTATGACTTGCATGTGTTTAAAAAAAAAAAAAAAAAAAAAAAGAGGGGGAGGGCCATCTGACATTGGGTTCATAAATGTAGATGCCAAAACTCTCATCAGCTTCAGTGTTGCACCACCAGTCAGAGTTTATATCGAAGAAATTTCTGATATTTGGATACTTTCTTTCAAGAGAGAATTGTCACCAGTGTGGTTTTTTCCTATAGTTCCATTCTAGATTGGCCTGCTTTCAATAGTAAAGCCAGGAGGCGGACAGTGCTGGTGCCCCCTCAGGGAATTCACACCCCACTCCTGCCACTGCTCTGTGACAAGGGCGAATTGCAGACAGGGCTGGGGCTGTTGCTCTGCCTCTTGGAGGCATCCAAACTGTGGTTCTTCATTGTTCGCAAGAGATGGTTTTATGCAGCTGTCAGATTGTACTGCAAAGGATTCTTCTAAATTTACTTCTGAAACAACTGAACTGCCCCAATATGCTGCACTGCTGGCTGTAGGACGAACGATGTTTTTCTCCGGAGTCCACAACCTGGCACCACCGTGTCCTACTGGGCTGTGGGCTGGGTGGGTATGGGCTGCTCCTGGCCAGGGCTGCTGGTAGTGTAGTGAGAAGCAAGACATAAGCAAAACAGAAGAGAAAAATCACTTCAGCTCTTAACGTAGAAACATTATTTTACATGCAAGTTTTAAAATGGCATTTTCTTTGGGACCCTGCTGACAAAAAATGGCATGTTTTTCTAAAAGCAATTCAAATGACTTTATTTCAAAGTTACAAAGTAAGAGCATATTTCTCAGTGATATACTTAATCATATACTGCACCCTCACAGTGAGTGTACATCATATTTGAAGGTAAAACGAATAATTTGTAGCTTTACATAGAGGCAGAGTTTAGCGTTTAAAACTTCTTCATTTTTTTTAAACCTTTTCAGGGAAGCTTATTCAATACTTGAGGAAAGGATGAGAGGAGCACTGAAAACAGCTTTTCTAATTAGGTTTCTGACTTTAAAATCCTATTTCAACAAAAATATGTTAATCCAAGAGTAAACTGAGGAACGCAAGTGCCTAAACTTGTCATTTGTTCAGTCACCTACACAGGGATTTCCCTCTGCCTGACCCTGTCACCCTGCCACTCCTCACCCTTGGGTGATATTTTTCAGCCTTTTTGAAGAGTTGCAAATTCAGCATCATCAGAAAATGCCAGCTGAGCACCTCATGTACTTCAGATAGTGGTGAAAGAAGATCATGTTTTAGAGAGAATGAAAGGTTCAGTCGTACAATGTAATGGAACTAATGGCCTCAAGTTTATGTATAAATGGTAATAAAATGGCTTTCTTTTGATTTAAAATGGGGATATGTTAAAATATGAAACAGGCTCTGCTTGCCGGTGTTTCTTGCCTTATCAGTTAGACATAGTTGGGATCATGTGTGCGTGTATGGAGGGTTTTCCATTGTTGCCTCTAGTTAAAGAGGCTTAAGTCCTCGCTATAGAAAGCAGTGTCTCTTCTGTAAGCTTGGAAAAAGTGTTCTGTTTC
>Ga0181612_121569_pt1 | contig 13502 bp, 3 predicted proteins | sample HoacroProtozoa21_FD_119630 | JGI IMG/M metagenome (GOLD analysis project Ga0181612, IMG submission 119630) | Hoatzin crop microbial communities from Cojedes, Venezuel. Combined Assembly of Gp0051906, Gp0051904, Gp0051908 | reverse complement strand
ATGCTTCTTCCAAAACGTAGCTACAGTATCTGAGCAGGGGTCCGTGAGGATTCGGTCTGTGTTGGTCAGAAGAGAATGTAACTTGGTACATTTTTCTCAATTTCTTCAAAGTTTAACTCCCTTCTAGTTAAAGAGTGTGTAAACAAAATGACCCCATTTTAATTAATTATCTCTGCTTTTGACTGTTACTAGGGAAGAAATCAAAGGGACTTGGCTGCGAATTCGTTTTAAGTCACTTTTGGCATGACAAAACACGGCAGAGCGCATGGAACCAACGCTTTCCAGTTAATTTGTGTACCAAAGCCCCCAGAATTTCCCCTATGAAGGACTCCTGCTCTATTTCAGGTGACAGCTTCCCCTCTTGCAGTTCAGAATCTGAAAAGAAAAGATAAGGAGCTCTTATCCTGCAAGCATTTATTGCCTGAAAGTTGCGGTTTGCGTCCGTATCATCGAGAACAGGATCCAGCAGAATGCCAGCACGCTTGGAATAGGCATTTGGGAGAATATCAGCACTCGTGGTTCTTTGACGATTGCACCATTGCTATCTTCTCTGGCTGTTTCTGATGGACTGGATAAATACTGCTGACCGATTTCAAAGAGGAAAATGTGCTTATCCCACTTCAAAAATTATTGCTGCCTGTGGATGCTGAGCGGATGGGCATTTTTCCTTGGACCTGCGGTGAGTCTGCAAGTTTGAGTGTGGTGTCAGACTCTAAGCTTCTGGGTGCTCCAGTACTTTTTTGGTGTTACTAGGGGTGCATTCTTTGCCAAAAAAAGGTATTAAATCTGCTACATGTTTAGTAATAAAATATCTAGCTGAATAGTACAATGCAAATACTAAAAGCTTATTTACAGCTACGTAGACTTCATTTTGTTATTTGTATCCACCGATTAATTCCTGTTAGAAACCATGTTTGAAATTTTTGAGGAGTTGCATATTGCTGAAGACGTTCTGCTTTCAGATGTTCTCACTCTCCTGTGAAAATTATCTGAGCTGATCTCTTCTAGCTTACCTTTCACTGTAAGGTGGTCATCTCCAGCTGGCCTCTGCTCCTGGGGGTCATGCTCGCAGCACTGCAGCTGTAACTTCTTAATCTTCCTCCTTCAAGAGAAGGTCTCTGCTTACCAGGTTCTGGCATCCCCTTAGCACCCTTCCTGTGGGTGTCTCCTCGGGTACGCCCACCGCTGTCTGCAGAAACTGGGTGTCATCCGTAAGTCTTACAGCCAGTGATATCAGTGGTTTCCCTTCCAGCTGGCAAGGAAGAGGGTCACGTTTGGTCAGGTATGGCGAGTGTTTCTGCAGTCAAGGCTGCTGATGTTCAGAGAAGCTCTGTAACAATAAAAAAAACAAATTAAAGCGGTTAAGAAAATCAAAAGTCCCTCTATATTTCCTGACGGGCTTTTCTGTTAGAAAATTTGAAGATTTGGACATGATTTTTATTAAAAAATCAAATATTTTGCATGATTTCTAACTGTAATACAGGTGCTCTAGAAAAAATAGAGATAAACTTGGCTAAAATGCCCCTTTTCACTGCCTGGGAGATGCTGACTGGTTTTGCTTGCTGTGTCGGTCACTGGGGCTGTCACTACAACAGTGCAGTTCACAGCTGCGTTTGTGGGCAACCACTGATCGTGCAGTTGCAGCACCGGACTTTGCTACTTTTAACACTTATATTTACTGCTTTTTAGATGTACTCCTGTTTACTCCTCTGTTGCAGAGGGGAACATTTTTCATTCTCTTTGGGTCTTTTTCCCTGGTGAAAAGTAGGGATGGTAACGGCCTGCTGCTCAGAAGCAATCTGAGTGTCCATGTTACCGAAATGGCTGGGTGTTCGTGTGCTGGGGACATAATGACTGATAAATAGAGAAATACTGAAGTTTGGTCTGGACTTAAAAGCTCTCCTGGTATAAAGTGCTGGGAGTGCAGAAGCAACCGCGTATTTAAGGTAGCAAGAAGCAGCGTGTGGGTAACAAATGATGCTGGTACTTTCCATTAAAATAACGTAACTTACGCCAGCAGAAGAATTGTGTATGAAAACTGAAGGGGCTTTCACAGAATGCCCAACAACACGTCTTTTTAAGTGGAGGCAGACTATCGCAGTGTACAGCTTATGTCGCTTTTTTTTTTGTGATCTTCAGCACACGGCTTAGTGTGGTCCTGCTCCGTGACTGACGTGCTGTCGTGGTGTAAATAACAAAACCGGCCGTGAGATGCTTCAGGCTGAAGAACACGCATATTTGTGGGCACAAAACAAGATGATTCTCTTTGAGCTAGAAACTGTGTTCTGCTAATTTATTTCTGGAAGATATTTTAGTTATAGAGATACAGCAGCATTAAACTCTTCTATATATTCCCTTTCTAATCTCAAGTAGCAATAAGTATGGTAATAAGCTTTCACAAAAATTAGGTATTCAAAGGAAGCTTAATTGCATAAAGTCAAGTGTACATATAAGCTGATAATTTGCTTACACAAGGCCTCAGGCAGGGCAAATATTTGAATAATTGCATTTGGCCAGAAGCCTGTGGTGTTTGTGCGGGAGGCGCAGTCAGGGGCTCGGCCATCTGGGCGGCGGCGGCTGTGTAAAGCATTTGCAGAGCTGCGGATAAACAATCAGGTGGAGTTATTCCCTGCCGGGGATTTGGAGTCGTAGCTCATTAAATTCTTTGGCATAGTACAAGTTATTCTTTTCTTGTGTGAGGCGCAGGCAGTGCTTTGTTTTGGGCCGATTCAAGTGGTGCACGCAATTTATCCCAAGGTGCCTGACTGAAAATACCTCATCAGAACTGCAAGGTGTGCTGACGGTGCTTTTGAAGTTGTTGTGTAACACCAGAGTTTACCGAATTATTCTGCTTTTTTTGCTTCATACTGTGAATTATTCTAATTAAACAGATTGATGTTTTCCTGGTAAGATTGATGCATATAGTTGGATGAAGTTTAATTTTAGGTCTTAAATGCAGTTATTGTGTTCTGGCTTTTATGACAAACCACAAGATAGCTGCCTCCTTCCCAAACTCCACTCATCTTCCCTGGAGAGGTCTAGCATGTCGATATCTGTATTTTTACTGTGTGTGTTATATTTCCTGATATAAAACTTAAAAACCCCCAAGAATCTCGTAGACAACTGCCATAAAGTCCCCACAGGATAGGATCTGGCTCTGCAGCTTATTTGTCAGCATGGTGAGAGTGTCTCTGACCTGCATTGTGGATGGGAACTTGTTGATGTAAGTTTAACACAAACACACCTACTACAGGTCTGCATAGGCTGGCTGCAAGCGCCAGCTCCAAGACAGTAAGGCTGTGTACATTTCCTGCTACCAAAGTTGATTTTTTTTTTTTAACTCCTATAGCATCTGCAAAGGACACCTTAGTAGCTGAAGTTCTGTCTGATCACCTACATGGATGACGATTTAATGTTTAATTGGAGGTGAACAATGAATTTATTACACACGAAACCCCTAATGCTCTCAAATACCCGTGAAGTCTCAGGAGCGTGACGATTTTAAATGTCAGATGGCAGTATGAAAATTGTGGTTCTTTCTGCACCACTGTTCACACCTTGGCATGAGGGTGTACAGAGAATGAACGCAGTGGGCTGTGGTTGGGGAAGAAACTGTAGCAACTAGAAGTCTTGGTCTCCTTTGTGTCAAGTTGGTGATGTTGACTCCATCAGATGATGTGCCAAACCAATGCGTGCTGCAGCTGAGAAATTACAGGGTCTGTGGATGGAGGTTAATTTGCATGCACTTTGCAAGTCTTACGATCTTTCTTCTTTTTAGGGCCACATTCAAAGATCAGGAGCTAACTTGGAGTTCTTAGTGGCACAGAAGGTGGCTGACTAAAATGTTATCATATTAGATCCCTCAAGGAATTTAGTGGACAAGAAAGATACAGACAGAGAGCCTTAGGCCAAACACTTGCCTCCAGTGAAATCCTGTTAAGAAGCAAGGCTTTCGACACAGGAACCTCTAAAGTCAGGGGATGCCTGTTCCAGCTTTGGTTGCATTTGGGTAATGACACAGGACAGCCTCTGGAAAGCATTTTTGGTGAAGTATTCACTGTTCACTCCTTGTCTGGTGAGACTGTAAGGTAATGAGAACTGTTTCATTTTTACCTGTTATATTCTACTATTGTTTTTCAGCACAGGAGGGAACAGCCAGAGTACACTCTTGATTTTATAATCAACCTTTTGTTTGAACCGCAGGCATTTCGACAGAGAGACCACAAACTTTCTTAGGTGTTTGTGAGTGACTTACATGGCTGCGATCTGCCACACAGCTTTTGCAGGTGATGATGAAACACAGACAGTGAGCGCTTGTGGCAATAATCAGGGCACGAGTCTGATATGAAGGACGAGCTGGGGGAATTTTGTGAATCGGGACCTGAGAATGGAGGAGTCTGAGAACTGGGTCAGACCAAAGGCTGTTCAAATCCAGTGGCGGTAATGGATGATGAAGTGGAAGGGTGGTGCAATCGCACGTTGGTACGTCCTCGGTACCTTCTCCATCGTTCCAGCAGTGCGTTGCTCAGACTGCCTGAGCTAGGAACAGCTACTCCATGTTTAATACCCTTCGTTAAGTTCTCCTCTGCTAATTTCTTTGAGTATTTTCCTGAATTATGTCTGATTTATTATGCATAGCAAAGAGATGGGTAGACTGAAAAAATGCGTATTTTTGGAAATCACGCAATGGTTTTAATTTTCTGTTATAACCTCAAACAAAATACATTTCCTCATATATACACGCAAACAGTAACTCCAAATTAGTGTCATAATTCTAACAATCAACTGTGTGGAGTACACAACTGAAAGTTATTTGTTTCAGGGAAAAAAATCCCTAATGAAACCACTGGGAAAAGTCTCTGTAGAGATTATAACTTTATAAAAAAACCTTTTCCCTTGACCTGATCTGTGGAAGTTGGTGGAAATTGTCTTCATACAACTTTACTGTCACCTTTACAATCTACAGAGCCTGATGGCTTTTCATCTTGCTGCCTGTCTTTACAATATTTTTTTTTTAAAAAAAGGCAGGAATTTTTTTTTTTTAGGTAACCTAAGTACCAGGTCCTGGAAAGTCTGAAGTAGCACATACTTAATGCTAGAACTTGGCTTTTTCTAGGCAGTCATTGCTTCAATAGGCTCATAGGAAGTCAACGCTGAGAGAATTATTTCAGCAGTTGTTCTCTTGTCTGAGATTAAATAGGAGAAGTTCTTATATATATCCTATTGAACTGAACACAAAAAAGGAAAGTACAAGTAGTTTTGCGTAATTTCTTCAAGTAGTGATAGAAGTGGATTTATACGGTAATAGTTGCAGCATATTATCACGAGTGGGCCATTTAAAATGAAAGGACCAAGGAACTATATCCTAAATAAAGAAAATTGACATTGCTTCAGACATTTAACTTCTCAAAATCCCTCTGGACTTCACTTATTTATTGGAAGTGCCTGTGCTGAAGATCTCTTTTGTACCCTAGGGATGAATTGTCCTCAGTGTCTGAATCGCGGTCTAGTTGTGCTTCTCCCTCTCAACTAATTTTAGAGATAGGTAAGCTGGCTGTTGCCAAAGAGGATTTTTATGTCTTGCTATAGCAATTTGATATTCTTAGCAGAAATCTTAAGCTTCTGGTTTTATGGTTTAAGGTCAGATATACTCAGTTTACATGATCAATACTCAGTTTACACTCTGGTTCCAGGTCACAAATAAATGGTAAGGTATCACCTTGATTCCTGATATTTAGTAACTAATTGGTTTGAGGCTAGAGGAAATTCTAGATCCAGACTAACAAGGTAATCTGAAAGTTTTTCTGCTCAGGAAACACTCTGAGACCAGAATTAGTTGGACCTTAGGAAAACCTGTTATGTTTATGCCATGGATATCAGTTTCCATTCTCTCTTTATTAGCAGGTTGATATGATGCTCCTCAATTCCTAAATGATGACCTCCCCCTCCCCCCCCCTTACTAGTGGAGTTTATAGAGAGAAGAGTTTATACATAACTGCTATTGGCAGATCTAGTGTTGATAGACCACATTTCAATTCAGATATTTTATTCATCATAAAAAAAATCAGAAATTATATCTAAAATAAGAGAAAACAGCAGTAAAGTCACAAGCAGAATAACTCAGCTTTAAGGAATGTTATTTCAAATCAAAGACTGAAACTTTTGGAGGGAGGTAGACATAGCTCTATATATACCTCTAGATAAACGCTTTTGTTCTGACATTGGAAGCCAGTTTCTGATTGTTTCAGGGTGTTACTATTTCTGCAATATGAAGTGATTGGTTAACTGACAGAAAACTGTCTGTCTTCATCTTTTCATGATTTTAAATGCTTGGGTGAAGCTGATTCAAACCCTTTTATCAAGGCTTTCTTCTTCAGAGTTATCGAGAAAGACTAAACAGCATATATTGCTGTGACCCAGTGGCTTTATTCTAAATTGCAGCTCTAGTTCTAGATGTAAGTAGCAGTAACAGTCTACTGAAGAGGCAAGTATAAAATCCAGCATTATTTTTGCGTTCTGGATTTATGTTACTTTGTACATAATACAATTTAAATCGTATATCATAATTTAAGCTGCAGAACGCACACGCAAGCAACTTAATACTTGATTGGTTTCTTTGGGATCAATTGCAAGAGTAAAATGGAACAAATAATTGTATTTTGGGTCAAGCGAGTGGCAGAATGAAGTTGACTATATTGCTCAAGGATATAGCAACTTCAGCATCAATAATGCATTACATATAGCTATATGAATAAATCTTTTTGGTATTCAATTCGGTGGCTCCTCATCCTTAGAAGATTAGTTTTGTAAACGCGCTCTGCAGTGGTGTGGAAATTATTACCTTTGAAGAAGTATAGTACATTTAGTGGAGAGCTCCTTGGAAGGTTCAACAGTAAGCTCCTCAGTAATGTCCGAGAAGCACTGATCTTGGATAAATGCACCAGGGCCAGCTATCATGACTGCCGTACGGTAGGGTAAAATGAATACAAATTGCAAAGGAGTCCATTACTCTAATAGAGCCAGTTCATGGATCCTGTCGAATTGTGCTATAACAGGACAAAGTACCTCATTTCTTGTTCTGGTTCATGTTCATCTGAACAATAAAAAGATGGGGGTGAATTTAGACTTTATTGCTGTCATACTGACATAAGCCGCTAAAACATTTTCTTTGTATTTTATTAAAGAATTCAAAGCATATTTTCTGAGGTTTTGTGTGAAAGGATCTCTTAATGAATCACTTCTGAAGATATAATCAATCACTTTTGAAAAATCACTATATATAGTGGTCATATAGTACTAAGGGGGGATGGAACTGTAATCTCTCCCAGGCACAAATAAATCACGATCAGTACTCTTAATAAAACTGGATTGTACTTGGCGATGTCTCCTAAGACAGGGGCCTCAATTATTCTTACTGCTTAATATTGGTATTTTGCGGCAACCATGATGGTCTGACGGTAAATGAGGCAAGGCTGTAGCGAGTGGTAAGAAATGGGAGAAATTCCCTCTTCTGCTCTCTGCCTCTAACCATCCCCAACTCAAGGACTTCCTAAGTTGGAGGTGGCTTCAATAACCCAGCGACGCTGTTAGAGAGCAAAGAAGTCGCCCTCCCCACAACCTTCACCTCTCTGTACTGTGTGGCTGTGGTAGGTGCTGAACCTGCGTGTTAACCGCTGAAGTTCAAGTCACTTCAAACTAAGGATGATTGAAAATGTTTGGAAAACATTTGCTCTGGTAGGATTTGCCATCATCAAAATGAGGGCATTGCTGTATATTGCCTTTATTAAACCCTTGTCTGGGTGATTGGCAGCTTGTGTGGGGGGCTGGTGCTGAACCTGATCTCCAGCCCTTTGGTGTCCCAATGTTTGGGACTACCAGAACTTCTTGGAAACCCTCCTGTTGTTTCTAGGCTCCGTGGCCCTGGGATAGTCCATCAGCAGGGATAGACAAGACTCCCATTCTGTTTTCAAAAGTGATTTGGAAATGTACTATATTCTGAATTGCTTCAGAAATTGTTTTTTTTTTCTTTTCTTTGAAATGCTGTAGTTCTCTCCTTGTCCTGGTTCGTACTTGCAGGCTACAGCAATACCAGACGAGAATGATTTTATTGGCTCTGCTGTAGTGACAAACGGACTTCCACAGGGGTGTAAAAGCAGTTGTAGGGACTTAGGCTTCAAGGCAACTGGTATGTAACAGCAATGTAGCTTTGCAGTACAGAGCCTGCTCACCTTACTCCTTTCCCCAGCCCTTCAGTGACTCAATCTTGTGTCTGTCATAACCCGAGCGCTTTCTCTCCTCTTACTCCGAGCACTTCATGCTGAAGGCCCCCACCCTGCTCTTCTGTCCCAAAATTCAGGGCACACCTTTTCTAATGCTGCTTATCTAGGGGATTGTATTTCCTATGTATTTATTAAATAACCTTTTTACCGAGAGGTTGCATTTTTGGAAGATTGTAGTGTGCATAGTATGCCAGTGCAATCTACTGGTGGAAAATACAGGCTGAAATGCCAAACATCCTTTAAAATATATACTTCTGAACACAATGTGATAAAGAATTTCCACCTCATGGTTCTAGGCAACCTGATGATGCCAGGAGCACTGACAGATCCTTCTGGAAGGATTAGGGTAGATCCAAAGTGTGTGAAAGTGTTTTGGAAGTAGCATTGCAAAACACAACAATCTGATTTATGAATAAAAGGAAATTAAAGTGATATACCATACCAAATTGGTTTTGTTTTTGACTTAGGAATATCATAACTGTCATAAACCAAAATTGCCTTTTGATTGTAGCAATATGCATTGAAATCACTTGCAGGAAAGTTAATCTTCTGAAGTTATGAAATATTTTTGTACAGAGGATACACTTCTAAAAGTTTTTTCCAACTAAAATATCTAATTTTAAGAATGAAATGGAGCTACAGATCGCACAGATGTTCCGGTGAGATGTTGCTGCATAGGAGGAGCAGGAGGGCGGGCAGGCTGGCTGATAGCCTGTCTACGTGTTGGCTGCAAATATTTGTACCTGGGAACTCCTTGACGTTCTGCTATCTTTGTGCTGGGGAATGAGCAGTGCAAAAGATGAGGTGGTCTCGTGTGGAAGCGACCAGTCCTCAAACTGGTTTTACCGTAGGTGTCCTCTGTGATTGTAAGCAAGTTACTTCAGCCTCTTTCCTTCAGGATGTGCCTGTGGGGAAAGTCTAACAGAACCTTTTATAGAGATTTTTGTTCTTCTGAGGATGAGACCGAGCATCCCAGTGAGAGCAGTAGGTGTAACAGCTTATGTTAGATGTTGTAGAAACACAAAGCTCCTCGCCCGGCAGCCCTGGCTGTTGTCTGACACCTGGCCTGACGGCAGAGGTGAAGTTTTAAATATCATATTTTGTGCATCATTGGCCAAATCAGAATGGACCGATTTATATTCAATACCAAGATTGGATTTCAAAGTACCTTTAGGAGTGTTGTCAGAAGGCAGCTGGCCTAAAGAGAAGATGATTCTGTGATACCAATGCATAATGTGGCTAATGAATTAAATCTAACCACCTAAGGTTAAATCCGTTCAAGACGTATAAAAATGCATATGAAAATGAGTTTTTCTATTAAAAATATTATAACTGTAGTCTTTTACATCATCCAGAACATACATTACATAAATACATCATATGTACAGTTGTAAAGTGAATGCTGTTACACCACACACATTTAATCTAAATATTTAATTAAATTTTGTAAATAAATACTTATTTACTTATTTTTACATTTCTGTCATAAACAGGGTGGCTCTTCACAGTGCATCTGTGTCAGAAATCGTTTGAGCAATGATACCCTATATAGGTACAATGTTCACCTGTTCAGGCAGGTGAGGAATTCTGTCACATTGATCGGAATTATTTTTAATTCTCAAATGATCTCAGGTTTGTTACTCGAGTGGAAGAATAATTTTCTTAGGTTGACCTGTTATGTACAGTAAGTTTAATTTTAGAAGAACGTGTAATCTTATTTTAATGATTCATTAAAATGCTATTTTGTTTATGGCCTATCTTCACTTAAGGAAATGTTTGAGAATTTTTGTTGCCTGTAACAGTGAAGTATAACAACTTAAACTGAACTATTTCCATCTATGAATTCTCTATGGAAAAGGTGCAATGATTGGTTAGTTGCTGAGCTGTTAATAATATTTACATGGGCACTGGAATTTTTCAACACACGTTTCCTGTAGCATTCCTTTGTTGATTGATGGTTTTTTTAAATAAAAAAGTTGAAGATTCTAGTGGGGCAGTGGGATTGAAATGATCGACAGTGGAATGAATCATTCTGGGCTATCGCATAAATGATCTTTGTATAAAAATGGATTTATTCACTGAACCGTAACAGCTTCCTCAAAAAGCCTTTCCAATTTATCAAATTAATAAATTTGTGCTTTTTTAAAAGTGCCGATATATTAATATTAAAAGAAATTGCGTGTATCAAAAGGACAGGAAGAATCAGCAGGCTTTCTGGATGGACATGTGTATCTGTTGTAACAAACCACAGTCCCTTCCAGCCTTTCAAGCCTGTGGGACCTGTGTGATTACCCTCGAGCTGTACCCAGTTCAGCGAACCCCATGGAGTCCACCACTGCCGCATCTAAGCTGTTCCTCAGCAAGCAGCAGGCCTAGGTTGCTGCCCTTGTACCCTTAACAGGCATCGCAGTTGTATTTATACCACTGTATGTACGTGACTTGGGCTGGAGAAATTAATTTACTTTTTCAATTGGCAGAGTATCAAGCATCGTCCTTGCAGGAAGCTCTGAACCCGTGTGTTCCTCCTGGATGTGGGATCCTCACTGCAGGAGGTGATGAGGCAGAGCGTGGGCTTACTGCATAGTCCCCTTTCCCCAGAAAATACAATCAAACGTTTACCTGTGAATGTTGATTATAAAGAGCACATCAGGTAAACTCAGCACCTGATTTCTGGTTTTCCTCATTTACCTGTGAGTATTCTGAGCATTGACTAACCAAATTATGGACCAGATTGTCCTGATGGCAAGGTCACTTCGGTTTTTCAAAGCTGTAGTGATGTTTGAGGACTGATTCTCATCTCATGATTGATGTTAAGACCTTGTCTCATATTCCTAAATATTATAATATCTATAATTCTACAGAAGTTTGAGAACCTCCCTTCACAGTGCAGCACTTCTTTTGCCTTGATATTGGAGGTGTCAATCTGAATAAGCTAAAATGTTACAGCTGTCAGATGTCCTGAAGTTCTCTCTGGCTTCAGTGCTGCACTCCCCAATTTGGATATTGACACTCTGCCTCAAGTCAGATATTTATATGTTTGTCTGTATGTCTATGATTATGGTGCAACTGTGTTTTACATTTCTTGCATAGGATTAGGGATATATTGGTTGGGTTTATCGGCTTTAGCAACCGTTAGCTGGCATGCATCTGATGGGTCCAACGGTAAAGGCTTCTGGAAATGGTGGTAAGCAGTGTATCAAATGGGGAAAAGTCCACAGGCAAGCAGAGCAGGGACAGTCAGCACCAGCATTTGGCTTTGGGCTCAGTGCAACCTGTATCCGCGGCTTGGCTCAGTCAACCTTCATTTCAGGTACCATCTCTTGTCTTGACAGTGATGGACTGTTGGGTACCTTCTCCTGTTGCATCCTTATTCTCAGAGTGTCAGAAATGCAATGGGATAATGGCAGCGTGTCATTAAAACTCTTGCTGTCTGGCTGTGTTTCAGAAGGTGTAAATTAAATGTATTAAAAGCAATTCAGGGCATAGTATCTTCCTGACAAGCCATGGTAACTGTCAGAGAGGCAGGAATTAGCCTTGTCTGGGTACAGAAGCACAGAAATGTTTATGTATTTTGATGAGAGGTGAAATAAAATACATACATATAGGTTGAAGCTAAAGCATGCGAACAGGGTTGGCTGTAATGAGATGATACGTCTTACAACCACTAACAATTATATTCCCATTACTAAAATGTACATAAGGAATGGAGATAATTATACTGCAATCGCTGTGGAGCTGTGAACACATTACAGAGTATACCCGGGAATCAGGCACATATTTTATATATTGACTTCTGTACTTGAGCTCTCACACTGGCACGTATGGGGAATATTTCTCCTGAAATCAGTGGAGTTAGAGGAATTGAGAGAGAAAAACAGGTCAACTGAATAAATATTTCTTGTAAGAGGGAAGGCAGGCCGAAAGCGTTCTTTTGCTAACAATCAACATCTTAGTAAAGTTAAGTTTGCTTAAAATGTGTTCTGCTGGAATAAGCAGTGTCACGTGGGTTCTGGGTTTTTAGCAGGTATATGGTCTTACTTCCCATGTGATGTATATAAAACATTGTAGAAGCTTGTACACTCACTCAGCCTGAGACCAGTTTGGGTGGGGGTATGCTGGACCCCTTCCAGAGGTGCTGTGCAATATAACTTATTATTTTCCGATAATTTCCCTTCTCTTGGCCATCATGTGTGGTTTCTTTATTTTACGCTTTTTAGGACAGGAAGTAGCTTTTCATTCTGTGGTTGTGATGCTTCTAGCATAATGAAATCATGGCGTGCAACTTGAGATGCAAATAACTTAATTGATAGCTGCTCAGCAGCTAGATCTGTCCAGTCATGCCGTTAAGAGAGAGGTTGTGCACGCAGAGGAAATTGCTTGCCTGGAGGGTGTCCTGGAGCCCAGTATCCTTGGCAGAACATTGGGCAACCAGGTCAGAACGTATAGAAAATATTTTATCATACGTGGTACAATGGCAGTGGAAAGAGTCACTTCCTCATTTTGAATCTTTCTGCAGGAACCCATTGCAGGAAATGTAAATGTTTCTTTGTCACATTCTCTAATTTGAAGTCAGTCAAGATGTTTTAAAAATTCTTCCAGATAAATTTTAAAATAATTATTCCAGGTGAAATTCAGAAAATTCCTGATACTCAAACAATTTTCCTCAGGCTCAACGACAGAACTGCGACCCGTAATATTTGGATGTGAAGAACTGCTTTCCTAGACAGCGCTCCTGCAAGCTTCTAAGGTGTGATCAAACCTGTTTGTGTTGTGTTCTGTATATAAATAGCTGTGTGGTACATTTTATTTCTGTGTTTCATCCCACTGTGGGGAGAAAAATAATCATTTTTGCTGTCAAGGACTTGTCTCTTGGAAAGTTTTGATGCGAGCACGACAACACAAAAAAATGTACATTGTCAGCTTCACAGCTGGCTCTTTCTAGTGCCTTTGGCAATCAGGTTCAAGGGGGATATTAGAGAAGATTTGGCCAACTGTCTCATAATATGCTGGGGAGCTTATTTATTTCTTTAAAAATAGCTAATTTGTAAGCTTTATTTATTTATCATTATGCGTTTAGTCTGGAGAAGAGGAGGCTGAGGGGGGACCTTGTTGCTCTCTACATCTAACTGAAAGGAGGTTGTAGTGAGGCAGGTGTTGGTCTCTTCTCCCAAGTAAGCAGCGATAGGACAAGAAGCAATGGCCTCGAGTTGCATCAGGGGAGGT
>Ga0181612_102276_pt1 | contig 13502 bp, 9 predicted proteins | sample HoacroProtozoa21_FD_119630 | JGI IMG/M metagenome (GOLD analysis project Ga0181612, IMG submission 119630) | Hoatzin crop microbial communities from Cojedes, Venezuel. Combined Assembly of Gp0051906, Gp0051904, Gp0051908 | reverse complement strand
TTCTCCCCTTAATGCGTTTTTTTTTTTTTTTTTTTCCCCCTCAAAAACTTCGAGAGGAGCCTGTACCAGCTCAGTCCGTCCTTCCTGGGATTTTCTTTAGCGTGCCCAAGCTAGCATTTTCATAAATTGCAATGTATAGATAAATAGGTTTGGTATCCTTACTGTCCTGTGCACTGCTGTACGTGCTGACACTTCTGTTGGGCCTCTGGAGCTAAATCTAGCTGCAGCAAAGCAGTTGCTGGTTTATGGTTTATCTAGTGATGCTCTAGGAAAGGAGAAGCCTTCTGTGAATACCATCACTGTGCATTTGCTGCAGTGGTGTTCATGAAAGTGGCCTAGAACAAAACCTTCTCTTTTTTTGTTTTTTTCTTTTTAAATTTCTTTTATAGTGTTCTGCAAGGCTAGCTCTCTGCATCCCTGTGGGACTGCCACAGCCCAATGCCCGGGCTGGCCCAGGGAAAGCAGCAGGAATGTGCTTGTGGAGCTCTGCTCCTTGCTGGCAGCTGCCTGTTCAGTTGGCTTCCCTGGGCTTTAAGAGCACACCTTGTCGTGCTAGACTGACATTAGTGTTGTTAGAGTCTCTCCAAATAGTGGTGTCCAGCACATCAGTGCTGGAGATTCAGGCACTTGAAAGCAGGAGGTCCCTTATCCCCACCATCCACTGCATAACTTAGGTGAAAAATCTGCCAGTGAGGGAAGATACTGGGGGTTGATTAAATTTGTCTTTGAATTGTATGCAAATATAGATGAAATTGTTTTCTTTACGGAAGCTTAGAGCGGAGGCAGAAAAAGCAAATTTCCTGCAGCTGCCACCAACTAAGAATGATCTGCTCAGCCACTCCTGTCTTTTCAGCATGGGTCTAGAAAATAGCGTTTCTGCAACTCCATTAGCCCAGAGAAATGCATTTGACATTAAGGTAAGACTTCCTGCGTGCTTCTGTTAAAATAATGAAAATTCTGTAGGCTAAACAAGCAATTACTCAGTTTCCAGAACTGTTTAATAATTCCTCTGCAGTGGCTTCTGACACCACCTTTTTCATGTGTCGCCTTTAACAAAGTCTGTTAAGCAGTGGATTCACTAAAGACAGGGGGGTTTTGAAATTTCTTTTCCCAAACAGGGGAGAGGAGGGTGAGGGTACAGATGGTAAAGCAGTGTGAGAAGGCAGCTGTGAAGGAAAGTAGAGAGGAAATGCAGAAGGGAAGTGTTTGAAACAAACAGCAGATCACTACAGAAAATTTGATCAAACCTGGCGGGGAAAACTGTTGAGTGTTTGCCTTTCTCTGCTTTAGGTGCGTCTTTGCTTGTTTTTTTCACCCCTGCAGTCCCAATACTGCTTCCTGGCCGTGCAGGAGAAGCAGATGTGGGTGGTACTGATAGCATCGATAGGATGCTAGGACTTCTAGGCATGAGTGGGTGTTGGTTACTGCTTTGTAAATCCTCATCCATCACAACTTACCTGTGTTAAACTGCCTTGTGAAACAGACCGGTGATGTTCTCCGAGTGTTGATCGGTTGTGGGCTTGGCTAGAGGGTAGCTGCTGAGACAGGCATTCAGACCTGGGCTGGGTGTTAGCTGAAACTGGGTCGCCTGTCCCAAGGCTGCTGAGCGGTGAGGGCTGCTCGTGCTGGGTGGGATGCGTGGGGAAGCTGGCACAAGGCCTAGCACAGCTGCCTGCCTGGGTGCGACTTGGTGGTGGAGAGAGTGTTTTGTGTGACCTCCCATAAATGGGGAAAGAAGTACGTGCAAGGGTAAATGTGTGTGGGCACGTGGGGAGAAGAGCGATGCCCTGCCTTCCCATGCTAGTACCTCTTCTCGGAAGCATACCAGCTGCAGGCTTGACAACTCAGACCAGTTAGTTAACAGGTCTGAAGCTGGGCAGTGCTAGGGGAAGGGTGCATGGCTCATGTTGTTAGGATGGTGCCTGAACCGGGTGGAGAGGTCTTTGTGAGTTGGGTCTGTGTGCACGTGCTTTCAGGGTAGCCTCTTCCCATGCCTGGGCACGGCCGGGGTGACTCTTTGGGTAGGGCGTGCAGACCTGCAGCTTCTCTTCAGGGCTTTCTCCTCTCCTTTCACCGCCCTGTTTGCTTACCCTCCTTGTAAGGATACAGTAGATCTAATGGAGGATTGTGGCAAGGACTTCACTCTTTCTGGAGGAAGAGTGTACATCAGCTAGGAATAACGGTGGGTGTTTGCTATTTGGAAATCACCCTCTCAGCTGTGAGAGAATATAGCGAATTAATTTTCAGTGTATTGCACACCACGTACCCGCTGGGATGCTCTTGACATGTGGAAGGCCGAATAGAAATCAACAGCAGCCTCTCTGAAACAAATGTGCTGACAAGGGGCTTGCAGTGCTGCTTCCTGGTGCTGAAACAAAGGTTTATTTTCTGTTATGGATTAATGTGATTGCCATGTGTACTTTCTCAACAAAGGCTCCTTGCCCTTCTTCTGCAAGTATTGCTCAAATAGGAAAAACAAACTTTTTGCCACTATGGTTATCTCAGGCAGAACGCAGTATCGTAATTCTGATTAAGCCCAAAATCCTTGAACTGCTTGTTGAACTTTTCAGAACTGTATGATATAAATTTACAGTGTAAAATCCGGACTGTTTATTCAAAACAAGGCTTATTTGCAGAAGCTGCTGGGTCTATAAACTACTTCAGAGTGTTATTTTGTCTTGCAAGATACTGAAAGAAATGGCAAATATGTCAACAGCAGTAGAACTTGATCTTGAGGGTTTGAGCTGACAGTCGCTTTTGCAAACCTAAGTGTTGTCAGTGAGTTTATCCAGTTGAAGTATTTCTTTCTCTAGGTTGCTAAAAATGTGTTGATAAATGTCCTAGGAATACTTTCCAGACTGCATGTTGCCAAGCAAGAACCCCATGCTTTACAAGCGTGCCTCTGTAAGATAATGTTACTTGATTTGTCGGGGGGACTTTGCAAAGGAGCGAGGTGGGAGCCCTGGAATCTCTTCAGGTCAGGGCTGGTGGTTGGCATTTGGTAGAGGACAGTGCACTGGGGCTGGGGTTCGGCTGCTGAAGCACCGTGCTTCTCGGGAGCAGTGGTGTGCAATGGGATGGCAGGAGGCTGCGGAGCGGGTCAAGAGCAGCAGCTCCCTTGGGCAGGTCTCGTGACATCATCACGGCACCACGACATCATCCTGCGGTTCAGCCTGCTGCTTCTTGTTGCCGTGGTCATGCTGGTGCACCCCGATACTGCAGAAGCGTGATGCCGTGGGCTTGTGTTGGTTGGATGCTCAACTGTAACCTGCAGACTGTTTTCTCTGCCACTGCTGCCTCGTGTTGAGTTTTTACTTCAAAGCTTGTACAGCCTCTTTTGAAGGGTGTTATATGTATATTTTCAGACCTCCATTCCAGTTTTTCAAGACTGCTGTGAATTTAAATCCATCCTCATGCATTTTGTCCCTGACAGCTTTGTACTACATGCACATTCGATAATTATTTTTCATTCCGTTTCATAAATGTTTGGGCTTTCACTTTTGAACCATAAAATGAGAAATAGGCTTATCAGATTTAATTGCTTTTAATACAACTTAAAGTGCATTTTTTTTCCGTCAGAGCTTGTCCCAAGTTTATTAAACTGGGTTATCTGAGTTATGACAGACTTCACTAAATTTTCTTGTTCAAGAGACAAAGCTTTTGGCCATGTGGATATTCTGAACAGCTCCAGAAAAAGGTTCACTAAAATGAAAGACTTGTGTCTGCTGCATTACACATTAAATAATAAAACTTTGGAACCAATGATGAAAGAGCTAAATTTTTATTCTTGGGTTAGTTGCACTGACACTTCTGAAACCTTCTAGCAGAGAAATATTCCCCCACTGTTCTTGCGTTCTCTTATTCTAAATTAATGAATGCCCGTGGAGTGGTCATCTGGTTCTCATGAAGTTTGTGGAAAAATATATCCTAAAAATTGTAAAAAAGAAAGTCAATTTCTAGACCTTTTCTTTGCTCATGCAAAATGATGGTCACTGTAGCTGGTTCCCTCATCATCGTCAGTGTTTTTCTTACAGGGAGCTTTGAAATACGCAGTGCTTCCATCTGAGTTTGCATCTGGGAAATAGTTGTCAGTGATAAGTCTCATAGGCATCTGCCTGTAAGGAGGTGGACTTTTTTTTTCTCCATACTTTATCAGTGTCTTTTTCAATATTTTGGAGAAATAAAACCTCACCACTGAAGAGAGTGGAACAATGACAAACATGTTTTTAAATGCACTCCAAGGCCAACTTCCGTCTTCGCATTATTGCATCAAAACTTATTTAAGCCACTCTGCAATTTAGTACCCATGGCAATTCTTCCAGAATTTTAAATATAAATATTAGGGTACAGGAATTCCTAATGTTTAAGGTGATTGCATGCGTATACATTCTTTAGGCTGATCAATGGAAAAATAAAGGTTTGCTCCAAATAAGCTCTGAGAATGAAGTCCTAGCATACACAGTGACAGTTACCTACTTCCCTCTGCTGGGCTGTGTTTCTTGAGGGCCAGCCTTAGATTGATCATAGTGTATATTTGTTGGTTTTCCGAAAGTATATCAGGCTAAAAAAGCATTACCTCTTCCACAGTGGGTTGAATTCAGATTGTCAAATTCGTACACGCGCACCTGCAGTATTTAGAATAAATCTGGTATGCTGAAGCTCAGCCAGTGGTGATTGGTTTTATAGATGACAGATCAATGTTAAGTGTTATTTGGGCCCCTGTAATCTTAGGTTGATGGTTAACTTTCATAATCTTTAAAAGCTAAAGCTGCGTGTATAATCCAAGACCATGTGTTTGGTAACATAGCCAATTTATTTCCATTCTTATATAAAATGCACAGATTGCTCTTCTAAGCACGCTAATACTTTAAGCTCAGGTAAAAGAACATGGTGTTCAGGAGACTCGTCTTTCTCCATGTCCAGCCTCTGTCCCAAACAGTTGGTAAGCTCTGCCAGTGCTGATGATTAAAATGTAAAAGATAATGGAGTTGTTTTGTTGTGGTACTTTGTGCTGATGATGTTGACGTTTATGAAGACTGGCCAATCTCACAGGCAAAATATTAAGAGAAAGATTTCTATGACTTGAATATTGCTTTTAAATATCTTTGTCAGTTGTATTTAATATTCCATTAAAAATTCAAGCAAATTTCGGAACAGCTTTTTAGATTTACTGCAAGCTAATTTTACCTTCAAAGTGGTTGGACGGCAGTAGTTTTCTGTGCTGCAGTATTGTTTTGTGTAGCAGCACATTGGAAAATGTGCTTATGCCAACAAACTTTTTAATGATTTCTCGTATTTACATTTTTAAGGTCCAGCAGAATGCAGCACATTCTGTACTAAATGATTAGTTCAGCCAAGGAAATCAAGTTTTGTTACATCTGACTGAACTTACAGAAAACGTATTTACGTTTCATATTCATGCAAATAATTGCACTTAGAGCTGAGTAAAAGAAAATGGCTTTTAGCGCTTGTTGGAGTTGAAATTAATCATTTATACTTTAAGAAGTTTTAGTCCTGAAATTTGGGCGTTGATGGGTTTTTCTCCTTCTTGGAGCTGGCTCCCGTACGTGCTTCATTAGGATCAAATAAATCACAAAGTCGGGGCAGTGTCCCGTGTGGTCTGTGCGAATGGCTCCCGTCTCTTTCTGTTAGCTGAGCTTCGGTTCGTTGGACTATATTTTGGCCCTTGCATTTGAAGTTAGGCTCGTGCGTGTTAATTCCACGAAATGGGAAAGGATGACTTGCTGCCTGAATGCTTTGCTGAATTAGAGGCTGAGCGACGGCAGCGTTTCCAGTGCCGTTCCTTACCGCCGCGACAGACGCGTAGCCGGTGCTGCCTTCGGGGGGAGAACTGTGCCAAAGCGGCCGCTTTAGTGACGTGACCGAAGTCGTATCAAAACTTTCAAAATACCGTTTCTCCTTTGAAATTATCGTCGTAGTTAATCACAGGCAAAAGAGTGTAGATTGAAGTTTTTACGTAAACTCTTTTTTTCCTTTTAGCTTATTAAAATTCCCAAAGTTGGTCTGCCAAATGAAGTGCATACATTTAACTTCTACTTGTCAAATGTTGGCAAAGATAATCCTCAGGGAAGCTTTGACTGTGTCCAGCAAATAGACTCAAGGTAAGTTTTACTTAATGTTTTCTTTCATGGCAAATTTAAGTAGATTCTGTGGCTTTGACCATATAGCAAAAACCTTTAACAGAAGCATGCTGCTAGCGATGAGCTGCTGTAGAAAATTAATTCCTAGCAATAGCATGATTTCTTGCTAATTATAAATACTTGCTTTTGCTTAGAATTCTTTTTGGTTTTGCTCTTAAAAAAGTAACCTTTTGAGTACTTTCTCACCTCTTAGTGCTATTTTTAAAAGCATTTGGAGTTCAGCATCGTCCAAGCTAGACCCGATCCATTCCACAACCGTGTGTAAATATGATTATGGCTGGCAGCATGCTAGCATGCTAGCCATGATGGATAGTTGTCTTATTTTAAGAACCACATAAGTCAGTGACCTTATCCATAATTGCCTGACCATGGTGTCTCAGAACCAAAACGCAATACAGCAGCACCTTGTCCTGGTCCTGTGAGTCAAAGCGAACAGTGTTAACGTCTACCAAAAAGGCAAGAAAATACTGTGCTTTTACGTGAAGTTTGCTTCGGCTTCTAGAATACTGCATTCGGCGTAGTATCAATGCAGTCCAGTGGTGTTGAATAACAGTGCCATTTGATGAACGAGGGCACGGCAGGCAGGGTTTATGTATTGATCTGGGAAGCTGATAGCGAACAGGCACACCGACGCAGGTCTCCGAAGGGTGCTGCACAGGTTCTCTGTCACGGGAGAGCTTCTGCCCTTGGTTTTGACACAGAGATTTGTCTAGATGGCAGGTTTCCAGAGCAGACAGAAAATGAGCTGATTTAATAGTTCTCTGCCTAACAGGAGATCTCTCAGCATCCTCATCCTTCTCTTCCCCTCCTTGCGTTAGGTCTCTTCTACTACAGTACAGCCTTCCAGTGAACTCACTTAACTGATGGGGTTGGCAAAAAGCTGGATGGTTTAGTGGCAGACCTGGGGGAGCCTGGGGCCGTGTGGGGTTATGGGTTGTGATTGTTTCGGTTTTTTTTTTATTAAACTCTGTCTGAAAGGGGTCAGAATGCTGCTGGGGCTGGCACAAAGCAAGCGGCAGGAGGGTGTGCCAGGGCTGAGAGCTCCTGGCTTGCCTCTCCCGAGCATTTCAGGGCACTTTTTTTTGGGAAGGAGCACCTTGAGTTAAATTAAACTGAATTTATTTTGTAGGTAAGATTAAATTTAAGCTGCTTTCTCTGAAGAATTCAGAATAACATGCCTAGGTAGTTCTGTTGATTTACTAATCTAATTCAGACTAGCTTTTGCAAGGTCCTTTGTAGCCAGCTCTCGGTTTGTGCAAAGTGCCCACAAAGTTGGTGCGAAACTGTTGTAGTGTCATGCACAGAGTTCTAAAAAAAACCCCAACCAACCAACCAGACAAAAACAAAACCAGAAAGGACCTCTGCAAGGTATTTAGTCTAATTTTGTGTTCAAGTCAGGTCTAGCTTCAAAACTGGCTTGGGTTTGGAAGATACCCGGCCCGAGGAGGGGGATTGCACAGCATCTCGGTCAGTGCTTGACCGCTCCTGTGGTGAAAAAGCACCTAAAACAGCGATGTTCCAGGAAACAGACAATGGGTAAAAGCTGTGCTTTTAGATGGCAAGAAGGGCCTTTTTTTCTGTTGCAAATAAGCTGATTTCGGAGCAGGGAATCAATACATAGCTCTGGGCTATGGACAAAACTGTACCTGTATCATCTGGAAATACTGGTCAGTGGCTTGGTCGAGCTTTGTGGCTTTCAGAAGCAATGTAATAAGTTGAGAGGCGAGATTCTTGACGCTTCTTCTTGGAGCCTTGAAAGTAAGTTTTAGGGTGATTGAAGTCATTCAGGTAACTAAAGCTGGTGCCCTGTCTCTGGTCAGAGCTGTTGCAGTGGCAGGTCTGGACAGCGTACTCGTTAAGAGCAGTGGTAGTTAGGCTAGTTTAAACCAAGCTGCTGTTGGTCAGTTGAGGTGTCCTCCTGGCTGGGCGCAGTGCAGTGCGGGAGCACGTTTGGACTGAACACAGTGGGCCAAGCTCTTCCAGAAGCACCTCGTGAAGCCCCACGGCCCACCTTGACGCTGTTGAGGAGACCTCGCTGTCCTTCCCCCTGTGTGGGGCTTGCTCCGAGAGCATCTTCTCCAGTGCGAATCCTCAGCGGAGTAGGCACATGAAGAGCCAACGCTCCTCGGCGCTGTCAGACGCAACGAGCAGGCGACGAGGAGGGCGGACATCTTGGAGAGCAAGATGAGGGGAGAGCGGGGAGGCTGGCTTGCCCTCGAAGGGCTGGGGGCCACCATGGGCTGCCTCAGGCAGAGGAGAGGAGACGTGTGGTGAGTGGGGAGCCGGTGGCCAGTGGAAGGCCTCCAGGGCAGGAGCTGCCCACCATTAGGGTGCCGGTGTAGCTGTCTGAGTTGTCTTGGTAGTTGTCCTTGCAGCCCTGAGCAGTACAGCCACTGATGCTGCCCTGAGTCTGCCTCTCAAATATGGTTATGTGAGGAAACTGTAATTACACCGACGGGTAAAACCGATAAGGCTTGGGTGTGTAGAGGCCGTTTGAAATATATTTGTGGCCCAGCTAGCTGTCAGAACTATCCCAGTTCTCTTCACCTGTTAAGACAGGTTTTAAAGTTCCTGATACAACCATCCTTCTAAACCTGGATTAGTGCTTCGGCTCAACCTTTTTCAATGTTTTTGTAGTTCTGGAGCGTCACAACTCAGTTGCCTGGGAGTTATACAGAATAAAATTACAGTATGTGCAACAAGTGATTCCTATCTGACGACCAGAGAGCGCATGACCCAGGCAGAAGAGGAGTCGCGCAATCGAAGTACAAAGGTTATTAAGCCTGGTGGACCATTTTTAGGTATGGTTGTATTTAATTTTCTACTAGATGTCTGTAAGTTTTCAAACTCAGTAATTCATCTTTTCAGCATATTCTTGGTGAAGGTGCTGTGTTCAGAGATCTCGGGTGTAGGTAGCTTACCCTGACATTACAGACTTGCAGTCTCCTGTCCTCACATTCAGGCATTAGTCTTCTTTTTTCCTCCCAGAAAGCCTGTCAGCCCTGCCTTGTTCCCATAGTGCTTGACTGGTTGATATTTTGACCATAGAGGTGAGGGTTTTTACCCCACCCCATGCAGTTAAATTCTCTCTGGTTTAGTATCTAAAGTTTTGGTTTTGTAGCAGCGCTTTTGAGTACCTAAACACTGTGCTAAACTATTAACCTTAATTTGTAATCTGAAAAAATTAACATTGAGGAAGTCTCATGTACAAATTTGTAAGCTTCATATGAAAAACTTTGCTTTTCTCACTTACTAATTCAGATTAAATTTTATTTATTTTGTGTCTTGGTCATTAATAAGGGACTGTTACCGCAAGACCATAGGTCTTTTTTTTTTCTTTTTTTTAAAGAAAAAAGTTTAAAGTTTTTTGAAAAAATTTAAGGTTTTTTTTTGCGAAAAGTTTAAAAAAAAAAAAAAAAGTTAAAGTAAGGTAATGTTGGCATCTTCCCACGGATTTCATCGTTTTCCACAAAGCAAAAAGTGCCTAGGTGGTGTCATTCGTCATTAAACTGTTGTGAGTACCGGAGCCTGGAGCCGGCTGCAGATAGACGCAAGGTGAGCACCCACCTTATAAGCGCTCAGTGGTACAGGCAGAGGTGGTCCTGCCAGCAGCAGCGAGCTGAACCAGGTACATCACCTTCACTAAGCAAAACAGGCTCTCGCTTGGCTGCAGCCGCAGCCTTCCTCCAGCACGGACGTCCCCAACAGCAGTGATGCAATGCTTCTTCTACAGAGCAGTTTAAGCCAGCATCGTGGTGGCTTTTTGGAGATACAGATCCAAGTGTCTGTGGCCTTGACATGGGGGGAGCTGGGCACGGGTGAATAGCAGGACATGGAGTTGGGACTGCTTCCCCCGTGTTGTCTGAACTGCTCGTTAATGGCAACATGAGAGGAGATGCTGTCGTCTATTTCAAAACTTCTCATATGGGAAGTTCTGTTCTACATGTGAATGATCTGCGTGATTCTTGTTGGTTGTTCAAGTAGAATGTAAGTGAATATTTAACATGAAATAAATGAGGTCTGAAGACTGGCAGTAGGACAGTTATGGTGTTTTGGGGTACTTTTGTTCCAGACTGGCGTTGAGGAAGCTCAGGTGGGACAGGTCTAGTTGCTGATAGGGCACGTGAGTGACTTTGCAACATGCTTCATGCCGTACCAATTAGGAACTGGGATTGTAAATCATGTTAATGCTTGGTTATGTCTTCAGTTAATTTTTTTTCCAGTGATTCAGAGACATGACTTCAGGAGGTGTTCTGTTTGAATGCTGCTTACAGTATCCGCTGTGCTGGGGGTTTGTGTATCTACATTGAACTTGTCAAAATGTTTGTAATACGCTCAGTAAAGAACTGGCAAGTTCATACTGTTCTAAAAATGTCACCGTGTGTGTGTGTGATTAGGTTTGTTCTTGAAAACCATAAGGGCAACGTCCAGGGAACATGCAGGGTAGGAAGGTTACACATCTTTGGCCTCCGCTGCAAAATGGAAACAGATTTTTGCTATTCCTGAGGACAAGCAGTGTGTAAGCACAGCTCAGTCTCTGTGTGTCTGAGAGAAGAGAGCAAGCTTCAGGTTTTCCGACCCATACTCATGAAGTCTCCCTCATGTACCAAACATGAGTTGCAGGTTTCAGGAAAATGCCTAGGTTGTGTCACGTCCTCTGCTGGATTGCAAACAATGTCGACTACGATGATTTTCTGTCATATGCTGATAAATATTTATTTTCTGTACAACAGCAAATGCTATTTAAAAACACAGAGTAGAGAAATTTGGGTCTTTTTCTGGAAAACTGAGGTTCAAGTTAGGTGGTGTTATTTTAAAATTCTGGATGCATTGCTTCCGTTGTTCCTTCTTTTGGAAACGTGCCTTTTTGTAGAGTTTGTTCCAAGGTGCTTTGCAGGCCATGTTTTAAAACTTCTCTGGCCTTGGTCCCAAGAACTGTTAAATTTTTGGTGTATTGTTTCTGACAAACTTGGGCTTATTAAATAAGAGGGGAGCATTTCCGTTTGAACTATGGTGTAACTTAGGGTAACTCAAGTGATTAACACCAAGTGATAGTAGTTTCTTTAAGTAGTGATGCAATTAATTGTGTAGACTTGGTCTCCCTAGGCATTAATGGGGAATTTTTTAATTATATGGAAGACCTTTGCATCACAGTTTAGAGTACTTTTCAAAAAAAAAAAAGGCCTGATTTTGGCTATTCAGTGCTTGAGCTTATAAACTGGAAAAGTAATAAAAACGCCACCTATATAAATAATTGGTAAAGTTTTCCTACCAGTATCACTCATTTACCAGCTTTTTTTAATGTTGAATATTTTTTTTAAATGCCTAGCTCAATGCTTCTCTTTACTACCCATATATTCTCATCACAACTTGAAATGCTAACTAAATACAGTTTTTAGAATTTATCTGGCTTAGTAAATTCTTTTAAATCAACTTTCTTGTCTCCCAGCCTCCCATGTCACACTTTTGGGGTTTTTTTCCCTTGCTTTAGGAAAAAGAGCACAAGTCAGAAAACTACCACAATGCATTCCAAATGCTGTGCCCGAGAGGAAGAGGTCAACACCCATGAACCCTGCGAACACAATACGGAAGGCTCACACATACAATACTGTTTCTCAGCGACCGTACAGGGACAGGGTGATTCACTTACTGGCACTGAAGAGTTACAAGAAGCCGGAGTTACTTGCCCGCTTGCAGAGAGATGGTGTCAACCAAAAGGACAGGAATTCCCTTGGAATTATCCTTCAGCAGGTGAGATCCTGGAGTTTTTGCCAGCATTTTTCCCCTCCTGCCATTCCTGTAATCATAATTTTGAGGTGTAATACTCCTGTATTTAAATTAGAAAATAAAATTAACTTTAGTAATGCTCCTTGTTTTTCAATCAACTTTTTACAGATGCCCCGAACTGCAAGTCAACATGAGGAAAGGAAAGAAATATTAAGAAATTTTTGGGATGTGTTTTTGTTTTGCTAGAATGGCAGGCAATAATTAACTGTTGCTAGTTTTGTTGCTCTTCATGTCTTATTTTTTCCTCTCTGTTTTACATGGACTGCTTAACTGCTTAACTGAGAGAAACTGACTATGTGTTCTCGCAATGGTATGAAATACTTTGTCATAGTAGTGAATATTTCTGTGATGAGTTTGAGGAGAGTAGTTTGGTAATTGCAGAGGTTAGTATTTTATTTGAACGTGGTCGGTGGCCTGTGTATTGTACATAGCTTTTCTTGTAACCCTTTAGAAAAGCAATCCAGGGAAGTGTGGTCCAGCCAAATCATAAATGAAAAAGATGGTGGTCCAATTTTGGGCATAGTGTTTATTTACTAATGTGGATTGTGTCTTTATCTTACTTGAAAGCTTTTTTTTTACTCAGTAGCTTTTCCAGTGCTGCTTTGAGTTAAGTTCCACTTGTATTTCTGTGTCATATCCATCAAGATTATTGGTAGGCCTGTAATATTGTAGGTGAAACTTTGAAGTTGTTTGTTCAAGAGTGTAAAGTTAATTGTCTACTAACACAGTTCAGAAAAGTCTTCTTAAAGTATCATAAGATGCAGTGGCTCCTCCCTTACTGTTTAAATACTCCTTGTATCCTCCGACTGTGGCTGAATTATGCATGTATTAATATGTAAAGTAGAAATATTTCCTATTTATCTAGCAAAAAAGTATTTTGGAACATATTAGTCAGTAAAATCCAACCTTTACACAGCTTTGGTTGATTCTACACTGAATTTTAAAAACTCATTTCTTGAATACATTAAGTGTTATTACTTTGTTTGCCCAATGCAATGGTAGTTTTTTTTTACCCTGAAGACATACACAATTTAATGAGACCTGTGTTCTTTCACACAGGTTGTAGTAGTCGATTTGCACTTTAGTTTGATTATAAAAATTCCAAAAGCTCAGCTCCCTAGAGGATAAAAGGTGCAAAAATTTTCTCCTATCCCATTATGCTTGGCAATGTTTAAGGAGACTTTCTTGGAGCCTGGGACTTCAACCACCCTGACATCAGCTGGGAAGACCATACAGCTAGGCAGGTGCAATCCAGGAGGTTCCTACAGAGCATTGATGATAACTTTCTGATGCAAGTGGTGGAGGAACCAACAAGGAAAGGCGCGCTGCTGGACCTTGTGTTAACAAACAAGGAGGGACTGGTGAAGGATGTGAAGGTCGGAGGTAGACTCGGCTGGAGTGACCATGAAATGGTCGAGTTCAGGATCCTGTGTGGAGGAAGCAGGGCGATAAGCAGGATCAAAACCCTGGACCTCAGGAGGGCTGACTTTACCCTCTTCAAGGAGCTACTGGGAGGAATCCCGTGGGCCAGGGCTCTCGAAGGCAGGGGGGTCC
>Ga0181612_159803_pt1 | contig 13503 bp, 7 predicted proteins | sample HoacroProtozoa21_FD_119630 | JGI IMG/M metagenome (GOLD analysis project Ga0181612, IMG submission 119630) | Hoatzin crop microbial communities from Cojedes, Venezuel. Combined Assembly of Gp0051906, Gp0051904, Gp0051908 | reverse complement strand
GATCATAGCAATCCAAACATTAGAGCACTGAAGTTACATGCCAAGTCAATACACACAGGTAGTACTTAGATTTATCTTGAAGTTGCCTGTTCAGTTTCCTGCCAAGATCTCTGCTCAGTTTAGGAGATAAGCAGAGTTATTACAGACTGGAAATGGCTGATATATCTTCCTTGGCAACAGATAAAAACTTGTAAAATACAGTTTGAACTGGATTCAGGCATCCATAAACACCAGCAAGATTAGTACCTGTAACTGAGAATTTAGTCGCTTGCTTTATAAATGGATCACCATTCTCTGCACCTTTCAGTTTTTCTTTTTATATTGTTGATGAATAAATAGTAGAAAAGGTTTATTAAAAGAAAGAATAAATTTCTCCCTCTTGAAGAATGATTTCTACTAGATAGGTTTATTTATTCCTTTTTAGTACCTTGGTTTCATATTTTGCCCAAAATGAGATCTTTTGCAATCGATTTTTGAAATACTGAAGCAGTTAAAAATGAAAAGGAAGGATGTTTAGCAAGTCCATTATGCTCAAATAGCTTTGAAGGTGATAGCTCCAATTTTTCTGTGATATTGTTTGCATTTGTATAAATTATGTGTCATCTTGCATTTTATCAGACTTCAAATTTTATCAGACTTTGGACTAGATCCTGAACACACATGTGTCTGTATGGCCAGAGAGCTCCAGTTGTTAATAGTATGGACGTTATTTGAAAGCCTTGTCTGAGAGACTCTGTAAGTTAGTGCAGTGTTGTGTGCTAACTAGGAAGCTTACAGTTAAATTCACGCCTGTTTTTATGAAGACAAAATAGTATCCTCAGTTGGGGGGCGTGAACTCTGGTCAGAGAAGTGATCTGGAGTGTCATAGTAAGAGAAAATAAGCTGCAGTTTGCCTTTGAGGAACAGAATAGCCATTCCCAGCAGTTACAGCTGTGGGTTTGTCCAAACACTGAAGCAGCTGAAGACTTCTTGCTTGGACAGATTTGTCTACAAGTGAGTGAGTTTAAAGCATTTTCTGTAACTACGTTGCTTTTGAAAGATTTAAATACTAATTCGACTTCTAATAATATTCTACCTTTTAAAAGCATTGATCAGGTCTTTAAAAATTGAGATTTTACAATTCACATTACAAAGGAAGTGCACTCACATGGCTTCTATAATAATTATAATGATAGTTCATATTATTTTTTATTTAAGCTTTTGTAATGTTTAAATATCTTGAAATTCCCTAGAGGCACTTATGCCCAAAAAATCTGAAGAGGAGTTTGGATTCTGTCCCTTTAAAGTACAGGTCAAGCTTAGGCACACTGTTGTGGTGTGTGTTGCCCTTTACAAGTAAGTACCTATCATGGCCATTTGCAATATGTGTGGATTTCTCTCAGATGTGTTTTTCATCTTTTTTTTTTTTTTTTCCATATGAAAAGGTAGCCTTTGGCAGCAACAGCTAGCTGGCAATACAGCCCTCAAAACAGAGCTAGCTAAGTGATCTGCTCACATTTCTGATCGCTTTGAGGAGCGATCCTGATAGTTATGGCAAAAGTCCCAACATCATCTTTCATATCCTTTTAGTGATAATCTGTGTTCAGCTTTCAGCTGCAAAGGACAAAAAGAACATTTCAAGCCCACACAAAGTCTGACGAGAGCTTGCGGCTTTGTACAATATAGAATAGCAAGATGCATGTTCCCTGTTGCAGCAGCAAAGATGGTCAGGATTTTATTTATTTGGTGTTTTTTTTCAGCATTACTCAAATACAGCTGATATTCACCAGGAAATAAAACAAGTTAGTCAGCAATTTTTTTACTTCCATGCGAGCCGAATAAATAATTTAGTAAGACTATGAGAAAGTAGGAGGGTAAGGCTGGACTGAAGATGCACAGAAGTTTTCTTCTTAACATGTCTGTGAACAACAAGGAAAGAAAAATCAGGCCAGGCAAGGCGTCACTTACCTTGTAAGCTTTTAACCTTTCCCCAAAGGCCTGTCCTGCAAATCCCTTGAAGTCCCATGCTCAGCTACCAGTGGTTTTTGCTACCCATCTCTTCCTTCCACTCCTCCAGCCATCTTCTTCCCCCTTCCCCCAACTTCCTATTAAAAATAAAGCTACCAAGAGCTCGTAACAGGCTCATGCTTTCAATCAAAGGAGAGAGCTGAATAGCCTTCCACTCAGAGAGAGTTCAGCGGATCTGGATTCAGGGCCCCTTCATTAATGAGAAAGGAATCTGTCCACCTTCTGAAATCTTTCAGCACTCCCTGAGGCTGCCTGAACCACACAACTTGCATTTCTTATGAATTTCCCTCCTGTGGCCACAGTTCCATTTCTCTCTCCTTTGTTGCTTGAAAACCAAATGTGCGAAGGTAATTTCCCTGCTCTTGCACGAGCAGATCCTGAGGTTTCTGATCTTTATTTCCTCATTAAGAGATGCTATTTCAAATTAATTCCCTCCTTTCTCTGGCCCCCAAAGCTTTGATTTCAGTGAAAAAATTAGTTGGGCTTAGAATTATATGCAACGAAAATTAACATTTGTGTCAGGCTTGCCAGGCATGTGTGCAGTGCAGGTCAAACATTGGTTTTAATTCTTGGGCTCAGTGGTTTCCACTCACGTTTTTTTTTTCATTCAAACCTCTTGTTTCAGTTCACACCAGCAGAGTTTTGTTTTGAGTTTATAGGGGTTAGAACAAACCCTGGAAATTCAAATGCAAAGCTCCACCAGAACAGCTGCTATTGCCTCTTTTGGTCCAAACTACATTACCACTTAAATGCTAAAATCATCCTTAGCTCCTGAAACTTAGCTCAGGTTTGGTGAATGCCTCATTAACCTAGCATGACACCTGCTTGTCTTGGGAGATTTTATTAGCTGATTTTACTTTTCTGTACTAATTCTATACCATAAACATTAATATGACCCCAAACCTCACCGCGTCAGGAATTCTATCTATTGTCAGAAATGGAAAAACATTCTTTGATATTATTTAAAAAATAAAAATTTTAATATGTCTGTATCTATGCTACATCTATAATGTTAAAGGAATGGTTGTTGTCAAAGAGAAAATAAACCATAGAGGAAAGATATCACATGTGACTTCTACCCGAGCTTGCACAGAACAAGTATCCAGTAGTTTTTCTATGGATGGTCTCCTATGTAATACTTTGGTCTGGGGAAATGGTTTTGGTAGCACTTGGGCTATGATCACATATGTAAGCATAAATGACTGTGCTTGTGACAAGTGTGGGGGAAGATGCTTTGTGTGTGAGAACGTGGATTGAAAAGGAATGGGAATTCATAAGAAATGTGTACTTTATTGACTCAATGTAGCTGAGTGTTGGTTTAGCTTTTGATAGTGCCTTTGACATCAGGGAGTTTTGCTTTTCATTATAAAACACAAAGAGTTATGGCCAAAATTCAGACTGAATGGCCAAATTCAGACTTCTGTTGGTCTTTAGCTCCATTCCACTTCAAGAGTTATCTTTTTCTATTAATGCATAACCGACAGTGAAAAATCTTCTGTTAATTTCCCCGGTGGAACCAGGAGAAAAAGCCATAATGCGTAAGAAAGGAAATAAATTTTTGATTGTTGAGTGCTGTTTGTGTATTTTATGTCGATAGCACATACAGCTCAAGGATGTAGTGACTAACTAAAACTGAAAATCGGTAAAAAGTACCTAGCTTTCTTGAATAAAAACCAGATAACTTGTCAAAACAAGCCCTATGCAATAAAGATTTTCATGGGAGAAAAGTACAATTAGAAAATGCACAACTGGAGTACAGTGTATGTGATGTTAATTGCTATGGGTGCTGATTGCTTGCTAATTTAAATAGATATTGTGAGTACTCAAAACTAGGCTATGAAGTGCTGGCAGTAGCTTTCTCTGCCTGACAATCATGGAAAAGAATAATTTGTGACTGGAATTACAGATATAGCCGTAAGATTATAGGCACGACCAACTGTGTTTCCCTCTTCTAGCCTGCCCAGTTACTTTTTTCATGCCTAAAGGAACTTAAATGAGGATTGAAAATCATTCGATCAGACAATAGGGGTGCAGGTATCCCAGGTCAGTAGTACTGTAGCAGTAAGTTAAGATGCTGGTGCATTGCAAAGCACATCACTGCAGCAAGCGACTGTAAAATCTGCCCAACAGAGTGCTGGTTTGTTGTGACTCAGTCACTGGCACACGAACAGCCACTCGGCTGTTCCTGGAGTCGGTGGTGAATATCCTTCAGACTACATGTTTGTGCTCCTGCCCGTGCCTACTCTTCCAGCTGTTCAGTGGTAGTGCCTGCTGGCACGCTCCGCAGCAGCCTACGCAGCAGCGGGAAAGCATTCGCTTCTGTTCTCAGGCTCGTTTTAGTACTAGAAAAACACAGCTATTTCTCTCCTGGCTATCATTTCAAATCGGGGAAGGGAGCAGCTGCTTGCCAGGACAGAGCTCTGGCTGTGGCCTCCAACTGCTCCTGTAGCCAGGCTCCTGGGGTGGCTGCTGGGCTCCTCTCGCCTGCCCAGGGAGCTGACCCTCCCCGCCGAGCCTCCTGCCCCAGTGCTTCCCAGCCGGCTGTGCAGCCTCACAGTCCTACTTGCTACTCTCTGCCCTTTGAAAAACCAAGAAATCAAAGCTTTTAAAATATAAAACTCCCCCTCTCTTGTTCTCCTGTTGCTTGGTACTAGCACTGCTTTGAAATGTAGCTAGCATTTCCTCGTATTTCAAACAAGCTGCTGAAACTCCGGGTTAATTCTCACAACGCACCTACCCCTGGCTGATTTGTGTGTGTGCATGTGTGCTGCACAGTTCCCAGACGCTCTGCCTTGCGTGTGGGGAAACTGAGGAAGGCAGAAGTGGAGGTGACTGGCCTGGGTCACACTCTGGGTGAATCGCAAGGATGGAAGGAGAGGCCGGGTGACCTGAAACTTTCACCGTTTGCCTGCTGCTTCTTCCCAAGCCCCAGGTTTCCTCTGAACATTTGACTTCCCTTTTGCAGCCTTGCTTGGCTTTCCCCCATCTGGAAGCATGGGGAACATTTGATCCCCTGTGGTGCGATGGCCTGCTTTTTTTAGGGCTTTTCCCAGTTAGTCTCATCATGAAGAGCAAAACTCCTAGGCATAGCTGAAGCTGCCTGCAGTGATTAAAACTGCTCTGTGCCCAGAGCAAACGGCATGAGAACATTTCAAGCACTGCTTGATTGTGAACCGTTCCCTGCAGCTGTGCCCAGAAGAAGTTTATTTAAAACTTGTGTTCCTATTTCAGTTTCCTATGAAAGAAGCATTCAGAGTCTTTTAAATTCTGCCCAATAGAAACTAAATTAAATCTCACTGTCATCTGTCTTCTATATTCTTATAGTTTAGAATTGATTAAAAGCTTGTTTACTGTTTATGTGGGCTGCTCTGGATTTTCAGGTAGGCAAAGAATGTGATCCTTTGACTTATTTAAGGTTGTGCTGGATCAGTTACGTATTTGCTTTTTTATTGCTACTAAGTTTCAGAAATGGCTAAAGTGGGTATAAAATGCCTGTATTTATTCACTCGGACAACTCTGCAAGTCCCACCCTTGGCACACTAGAAGGTCCTTACTTAAACCAATTTAAAATACGGGGCTGTGAGCCTTTGCCTTTTCTTTTGTTACTGCTGAGGTTAACGAGTCAAGGGTCAGGGCATTAATCAGTGACTGTGGTGCAGAAAAAGAGTTCCTAAACTTGTGGTGAAATAGGAGCTTGCTGTCACGGGAAAGGCAGAGTGGGAAAGGCAGCAGGCGGCAGAGCCAGCCTTGCCAAGGCACTGGTGACGGGGAGAGCCTGGTAAGGGCACTCTGCCCGGACCACTGGTTCGGTGCTGATTTACATCAGTGTGCGTGTCTACTCTACGTTTAATCTTAATTTTTATGGATTTTCCTGTATCCTTTAACAAGTCAGGAGCCTCCTGGAGTCTGTTCCCTAAAAATAAGGGTCAGTCATCAAAAGCCTGATTATAGTTGCTTGGTCCGAGTGGTGAGAAAGTACCAAGTAGCTAGGGTGAACTCCACAGCCCCAAAAGTTTGAGATATTGTATTTACCCAGCAGTATCTGAAGCTCTAAATCCTTCTTTGCTCAGTCTGCTGACAAGTTTCCTTTAGCACAAACAGCCCTCTAAGAAACGAGCTGTTAGCAGTGTGTACAGCTTTTACATTGCAGTTCTGCGTCACGATACTGGAAGGTGCTGAGCAGATGTAATGCCCATCAATGTGTTATTATTATTTACAGGAGGGGACCGCTTCATGCAGGTTCTCCCTTTCTTTCATGCACTCAGCCTGACTTCTTTATTTGCTTTTTTCGGTTTTAATTTGTGATCAGAACGGGAGGACATTGCTTTTGTAAAGGGATCTATCTAAATTAAGAGATTATTATTTATTTCTTTAGCATACGCAAATCAGATTTCAAGTTCTCATTCAAAGCAGAGACTCTTTTCTCCCGAGTATCACCAGTCTACAGGGAAAGTGGTTGCACGTTAATGTAATTCCTGAACCATTAATCACACTGAGTATAGTTTTGCAAGAGGCAAAGCTTTAGTCGCTTACAGTCCATTATTTAAACTTAAGCTATTTATTTATTGTGAATCCTCACTTTTCCCTTAAGACCTCCAGAAATGAAAAATGTAAGGGGATCGTGGTTCCTTCTCTCAATCAAATACGCAAACATTGTTTTCAGAGCTTTTTTCTGTGGCAAAAGCAAGGTCAAAAGACGTGACAGAAGATAATACAAAGTAATGTGTCCAAACTAGATTCTGGTTATCATTTGGGAGCATCCAGTACTGCCATCTGTTTTGTAGTCCTGAAACACATATGGATGTCACATAGCACAAGTCAGAGAAACCTTGCGATTGCTCTAATTTGTCCATAGCCTCAGCTTATTGCGCTTGTCTGCTACTGCACTATCCTAACTTACCCGTCTCCCTTCCCTACAAGTAGTACAGACTTCTTCTCATATCAAATGATTATGTAAGCTAGCGATAGATGTTCTTCAGCATTACCTCTGCAAATATCATCAACATGTGAGATAAAGAATGCTACCCTTGATGTGTCATGGCTATTCTAGTTTATTCTCAAAAATCCCATTTGGCTGAAATGGTTGCGTTTATTACGGAGAGACGTACAGTACCGGTTTTAGGATTCAGATACTCTATGCTGTAAGACAATCTATTACTTGCATGAAAAAACAGAAGTGACCTTCGTTTCTGTTATTGCCTGGCGGCAAAAACTATAATGGGATGCCTATTGCTGATGATAAACATATATAGTCCCTGAAAGCAAATGAAATTTTGGACAGACTATTCGTAGCCCATATTTTCCTAAATTCTTGCCCTTTGGTGACTAAATTGTATTGGTATTGCTTTTGCAGGTTATTTTTGTTCCATTTTAAGACCAGTTTCTCATTTGAAAAAAGAGGATTAAAACCTACATGAGAAAATCAGACTTCTTTTCAATCTGTTATTTTTCACTGTCAGTTTCCTAACCTATTTCCTTCCTCAGGGGGCTTAAATGTATGAAATTCTAAATACAGGGGTAGGCAGTTTTTCTCCTTCTTCTATTTCTTTTCTTTTCTTTTTAAGGGATTGTTTTTTTTGGTTTTGTGGTTTTTTTTTTTTTTTTTGGTGCCTGTGAGGCTGCAGCCCTGGAGATTTCCAGCTTCTTTCATCCTCCAAAATGTCAGTAATTTAAAAGAAGTGGGTTCCTGTACACTACTTTTTACATGCTCTTCAGTACTCTTCAAACTTGACTTGCAAGTTCTTTCTCTGTGGGCGAGAAGGGAGTACAGGCAGGGAACACATTTATACCTTAGACTCTGTGGCTGAAACAGTCACCAGGGAGAGGAGAGCACCCTGGCACGAGCAACCTGTGCATAATCCAAATGAATGACATTGCTTTTTGCATCTCCACCCTCTTTTTCTGGCCTCCTTCTGAAGTTTGCGAAGTAGCAAACTCACGCAGCTGAGAGCTAGCTGAGTTAGGATTTCTTAGCTTTCTGTTCTTGTAGTGGAAAGAGACATTGGAAACCATCAAACAAAATCGGCTATATCAAGTCCATTTCTGTTGCAGTCTACATGCTGCAAGAACTCTCAGCCTTCAACTAATGCTGCTTCTTTCTGGGTTACAAACTACCAGTTGGCAGAGCTGGAGATTTGTAAAGGCTTGTGTGTGCGGGTCGAGCGCATCGCTTCCTTTAGACCAGAATATAATGGTGGGTGAATGGAAGCAGAGAATAGGAATAAATCCTATTCCTGGTAACCAAACCGAGCAGTGGCAATGAAGAGGCCAGCAATTGATAGGAGAGGAGTGTAATTAAGAATGCTACAAAAGACAGCTGGGCCGCATGACCAGATTAGTGTGGAGAAGGAAGATGGACAGAGCAGGTATGTGCTGGGGTGAACAGTGGGAGAAGTGGATGAGCTGGGAAAGTAGTATGCATAAGGAGGGAATGCAGAAAAGAGTATGAAGAGATAGAAACAAAGAAGTGGGACAAGGCCAAGTAGAGTGTGTGATAATATTTGACTTTAAAACATTGAAGCCATTCAAAATTTGTCAAAAGTTATTTTCTCCACAGACGTGTACTGCATATTACCTTCTTAGAGGAAGGAAAGGTGCTTCCAATGTTAGTATGAATGAAGAGTTTCAAGACAAATGTCCTTTTAGATTAGTGTGATCTGTTCTGGGCGCAAATAAATAGCTGTGTTTAAAACAAAAATATCTGTGTGCAATAAAATTATCTTTCATTTTTTTTAATTTCATATTTAGATCTTGAGGAATGGTCACTTTTTCCTTTGGGTCTGTGCTCAGGTTTTTCTTACTTTATAATGTGTGAGGGGTGCAGCTGTTGGACCCCTTTTATTTTAATGGTATGAGCAAGGGCATAAGTGTAACATAATTAAAGAGTATTGTTTGATGATTCAGGACAGGATCTAAACATTTTTCTTTGGGACATGACCTATACCCTTTCAAGGAAAAGTCCTCTAATTCTGGCTGAAACCTCCTTCTCAAATTTTCAGCCCTTAAAGCATAAAAAATCATTTCACTGTTCCAGGGCAATCCTCAGGAGGTCGTTTCTTTCATGTTCTCAAGGTGAAAACCACAGTTTTTGGATGTAAAAGCTGATATTGAATCTTAATTGAAGTCTGCACAGTAACAACCTATGGGCAAGATTGTACAGAGCATGAAGATACATTGTTTGAGTTTCTTGTAGCTTGGATTTTTTATGGCCATAGATAGCTGAATCTCTTTCAATTTAAGTACCCTAGAGCATATTTAAGGAAAGTTTTAATCAAACTGAATCCATAATCAATTATTGTTCTTTCGCTGCTCCCACTTAATTTTTAAAGTCTTTTTCAATGGAACATTAATTACCCTGTCAAATCTTTCAGTAATATACAGAAAGTTTCTATTAAAAAAAGCTAGGATTATAGTAAGAGAAACTCCTTTTTTTGCTGAGTAAAAAAAAAAGTATGACTGGTTTAGGAACAGGGTGAAAGAATTTATTTGACTTAATTTTGAAGAAAGTTTAGCAGTTGTAAAAAGGATCAAAGTAGCAACCCGGAATGTGTATTTTCATAGGTACAGTCAGGTAATAACACTTTATGCAGAAGAAAACCCCAGATTTTTTTTTTTTCTCTTGATATGTGTTTTCTACTCCCATGGAAATAAAAGAAATACAGGCTCTAGTTGCAATGGTCTGTTATGCTAAACTTCAGTGGAATACACAATTCTTGTTCTGCTTCTTGTTGCTTTATCCTTTGAAGCGTACAAGAAGCAAATTTGGAAGCTAATGTTTCATGAGAGCTTGTGGTTCCCAGGTTATCATAGTGTGTCATCTTGTCTTGGGTGGTGATACTGAGTGAGACAGATGTACTACAATTTCCCTACCACAAATAGGAATGTTTATTTTACTTATAGGATGCTAATTGCTTATCTGTTGTATTTTGCAAAGCTGTGTGAAGATAAGGAGGAGGAAGAAACATTTGGAAGAAAGGAAAAATGAAACCATAGTTTTGGTGCTGTCAAAGGAGTGGGTGTTGTACGTGGCAGGTAAAGGCGTAGGGAAAAGGAGTGACATTTACTGAACTTTTTGCTCAGACTCCTTGTAGTTCATTTCTGATGGTATTTGTAGAGTAGCCCATGTGTGAAAGAGGAAAAAATGACCTTATACTTAAAAAGCAAAAAAAAATAAAAATCTCTAGCCTCCATTCTGTCTAAATCAAAAAACATATTTAGCAATTCAGAATAGTAGTTTGCGCCTTCAGAACTGTCAGATCTGTCACATACAAAGGCTACATCAACGAAGGGCATGTATTATATTAGAAGTGTTTAATGCCAAGAAGTAAAGCCTGTTGAAAATGTAACAACAGGTACAAGAGTCTTTAGCTACTGACTGCTACGATTAGCTGAATGCCATATGGCTCGGTTGCACAGTTCTCCGACTCGAAACATCATCAGCTATCCTGCATGAGTGTAATATCTAAAACTAAAAATACTCTGGAAGACAACTGATATGAGAGAGAAACACAGAGAGAAAATCTGCCTGCTCTTTAGTTACTCTTTAAATTTTTGGTGGGAGAAATGAGCTAGGCAGCACTTCAACCATACTGTTATTTACTCCAGTTAAAGAAATAAAAATATTTGATGTGCTATTTTCATGGTTCCAAAGGCCAACTACTGTGAAGAAGATAATGTAAGATTTAGTTATCAAGTTTGGGATTAATGGATTAGGATGCATAGTTAGTAAAAATCAGCACTTGTCACATCTATGTGAATCCCGTGAGCTATAACCATCTTGAACATCTCTATTGTTCCAGTCATTTTCAATTTTGTTTCCTACTCCGCAGGATTTCCCAGGAGATGTGATGGGTCAGTAGCAGGCCAAAGCAGGCCTTCAGACCTAATCTAATCAATATTGTGACAAACGTAGTGAAAGAAGCTGTGTCACCTTGGAATCCCAGTACCTTTTATCAGCTCTAGCTCCTAATGGGATGTGACAAAGAGGTTGATCTGTGTCTCCTTAGGACAGCAGAGAAGTTGTTCAAGGCCTTGTGCAAGGGTGGCTGTGTGACAAAAGGTAGTCTAACTCCATGGTGAACACAGCTAAAGGTGGAAACTAGAGGCCTTTACAGGTCAAACATCAAACAGCTATTTTAATAACCTTCAATTTCAGGTGAACTGTTTATGCATTTATTACGTTTTCAGCTCCTCTAACATGTCATCTATATTAAAAGAGATGGTAACTTTTTCAGTGGGAAGGTTCTGAAACTGGTTTCATAAATTAGAAAGCAGTAGTCACTGGCTTTATATGCATTCCAAGCAAAGCACTCTCACTTCAGTACTCTGCAATGGTTTTTATATTTTATTTTAAATTGCCTTTTTTGGCAATCACATACAACAAGATCACTTGTTCCACCAGGATGTGGCATTTCTATGAGACTTTTACTTCTTTTCTCCTGTAATTAGCTCCCTTAGTACTTCTTTATCCCGAATTCAGCTGCTACCTTTGTAGTCTTCACTGATGCATTCTGGAGTGCAATCTCAAATTTTTGTGCCATTCTAATTTTGAGGGGGCAGCTTTGCTAAAGATTGCTTTTATGATAACCTCATTTTCTGTGCTCAGGATTGTATATAGAATAACCAAACTTGACAGTTTCTGTCCTTAACTGCAATTGTTCTAGTTTCTTTGTCTAGCTAGGTTCATCGAGGCCCGCCATGTTATGACTCATCTCCTATGTTGTCTTTATAGTTTCTCTGTCCTTAAGTACTTTTTGCATACTGCGATACTACCTCTACCAGGTTATTCTCAAGGCATTTGCTTGCTCTGTTTCTTTACCCTTAACTTTCCACCTCAGGTTGAGTGGTAATTACTGTTAAAATGTTCTCGCGCATAGAAATCCTGCGAACATGTAGACTAGCACTGGGATATCCGGAAACTTGCAGAGATATAACTATCATAACTATCAATGTTGGTCAAGAAGCTCTCATATCTTATTCCTCTTCCTTGGGGAGATAACCTTTAAAGTATCTTGTGAAAACTTACCAGTTTCTTCTCTACATGTAATAGTTTAACATGAAAAATGATATTGTTTGTCCTTTAAGAGCAAGTTTTTTCTGAATTGCATTTTTGATTATTGAAGTTTTCTATATGAGGATTTCCATAAGTTGCCTTGATACATAAACAGTGGAGCAAAGCTGCCTTATACTTTTTACTAATCCTGCAATTACATTCCGTAGAGCCTCTTCACTTTCCTTAATATGAAATTAAACCCTCCTCTCACCTACTCCTTTACATAACCAATGCATGGAGAATTATTGACATGACAGCTAAATCCAGCTTTTAAATCCTAGGCATAGAAGCTATGTGCTATTGCTGCTCACTGTTTCTTTCCAATAAGCTGTAAGCAGTGCAATATCTTATTAGTTAATTTGAAAATTGTTTCTCAAGGGATTGCCCGGCTTATGTGCATCAGGTCCCTACCAATCCACTTAAAGCTTAAACTCACCAGACTGAGAAACTCAGTGCGGGATTGGATCTTACTGCTGCTGCAGAAGCATTTGTTTCCCTGTAAAGTACCAGGATAGCATTTTTGATCTAGCAGAAGTTGTACTGAAAACACTCCTGAACCACATTTTCTGGAGATGGTAAATCCCATGTGTCTGAAAAGAGCAGCTCTCACTTTCCAATTGTTTTTATATGTAATATACCAAAACCTGCTATTTTTTTTTATCTTAGAGAATATATTTTTTATTCTGTTGCATAAGCTAATAGAAGGCATATATTGTAGCAACTCAAATGCCCTGTTACTGTAGGAAATTCAGTGTTCTTATAGCTCTTTGTTTAATTAATTAACTTGGGGAAAAAGACTGAGAATGAAATCTTTGAGACAAAATACCTATCTTTGACTCAGATGTCTGAAACTTGAGTATTGATGTTTTGGGGAGCACCACCCGAGTTTGGGATGGACTGACTCTAAACAGCGAATTCAAAAAACCCTGGAAAGCTGAACTTTGATTCTGTGTTCAGGGCTTCTCAGTGTACTGCACCACTTTAAACCTGCCTGAACTCACTTTGTGAATATTTATTCAAGTTGATGTTTCTGTCTTTTCTGGTATTCCACTCAAGAGGGATAAAAAAAAAAAAATTGTATACCACAATAACCTGAAATACCAACCTCTGTTTCCATTTCTCCACAGCAGCATTGTACAAAGCCACCACCACATAATCTTCTTATGGACAGTATCAATTCATTACATACAATCCAATTATGACGTAATACACAGAATAACCAGTGAATTTATAGACTGCATCACAGCTTTAAAGTTCCTTTCTCTGTAGTGTAGTATTAAATTACTTTGACTAAATCATGCATGGCTAGATATCTCTCCATGGCTGTCATCACTGCAGTAGCAATACCTAGCACAGAGACGCTCTTGCTGTAGTTTGCCTGTAGATGTATAAGCCCCCTAAAATGCCAGCAGCACATGGGAACAGACAGTATAGAGCACAGCACT
>Ga0181612_157487_pt1 | contig 13503 bp, 2 predicted proteins | sample HoacroProtozoa21_FD_119630 | JGI IMG/M metagenome (GOLD analysis project Ga0181612, IMG submission 119630) | Hoatzin crop microbial communities from Cojedes, Venezuel. Combined Assembly of Gp0051906, Gp0051904, Gp0051908 | reverse complement strand
TTTTTTTTTTTTTTTTTTTGCCTTTCAGAGCTACTTTCACAGTCCACTATTTATGCATGGGCAACATATTTTTATCACTTATGTAGCAAATATGCAGGTTATACACATTCCCTGACCCTGGTTAACCTTTCTTTCCCGTCTGCGTTACGTATTTTACACTGCTTTTACATGCACTCAAAATATAGATTTGGTAAAAACTACCGCATTTGTCAAATGTTTCTTACCTCACAGTTTACTACTCTGCCAAATTGGAACTTCAAGCTTCCTCCACAGTCTCTCTAGTGTGTTGTAACTTCATTTAGACCTGGTTCAGTTATTGGATGTAGAAACAGCATAAGGCTGTCTTGTTTTAGCAGACTCATCCCAACAGGAGGATAACTGGTCAGGAGAATCAGAACAACATGTTGAACAGCAGTCACAACACTTGTCTCTAGGTTTACTTGGGTCTTGCTGTGGTGTCATCCCTTGGACTGAACCCTCCTTGGCAGCAGGATGCATTGAGTGCTGTTCTGGAGCACGTCTTTTGATTTAGCTTCGTCGGTGAGGAATCCAGATGATTAGATCTCAGATTCCGCTGTGATGTGAACCAAGCTGCAAAGTGGGGACATCCCAGAGATCTGCGTCAAAAGTGCATTCCTGATCCAGACTAAGACACTGTTACAGGATAACAGAATTACAGAATGGTAGGGGTTGCAAGAGACCTCTGGGGATCATCTAGTCCAATCCCCCTGCCAAAGCAGGGTCACCTAGAGCAGGTTGTACAGGACCTCATCCAGATGTGTTTTGAACATCCCCAGAGGAGAATCACACCTTTAAATGTCAAAGGATTGGAAATGAGTGCATTCAGCTTTCAAAAATCAGAGCAGTAGCTGCCTAACATAAGTCCCCTGCCACTGATGCAAATCCTTCCATAGACTTCAAAGAATTTTGGAGTAAGTCCTAACATTACAGATGGTGGATAATTCTTAGCAAATGGCACACCATACACAAGTGGACGCTTTCTCCCTGCAGGAAATATAAACAAGGCCATTCAAATCTAAAATTGTTAATGCTGTAATGATTTCTGAATACTTGATTGTGATTTTTTTATGACATCAAAAGGAAGTCTTGTCAAAATATATTAACTATGGGCTTACTCTCTTTCAAGGTAAGAGATACACACCCCTGTTATCCATAGGATAACAGGAGATGGCTCTAGTAGTCCTTTTAATAACATAACATAGACAATTAACAACACCTTCCCCTGGTGTTTGGAATCATAAAAGCCCTGATGTCACCTTTGAGAATCACTGAACCTCACTGGCAAGACCTGAACCCATAAACAGTCACTTTCCAGTGGCTGCCTCCACTTGGGTACCCAGAGTAGCCAGTTAATTGATTAGTGATGGACATTTCTTGATTCTCTGAGAAAGCTGTGAATCACTTGCCTTCAGAAATATTAATTAGTGACTTACTCATGAGTCTCTAGAGAGAGGATAAAGGGCTGTAACCAAAATTAAAGTAAGGTGGAGGTTTTAATACAAGATAGGCAATGTTTTCTAATTCAAGCTTCCCCGAAATGATTTAGTATATCTCAAAAACAGAGGAGCGAGTGTGGAGGAAATGACAAAAGAATTGATTAACAGTGTTTCTTATAATACATACACTTGTCTCTTTTCATGGGACACCTCAGAAAGGGCTCTGAAGAAGAAACACAAGTGTATCACCTACTGTAATTTATTTTAGGTATTTAGAGACATATTTGCCATATAGCCTATGGAGACAGAGATCTCCAGAGACTTAGTGGGTGGCCTGAATATGGACAAAGTGAATTCCCTCCAAAATAGTGAGTACCACATGCAGCCCACTCTGAAAATTTGAGATTTGATAGCATTTATTTTTCTCTTTTAACAGCAGAAATGTGAAAATTAACCAGCTTCAATACTTCCCTGCCAAAAAGTACTGGAAGTATACCATAGTTATCACGTTAATCTTTTCCAAACAGTTATACTGCAGAAAGAAAGCAGGATTCTAAAACATGTTTGGTCTTTCCAAGTTAGTAAATACAGCTTTAGAACTTCTTTCATTACTCTTTCCTCCAAAATGGTATTTTGAAACTTAAAAACTTACAGATTGCCAGGTTTAGTGCAGAAAGGTATAAAATGCAGTGTATTTTGCAGTCATTCCCAGAACCAGCTGAAACCTGCTCCATCATCTTTTTAGTGTCAGGGATCAAAGAAGAATCATTTCAAATTCAATGAACTTCGAGCCATTTCTTCAGGCAGGTGATCGATACTTCAGTGCATACTAAATGTTAACATATTCCATTGCTAGGAATAGTACCAGAAACATAATTTTATTAGGGGTTTTCCAGACTCATGCTACATTTATAAAAAGAAAACAAACCTAACGTGAGATTTATGTCTTTTTAAGTATAATAGAAATTTCAACAGGTGCGGAAATGGAAGTCTAAGTCTTAGGAAAGGCAGTCCTCTCAGTCCCATCCACCAAGCAGTGTGCTGTCTTACAGCACATTTAAGACAAAGCAACTGTATGCAAAAGCAACTAGATTTCAGTTTCTTAGAAGTGGTCCGAGAGTATTAAACCAGATATCCACTGGCAGAGTAAAAGTTTAGGGTTTTTCTTTAAAGATTAATACATTATTAATGTTCTTGTTTACATGCAGAAATATACATATTAATTCTTAACTTGAAAGAAGAGAGAGTTTTAGGAACGGAATTTTGCTTGCACCTATGTAAGGAGATGTTTGACCTTGGCAACTCTGGAAAGTTTTTATACAAAAGCTATAAGAGGTTAGTTCCATTTATGATACTACTTCAGGCTTGCACACATACTCACTGGGCTTATTCTATGATTTTTGTTAATAAAAATAATTCAAATGTTTATGGAAAACAAACTGTTGCCTAGTGTCAAATTCAGTAATCAAAATTCTTTTTTTGCAGTGTCGTCTAGAGAGCAATGGGAATTCTCATGTCTGACGTGTGTTTTTCTGTTGTTTTTACAGAAGACAGAACAAGTTACACATTTCCATGTGATCGTAACTTCTGCTTGGTATGTACTTGACCTAGCTAAAACTAACTGTGACAGTCACATAAGATGGAATCACTTGATTAGTACTGGAAAATATACTGCAAACATTTTAGTGTATAAATTTCTTATTCTACAGCAGTATTTAAAACTTGGATTTTTTTGCCATATCTGTACCTGTAAAATATATGGGGAGTTATTATACATTTCTTAAAACCCTAAAAATATTTAGTAAATCTTGGGGTTTGTTTTACAATAGTTTTTGGCCAAGTTGAATTGGCTCCTTTTTCATTGCTCAATTCTTATTTTCATGGTTTTGAGTCATAGACTAATGTTGGTACAAAACCTGTTGTCTGATATCTGTTTTAAATGCCATGTTAATCATTCATTCTGTTTTATTTTAATCTTAGAAGGAAAATAATTCACTTTCCCTACTGCAACTTACTTATGTAGAAGCTATCGTCTTCCACACAACTTATCCTCCTTCTTTCTCTTCTCTACAGTTTCTCTCATACTGTAACTCCTGCTGGAGGACTTATTTTTTGAAAGGTGCATGGGGAGAAAGATGCTGGCATAGTCAGTAATGCAAGTCAGAATAGTGGTAAAATGTTTTCATTTTTATTGTATTATTCTTTCTTTCCAGAATTTGCATTTCTTATGACTGCGATGGAGATTATCCCACATACTGTTTAGCAGTGAATGAATTTGCAAGATAAAAGTCTCTGGAATCATCATAGAAAACCTTGAATTAAAAGAAAGTTTTTGCTGACATGTTAAATCTTTAGCTAAACTGATAAATGAGACCTCATCACTAGGAGTTTCATGATAGTCTTCATTGTCCTTTGGTTTTGACTTATCTGTTGGGAATCCAAGAAGAGATTCTACTGATATGGTGGAACTAACAAAGAGAACACTATGAGCAATAAACTGCGATCATGTAAATCACACCTGAAAGTCCACGAAACAACTATACAGTATTTTCATCTTATTTTAAATTACACTGTTCTAAGCTGTCTGGATTCACAAAAATGCCTGTTATCTTTAAATTGAAGCATACTGTAAAAATAGCATGAAAGATAAAAGTTCTTTACCATATTAGTAATTCAGAAAATCCCAAATCCTAGCTTACATTTCTCAGCAAATCAATATCTATTCCCAAATACTACTGTACTAAACTGTCTGGTTGTTTTACTGTTCCTTATCTTTCACAATGACCACAGATCTGTATATTCATGTGAGCTGATCTGGTTGCTAAATAATGAGAAAATGAAATAAAATGTATCTTTGAATAATAATAATCAGACTGCTTTACCATGAGATCCTAAACCAACATTTGAAAAACAGTGTTCATTTTCTGCTAGAAAGTAAGAAAAACAGCAGACTATGTTAAAAACTCTTGACATCTGTAAGGTAACCAGTTCTCTGACATGCAAACAACCTAGTTTCTTACCATAGCATCTGTCTCCATCTTAAGAATAACCTTGTTGGTTAAAAAATGTGCACCAGGACAGCACAAGAAAAAAGAAAAAGTTACTGGGACAAAAAAAAAATTCCATTAAAATAAATTCTGAAAGCTGCACAGGTTTTTAATTTACCTTAACATTTGCTCCTAATTTTCTAGTATAACATTATCACACTTGCATTTATCTTGAGAATATTTTGCCCAGTCTGTGAGCCACAAGTCTAATTCATACAAAATAGACTCAAAGAACACTGCAGGCTCAAAACACCAATTTAACTGAAACCACTCTAGTCATCATCACCATTCTCTAAATCACCATCATCATCATCATCTTCTAATTCCCTCTAGCTGTATGGATTTCTCCATTAAGAAAGTCTGTTTTGGATGTCAGTTGTAATTCTCTCAGTGCCTGTTTCAGTCGCATTGCAAGCAATCTCCAGCTTGCTCAAATGTGAGACTTCTTTTGTCACATGATCTGGAAAAAAGGTGAGATATTAACTGTTCCAAGAGGGAAGCGTTTTCTGGATGAGTAAGTTTTCTGCAAATCAAGGCATCAGAAAGTTTGTGCAATGACACTTACAGTTTGTGTAGGCTGTGCTCCATGTAGAATCCTTTAGCTGACATGATGTGGAAAAATGTGAGTTTGTAGTGAACTCAAGACAAAGCCACCGTGACCTAACACTGCGCTGAATAAAGTCTGGAAAAAATATTCTCTTGTCTTTCTTCACATGGTTCTATCTCAAATAATCAGCTCCTTCATGTTATCCAATAAGCTGTTTTCCAGGAACTTGTTCCAGGTGTAATAAGCCACATGTGTTGCTATTGGGAATTGAAGGAAATTCAAAAGGACAAAAAGTAAAAAGATCCTTCAAAACTGACAATACAAAATGCTTTGCATCTCAGATTTGTGAGGCATACCCTTCTTCAATTTCTGCTCTGAAGTCAAGGCAGTTCTTGCCTTATGCAAGAACTAATTCACTTTACTTTTCTCCAATGTTTTTCACAGCAGAAGTAGATGCTGTCATTTAATGTAAACATAGAAAGTAAACCTTTCCATTCAAAAGGGAAGGGTTTCCTTCACGCTTAATGCAATAACAATTTAATGTCAATAAAAACACTTAGCTACACCTCCAAGTGTGATTTGACAGAACCTTCCATATACAGATTAAGTTCCTTTGGGATTTAAATGCTGAATGACAAATGGTGAAAAATGCAGAGACATATCCTTCATTAAATCTGCTTGTTCAAGGCTATGTTAGATTAAAATTTGGTTAATTATATGTTTATGTTTCTGCTACTAATGTCTTTATATTACTTATAAAAAGGTTAAAATCTTTAGAAGTTAAATTCTACTGCTCAGCCCCACCAGGATTAAACCATCTGGCTCCTATATACAGCAGAAGATTGGTTTTGGCTGATGAAAGTCACACACAGTTGAGAAGGTCCAGCTAACCAACTGCTTTGTTTCTGGTAGTGGCCATTAGCAGACACTTGAGGAAGGAGAGCAGAATGCTCCCAAAGCATCTTCCATTCTGCACCTTCGAGACCTGCTGAGTCACATATGGTGTGATTGCACCTAATATGCTACACCCCCTTTTCTTCCTGACATTTTTTGATCGATTTTGCAACCTATATAAACTTTCAACATCAGTAAAGTGCTATGGAAATAAATTCCTCAATTTAATCATGTAAGTAAAAAGTATTGACTTTTGCTTCTTTTAAGCCTGGTAAGCTTGATGTCTTGGTTCTTTTACTGGAGGTAGATAAAAAGCACCCTGCTCGCTTGTAGCTGTCTATGCACACAGTGAAAAAATGAGTAATCCCACTTTAATATCATGTCCGTACCATTAGTCCATGCTGCTTCAGTATTTTGTGATTTATTCTAAATCCACATGGTTTTTTTAAATAATACATATTGAATTACCATGAAGAATTTCTGGATTTTGTTATCTTCCTCTGCACTCGAAACCAAGTCTATGCCAATAATCCAGATTGCTTACTAAAGATACTTTTCCATCACACAGGATGAAAAGAGCCCTTAGAGTTTCATATATTAAGCAGGTGGGCCCAATTGACACAGCATGCTGTCTTCTTATGTAGCACAGAAAGCTTAATCTCTCAATGTTTTAAAGTTTGCTCTTTGCACTTATAATGTGTGAAATCTATATTCAGCTAGCAGCTGGAAAGCTAATGCGCGGAGATGGAAAGGGCAAGGTCCTCCTACAGATGTCTAACTTGGCAAAAGTGCCCTTTCTGCTATTTTTGTAGCCCCTCCACCAAGCATCCTACAGACCAATCTGTATGAACAGAAGATCCAGCTCTTCCTGTGGAATTAAAACATTCCTTCCAAGTTAATTGGAGGGGGTTTATTTTCTTTGTTTGACAGGTTGATTTGGATAACTAAGCTGCAGGGATGTGAAATAACAACCCAGTCCCTCACATTGCAGCTATCAGGAAGAGTGACAGCGTCACTGTGGCTCGCAGGTGCTATGGAGTTTGCTCTCACAAATGTTTTCAAAATTTGCTTTCTTCTCAGGGTACGTTCCAGCTATTTTCTGCTCACTGCAGTCCTCTGAAACAGAAGTGGTTTCCTTCCATGTTGTGAAGCCAGTTAGATTTGAATCAAAATCTGAACTATTTAGATTAACCCTCTAGAGCCTTGCAATACCACCAAGAATTGCTCTAGTTTGACAGCAACCTGTGCTCACCTTTTCAGTCCTCTTCCTCTCTTCACCCTTTCTGTAAAAGAAAAAGACAGTGGAGTTGGCCTACTTCAACGGACTTGGCTAGCTTAGCATTTTCCTTCAAATTGACATCCTCCTATGAGCACCTTAATCAACAAGTAGCTACAAGGGAAGCTGAGTCAATGCGACTCATCACCTCACAGTTTTCCTTAGGCCCATGTATGTTCTTAGCATTTGTACTTACTTTATATGCTTACAATAATCAGAAATACATCTTTTACAGCGGTCAGTCTAATTCTTTTCTGCAAACTGCTGCTGTAGTTGAAGTGCATAACTTAAGGTTCTGATGTACCCTACACCTTTTCAAGTTTAAAGAAAACTGGATGACAGGAGGGAGTCTTTTGCTCACAGCCTCAGCAAAATTAACAGGTTTCAAATAAAAAAAAAAGCAGCTATATAATTAATAGAATATACTATCCCTGAGGTAAGTCTAAAGGACGTGTTGCTTTCTACCTTTTCTTTAGCTGTGTCACTTCCTCAGCGCTATTCTTGCCAAACCAGCAGGAACAAACTATAATGACTGGGTCAGACGCTGAAGAAACAGCTTCTAGCCTTTTCACTGAAATCTTGTGGTGCGCAGACTCAGCATGATCAAAACCATTGTATTTTCTCTATAACTAACCGGTGTTTTCATTACTGCACTTCTGTAACAACGCTCTCCATCTCTATCTTCATACATGCCAAATGTCCCATTTTCAGCTAGACAATTCTCATTTTTCGTATCTGTTTTTGGCTGTCACATACTTGATCCGTCTTGTCCGTTTTGTTTGACCATGCACATTAATGCAGGTTAGGCAGAGGCAGTTAGCAGCAATATTTCTTCCACAAGGATGTGACAGGCCTGAATTATTGGTGTATGCTACGTTTGGAGCAGGCTGAGAGTTAAGCAGAGCACTGTTTAATCTGTTTAATTTGAAGGTGCAGGGTGTGGCTGGCTGCTCAATCTTCTGGCTGTTAGCACTGCACTAAAGATAGCTTCAAAGCAAAGTAAAACTTCATGGCACACTCTGTGCACCATCTTCATGCAATATAAGCTGAAAAGAGCTATTTACATATTCATACAGTGGTATTTCCTTGTTGTATAAAACATCAGAGCCCTTTTTAATATACGACATTCTGATGCATAAGTCTCAAGCAAATCAATCCCTTAAAGCACAAATGAGTACAATCACTTTAGGTGCCCCTTTTTCTTCTTTCACAAATAAAAGCTAGGTTAAATAGATTTTGGAGAAAAAAATAAATGAGATGAGAGGCCTGTAGTACTGATCTCATCAGATAGCTCTCAGCTCCATTCTTGATGCCAGCTTTTCAGGCAGCTAAGATAGAGTTCAGTACTTTTATGATCATCGCCTGTTAAACAAATAGCACACTGAGAGCCGTGTAATTACCTCTTTTTGAGGGAGAGAGACAAGTCCAAGTTTCCTGGCACAAATAGTCCTGTTGAGTTCAGTGGCATAAGTGGCATAGGTTTATGACCCCCAATACAATAAGATGAGAATTTCAGTCTTGCTTTATTTGTTATTTTTCCTGCTAAGTGAAGAGATCTGAGTAACTAGCCTCAAACTGTTTGTGTGAATTTCTTGTATGGAATAATAATAACAATAGCAACAGTAATAACAAAAATAACTATAATAATAATAATAATAATAATAATATAATAGAGGACTCTGGTAACTCTGTTAAATAACTTCATAGGCTTTTCATTGGCAGGCATCATAGCAAGAAGATGATTCACCAAGCACACATGAATGCTTGTCATCCTCAGGGGCAAAATAGAGCAAGTCCTATTAATGATTCATAGGGTGGAGTTTTCTGGTAGAGCTGCATGTTCCAGCTTAGCACACTGACATTAGCATTATCAGTAGATCAACAGTATTCAAATAAATGCTGAACTCATTCAGTTCCAGGCAAAAATGCCAAAGGGATATCAGTTAGATACATGGCATAAAAGGAGGGAAGGAAAGAAGAATTAAAGCTACTGGAAGCAAAAAAGAGATCTAGGCTTAATGCATTGGTCATATGCAGTGCATACTACTGGCATATGTGACAGTTATTATTATAGTTACAGCTGGTCAGGAATACCAGGAATATATCAGGGGCACAATATACTAGGGCCATATGCTATATGTCCAGCAACATAAATATTAGGGCAAAATGAGGCCAAACCCACTCTTTATTATGGTTTTGATGGTGTCCTACCAAAATGCCAGCTGATTTCCAGTATAAATCTACCCAGTGTCCTGGCAGGCTACTGGGTCATCATGAGCTTATATTTCAAATCAGGTCTGCCAAGCAGATTTGCTTTAGCCAAAAATCCCCTCCTTTCCAAGGACCTGAGTTTTAGGGATAAGCCACAGAACTGACTTTCAGAGGCTGGGGACAGTCTCCTTCCTAGGCTGCTCTCTCAGAGGAGGGAGCCTGGAGAGGAAGCTCTTACCAGGCCACCCCTGTGGGGTTTGAACAGGGATGGTGGTGCAGCAGGAGTTCACTCTGGATTTCACCACACGTCTCCCAGGACTGCTGCTCTCCCAGCCCCCATTAGATGATGACTTGAGCTCCAAGGAGGCCCTCGGGGCTGTTTCTGGCCCCAAGTTTCTCAGACCAGCTTTCCCATCTTTTCAAGGGTTTTTGCTTTCTGATGGGCAGAAAGGTGGAACAGGCAAGAGAGAGAAAGAAATAAAACTGTTGTTAAACTAAAACTTCTTTGAATTCCTTTTCTGTAGAAAATGTCAAGATTTTACCTTCCCATGTATCCCCAAATCCTACATTTGACCTGCTCCTCTTATAGTCGCATGGAATCATCTTAATGAAAAAGGTCTGTGGTAGATGGATCTATTATTAGTATCTCTTCCATCTGTCTGTATTTATTCTTAATGGAATGTTCATTCATCTTCACATTTTTTTAGTAATAAACAACACATCAGTATTCTGTGAATTAGTGGCATTATTGTGAGGGATACTTTGCTTTTGAAAGATTGATAGCTTAGAAGATCAGTAGATGAACAGACAGAAGCACAGACTGCTCCCTGCTCTGAAGTTTACCAAAAAAAGCATGTAGCTCTGCTTGTCTACTTTGAAACCAAACTTCAGAGTAGTCATGTGTTAAAATGTGAACAATATGACTATTTACCATATTAATGAGAGAATATGGAAATACTCTCTTATTACAAAAATATTTGTGTCACTTCTTTTCTTTTGAAGTCAGCTGTTGATTTTAAATCAAGCAGTTAACGTAATTTTTGTCAGTCCCACTCTGAATGTATGTGGGTCACTGTGTTTGCATTAAGTGTCAGGATGGGAAAACTGCCTTCATAAAAACTATGCTTTCATGTAGTGAATTTGAAAGATATTCATTCCTCCATTACTCATGTTTCCTCATTCCACTGGAGAATGATGACATTCAAAAGTAGGTAGTCACACTGGCATAAAAAGGGAAGCACTTGGAGCCCATCTATCTTGCTTGGAGGAAAATTCAGAGGCTTAATTCATTACAGTTCTTTGAAATCCTAAGACGAAGACACTATAGAATTGCAAAGTACTTTTATTATTAAGGGAGCAGGGGAAAATTTAACCTTTTTAAATTCAAAATAAAACAGTGAAAATCTTCCCCCAGGAAAGTGCAGTGGCTCAATCTGCTTCGTTCATTGCCATTTTTAACCCCAATATATACCTTAACCTTCTCCCCACCCTCCTCCCCTCTCTGTTTTTCCTTTTTCTTCATTTGAAGTTCATTCTTTGGTTTGTCAATCTCTTTCCTCAATGCAGTTATAGACGAGTGGGAAAACTTCCCTGGCAGATGTCTGTCTAAACCTGCTCTGGCAAAAATCCCCGAGAAGAAGAATCTGCAGCATCTCCAGCCATTTTGTTCAAATTACATTCACAATAAAGAGCAGAATTAGAATGATTTCTCTCATGCCTAACTTTCTTCCTTTTTTCTAAGCCTTCTTTACTATAAAGAAATTCACTTTCTTATTCATTTTTGAGATTCAAGAAGAGCAACTTGAAAAATAGCTGATCACTGTCTTCTAACCATACCTTTTATCTATTGTCAGAATTTTATAACATCTTTTTCTTCATTTCTCTTTTTCCTATGTGAACCATTCCACATGAGGTAAGGTTTTGAAAGAACATTTTCTTTTTGTTGCTGTCTTCTAGACTGCCTCTGGGTTATGTATCTTGTAAAGCTACATTTTCATGGGATTGCAAGAACTGGACATCATTCCTCAACTGAGATCTCACTAGAATGGTGAGATTCCTTCTGATTCCATCGCAAACTGAAATTTACTTTCTTCAGAACAGCAGTTAATTTTTAATTCATATTTATCTTAAGAACTGCCGTGCTCCGTGACTCACTGTGTCTGAAAGCTAGACTTAATTCTACCTAGAAGCTGGATGATGAACAAGATGATTTATCACAGAATAATTCATGGTGGAAGAGATCTCTGGAGGTCATTGGGTTTAAAGTGTGACCAGCTTAAGTCATGTTTTCCAGGCATTTCTTATGCAAGTCTCAAATATCTCCAAAGACAAAGAAATTTCCAACATTTCCGGGACCCTCTTCTAATGTATGGCTACTTTCACTGGGGATTTTTTTTCTGAAATATCTAACTGGAGTTTAGCTGGATGCAAATGACATGTGTTACTTTTTGCACTGTCCTGGCTCGACCTTGGTCTACCTCATCACTACAGACTTGTGTGGCAACAACTGACCTCTGTTAACGATGGGACTCTTGCTGGTGAAGATGCTGCCTGGCATGTCTTGCTCTTACCCTTGGCTACGGGTTCAAATTTCCTTACAGAGCTGCCCACTCTCCCCTGACATTCTGGGACAGGCATATAAAAGGGTCTTGAATTGTTCTGCTAGTGTAAGAGGAAATACTAATAGTGTGCATTTTTGAGCCATTGTTCATCTGACCTACACTTATTACTTTCGTCTGCTTATGGAAAAATGTGACTTATTAAAAAGTGGGTAACATTAAGAAATAACACATAATCGTTAATTCCATGTAGTAGATGCAATATTCTTCCTCTAAGGAATTCAAAACTGTTATTCCTGAAATTATTTGTAACAGATAATATCTGAGGGACAACCACTAAAACATGTGAACATCCTGAAAAAGGTGCCTTTTGTTACAAAGAAAATATGGCTTCAGACTTGCTTCAGAAATACATTTTGTCATATACTTGAAGTCAAGTCCTTGCTTAAGAGCTTGGTGGAATATGATGTGATAGGAAGCATAATACTTTCATTCTCCCTGTAACCTAATCTGGTCTTTATTTATATTCTGGTCTCAGACGTCCCTCATATAAGAATGTCTGGCCATTTAATTCATTGTCAATGCATGAATTATGCTCAGTGTTGATACAGATGTTAGGATAAGCAGAAAATTAATGGTTTTTCACAAGCTGTTTCTTGAAGATAAGATGATATTTATATGTGTATTATCAATTCTGGAGAGGTGCGAAGAAAAGTTGGAAAGATGCTGGACCATAAGTACACGAAAGAGCTGAGGCTTAAGAGATAGGCTTAACAGAGATCTTGGCCCACCGTAGGTGACTTCTTGGACTACAACAGGAAAGAGAGATCTGTCCAGGAAAGTTAACTTGATACTGACTGCAAAATCTTTGTCTTTTCTGAAATAGAATATTGTCCATCAAAATTTGTCAGAAAGCCATAACAAGACTAAAGTTTGCACCATGTGGAGAATACCAATGCAACCTTCTTCACATACACTGCAGCAAATCACATGTAAGTAGACCTTTTGTTTTGTCTGTGTAGCTCAGGCATGCAAACTGAGCTCTGCCTGGGGGTGGATGAAGAACAAGTCGAGAGTTTATGGGTAAGAATTAAGGGACAGGCTCATGTGGGTGACACTGTTGTGGGTGTTTGCTACATGCCACCTGACCATGAAGAGGAAGTCAATAAGGCCTTGTACGGACAGCTGAAAGCAGCCTTATGATCACAGGCCCTGGTTCTCATGGGGGACTTCAACCACCCTGACATCTACTGGAAAGGCTACACAGCCAGGCACACACAGTCCAGGATGTTCCTGCAGAGCACTGAAGATAAAATTTTGACGCAGGTGGTAGAGGAGCCAGTGACAATAGGTGTGCTGCTGGACCTTGTGCTGACAAATAGAGATGGACTGGTTGAAGATGTGCAAGCTGGGGGCAGCCTTGGCTGCAGTGACCATGAGGTGGTGGAGTTCAGGATCCTGCATGGAGTAAGCAGGGCAGTAAGTAGGATCATAACCCTGGGCTTCAGGAGAG
>Ga0181612_180163_pt1 | contig 13504 bp, 14 predicted proteins | sample HoacroProtozoa21_FD_119630 | JGI IMG/M metagenome (GOLD analysis project Ga0181612, IMG submission 119630) | Hoatzin crop microbial communities from Cojedes, Venezuel. Combined Assembly of Gp0051906, Gp0051904, Gp0051908 | reverse complement strand
TAGCTATTAAAATCTCTTTCTGTAGTCAAGTTCAGCATGTCCATAAATTTGTCACAAGGTTTTTTTAGGTGTAGAGGCATGAATGTGTTCAGTGATGCTTCAAAGCCTGTGCAAGGTGCTGCATATTCTACTTCTGTCACTTGTCAGCCTTATCAGACCTGTATTGATTTACAATCCATAGTTCATGACCTGGGAACCTATTTTCTACTGAATGAAGCACATTTTAAAAATATATAGAAGATCCTCAATCTCTTTGTTATTGTGAACTCTGAAAATAAAAGTTCAAAAGTGAACTCCAACTCAAATACCCAGTGATGCTCCATGTTAAATTCTCGTCTAGAAAAATATTAGTAGAAGCTTCAATGAGCATAAATCTAAATGCAGGTTCTATTTCACTGGATTTGAAGCAAATAATGTTGTTTTGGTTCATATTGAAGGAATTCTTCTGTTGACATTCATACAACATATTTTGTGGTGAGCTAGAAATATGAGCAAACAACAAAGGCTGCAGGGTGGACGAAATAAATGATAGAAAAAGCAGAATAGGAGAAGGTTGTGCCATACAAAAACAGAAGTTTGAGATGTTTATTAACATCTGGATGCTGTTTGTGAAAAGATGGAATGATGGCTGATGGGAGTTTGGAAGGGAAAGAAACTAGAAAGGCATTGAATATCTCATGCCTGTTTTCAGGCAGACTGAAGCAGCACTTGACTGAACTGGTGTATTTTACAATATCTGAAGCAGCAACAGAAGAACTGTAAAAACGCACAGTGAAAAAAGATGAGGTGGTTTTATGCTGCTTCTCTCTTAAAGTGAGATGGGATGTGTTCTTAGGAAAGGAATGTGCTAAAGATTACACAGTCTGTCTTGCAGGAGGAAAACGCCCCTCCCATTCGAAACTTTCTTTGACTTTAGGGATCTATTTTAGCCTGTGAGTCAATATTTTGTTTGTTTCCTACTTGCTGGAAAAAAGCAGGGTTTTGTTTTGTTGGGTTTCTTTTTCAGTAAAAAAATGTAGTAAGAAATGAGGTCACTATAAGGAGAGCTATTGCTGATATTCTTTCCAGCCAAAGCTCAGGAGCAAGGTGAGATACCAGCAAAGATGCATGGACATCACTACTTGAGAGCAAAATACAGATGAGGAGAAAGTTTGGCAAGATTAAGCCCTTGGGGAGTATCTCATGTCTGTTACTGTCTGCTTCTTTACAAAGTCAAGTCAAATTGTTTGACGTATCTGGAGTTGTTGGGCACTTTACTAACTGGGGCCACATTATAAACATTACAGCAGAAGAGATCACAAAGGGCTGGCTCTACTGACATTGAATTCTACATAGCTACAGAGGGGGAGCTCATAAAGCTTGCCATTGGAAATGCATTTAATGTGCCTTCACTGCAAGCTTCTCAAACAGCAAAACTATATAAATATAAAATTCTTCTGTCTAAGCACCATTTGACATTGACTAGCATGTTTTTATGCTGGCTGCCACGTCTTACCATTTAGAAATACCTTCAGCTGTCAGCTGAAATCCCGTTTTTATTGAAATCGACGATAGAGCCCTGTGCATTTCAGAAGGGACAGGATTTCACTCCATATACTTTTGCAACGATTAGGCTGTGATGCTACTCATAATAGATTTGCTGTTCCTTGAATCAGCCCTAATTTTTTTTTGCCTATGAATCATCACCAGATCAAAATAAAAATGCAGTATGCATAAAGCAAATAATAAAAACATGAACTTTAAAAGCAAAATTCAAAAGGTTTCCATATGCTAATTATCCACAAAGGTTATCTTCTCTTTATTTATGACTAGTTTAGATCAGTGGTGTTTAACTGTTTCAATTCCCAAACTACTCCTATCATCTCTACTGATGGAGTAGGTTAATTATCGTACCTAGCACAGTGAACAGGATATAACAGCAGTCATCTTGACATCGGTATACAATATCCAGGTTGCAAAGCTCTGTTGCCCTGTTTTGCTAGACAAAACCCGGAGGAAAGGGAGAAAATTTTTCCAGCTTGGAACATGATGTCTTTCTTCTATGTAATGTGATGCCTTGGTTCTGTTGTTCAAAAATGCAGGTTTGTGCCAAAAATGACAATTTAAAGGGCAACACTGAAAGAAGTAATTGCTTTCTAGATACGTATGTGCCTACAAGCAACGCCTTTGTTTTGAAAAGGTGGTTGCAGGCTTTGCTTTCTATTATGAGCAGTTCTAGATATCACTGGCATGTTGCTGAGAAAGAAGCGTTTCATCCAGCAGACATTCACTTGATAAATTGCATGGCATTGTACAGGTGGGGGAGGAAAGAGGATGTTCCTTCTGAAAGAGATGCTTTAACTCTGAAAGTTTGTTTTGCTTTAAGTGAAGCCATCCTTACCCCTTTTCTATATTTCCTCTTCCTAGATTTAAATAGACCATACCGATCTCTTGTGAATAGTCTCTAGTCTTGTTGTTCATAGTTTTCCTTCTCTTCCTAGTCAATAGTCCTTACAGGATAGGAATTAAATGCATAACAGGCAGGAGTAACCAGAGAGGCAAAAATAGCAACCTCCTTGTCCAGGATGTGATACACAATCATTTGGCTATTGCCTACCCTCTACCAGTTGTCTCTCCTTTTGGGTTAAAGATATGTAGCTGTTATGCAGGTAGCTTGTGCTGAGTATTTCACTGTGCAGAGCACGCAGCTTGTTTGTTTTTGTTCAGAGCATGATTCATTTAGGGCTTTATGAGGTTTTGGTGCATGCCTTGTGCGTGCTGCCCCATGAACTCTGTCCCTGTAGGAATGCTGTCTATTATTAGCTCTGCAGAGTAGACACTATGACTCTATCACAGCAGCCTCCCAGAGAGCCTTATCACAGAAAGCTCATGTGCTATTTCTATTAACTCTGTTGATGCAACTGGGAAAAGGTTATAGCCTAATAAACTGAGGATGAGTGGAGCTGAGACTTCTTCTTCATCCTGTCCCTGAGAGTAATGCCTCCAACAGCCTTGCAAAGATACACAGGGCCAGATCCTGTAAAGTGTTTGGTACTTAAATTCCACCAAACTCCGACTAAATGAAATCAGGATGCGTTTGGGTACCCGAATCCTTTTGTGTGTCTGATCTTCTGAGCCTGTAACTACTTGTTGAGTGGGGTGTGTAATGCTCATAGTAGCATTGTTGGAATCGGCCTATAAATATGGTTTGGTTGTTTTTTTAAAGCTATCTTAAAGAGAAAGATGATTTCAGTGCCAGAAATTGGTGGAAAGATTTAATTCCCCTCTCGTATTTACTGAAATTTCCTAAAAATATACATTAAAAAAAAGGATAATTTGGTCTGTTAGGAGGTAGTGACATGCAAGCATAAATAATCCAGAAATACACAGTAAATCGTGGGCCTCTGGACTCCAGTGTTGGTTTCTCTGACTTAGGCTGATGTATGCCAAGTTTACTTTAGATCTTTTATTTAAATATGTATCTGTGTCTACAGTTAAATGGAGCTCTGTCGGTTTAGAAACTTTGCAATTGAACATTACAGAATACACATCACTTTCACAGCAGTTTGTGGCAAGAATCCCTTGAGAAATGGTTGGGAGCAGAAGTTTGTTGCCAAATAATAATGTTTAGTGACTCAGAAGCTGCCATCTGCTATATATACTCTTAACTCAAGCTTTGCATATTGAAATAGGTCCTGAAATATCTTCAGGTTTCTTCTTGACTGTTGGGCTAAAGCATCTACCTATCTGTAATCTCCCATCTCGCCCTCAACCCTGCCCCTAGAGATGTTTACTTATCATGGCTGTTTTGTTTTTTAACCTAGCATAGCACACTGTCAACTGTATCCACTCTCAAAAATATTTCTGATTTCGTGCTCTTAAGCTAATGCTTTATTCCAGCCATTATAGCCCAATATTTCTATGGTGTTCCCAAGGTGAAAATTACACTCCTAAAGACCTTTGAAATCCTGAGGAGGAAGGAGAGTTGTGCCACCTGTGTGGGTAGTATCTGAAGCACCATATGCTGCTACCCAAATTGCAAGGTTTGTTGCATGAGCCGGTTCCGTGTTGGGCATCTGGACTCACTGCAGCGGCCCCGTGCCTGTCGCACGCTGCTGTGCTCCGAGGAAGGAGTTGTGCAGCCCTCTGTGGGGCTGCTGTCTAGTCGCTTGACGTTGGCCACCAGCTCTATGCCTTGCTCTCTAGATGCACTTTGAAGATTGTGTGTCCCCTGAAAATGCACTGCAGGAGCGGAGTAAGACACAAAGGGTCTTGTAAACTTCCTGTTCTTCATCAATCCAACTCTAAAGTCCTCTTGTGGATTATAGTCAAAATTTGGTCTGGTCTCTCTTAATCTTCCCATGCTGCCTGCTTCTTGCCACTTTGCATAGCACAGAAGTGACCCTAATCCCAACATTTGAGAAATTCTGAAGGAGCAAAGTAGGCCATCACATTAAACAGTGCAGTGTTTTGGTAGCGCTGTTTCTCTCGCACTCTTGTGATCTGCTGTGAAGCACCTAGAACTATTCCCTGTGCACAGGGATCTTTCAGGGAGACGTAAGCCACAGGAGTCTACAGAATAGTCAGCACGCGTTAATTTTCATCTGAGATTTTCTTTGTGGGGAAGGCGGAGAAGGAAGAAGACAAGGGACAAAGGCTGGAAGCTGAAAATAGCATGAGACACAACAGATCTGTGCAACATACACACATGCAAATACAGATGTGGATGGAGGATGTATTGATGCATGGAGGTTTGTGAAGGCGTGTTACATGCTGTATTCCTGTCAGATGAGTAGCCATAGATGAACATTAGAGGAAGCAACAGTTGTATAGTTTTGATGCTTGGGCTTGTTTTTATACACTGCAAATGAAGCTCAAGGAATTGAGAGAGAATTCCAAATCACGGGTCAGCCACAGGGAATGCCTTTCCTTTGTTTGTTCTGTAGTTGTTCCAGTATGTATAAAGACATTGTAGTCCAGGAAAATGTCCTAATGCATTTATGTGCTATGATACTAGCTAAGGATAGGAATAATCTACAGCAACACGTTATTTTTAGCCAGAAACTGACCAAATATTACCACAAGATTCAAGTATCTTACCAGAAGAGTGGCTATGAATAAATCTCTTCGGAAGCACGGAACAAAGAGATTTTGCATCTGACATTAGAGAAATAAGATCCCTATAAAGGAGTAAATTTAATCTGGAGGTAGGTTCCCTTGTGCATGAGAGCAATGATTCCTCTAAAACCGCTTTACGTGACAGTATACTCACTTAGATACATTTTTTTTTTACTACTCGTTACACAAAAGGAGACATTGTTTATTTAATTCCAACAGTTGTTCACATTTTGAATTCGCAGAAAGATTTGAATTTGTAATAATGGTGATGAGTCGTGGATTAAACATCCTTGAGAAGCTTTCACCTCTGTCTCAACAGTGAAAATCCAGATATATGATCCATATCCCACTGTCTTTTTCCTATTTGCTGGTGGCATGTATCCAGTGTGGGCACAGTGGAAGACAGATGTTTAAGCAGCTGGGGCTGGTTTCCTTTGAAAGCACAGGTAGAGGGAAAGATGCAGGAAGAGGACTGAAACTGGGGGCAGGGCCACAGAGCTGTGGAGAGCTGAGATTTTGCTGTGGCCCTTGGGGCAGCCGTGGGAAAGTACTAAAAAGTAGGACCAGCCTACACTTCAAAAGTTTTGCTGGCATAGAAATGTCAGTGAGGAGCGAGAGCCTTTTGCTGATGTGCCAATCGCAGCATAGCCCCAGCTCAAATGCTGGCCAAAAAATCCATTTTCTACAGCAGCATGTTCTTCTTAAGGACTAGGTAGAAATCACACGGACAGAAGGACTTTCTTTGGCCAACTCCTAATTGTGCTTACCCTAGGAGGAGTTGCTGGTACAGCTATAGCTTTTAAACACAAAAAGGTCATAGGCCAAGAATTAGGTGCATGTCCTCTCTCATTTTTGTCAAGGGCTGATCATGGCATGTGAATTACAGATTAATTCATGGATTAATTCATGCTGAGCCAGCACTCAGATTAGTTGAGTGTCTTTGCATCAATGTTTAGTGTGGAGAAGTAGAACTGTTTCACCTAAAACTGCCTCGGTACTGGAAGATTACAAAGCAGCAAATGTGACTTCAATATATAAAACAGGTTTTCAGGAGGATCTAGGAATTAGTGACTAATAAGTCCGTATCTGGAAAACTGTGGAAAGTGTAATAAAAAGTAGGCACATAAGGAGACACATGAACAAATCAGGTATGATAAGAAAGAGTTATCCTTGCTTTTCTAGAAAGATCTCATCCCTTGAAAATTTATTAGAGGTTTTTCTAGAGTAGTTACTAGCATATGTGAAAAGTTGATATGGTAGGTGTAAATTTCCAAAACAGCTTTTGCCAAACGCTTGAAAAGGAGCAAAACTCCTAAGCAATGTGATTGTCCTTATATGAGTCTGTACCTCATTAAGAAACAGGAGACAGAGTTGGATTCAGTGGCCTAAAAATAGGCATTTTGTGCCATCTGGGATGCTCTGCAATAGCCAAGACATCTGCATGAAGCTGACAGACGTGACCTGGGATTTAAGGGAAACGTGTCCTTGTCGGCACCGTACAGGCTATGCTGCACACATAATTACATGAGATGTTCTTCTTTATACACTGAATCTCACTCAAACTGTAGGAATAGATAATGAGTTTTCAAAGAGAAAGAGATCATCGGGGTCTCCTGGAGATCAACACTAGAGCCAGCAGTGCTGCCCAAATTGTTCATGGGTGATCTGACAAAAGAGGATAGAGAATGATGAAAGGAAGTTTCAGAGGAGGAACAGCACTTAGTTCAAAATGGTGCAGAAAGATCACATTTCATAATGCCTATTAAAATGCCATCTGACAATTACTGTTGATAAAAGCAAAGTAGTCCGCTTTGGAGAATAGCCTTAATTTTGCATATACAGTGATAGGCTGTGAAGTAGCTATCAGTAATCACAGAAGATCATGGAATCATTTCGGACAGTTCTGTGAAAATATCAGTTGAGTGCTCAGTGAGAGTCAAAGAAGCAAAATGAGTATTAGTTGATGTTAGGAAAGGAATAGAGTGGAAAAACTGGAGAAACAGTTGTGCCTCTGTAAGAGCTGATGGTGTGCCCACCTCATGAATCCTCCGTTCTCAAAAAGGGTGAGTAAAGAGAAAGCATACAAAGAAGAAAAGACAGCGCTGATCAGAGATACAGAATGGCTTCCTTTCAAGGTGTGACTAAATAGAATACAACTCTTCAGCATAAAAATAATGACTAGGAGGGAGCAATATGATAGAGAGCTATCAAATAAAGAGTAGCAGAGAAAGTAGACGGGGCATTCACTCACTGTTTTCTCTACTTCTGTTACGTGAAATAAAAGATTCAAAAGTTCAGAATAGACAGAGGAATTTTCTTCCATGATCTATAGTTAAGCTCTAGCAGCCTTTGCCACAGAGTGCTGTGGGAACCAAAAATCTACCCAGGTTCAAAAAGCAACCAGACAAACTCATAGAACAAAACGTCATTAGCAGGTAGGATACATGAGCATATGCTTCTGGTTTGAGCAGTCCTAAAGCTGTTGATCGCTGGGAGTGCATTCTGGCAAAGCATCGCTGCGTGCTTACCCTGTTCTTGTAGTCTGACTTCAGCATCTCTTACTGGTCCCTGTCCAAGAAAGGATACTGAGTTGGAAGATACAGCACTCTGGTCTAGTATAGCTACTCTTACCTTTGTAACCCACATGTTTTTTTTCCCCATGAGGGAAGTGCCTGTTTGATTCAGTAGCTCCCCTGAGACACAGGTGATAAAAACAGTAATGTGCTGCATCTGGATGTGAATTAAGCTTAAATAAGCAGTGTTCCAGTTTTCCATTACGCAAACCTGGTCATATTGTAAAGTGTTGTGAGACTGTGAGCAGGTAATAAAAGCAGTACAGGATATTGATGCTAATTCTTGCCTACCGATACCTTTTCTGAATTCTGCATTTCTCTAAAAAGTTTCAGTCTTGCTATCCTCTAATGATCCTCAGACAACTCTTGAGCTACTTCTTTTTTACCTTGATGTGAAAGTGAGCTCAGCAACCAGAAGTGAAGAAAAATGAACAATATGTTTTAGGCTTTATTTGGAGCTGTCTTAACCCAGTTTATTGAAATACTCCCCTATTATAAACATTTTAAAAAGGGGACTGGGAGGTGGGGTCGGTAAAAACAATGCCTTTTTCTTAATCTTTTTGCTTTTCTGCAATGTGAGCTTCATAATCCCCATAGTGATAACCTTGCTATCAGGAATTAAATTCTGACATTATACTTCAAATTATTTTCCTCCATTTGTGTTTCACGATCTTAAAATTCTTCAGTTTCTGGTGCCTTTGTGGTATGGCACGAAACTCTCCAACTTCTCACTTGCTGAAAAACAAGCTGGCGATTATTCATCCACTTCAGAATAAAATTCTAGCTTGCATAGGTTTAGATAATTACCAGAATCTTTTTCAAATGGCAAGCATACTGTAGAGTCTAAATGCCAAAGGAATATATAACTAGTCAGACATAGAGAAGATGTTATTGAGAAACTAATGGCTTCTTCTTATAGGCATTGCTTGGACTAGCTGACTGAGGAAGTTCTTGGGGGGAAATTATTAACAAAATGCTCACTGTTCTTGCCTGGTTCCCTTTCTCTGCCATAAGCAGACAACGTGTAAAAGAGTTAGGAAGTGGCACTACATCCACTAAATTTCCATAGGCATAAATGACAACGGCAGCAACCCCACCCTTACTTCTGTGGGTTGTTCGCTCCTTTTTTGTGTGGGTGAATAATTTTGATGAGTTCAAAATGTATTTTTTTAGAGGAAGCTAAAATCCAGAGTAAAGCAGGTGTCACATGGGCCAAAAATAAGTACAAAGACAAGTTAAAATACTTTAGTGTTTTTCGCTTCTACAATGTTTTTCTTGATCCTGGGTGGTTATGACGAAAGCTGATGTGGCAGAGTTTCAATGGTAGAGTGAACTCTGTGATCCTCACTAAACTGAGTCAGAGCCCTGTAAAAGTAAACAGATGCATTCATTCCCTGGGGACAATGAGGGCCAGAGCCTGCTATTGTGGGTTTGTATTTTCCATATGTTTTTAGGGAACTTTCTGCTTTTCTTCTGTTCCTATTAATGCACTTAAAGGAGAAGAGATGGGAACTCTCGCAGGATTGTCTTCTTTGAAAAGCAGCAATCTTCTTGTCTTTAGTCACTGCTTAAGGATATTGAGTATTTTGGGGAAAACCAAACAAACCTACTTCAGAACTGTGGATTTAGTTGAAAGAAAAGAAACTATTGAGTAGGAATACTCACATTTAAGTCAGTCATATCAAGTAGAACAACTGATGATTTGGGGACAAAATTGCGTTTTTGGTGTCACAAACTCAGAGATGGCACAATAAATAGAATTGTTCATTTGACGCTTTTTTCTCCCTCACTTTCCAGAGGAACAGAGAAAGTTTCTTGAGCATGTGGATAACAGGCTTTGAAGTGAGATGGCCTCAGGAAAGGTATGAGTTAACTGTCCTCTTTTATGTCTGTTATGGATGGGAGAAGAGTGGTTGGAAAATCTAATGGAAATATAATATCTGCTGTGCTGAATATGGAAAATATAAGCATGAATAATCAAAATGTTATTTGCTACTTGACTGCTGTGGTTAGATGTGATTGCTCACTCAGGGAAGGTATATATTGAATAGTTTCACAGTGGCAAGAGGGCTAATTATGTGGGAAGTGTCTGGGAACAGAACAAAATGCTGCAAACATCCTTGCTGTGCCATCACTCTCACCAAAGACGAAACCAAAAATCCTGCCTATCTGTCAGCGTTTCTTCCTCTTCTTGATTAAAGATGCTTTCATTTCCAAGTGTGGGGTGAAAAACAAAGCAGCAATCAGCATAATGAAATCATATGTGCAGGCGCTGTTTGTTATTATGGTCTTATGTTCTAGGCAAGGGCTGGGACCATCATGGACCCAGTGGCACTAACGGGGCTTTCACTGGCTGTGACCAGTTCCTCCCCGGGGCCTCCCCACGCCCTGCCTGGTTTTATTCTGAATCCTGAACTTTTTTTGGAAAGAGGAATGGTGATTTTGAAGAGAGGAAGGGTTTTGGTTTGCATGCTGGGAGAAGCCCCAGGGGTTAAAGAACTGGAGAGCAGCTCTGAGCTGGTCCCATGCCACCCCCATCACATTTCCACCACCTCGAAGGGTGTTCATACACGGTGACGGCAGCTGTGGGTCCTGTGGGGTCAGGAGGCCCCAGGTCCCACCGGAGCGTGCACCAGGGAACTGAGGCCAGCAGACCGGATGCTGCAATGGCAAGAAGATCTGAGTGGACATCAAGGCTAGAGGGGAATGAAGGCAAACACGAAGTGTGAACCATTCTGTCATAGGTGTGTCCCATTTTGGCTACATCTGCTTCTAACAAAAACATTACATTTTCTTTGTCTCTGTCTTTTGTTCTGTGCTTGCCCAGGGCAATGGGCATCTCCACCCCTCCTTCTCTTGCAATCCTGGTGGTAACAGCACACTTGACGCCCTGGGCCTCTTCCTCAGCATTTGTCCCAGGCCAGGTTAGTCCTTTCCTCTGGCTCAGGACGTTCAGTGCTGGGATGCTCTGGCCTCTCCTTGAGCAAGTAGAAGTCAGTCCAGGTAGTCTTAGAAAGGCTGTGTTTCAGGTTATTCTCTCTTCAAAGTGCTTTAGAAACAATGAGAGATGCATCTTCCCTGAACTTTTCTTTAGTAATGACAAGTTAAAATTCCTACACGAGGAAACTTGGGTAACAAGTTCCCAGATTTATCTCTGGTATCTCCATGGCACATTTAATAAGATCCTGGCATGTTAGGATGTCCTGTTTTTCAGCCTGAACATGGATAAAATATCCTTGATAAAGGAAATCCAAGTATTTGTTATTGAGGAGAGCCAGAAAATTGACAGATCATACTGTGCTGGCACAACCACCAGTAAATAGCTATATTGAGTCTGGATATGGCAAGTTTTCATTAACTTTATTATTTCCCAGAAAGTTCACACAGGAGGGCTCAAACCTATTTTTCTTTTGTCCCAAAGGCTCCTGCTAGCGTATGGTTCTGGCCTTTGTCTTCTATTTTTCTCCTGTTTACCCCTCCACCAGTTTGGACAGTGAGAGAAAGTAATTGCTTTACAGTGCCTTTGTAGCCCAATGCTATTTTTGTGATTCTATAGCAACTAAAATCCTTGCAGAGGATGTGGGAATTTTCTGTCCAATTTTCTTGACAAATATCTGCCACTTGGTTTGCCTACTCATTCCCTTGTTACTGTATATGTAGCCTTCAGTTTTGCCCTGGAAAGAAATGGAAAACTCACATAGGCAGCAGGAAAGCTACCTGTTGGTGCTGACATTTAGAAGCCGGGGGCGTATTACATGATTTGGCGGCTTTGTGGGGAACAGCTTATGACATTTCTGCTTCCCTCTGCCCCTCACTCCTGTCCCTGCCCTGTGCTTCAAAGCTGCTACTCAGTTTTACCAGTAAGATTGTTAAAAAATGACTTTTTCTTGATGCTTTACTTCTGAAAGAGATGGCAGATAGAAAGCAACTTGTATCTGCCAGGGCAAACTCCAGCGTACGGATGCAGTGGTGCAAGATAGCAAACCGCTGTGTCCGCTCCAGGCTGGGTTAGCTCCCTCGAGGCACTGAGGCCCCATTGTGCCAAGCCCTGTCCACACACACGCATCGCTGGTGATCCCTGACCAAAACACCTGTGGTAACTGTGAGTCAGCAGAGACAACCTTCTATCGGATGAGCAGTGGATAGCTGAAATGGCCAGCTGAGCTGGCTAGACAGTCGCTGCATACTGACTTCTTAGCCCTTTCAGTGCTGCATGTCAGCCTGTAGCTAGATGTCCTGCTGCCCGTACAATGATGTTGACTGCGTTGTCCCATAGGTAGGCACTAGCTGAAGCCAGAAAAGACAGCAGTGATACTGCTAGAATGTCGAAAGGAAACAATGCATGTTGAGGATGATAGCTATCACTTCAGGCATGGGTATGTGGGTGTTATTCTGTACCCACATTCTCAAGCTGAGGATATTATTGGCAATTGTGTGATACCAGTGATGGAGGTATTCATTTTTGCCTACATCAGAGTAAGTCTTTCTAATGAAGACCTCTCTGTGGTGACATATGGTGTCATTATTTGGCAGATTGCAGAGCTCACTACTTTGGGGAAGAGAAACATAAAATCCGTTTGTAACTGAAGCTAGTGCAGACTGTGTGGGGTTGCTTGGGTAGCCTTACATGGAAAAAAATCATTTCATTATTGAGGCCATCTCCCTGCGTGCTTACAGGCGAGTTTGGGTGTATTGCTTTTAGTAGACCTGCTTTACCTTTGGGTGGGTGTCAGGCAGCCATTTGCTGTGACAGCTGCCTCGGCATCTTGATGCTCTGCCTGTGGCTGTGGTCCCTGACCCAGACCCAGAGCGTCTCTCTACACTTCTTTCTCATTTCTATGAGAGGCTGCATAGCTCTTGGTTGCAGTTCTCCCCTTAACTTTGGTGTTAGGTTATACCAACCATGCGACAGAGGATGAATACGATCACGGTAGAGTGCAGGATAGTTACAGGACTTCCTTTGAGTTTACTCGGAGATGGAAGTCATGGAGACAGCTTGAGCAATTATTGCCCCTAATTCATGCCACAAACCTTTTTCCAAAGGTCTTTATCAGCCAAGCAGAAATAAATGTGATCACGAGCTGCAGCTTGTAATGAGTGCATAGATTTGAAGTCTTTGTTTTATTTGTTTTATTTCACACTAATGTGTCAGGCTGTAAACTGGCAGGTAGATAGTCCACCTGGCAAGCTCTTCTGCAGGGGTGGCACTGTTTGGAGCAGCGTAAAAAGGAGAACTGAAGGTCAGCAAAATACACTTCATGTGATGAATCAGAAGCTTTTGTTCTGCAGAGAGGCAGATGAAAAATTCTTGATTATGACTTGGGTTTTAAGCTTGCATAATGGAGGTCCTCTTTTTCCAGAGAACTTAATGTTGAACTTGGTGTAATCTTCTGACAAAATACTGAAAATGAAGGTCTTTGGCCTTTGCAAACTAACGGCCTGTAGGAGTATCCCATGGGAGCCATTGTTCAAGCAAATAGGGGTTGCAAGATGAGATGATAGTTGGGAATTTGGTGAGGCTGCCTTTGGGCTACTTCTGAGTAATGCCAGTTTTGGGGTAAGTCACGTGATCTCATATCCTTGTATCTGCTGGCATTACAAAAGTGCCCTGTACTTGGTGATGGGTTGTATTCCCGTAGCACTCTGAGTCTCTTTGGGATGGTGCTGCCTCTGGCTAGAAACATCAAAGCAGGATCTCTGTACATGCATTTGGCATGGTTTGGTTGGCTATAGAAAGGTTACACATTCACATATGAGACTCTTCCAGGCTCGTTTGGAAGTCTTCACAGAGTATTTCCAGCCAGATTTTCCTTTGAAATCTGCTGCAGAGCACT
>Ga0181612_168291_pt1 | contig 13504 bp, 8 predicted proteins | sample HoacroProtozoa21_FD_119630 | JGI IMG/M metagenome (GOLD analysis project Ga0181612, IMG submission 119630) | Hoatzin crop microbial communities from Cojedes, Venezuel. Combined Assembly of Gp0051906, Gp0051904, Gp0051908 | reverse complement strand
GTGTGGTGAACTGATCACAATCCCCATTCCCCGTCCCCCCGCGCTGCTGCTCGGGGTGGGGAGGAGGGAGAGAAATGGGAGTGAAGTTGAGCCCGGGAGGTATTATCCTGCTCTGATTTGATTGGTGATGAATTAAACTCCCTTTTTGCCCAAAGTCCAGTCTATTTTGTCCGTGACGGCAATTGGTGAGTGATCTCTCCCTGTCCATGTCTCGACCCTCGAGCCTTGCATCATATGTCTTCTCCCCTGTCCAGTTGAGGAGGGGGAGTGATAGAGCGGTTTTGGTGGGAACCTGGCATTTATCCAGGCCAAAACACAGTAGAAGCTGGTACCTGAAATATTATTGGGAAGCCTCATGCTGGGACTCTCAGGGTCACACCTTTGAACATGATAATTTTCCAGGGTAAAAACGTAGTAATGTTGATGCTGCATGGCCACGCTTCTGGTGACAAGGCCGACCCAAGGTCTGTGCTACTGCAGCCATACCAGGGCTACCTGGTTTAAAGCTAACTCAGGAGTTTCTAAGCCATAGGAGCTGTAGTTTAAGTGTCCCTCCAAGGTCTTAAAGTTTAGTTTGTATATCTCTGTATTTAGATATCTCAGTAAGAAAAAAACCTGCTCTAAATCAACCAAGTGTATTAGCAGTCGGAACTATACGTGACAACTCTAGACCTCAGTGGAGACAGGAATATTTAATCTAATTTTGTCTGTCCTGGTCTCCTCCTCTTTGCTTTGTACATCTCATGCTTAGGTCCAGTAATCTTTGAGAAAGATTAAAGCCAGAGATGATGAATAACTGTAATCATAGTAACAGCAAAATAACTATTTATGCACTTGTCTGAGTAACGTTGCAGGCTTAAAATGAAGGCAAGGGGGTGACTTTGTATTTACTGAGGATGACAACAAAGCTGTAAAAATACTGTTTGAGATCAGTGCTGCAGAGGCCTTTGACGAATGAGTTAAGAAATGAGATTTTTTTTGTTGTGTCATCTCTTGGCAGAGAGATCACCTCCCCCCTCTTGTATTGAGTCATTGCAGCTTTAAAATGAGGAGAAATAAAAGCTATCTCCTGTGATGCCTTCACTGTGCTCTCTTCCATGAGCAGGATTACAGAACTGAAGATGAAGTGTGATGGGACGTTGGGGTGTTGAGTTTCCAACAGTGCAGAAAAGTGGGAGATGTCCTTAGCTACCCCAGGAAATCTGTCTCAGTTTGTGGAAACTGCAGCCTGAGGATTCAGGCTAAACCCAAAAGGTTCATCCTGAGCAGTAAATGATGCTTTGAAATAGAGAAGTGGGTTTCCCCATGTTTCAGAAATGCAGATGTTATATCATAAACTATCCACATGTTTTGTCCACGGTGAACAAAGTTTTGTTCTCTGACCCTGACAAAAGTATGACAAGTGTCTGAGTTGTTTCTCGAGAGGCACAGGAGTGTGGCAAGAACTCCTGGTTGTGCATCTTGGTCCCAATTTGAGAAACGGAAGACCTGTAATGTGATTGTTTAGGAGATTGGAAAAGGAGACTGTGGGATGAGCGGGAATTCCTTTCGATTTGTTTATAAACCTGGGAGGAATCCATCTTTTCTTACAAACTTCTGTTACTTGTTGAAGAAAATAATATCTTGACTCTTGTTTTCATTCTTAAAATCTTTTCATCAGCGACAGGATATAGGAGCAAAGATGGCCTCTGGAGTTTGTGTGCAACCACCTCCTTTGTACTCACAGGCAAAGCGGGTAACCTAGAGCTCAGCTAAGCAAGGAGAGCAAGCTGAACATCTCACCCTGTCTGAAGTCCACTGAAAAGGAGAAATCTTTCTTGCTTGTTAGAGACACGTCCAGCTGTGTGGAAGGGACAAGAGGTAGCAGAGGAGTTTGTATCTAGTTTGTGTTGTGCAAATTAGAGCTTCATTGTCTCCAGACAGCTTTTAAGTACTCCAAGTGAAAAATACTGTTTTTACTTTGCTTGCAGTAAGGAATAACTGAGACTGCAAGTACTCAGCTCAGGTTTGTTCTTATCTCCCTAAATACTTTTGTGCATTTGATTCCTGGTCTGTAGTCCACAGACCACTGAAGGTCTGCAAGGCCACCAGGAATACAATGCAATTGTTCTATGAAGCTGTACTGGTTTAACCCATCCTTCCATGTGGCTATGTGTGGGGATTTGTGAGATTGCTTGAGCTCCAAAAGTTGTCCAATTCAGCCACTTGCGTGGACAACAAGGGCAGTGAATTTATCAAAGCATTTATTGTGCTGGTTCTCCTTTGGGTCTTGCAAGCTGTATCAGCTCTTGGGAGCTGTCAGGAGCACAAGGTGTTCCCAAGTCTGTCTCCACCACAGAGGTGTATCTCTCAGGCGGTGCAGCCTGCCTTCTGGTTACTTGGGGTGCAGGGACCGACCTGCAGCAGGCTAGTGGTGAGCGAAGTTCTTCATGCGAGGTCCTAAGTTGCTTCGTCCAGCCATGATGGTGCTGCATCTCCAGATGTAGTTCTAGTCATTGTGTCTGAGAAGGCAACCCAGGGGTACCTTTGCAGCAAGATGAAATACAAATGTAACTATTGAGGGAGGGATGTCTGTTGATGGGGAGCATTAGCAGGGTGGAGAATGTGGTCTGCACTTAGTTCCAGATGCAGTTTTTGCATGGAACTGTTATGCCTTGGTCTGTTCTGAGGCACTCCTTCAGAGTAGAAGTCAACCTAGTGAACATCCAGAAAACACAAATCAAGATTAAAAAACGGCAGCTGCAGTTCTAAAGAGGTTTTTTTTTCATTCTAGTTCCTGAAAACATTTATTTAAAAAGTGATTCAGTACTACCTTCTAAGTAACCTACCTAGAATTATGGACGTTTCTGGGGAACAGGTATTGCTGCTTGCTTCCTGAGCATTTATCTTTGCTGGGTTCTGTGCCTTGACATTCACACAGCTACTTGCAATAAATTTTTGCCTCTGTTTTAAAAGAACTTGACACAGATTTTTGTATGCCATTATTTTTATTCATATCACTCTTCATCAAACAAGATTTTGTCTATAGTGTTGGGAGTTGCTGGGGGCTGCACTCCACGAACTCTGTCCAGCAGCCCCCTTTGGTTTGAAGAATGCACTGGTTTTAGTTACTCTGAATGCAATGATAGAGCTGGCAGAGGAGTGGAGCAAAAAAATAACACGTGTATTAAAATTGCTTAAACCTAACCCAGATTATTGTAGGTTGAGTGTTTCAGTGAATAAAACAAAGAAAATTTGAATTCACTGTGTATTTACTTGCTATGTGTCACAATTAACAGATAACGTTGATTAATAGTGGTCTTAAATACTGTATAATAACATCATATTCTATTTTTGTTTGCTTGTGAATTCTCCATTAGCATGCTTAAGAAAATGCTAGCAGGAAATTTTTGAGCCAATATAGTGTGAACAAATAAAGAATGATGCTGTGATTAATGCCTGCATCTGCATGGTTCTGTTAGTGTGCCACAGGTAAGTGATAAACCTGGCTTTTTTATTCCTTCTGTATTTTCAGTTCTAGCTGAATGCTACCAAGTTGCTCACTACATTTCAGTGGCAAGAGTGCCCTTTGTTAGTGCTTCACTGTAGCAAAAATGGACTCCAGCAATAAAGTTAAATAAATGGTAAAGTCGTCTGGAGTAGCCTCCAGCAGTCAGAAAAGCCCTTCACAGCTAAAGCATTTGGCTGGAATGTAGAGTCTGCGTTCAATGGTGATGCAAGTGATGATGTGACCTCCATAGGGCTGAAGTTGGTTAGAGGATGGCAGCAGACACATCTGTGTTGCAAGATAATGCTACATGGTGTTTGCAAAATAAGGACGAGGAAAAAGAGAGGGGCAAAACTAACTAAAAAATGAGGTGAAAGCTGTAAAATTACTGAGACTATTGTTCAGCACCTGTGAGTTCACTAGAGCACGTTCTTGCTGTGGCATAGCTACTTCCATTTCACATCCCATTGACCGGCCAGGCTGTGTCCAGGAGTGGACTGCCAGCAAGCCAAAGACAGCCCCTACCCTGGGGCTGTATCGCAGCAGGGGCTCTGTTCTGGGCTAGGGGTTACTGGCTTGGCTGGGGACAAGGGTGCCAGCTTAATCCAAGCCACGGTGATGTGTCCAAGCCTGCACCAGCTTGATGGAAAGGTGGGACCTGAGGACCCACTGCCATTGCCTGCTGGTATACTACTCGCACTCCATCCCTCTGCTCAGATCCCCAAGGGAAGTGTCTGGTGGCCCTCGGTATGAAGATTGTCACTTATACAGTCTGGAAGGTTGGCTGCTTCTGGGCTACTTCATAGCCTTAAGTTCCTTCTGGCACTCATGCGTAGCCAAACCTTTTTCTGTCCAGCTCACGCACTTTCTAACAGAAAGCTGATGGATGTGCTTCCTGCACGGGAGACCTGACATGGTTCAGAGCGGTTTCAATGTGTTGTCACCTCCTGCAGGTTGTGCCCCCTTTTGTTTAGCATGTTCATGTTCTAGGTGACTGCCAACAAGAGAATTGTGGTGAATGAAACTTGTGCTGCTTTTATCTAGGTTTTTTTTTAGCATAGCTGGGAAGAGAATAGTGATTGTGAGGCAGTCTCTTTCCTCATAGCTAAAGGATAGGAATTTTTCATAAAGATACTACCACTAACATCACAAACCCAAGGGTAAACTGGCTCTTCACTCCCTTGCACTGAACAGTACTGTAGCGTAAGTGAGCTCGGGGTATGTTGTTCAGACATGGGCAAAACTTGGTCACCTTCAGGTACACTGCCTTAGTTCTGCTTTTGAATGCCACGTTCACTACCCTGCAGAGGTGGTTTGAACTGTAAAAAGAGCATTTCTCAACACCATGGCTCAAAGTGGAGCGGGCTGGACAAGTGCTTATTTGGCACAGCACCCCTGAGGAACTGCATGAATTCTCAGCAGTGCTTCAAGCCAACAAATCTTGTGTCACTAGGAGCATTACGCCGGGACCCTCGGTTCCTGAGACTTCAGCAGCAAACCAGCCTGGATATCCTGCCTGAATGAGCGGGTGTCTCTGCTGTGAAAGTCAGCACCTTGCAAAAGCTCCTGCTGTGGAGAAGTAGTTCCTCACGTAAATCCCGAGACCTCTAGGGGTCATGCAAGTGCTGTTCTGGTTGCTGGGGTGCTTCAAGGCAGAGCTTGTAGGCAATTAAAAATAATAACAATAAAAAAGCTGCTCTTAAACCTAAGTGTTCTGTTTTCTCCAAGATTCAACAAGTGATGTAGGTACATCAACAGGTGATGTAGCCTTGGTGCCCTGTTAGCATGGTTTGTTCCTGTGAAGTCCAAATAGATGAAGAATTGTATCCCACGGGCAAGTGTAAAGACTGCTGTTCTGAAAAGCTTTTTCATGGTTTCCTCAGAAGCGATGCTTTACTTCACGGTGTGACCCAGGGGCTAGTAGTCTTATGAACAGAACTGATTTGAGGTAGTTTGTTAATCCTCACAGTACTGCAGATTGCAGGCTTCATGAGCAGTGGGGACTGGTCCTACACCTGGTCAGGACAGCCTGGCATATTGCTGAGACCAAGAGAAAGGGCCTGCTGAAGGCTCTGGGAGCTATGGCGGGAGGAACTTGAGCCCTCGGCCAGATTGGCAGAGATGTGGCTGCTTAGGTTTTCTGGCTAACTTCATGTAGCTTAGAAAAAAGGAGGCTTCATGCAAATGGCTTTCCTCCGTTGATCTTGCTCTTCTGAATTCTTTACCCCTTTTACATGTCTAGTCCTTATCTTCTCTTCTTAGAGTTGAAAGAATCCTGTTATGCCCTAGATTAGGCCCATACCCATTAGAAAAAACAACTTTAGCATCATGGTACTGTTCCCTGTCCCCCACAGATGTTTCTCCTTGGGTTCAGTAGCCACAGGTGTTGACTGGATAGGGCAACGTCCCTGACACAGAAGAAAGAGGGATTATTTGCTCTCACTATTACTTTACAACTGATCTTACACCCTGCTCACTGCAAACACAGAATATTAGTGTGAAAGAGAGTCCTCTCTCCGTGTAAGACTCTCTACAGCCAGCTAGACTGAGGAGGGGGAAATCGCTGAGGCAGTTCCATAGATGACTTTAACTTCAAAGGATGGACACATTGGTAAATGCAATTTGTAACACTTTTGAAGAAGGCAAAAGAAACCGTGTTCTGGCTGGTTCACTGTTGTTATCCAAGCCTGTGCTTGTTCCTGGAGATGATTCTTCACAAAATGCCAACTGAAACATCCACTGTCACATGAGATTGCAATCCTCTGGAGAATTCCTAGAGTGTGGAGACTGTGCAACTCATACAAGGTAACAGATGTAGTAAGACTGTGCTGGAGGTAATTTCGTCCAGCGCAAATGACCCACAGCACTTAAATTGCAGCCTGGTCCTTGCCTATGCTCTGACCTTCCCCCAGGACACTGTGTCCGTTGCACTTGCTTCTGCTCCTTGGAGGTGGCCATCCTGAGCCCAGCCAGGCAGGGGACACCTTCCTCTTCCCTCTCCATCCCAGAGGGACTCGCATCTGAAGGTCTCCATGCATGAGCAGAGGGGAGGAGGCGATTTTGCTTATAAGGCACAATGGCTGCAGACACTACCAGACTGTCATCATCTGGGTGTATTTGCTGGAATGGCGATATGGTCAGCCTGGGGAGCAGGACTTCATCTTGGTGCAGCAGCAAAACATAACTCACCGTTCACTTTCATTGTGCTGCAGCTGTGACTGTTACATTGCTGTTTCGTAGCACGTATGTTCTTTAAAAAAACAACAAACACAAAAACCATCGAGAACAAGAAGGTACTTATTAACCATATTTGTGTGAGTATTGGCTTAAATCCATTAAATACATTCAGCCCTGCCTATAGTGAAGGAGCATGGGACAATTGCTGATTTCAGAAATTCCTGTCCATACAGGACATCTGAGAAGTTGCAAGTGGTCAACTCGAAAGAAGCCTTGCAGGGATGCAGTAGGAGCTAAAATTGCAGGTTTTGCAGATGGATGATGGAGCTTTATCACAGGCTGGAGAGAGCCAAAGGGCAGATTTGCAGTGGTTTGGCATCTGGTTTCAATGAGGTGCTTTAGGATGTTAAAAATGAGGCACTAAAATACCATTATAGCAATGGGACACTGCTGATGGTGTTGCTGGGACTGAGGCCTACTATTGTGGTTTGCCTAGCAGCAAGCACCCTATAGTTTTCTTGCAGGATGCGTGAATAAATTCTTCTTGATGGGGTTGAATACAAGACAGAACACAAAGCAATGCTGGTTTTTTCATTACCTGATACGTTTGGTGAGGATGCTTAGCTAGGACAGTGTGTATTGTTAGTGATTTCCCTATTCCTTCCACTTAACAGCTCTAGTTTTTTTTTCTTCTTCCAAAATAAGCATTACTTGACAAGTTTAGAGAAGGGACTTGTAGAAAGAGGGCATAGTACTTGAACAGCTGCTTTGGCTAAGCTCTGGATCCCGCCTAGGCTGCTGGCATCTGTGAGTGCTTTGTGCCCTGGGAGCAGGACCACAGCCTTGGAGGTGTCCCAAAGGTGTGTTGGGCTTACCTACAGCTCTGCAGTTCGCACATATTGACCCTTCAGGTGCACCCAGGCGTTACTGGTGAATGAACAAACACAGGCCATTTGTATTACAGAGATAAAGATTTCTCTTAAAATGGATTATATCTGCAGGGAAAGGGAATAGAGAATTACTTTAATCCAGGAAGAGCTGTGGGGGGCAGGGTGTGCCCAGGGAAACCCAGAATTTCTTTACTCTTTACCTGGTATGTGAGCCTCCCCTCTTTTTATCACTCCTATAGATTATCCTGTCTCACTGTAAGTAATATCCCTCCAAAGAGCAACTTTATCTATATGAAGTAATTTACATAATTGCATGCTATTGAGACAAAAGGGTTTCACTCTGGTACCAAGCTAGAAGTTCCAAGGTTCACCGCAAAACTGGGTGAAAAAAATATCTTATCAGGGATCTATACAGTCACTTGCAGTTTGATCTTGTTCGCTTAAATACTGTCCAACAACTCTAGATCCCATGTGAAGTGATAAGTGGGTTCATTTTTGTGACCTTATATAACAACTATATGAAGCTTTGCAAACCTTCCTCCATGAGAAGATCAATGCTAACTCCTTTCACTGCAGTCCGTGGCTGTAGCACAGTCTAGCGTCTGTCTTGGCTTTTCAGCTTTAACCCCATGGAGTTAAATGCCAGAGGTTTATTACATTCTTTCTATCTGGGTTAATTTTTTTGGTCTCCAAATCTACTAATTGCCGTTTGTAAATTTTCCTGGTGGTAAAGGTCACAAAGATAACTTGGCCCCTATAGATTAACCTCTTGGTGCATCTCAGGTTATGAAAGGCGATGTTGAAGTCTGCTGATTAAATTAATTACTCTTCTGAGGTTTGATCATAAAGAAAGAATATTTTGCCTTTGTAGTTCACTGCCATTTAATTTTTGCATGACATCTCAGGGTTAGGAACCTCTAATTTTACTGGGGTGCAATCAGATAGTAGAAACAGCTTTGTCAGACATAAACCTGATCCTGAACTATCTGTTGCACAGGCACCTTCATGAGACTGGAAACCATGCTGTTGCTGTTGTTTACCCTCTAAACCTTCTGTCTTTGCTAGGAACATCTCCAGGCTGATGAAACTGGTGCCTGAAGCTGCACCAGCCAACACTCAGCGTTCACTCCAGCCCCTGCAGACAACTCGCTTATGAAAGTGGGTGTTTGTGAGGGTCGGATCTGCTTTCCAAAGCCCCACCTGTGTACAAATAGGGGCTCCAGTGCCCCAAACCAGCCTGTTCCTGTTTGAGGGAACCAGGAGCAAGATGGCACCAGGTTTTCTTCATAGAAACCCGGGGTCACCCTGCTCCTTCCACCTGGCACTGCTGGTTACCCTTTGCTCACTGGCACTGAAATGCCTGGGGCCGTCTCTGCTGCTCTTCCTGGAAGTCACACTGGCAGAGTCCAGCAGGGCAGGTGGAGCTGAGTTAATCCCAAGTCCTGCAGAATGGCCCTTCACGTGAGCTGTTGGGAGCACGTGTCGGGGGAGGAGGTGTAGAAGGGGACGCCCTGCATGCTGTCCCCTTCAGCTCATCTTTGCTGAGGTTTTATCACCGTGTTTTATCACTGGGGACAGCATCGCAGAGGTGGCATCGCAGCTTTTCTGGAGCTCTTGTAGGATAGCTGGTCATGGTGGTGTGCTAGAGACCTACTGAGGTTTAGAAGCTCTCCAGAGCAGCTGTATCAGAGAAGACCACTACCTGCAAGGACAGTCAGCCTGGGGGTGTGCACGAGTCTCAGCTGTCTCCTCTTTGTGCTCCAGGGTCCCTATGGACTAGTATCACAGCCTTGCCTTTCCTGCCAGGAGCATCGCCGAGGCAGCTGCAACAAAGACACCGTGCTACCTGTAAAATGTAATTTACGAGTTTAAAACTAGGCAGTAAAGTAAACTTATGGCTATATGAATCACAAGGCAAGGTACAATCCATTACATGAAATGGGAGAATACTGAAATGCTTATGAGGGCTCATCAGAAATAAGTAACAATGTGATTTTTTTCACCTTCAAAGCGCTTTGTAGGTACTTATGTACTTGCACTAGTGAATCAGCTAGATGCCAGTCTGCATCCCAGTACCATACCCCAGCTCAAGCAGTGGGGCCGGGGCCTCTGGTTGCCTGGGTGTGCTCTGTCAGGGTGCTGAGGCTGCAGCCTGGGGCCTGACCCCCCGAAGCCACTCTCCTCTCTGTAAGTCCAACCCTGTGGTGGTTACGCAGAGCGTAGGGAGGAGGAACGTCTGTGTCCTGATGTACTGGGAAAAGCTGATTTCAGCAGTCTCCAGACCCTTTGCTGGACCACGTTTTAGCACAGAATATGAATGCAGTGATCAGATGTACCTTAAAGCAGCATTTCAGGCAGCATGTGGTGGTAGCTAGGGCAGCTTTAGGAAAAAAAAAGAGTCTCCAAGCAAGATCTAAAGGCAATGTTCAAAATTATTCTTAAAAAAATGCATTTGCCTACCTTCCCTTCTCAGAACATCCAGTCCTCATGTCTTCTCCTTTTTCACTCACTCATTCACTGCGTGCCATTTTTCCAAAGCCCAACTTTACAGCTCCTCTTCTCTGTCATTTCTGAACTTGGAAATCATTTGCAGCATGTCCTGGAGGATTGATCTTGGATAGATGAGATTCCCAACTAATGCCAGCCTTGGTTTCACCTTGTGTACACAGCATACTGGATACAGGAGCACTACTATGCCCAGCATGTCCATTACATCTGTCCCGTTTCTGCCAGCTGTCAGGCTATACTCCTAACCAGTACAGTGTTCAGGCATGATCTGAATAGCCTGAACACCTATGGCAACCCCTGGCGCTGAAGATGCTGTTTACCTGCCAATACAAATCGCTTTCTGAAATATTGGGTATGTTGTAAGCTTTAATTGTTCCTGTGGGCAGAGTGTGGCTGTTCTTTCTCCATATGCTAATCTTGAATTGCCTTGTCAAAAGTAGCTCTTTCATCCGTAACTCCTTCCTTAAAATCAATGGCAACAACTACCAGCATTTTTCAAAAGTAATCAAGACCAGATTTTCAAGGGCCCATTGCTCTAAACTGAGTTTAGTGTCTCAAAAGTGTTTTTGCTTAAGTCCCAGGATGAGGGCTAAATCTCTGGAGCAGTCACTGCTGGATGAGTCAGCATGTCAAAGTGAAACACCAATCATTCACCACGCTGTCTCCAAAGATGGATGCTGCTCCCACCTTCCCCACCATGAGAAATTGTTCCCATTCTAGGTTCCAGGCCCAGGAAAGTTGTGTATCCTTTAAATGGAAGCAACCGTGTAACAGAAAGCACGGGGAATGTACAAAGTACCTATGCAAAACAAAAAGGAATGATGTCTGATTGAGCTGCCCTGAGTCTGGCTTGAGAAGGGAGAGTACTTGGCAGAGATGTCTGAGACTGTTACTAAATAAACAGAAAAGGCGTTCACCTCCAGAAATCCCCTGAGCTGGAAGTGCCTGGAAGCTAGGGGAGAGCTTGGGCATGGTAGATAAACTTGCCCTGTTCTTACTCTTCCCTGGCTATAGACTTGTGCCATTTATGGAGACAAAAATCTTGGGCTAGATGGATCCTGCATCAGCCTCAGCACAGCTGCCTGTAAGTTCTCGCTGTGCAGCTGCAAGAGGGATGGAAGTACCTTCCTGGGGTAATGAATTCTGTTGGGCTGTAAATGGTGTGGAAGCAAATGGATACCATGACTCTGCTTCTTCTACACCATTAATCTTGAGCTACTTTGAAACACCGTCTTCTCTCAGCATTCCCTGTAGTAGCAAGTAAGTTAGGTAACATCAAGCCACTTTGTGGTTTGGGCTCAGCAAGCATAGAAACATGACAATTTAAAGTAGGCAGAGTTGTCTCTCTTCTGTCAAAAAAATGCCTCTTACATTGGACCACAGTGGCCATCAAGTGAGGCTCCTTATACTAGGAATGCCCAGCTGGAATCAAAAATCCGCTGTAAGCAGCCGCTTTGGCAACAGACCGCTAACAAGCTGCCATCCAGCACGCTGCCAGGGTAAGTCTTCCCACCAAGTGTCGGCAGCTTGGACCTGCGAGACCCTTCCTGCAGGAGCCGCGGTGAGGGGCCAGGGCTGCAGCACGGGGGGTGACGCTGCTGCCGCCCAACGCAGCACCGCTCACTCAGCGCACGGTCATGTTTGTCTTGCTGGGGATGCAGCTCAAGCGGATGCCTCTGAACAGCTTTTTGGCAGAAATCTTGTCAGGGTTTGCCCAGCTTTATCATTTGCTCGTTCCTGTATCAGTTCATCCTTGACACAGGTCCTTTTATGTCTATTTAAATGTATCTGTTTCTAGCTTTCATCAGTTTGAGCCTTGTGTTTCTGAAAAAATGTGTTTTCTTATGCCAGTCACTAGTTGTCCAAAAGTTGCTTTCTTACTAGAAAATTGTAATCTGATTTATTTACCCTTCAATTAGAGATATTAGCCCATTTGGGCCTGGCCCTCATTTTTAATCAATAGATCCTATAACAGTCATCAAAAGCTTTTTTCCTGCCTGATTGAAGTGGAAAATTAAAAAGTAGAGAATCACCTCTGTTTTCCTTTGCAGTCCTTTGCTTTTTGAAAAGGAGAGCCCTTCTTGTCTATGCTCTTTTCTTCCATCCTCCCAAGTCTCATCTACTATTAAATCTTATCTTTTGGGTTGCCATTATCTTCTCTTTACAAGGAAAGCCTTCATTACATTGAATTTCTCTAGGAAAAACACTAGGCAGCAGTGCCTTAGCCAGCCCTGACATTTCTGGACTGAAATAGCTGGTTGCATAAAGCTGCCCTTTGTTCCCCTTGGTGACCTCTTGCAGGTTTTTCCACCCTACCTCCACTTTTTTTTTTCCCTTCCGCCTCCTGGTTTCATTAAAAGAGTAGCTTTCGGCTTTTATTTCAGGAAGTGTATGTTCCCACGTGTGCTCATGTGCTCCCCTTTTGTACTGCTTTCACGTCAAACACAACAGAAGTGGGAAACTTGTGTGGAACAAGACCTGAGACCTCTAAGCCCTGTCAGACCCCATGGCATTGTCTGGCCAATCACACCAGGGTTGCAATGTCGGACTCCAAGGACCAACGTTCTGGAAGTGCACGTAAATAAAATTTTGTCAGATAATGCACCCCCACACCCCATTCATTGTGGGATTTAAACCTTCTGGGATTATGGATTGACCCAATTAACAAATAGACAGGTAGCAATTAATTAAAAAAAAAAAAAGGAAATAAGACTGTTCTCATAAGACTGGAATCAACAATAGGAAAATACTGAGGGGCTCTAGGAAAGCTTGCCAAGCATAATTTATAATAAAGCTTTTAGGTTTGCGATGAACTATCAGAAGGCTATTCTGAAACATCTTTCCAGCAGGCATATTCTCTTTTTTTCCCCAGCACAATGTGTGGTGTCAGGATGTTTTAGTAGTCTCTTCTTAAAGACTTGACTTGCAACGTCATTGAGTTACAAGTATTTAAGATTAATATATGCAATCGCTCATCTTATACAGGCCCTTTAAGGGTGTTCTTAAGTTTTGTCAAAGTAAACTTTTAAAGTACTTCTTGTCAGGAATTTTCTGTGGTCATGGTAAGATGAGAAGCAAATAATTTTGTGCAGGTGAAGTCTGAGCTGCACCAGTCTAATCAGACCTGGATTTGATATGCACAGAGGAATGATGCCGCAGGAAACTAGTGCACCTTTTGGGCTTCATCAATTTTTTTGTCTGTTCCTTATTCAAAGGCAACGTAGTCTCTGCGGTTCACAAGGACCAGGTCAGCTTTCCCCGTTCTCAGACACGAAAACCCATTTCTCAAGTGAACTGGAGTCAAACCTCTTGAAGGTGAGGGAGTGCTCGCGATGTCTGTGGGAGCTCTGCCATCGGCAGCATTCCGAGACGGCGACAGGAGGAAGCTGGGGGAGCAGAAGCAGGGGCAGGGCTGGGGGTTTCCCCGGGGGGGGAAGGGGCG
>Ga0181612_161660_pt1 | contig 13504 bp, 16 predicted proteins | sample HoacroProtozoa21_FD_119630 | JGI IMG/M metagenome (GOLD analysis project Ga0181612, IMG submission 119630) | Hoatzin crop microbial communities from Cojedes, Venezuel. Combined Assembly of Gp0051906, Gp0051904, Gp0051908 | reverse complement strand
CCACCCCCCCCCCGCAGCCCCCACCGCCACCTTCCTTCTCCACGCCAGCGGCAGCCCTTCGGTGAGTCCCGTCCCCTCCGAAGGGAACGCTTGCGAGGAGCCTCCGGAAGGCAGCTTCCCCGGTCTGAACAGGTCAGACACAGATCTTGGCCACCGTTGTATTTGTACAAAGCTCTGGGAAAACCAAAGTGACTCTGCCTGCACGGTTTGTCAGGAGGGGCCCTCCCAACGTCCACCTCACTTGTGCAGAAAATGTGACCGCTAAAACCCAGCGATGTGACTCTTCCATCTACTGGGAACTTGGTCATTTAGGAGTTTTCCCTCCCTTGACTGAAATGGTCCTATCTCAGAATTAGCTTTCTTTGGTTTTCTCTGTAGACTAGCATAGCCAAAGTGGCCATCTCCTCCTCCATGCTCCAGGCCGTATCTGGCACGCTGTCCTTTCTGACTTGGCTTCTGAATCTTTCAGACTCCAGCACCAAGCAGAACGGCTTCTTTCTCAGAGTCCAAACCAGATGATATTGCTCCAGCCAAGAAGGCAAAACCAACAGCACCTCTTGGTAAGTCCAGCACTGGAGATGATTGCTAGCAGTTCTCTTCTGCTCCAGAAGAGAGAATGTGGATGAGACTAATGCTTTTTCTGGTTATAAAGGGAAGCAATTTTGTGGTGCCTGTCTGTCCTTTGTTTTTTGAATTTAATGAAGTGCTTTTAGAACATTGTCACTTGTTGTGCTATTAGCTCATACACAAGGTGGGTCAGAGTTGCCTTGATCTGGGATGTTCCTCTGAAGAGAAAAGCGTGGTTTGAGAACTCCAGCGTTCCCCTGTCTCCTTATGCGAGGCCAGTGCTAGAGAACAGGTTAGCGTACCCGTGCTGTGGTTGCTGACCTGAGGCCTGCTTTCCAGCTGAGTGCCTGGGGGGTGTTCCCGTGGGATGCTGCCGGAACGCTGCGGGTGTTCAGAAAGCCCATCCAGCTGCCTGGATGAACGCTCCACAGCCAGTCAGTCCAGCAGGAGCTGTGACAAACTCCTCACCCATTTAGGGTTGTGGGTTACTCTGTGGTCTGTGTTGTGGTTTTGGTTTTCAGTTTTTGCTTTTTTACTGCAGCTTGTAGGAAGGTTCTTTAGCATGGTGGTACGCATGCTTTAGCAGCTTTTTGGTTATATTTATTGGAAGCCTTATTGGGTAACAGCACGTTGTACAGGGGAAAACAGCAGAACTGGGCAGGCACAGAATGCAGTAACGTCCTGGTCATCCTCCCTTGAATGTGAAGAGATACTGGCCTCGTTTACAACAGTATGACGTGATGACAGCAAGATTCAGATCCAATTCCAGTGAAACACATCACAAAAACCACTACTGCTCTCTTAATTTTTTTGCATTTTTTATGAGCAATGCTTCAAAAAGACATTGAAGATAACATGCGCCACAGCTTGCAGTGCAAGGACGTGCCACCTGAACCGTGTTTGTGCTGGGACAAGCAAGAAGTTTCTAGACAGCAAAGTGCAAAATGTGATGTCCAGCTATTTGGAGAGGAAGTACAGTGGAGAGTGTTCCAGTCTGCTTTTTTTTTAACGAAAGCAGAACCCAAAAGGCCTGAGAGCAGTGGGGAGGAGGGAAGCTGCCGCACCCCGTCGCAGGTGCCCGCCTGTTGGGCTGACAGCAGCCAGCTCTTGTCGTATTGTTGCATGAGTGATTCTCTCTTCAACAGATTCAATCCCAGCTTCAAGACCTGGTTCAGGTAGGACACGTGTGACTAGCTGAATGTGCCTGGCCTTGCTGGCAGCTGACTTTTTTTAGTTCTTGGTTTTGTTGCTGTTTTTTCTCTTCAAAAGTTTGCAGTGTTGTCTGGTCCTTCCCTTGCCTCCTGCCCAGCATATTTAGCTATCACCATGTGAACTTTTCATCTGTTTTTTCAAGCGCAGATCACATACTTCTTTGCACAAAAACTTATTTCTGGGGGAGAGAGGGACAGGTCTCAAACTTTAATTTTTCTTCCCTCCCCCACCACAGTCATTACGGAGAAAACCAAACCTAGGCATATTGTGAAAAGCTCTGTTCTCTTTGCTTTCAGAAAGAAGGAATCGCTAACCTTGCCTGATAACTGGCATTTTGTTTGAGGGAAACCAGAGAGTGCAGGTGCTGTGCTCATGAGCCTTGAAGGGCACAGAAAAGTCACTGAATGAACTAAACGTTCTTGTTGCCTTATCAGTTCAGCAAGCCGTTAAAGCTTGTGCTCAGTGAAGTTACGGGGACTTTAAGCACGCTCTTGAGCCCTGTGCTGGATGTGAATAAACTGCTGAATCAGGGTCAAAGTAGAGTTTCAAGCCATCTCCCCTATCATAAGAGGAGGGACAGTAGAAGAGGAACTCTCAGATTCTTCCTTGTGTGATCTCGGACAAATAGAATTGCCTTTCTGGGCCTGCGTTTTCCTGTTTCTGTGACTACCACTATTACCTCCTTGCAGGCACCTGCAAGATAAATGGAATTTTTCAGGGTAGACAGTTTCCTGATGCCAAGTCATGTGGCAGTGCATCTAAACTGTGAACATGTAGGGTTGGAGAACAACGACTGATTTCTTGTTAAGGGCAGAACAATATCCTGTTCAATCCCTACTGCTGTTTACCTTTGATTCAAAACCAAAAAGAAATCAGCTGTAGACTGAGTTGGGATCAGCAGTTGGATCAGCTCTGAGTTCTTAAGAGTTTTAAAATTAACTCTGCCCGGAGTCAAAGGGAAGAAGAGCTCAACATTTTACTGTGACAAGTGGTGTAAATATACTTTAAGCAAACAGTCCATCCTCACTAGCTGAACTGTTGCCTTTCCTGTGACTTTGTCCCCTGAAGCCAAGTTTTGGGCCACATATAAATTATTGGAGCCATCAGGTCTGTGGTGGATTCTGATCATGAAAAAAAAACAACCAAAAACAAAAGCTGAGTGTGTAGAGCTCGTTTGCTTTCTTTGTCCCTTCCGTTTCCCGCTTTTCTTTTTATTTCCTATCATCCTACTGTGGTGCCCTGGCACACAGAGGAGGCAAACCTCCTGTGGTTCGCCCAGATTGTAGGCCATGTGCACATAAATAAAATTCAAAGTTCCCTTCCTCTTCAGCTTTGCAGAATGAAACTATCTGGGAGGAACATAAATGGCCCATGTGAGAAGAGGCAGTTTTCACTACTTCTCTCTCCTCTCCTACACCAGCTTCCCCGCTGTGATTAAGCACTTGCCCATTTTGTGAAACCCAAAACCTGGCTGTTGCCTTCAGAATCCTGGGAAGGGGGATGCTGCTTCCTCTGCAGTTTCTTCCTGAATTTGGACAGTGTGGCTACTACGTCCTGCAGCTCACTGCTGGGTTCAGTTTGGAGGAAGGGGAATATGCTCATCTGGGAGACTTTCAGCAGACATCTGGCAACACAGCAGCTTTTGTCTTGTACAGATGTACATTTTGGGTGTATTTCGGTTTGTTTTTTCCCCTCCTCTCTCTCTGAGCAGGTAAAGCTACAACCCTGTTCAGCCGTCACACCAAAGCTATCATCTGGGGGATGCAGACACGGGCCGTGCAAGGAATGCTGGACTTTGATTATATTTGCTCCCGGGATGAACCTTCAGTAGCTGCCATGGTTTATCCATTCACGTAAGTAGCCTGTGTTGACTGAATTATTTCTGTGACTGCTTCCCTCAGTTCTTCTGTTAGCTTCCTCCTCTTCCAGTCTCTGCTGTTCTTTAGTGTAGCTCTGCCCTAGTCCACACCTCTGCTGCAGCACCTTCTCCTGTGTTCCCTTCCACCGTCCGGCTGGCTTTGCAGGCTGCGTCCTGTTTCCCTCAACCATCGATTCCAGGCTGCTCTGCGGAAACGGCTTAACCTCAGCCACACAATTTAAGTCCCACTTCATGCTCTTTCACAGCGTGTCCAAATTCCGTTCCTTCACTCAGCAGCTGAGGAAGGCGTGCCTAGTTGGGCTTTCTTTAATGGCCCACTGGCTTAGCAGGGGTAGTACGGCTACGTAAGGTTTCTTCCACTCACCTACTGTTTGCAGATGTCTCAGACAAGCATGCAGGATTTGTGCCTGCAGCAGCTGGAATTTCCCCCCCAAATATCAGCCAGAATCGGGGCAGCTCTGCTAATAGGCTAAAGCAGTCTCTCTGTCATGTAGCCAAACAAAATTAAAAAGAAAAATAATCCCATTCATCTTGTTCATACTCTTTCCTGTGGCAGCAGTTTCTTAGCAGGCAGGAACCGTGTGGGTGCTTGAGTGGGACAGAGTTCTCTTGTGGTATTCGCCCTCTCTCACCTTATGCCCACAGCTAAGGGGGATGAGAGGGGCTGTCGGGTATTTCAGATTGCCCTCGGGAGGAACCTCCGGAGCACAGCTGTGCCTCAGCTGGTTTGTTGCTGTACCTCATGAGTGTGGGGGGGTCTCCCTGTCAGCCAGGGCGAGTAGCGAGAAGGAAAGGAGTGGCTGCCTGGCCGGCTGCTGAGACAGTGAGATGGGAGCCCATGCAAAGGTAGGAGGCTTGTTTCCTTTGTGTGGTGCTTGCAGACATCCCAGGTAGCTGATGTCTAATCAACCTCTGTCCTGCAGAGGATTTTGCCTCTCGACGGTTAAGTACCTCGTGCTGTTGGTCTGCAGCTCTGATGATAATTGCAGCTCTGTAATAGCATCTCAGCAAGTGCAAACCTCAGGGTACTAAAACTGAGCGCAGACATAGCCACAGCTACAGGGGAGTGGCAACCCCTTGCAGTGTCGCAGTTGTTTCATGAAGAAAAAGCAATAGAGATTTAAAGTTCAAGGCTACCTATAATTATCTGATTCTGCTTGACCTTTTGGAGGAAGCCAGGCTGGCAAAACCTGGAATGTTCTGTTACAAATGTACCAGTGTGGGAACACAGCCAATATCTCCAAACTCTTCAGTGACTCAACACGATAGACCTCAGGGAAGCTCCAGTCAGAGCATCTACCATGTACAAAAGACAGCACCTACAGTGAAGCTTCCCTAGGTGCATCTCCAGCGTGTGTGGGGCAGGGTGGGTAGAGTCTCACTGTAGCAGAATTGGGAAGTTGAGTGGCCCTCTCGCTGCTGTCCTGGCTGTTCACTGCAGATACTGGTTTCCTGTTTCCCCCAGTCCGATATTTGTTCCAGCCCAGTAATGCAGCTTTGCGTGCGTCTCATTCATTACTCTTTCTGTGCCTCATTCTGTCTTCCAGCTTGGAGTAGAATTGAGGCTCTGGTAACTTCACTGTGGGAGAGCTTATTCATCTTGCTGGATGCCTCTGTCCCCATTAGCCCGTCTCCTTCCATATGCTGCTCTGTTCTATACTCTGAAGAACCTTCTGCTGTTAGTATGGTCCCTCCCCATGTACGCTCACTTGCTAGTGAGTGTCTCACAGTCAGTCTTGGTGTCTGAGAACTGGGGTTTGTAAACTCCTCTGTCTGCATGCACTGTATCCCTGTGTCTCTCCAGTAGCCTTAAGGGTCAGGGCTTTTTCATCTTCTCCACAGTGGGGACCACAGGCAGAAGTTCTATTGGGGCCACAAAGAAATCCTGATCCCAGTCTACAAGAACATGTCGGATGCCATGAGGAAGCACCCAGAGGTGGATGTTCTTATCAACTTCGCATCTCTGCGCTCTGCCTATGACAGCACTGTTGAAACCATGAATTATCCACAGGTGAGTGAGGGATCTAGAAGAAGCCCAAGAAAAGAAGGAAGATCTTGTCAGCAGGGTACCAGTGTTTCTTAAACCGTGATGCCATTAGCAAATTGGCTTGGTCTTGCAACTTGGCAGATAAATACCTCAATTCTAACTCCTTGTAAACTCTGAGGATACTGGAGTTGCATAGAGAATTCTAATGCTGGACTTGCAATTTGTGTAAGAGGAACTTGGCACCTCTTGGTTAGGAGTAATTATTTTGGGTTGGTTAAAATACAGCGCTGCTCTAATGTGCAAGGGGACAAAAAAATTCTCTGAACAGGGAGAGTGCTGTGAGGGTCACAGTAGACTGTGGATCCATGCAGCATGACCTCCCAGAGGCCTCACAAGAGGCAGAAACCAACCGTGCCCGTGAGCAGCTGTTTGCCTTCTCTGCCCTGCAGTTCCTTAGGCTGGTGACACTGGGGGGTACTAATGCTTTTCTTCATCTTGATGCAGATCCGCACCATTGCCATTATTGCTGAGGGCATTCCGGAGGCCCTGACACGCAAACTGATCAAGACAGCTGATAAAAAAGGAGTCACTATCATTGGGCCTGCAACTGTAAGTACTGGTGACCTTTTTCTCCCCTTGTCCATATGTCTTGATCTTTCAGATCGGCTTTCTCTGAAGGATAAAGTATATCCTACAACGCATTTTGTCTTTAGTCATACAGAGTGCGTGTTAGTTTCTCATTTTAAGCTGATGTTACTGTCTTCTGTTGTTTGTATAAATACTGACAAGAGTGTTGTATAGAAATGTTCCTAAACTTCAAGCATATTTTAAAAGGCTTTTCATCTTCCTCTAACTTTCTTGTAGGTTGGTGGGATCAAACCAGGTTGCTTTAAAATAGGCAACACGGGAGGCATGCTGGATAATATCTTAGCATCAAAATTGTACCGTCCTGGCAGCGTGGCTTATGTTTCACGGTCTGGAGGAATGTCCAATGAGCTCAACAACATAATTTCCCGAACCACCGATGGGGTCTATGAAGGGGTGGCCATTGGAGGAGACAGGTAGGAGTCTGCATCTTCAGCAAAGACACCATTTTTCAAGTCAGTCAACAGAAGAATTGTTAGTAATTTGAAGGAAGAAGGGCAGGATGGCTGTTATTTTTTCTTCTTTCAGAAAAGTTTATGAAATGAATTCAACTTCTATCTTTTTCTCTGTATGCTACCCAGATATCCTGGTTCAACTTTTATGGATCATGTCTTGCGTTATGAGGATACTCCAGGAGTGAAAATGATTGTAGTATTGGGAGAGGTGAGTGAGCCTGGTTCACTCCTATCTGAGAAAGACCCTCATGTTTTGTTTTGGGAGCATCTGACCTGGCTACAAGGATGCTAAGTAACAGCTACAGATAAGTAGCAGCTATTCATACTGTTATTGAATATCTCCATTTTTATTTCATGCTGCTTTAATCAAAAGAAAATGAATATACTCCACAGACAAGCACAGGCTCCACTACTTTAAAAAAAAAAAACAAAAAACAAAAATCAAATAAGGACGCTTTGTTCTGAGACTTCATCTGTTACTCAATGAAAAAGGATAAAAAAAAAAATCCAAATAATGCTTCCGTGTGCATCTTGGAGCTGGTTTCTGCAAAGGTGCAGTTTTGCAATAGCTCAGCTCTCTTTCTGCAGATTGGAGGCACAGAAGAGTACAAGATCTGCAGGGGTATTAAAGAAGGTCGGATCACCAAGCCAGTGGTGTGCTGGTGTATTGGTACTTGTGCCACCATGTTCTCTTCAGAGGTAAGTGCAAAAATTGGGGCAAATGCATTAAATAAGTATATATCCACAACAGGAAGAAAATAACCCAACTTCTTTCGCTGTGCCTCAACCTTCCAGAGTTGCCAGTAGCAACTTAACATGCAGAAGTTAATAAACGATAGAAGCTTTTTGTGCTTCTGTAGTCTGCCACTGGATTTCCAAGGGATTCTGCGGGCTTGTAAAGGGAGCCCAAAGATCCCAGGGAACACAACAGATTTTAATAGCCCCCGCTTCTGGAGCGGGAATGGGAAAGATGCACGTTACACAGCGCTGGAGAGTGGGGGAGTTTAGGGAGGCAGAACATCAACGGATGAGCCTGGAGTGATTCCAGGTCAGCAAATGCCCTGCATACTGCAGGGCTGACTGTAGTTGCAACCAGGAGGTCTGTTAGCCCAAAAAAGAAGGCAGATGTGCAGTCACTGGTATTCCTGTCACCAGCTTCCTAGTCTGGTCTTTACTCTGTTTTACTCTCTGCAGGTAAATGACTTGTATTCCTTACTGCTGTCTCTTCTCTTGTTTGTAGGTGCAGTTTGGCCATGCAGGAGCCTGTGCCAACCAGGCTTCTGAAACTGCTGTCGCAAAGAATCAAGCCCTGAAAGAAGCTGGTGTCTTTGTTCCCCGGAGTTTTGATGAGCTGGGAGAGGTCATTCAGTAAGTCACACGAACAGGGCACCTTCAGCAGGGGACAAAAACTGTTAGGGCGCTGATTCTAGTCCAATAAAGAGATATGTTCCTGCTTAAAGAAAGCAACTTCTATTCATTATGGGTTTTCAAGGTATAGATTATGACCTTAACTTATTTATTAACGTAAGTTAATAAATGGCTTCTCCCTAGGTCTGTCTACCAGGATCTTGTGGCCAAGAGAGTGATTGAACCAGCTGAAGAAGTGCCTCCTCCAACAGTGCCGATGGATTACTCCTGGGCAAGGGTGAGCTGTGCTGTTTGACCTGCTTTTTGTTCCTTAGAAACCAGACAGGATGTTTGCTGTGATTCTGGATGTTTGTGGCAATAATGGTGTTGCCTTGGGGTTTTATCTCACACTTTGTAGCGTTATTTGTGAGCTCACTGCCTAGGCTGTGGAAGCTGCTCTGAGGGCAAGCTTAAGGCATCGTTGTTTGACCACTCTGCCTCTACTGCCCCTCGCTTCTAATGTGGATTGTTTAAAATCCTATCTTTATGCTGCAATTTCAGGAGCTGGGTCTGATTCGCAAACCGGCTTCCTTTATGACAAGCATCTGCGACGAGAGAGGTCAGGAACTGATTTATGCTGGGATGCCAATCACCGAGGTCTTCAAGGAAGAGATGGGAATTGGAGGAGTTCTGGGCCTGCTCTGGTTTCAAAGGAGGTGAGGCAGCTTTTGTGAAGGCTCAAGGATTCTTTGGCTTTAAGTTTTTCTTGTTTATGAACAGACTTTTAAGCAAAACAGGAACTCCAGGATTCCTTGGTGTACACAGAGTCACTGGAAATGCCATCTCTGTTCCCTCTTCTGAGACCACATCAGCACTTTGAGGCTTTGTACAGTGTGTTTTAGTCTTGGGATTAAGTTTTCCACAAGTTTTGTGGTGCACTTCTTCATTCTAGGCCTGTTTCACTCTCTCTGACTACTTGCTTGTTATAATTGTCACCTCGACCCCGGAGAGACTGGGGAGTTTACAAACATTTGCTAACCAGCCTACAGGGAACGTTCCGAATGGCAGCAGTTTGCTGCCTTCATCTGATCGGGCTTTCGTTAGGGGCACTCTCGGCACTAGCTGAAATCGCTGGCTCAGCAGAACAGGATGCACAGAACTGTAGCACAGCCTCGTGGCTGCCCACAAGAGAGCTGAGTCTGCTGAGTGTGTGCAAACTCGGCGTACAAAACTGACCCTCAGCTCTGAGCTAAAGGGCTCCTGTGGAAGCTGAATGAAAATCTGATCTCTGGGAAGGGCATTAGGATGTGCTGGGGGGTGTCGTCACCCTGCAGCTCCCTTGCTCTGTTCTGCTTCTTTCGAGCATGTACCTAACGCAACAGTCACGCTCCAGTATAACTCCAGGGGTCTTGTCGTTTGGTTTTCTTTAGGATAAATGACTTCAGTCTCTTCCTTGCTCAGGTTACCAAAGTACGCCTGCCAGTTCATTGAGATGTGTTTGATGGTAACCGCAGATCACGGGCCTGCGGTGTCTGGAGCCCACAACACCATTGTCTGTGCCAGAGCTGGAAAAGACCTGGTCTCGAGCCTCACTTCAGGCCTTCTTACTATTGTAAGTACTTCACCTCCAGAAGAGCTAGCTTTGCTATTTATTACTGTCTCCAGGTTTGATTACTATTAATTTAAGATTTAGATTGGCTGCAGGGCCATGGACGGGTTGTGTCTGTTCATTCACGCTTTGAATTTCTGTTGAGTTCAACTCTAATAGCTTGATGCTCTAGGTTTAAAACCCAGTCCATTTTTCTAGTAAGCAAGACTGTTTTGATCTCTTTTCTGAGTGTGGCAGAGGCCAAACTGCTGTCAGCATTGACCTGGTATGTTTGCATAGTCTTTTCTAACACTGACAAGTAAAAGTGTGGATGAAGCTGACTTTCGACTGCACTTCCCCTCACGCTCTGTCTCCAGTGGAGATGTTGGCTACGTACTGACACGTGTGGGGAGTTATAAACAGATGCTTCATCCCAGGTGCCAGCCTGACTTTAATTTCATGAATGCCACATTGATAGGCAGGGCAGATGGGGAAGATAATCTTGTGCTTGTTTTGTACCTTAACTGTGGAGTCCTTTGCTGTAATCCCCTCTGTGTATTGCACCCAGGGTGACCGGTTTGGTGGAGCGCTGGATGCTGCAGCGAAAATGTTCAGCAAAGCCTTCGATAGTGGGATTATCCCTATGGAGTTTGTGAATAAGATGAAGAAAGAAGGGAAACTGATCATGGGCATTGGACACAGAGTCAAATCAGTAAGAAAACTGCGTTAATACAAGTTGGAGACTGGTTTTTTTATGGAGAGGTGGGGGGAAGAAAAAAACAAAGGAAAGAAAATTAGCAGCTTTCAGAGGCAGCTACTGACCAAATTCTCAGGACTTAAATCCTAAACCTAGAAATAGCAAAGCTTATGGCAAGTACCTGTGTAAGAGGCAACGTCAGTGACTGTAATGTGTTCTTAACTTGCAGATAAATAACCCAGACATGAGAGTTCAGATTCTCAAAGACTACGTGAAGCAGCATTTCCCTGCCACCCCGCTGTTGGACTATGCACTTGAAGTAGAAAAAATTACAACTTCCAAGGTGAAATGCACCTCTCCTCTTGAGCACTTTTTCTTACTGGGGGACAAGTGACTTGGGGGTTAATACTCTATTTTAATTGCAGCCCTTCATAAATTGTTGCTGGGTTTTTGTTTCTCTGTGGTAGGCTGTGGGCCAAGTACAGCTACAGTTTGGTAAGGGTGAAGACATTTGGACACGGGGAAAATGCCGAACAAACCAAACCCCATTACCTGTGTTGTCCACAGTATGCCTGGAACCACTGTATTGCTCTGATCTGAGGCAGAGCTCTCGGCCGTGGTGGGCTGTGGCAGCTGAGCTCTGTGGTTGAACCGAACACAGAGCCATTGTTCGGGGCTGGTGTTCCATCATTCATGAGGCGTGCTTCTGCACAAGGTGCTGAACAGCCTTCTCTGTTGCCAGGCTTGTGTGTCCACAATTATGGACAACCCTCAAATTGCCCTTGAGGGTGGAAGTTACCAGGTGAACATCGTTTGCCACCGTTAACATCTTTATTGGGCTGTCTTTTCATTTCTTGCAGAAACCAAATCTTATCCTGAATGTAGATGGCTTTATTGGAGTTGCCTTTGTTGACGTACTCAGGAATTGTGGCTCTTTCACACGGTAAGTAGGTACTGGGCTGTTTCTCTCAGGTCATGGTCCTGTAAAAATGATGGGAGCCATACTGCCAGCTCGTCTCGGGGCCAGGGTTTCACAAGGATCTTATGAAGGAAATGTAGCCTGGACCTGGGGGAAGGAAGCTTTTAAATTAATTCGGTGTTGCTACTGGCACTAGAGCAGACTTGTTGCCTTTCTAAGATTGATTCCTTAAGTAGATTGCTCTGAGGAACTACTTAATTTCTTTTCTCTTGCAGGGAAGAAGCAGATGAATATATTGATATCGGAGCTCTTAATGGCATCTTTGTACTAGGCAGGAGTATGGGATTCATTGGTAAGTCTGCCATCTTTCTGCCCCTTCCCCCTACCAGGGGATGCCCTGCCACCATGAACAGGAGACACGCGAACCTCTGGGGACTCGGTCTAAAATGGTAGTTGTGGAAATACAGAAATCAAAGTTAATTCAAGGCAGAGTAAGACTAGGAGGAGGAGCAGAAATTTTGTAACACAAACGACTTTTGTTTTAGGACACTACCTGGATCAGAAGCGACTGAAGCAAGGTCTGTACCGTCACCCGTGGGATGACATATCCTATGTTTTACCAGAGCACATGACTATGTGAGAACCTGTAGTATTGCCTCAGAATGTCACTTCAAGAAGACAGAAGCCTGCACAGAGGACAGCCACAAATGGGACTTTGATGTGTGAAGGCCATTGGTACATAGACATTGAGCTGCCTGGTCAAACTGTGCAAGGCAACTGTTTTATAAGAATAGAAACTTACTCTAATAAAAACCAAAACTTGTGCTATTCCATATGTTACCTGCTGTATTTAATACTGTCTCTTACCCTTTTATTTTTTCTACTCTCGGTTCGTTTTGTTTCCAGAAAAGATTTTAAGGGTTTTGAGGGGGCAGTTTTGCTCATAGGTGCAGTCTTACTGAACTCGCAGCAGATCTGTTAATCTGGTAACGAGCTGTAACTTTTCCCAGCAGGGGGGACAGTACCCATCATTCCCATATGCCATGACCGGGGCTTTTGTTGCTGTTGGTTGTTTCTCAGTTTGTTTACTGTGTTCTCATCTTCAGTCTGGTTGTATCCTGAATAGTGGGACCACTGCTGATGTGTAACCAATGTTACTCAGACTCTGGTGTAGTAATTTAAAGTGTAAAGTTGTAACATACTGCTGTTAACTGTGAAGTTACATGTATTCCAGTGTCTGTATTTATGCAAACAACTTCTCAATTACTATTAGGTCGCTGGTATACAGAGTGTCACTCATGTTATCTGCAGATGCAAAAATGTCAGTAGTAACTTCAGTGTCCTACTTGTCTGTGTATTGTAACCTAACTCAAATAAATGATACACTACTCATTTACTCTTTTTCTACTTCTGCCTTTTAAAAGTTGGTCCTAACCAGTGTCTAACAGGGTCTGTGACAAGCTGGGAACCACTCATCTAAGCAAATACCAACCTCAAAGCCATTGTTCCTCTCATGGTGTGTGTTCCAGTGGAGTTAAAAGGCGGGGGGGGAACCCACCACCCCCCAGCCTTACCCTGTCATGTTTCAGTGTAGGTCAAAAAGATGACATTTAGCAACATAGAGAACAAACCAGAGGAAAGAAATTATCTATAATTGGTATAGCGTTATACAAGAGTTAAGGAACTGTATTCTATCATAAACATGAAGTAATCATGCTCACTTCATAGAATCATAGAAAGTTTTGGGTTGGAAGGGACCTCTAGAGGTCATCTAGTCCAACCCCCAAATTCTAATTCATGAAAAAAAGGTATGCTTTCTTTGGAGCGAGCGAGTTCCTCACGTGAAGTCCCTTCCCTAGAGGCTCGCCTGAGAGAGCAATGTTACAGAAAAACATAAAAAGCCGAGCTCTGGCTGTCCCTGCTCTGTGGCACAGAAGCAGCCGAGCTCTGGCTGTCGCTGCTCTGGGTGCCAGGGCCGCGTGGCAGAGGGCAGCGCGCCCAGCACCGGCTCCCCCCCAGCCAGCCCGGCCGCCGGCACCGGGGAGGGCGGGGGGACAGGCCGGGCAGCTCGCTCCTGACGGCACGCAGGGAGCCCAGGGGAGCCCGGACCGCCTTTCGCCTGAGGCGGGGGCTCCGTGGCTCTGCCGCGGCGCCGGCCCGAACGCCGTCCCTGCTGACCGAGCGGAGAGTCAGGCGCTGCTGCCGCTG
>Ga0181612_180915_pt1 | contig 13505 bp, 7 predicted proteins | sample HoacroProtozoa21_FD_119630 | JGI IMG/M metagenome (GOLD analysis project Ga0181612, IMG submission 119630) | Hoatzin crop microbial communities from Cojedes, Venezuel. Combined Assembly of Gp0051906, Gp0051904, Gp0051908 | reverse complement strand
TTCAGCAGGTCCACCCCAAGCCTGTACTGGTGCATGGGGTTACTCCTCCCCAGGTGCAGGACCCTGCACTTGCCCTTGTTGAACCTCATCAGGTTTCTCTCTGCCCAACTTTCCAGCCTGTCCAGGTCACGCTGAATGGCAGCACAGCCTGCCGGTGTATCCACCACTCCTCCCAGTTTTTGTCAGCTACAAAGGACACAGATTATCAATGGGCTGTGCGCTGTGAACCACAGAGCTCAACTGGATCTTGTATCTTGCCAGCTGTATCTTCATTTTACTATTTGTTCTCGGATGTTAAAAACTCTACTGGAAGCAATTCAAAAACACATGGTTGGAAAATTGTTAATGCCCTAGTCATACAATGTCATTTTGAAGCTCCCTGGGAATTTAGATTTGCACAGCTTATTAGGATATGACCTTTCCCTTGATTTTTTATTTTAAGATCAAGTTAACATGAAATTTCCCCAGTGGGAGTTGCTGTGTTTCCTTCAGAGATAAGGAAAAGAGCAATGGCAACTCCGTGTAGAGACAACTTTCATACATTTCTGCAGCACGGACAACTTTGTGGTCTTGACAGACATCCAATGCATTCCTAGAGGTTGAGAGGAAAGTCATGTGGTACGTTAACTAAAAAAAAAGCTCAGGAACATAACAAAGGTATTTCCCTGAATCTTTCACCCAAGTGGTGGGTTGGTTTTTTTTCTTTGCGATGTCATTTGAGATAAAGCTTGGAGGAATTTTAAGGCCTACAGACTCCTTGCATTCAGGGGATCAGGACAGCACGGGCTCTGAGATAATGGCTTGTTTCTGGAACACACTGATATTCCTGTGCGTGAACAATTACCACTCTACAGCACTCTCTTTTTCTTCACGATACAGATCCTGTCGCACAAAATCACACGCTTCAGCATTTTCGTGCTTATTATACTAGAATAATTTTTCCTGGGTTCTTATGAGGCTGATCTAAAAGCCTGAGGCTGAAAAATCAGTTCTCAACATTTTCCTGTGTGGCAGGTATTCAAAATGGCTGAGAAGCAAAATATCTCAAGTTCCTTGGTGGTCAGTGAGAGAGGTTCCTCTCGAGGCTGATTCAGAACAGCTAAAGTAGTCTCGTGCTCATAATTATGAGATATCTCTCTCTGTGATACAGGCTGATTACCAACTACTAATAACAGTGCTTAAATACTTACATATAGTAAACATTTTTAAGTAGTTTAAGACAGGTACATTCAACATTTCTCAGTCCTCATCTCTCTATATTAATGAAATACACAGAGATGATTAGTTAAATAATTAGAAGCTGAATGATGTTGCTTATGTTTGAAAATTTTCAAATGGTCAAGATCACAAAAACTAACACTTTTAATAAGGTTTTATTCAGGACAGAATTATTTTTTCACCGAAAGTAAAATCAGTGGGTCAATAAAGAGATGGCTAAAAAGAATGAAATATTTTGCTTTTTGGATATTCAGAGTAAAAGTTTTATGCATTAAGCCTCTGCTACGCAAACAACATTTTTGCTCAACTACAGATACCAAAAGAAGAAAAGAAACTGATGATGAAATAAAATAAATTACCTTTTTTTTAGCTTTTCATAGAAGTGGTCTGCTGATTTAGTACTTTGGGTAGGCATTGTGCATATAATGTTCTTATAATGATGTCATGTTGTAATATAAAGTAGTGCAGTATAATATAAATTCATCATGATCATATTTGAATGTCATAGCAATGACATGTTTAACAAAACAATACAAAGATTCCAATGATTCCTAAACCAATTTCAGCCAACTTCACGAGTTTCATCGATCTGCAGTTCTTCTCATAGTAGTGATGCATATTGTCTGCTGTAATCTGGCCATGCAAAGAAAATGTGGTCCTCTAAATTTTCCTGCAACAGCTGTTAACAGGGGACGTCCCCATTAGATAGATTTTATTTTCAGAAGCAGCCCTTCCTCTTTCAGTGACTGAGAAGAGATAGGGGTTTACTACTCTAACAAGCAAGTAGCAGACAGCCTTAAACCCTATTTAGATTACAGGCAGACTGTAGGAGTTAATTTGCAATTGATCCAAGGCTAATCTGTCTCTCTTGGGTAAGTACAAAGTCATTATCTACATCACTGGTTAAAGACCTCTACGAAACTTATGTATCTAACAAAGGAGTAAGCAAATCCAAACCGATGTGATCTGCTGTGTGTCGCTGTAGAGTGCACTGATGTCATACGTACTTAACTTCTCTGCGAAAAAATCTACCAAGATTCTGGAAAAATGCTAACAACATAGGAGGAAAAAATTACAAGCTGAATACTACCAACTTACAGGAAGAAACCTGTTGGCTGACATAATTTCTAATAGAAGAGTGTATCGGCAGGCATGTTTGAAAAGTGATTCAACAGAAATTGTGTGTCTTTTTCTACTCTGGTGACATAGACTCTCAATGCAGATGCATAATGCAAGGACTAAACGTTTATTTACAGAGGGCAGGACTGAACATTTCATGGGAGCACATTCAGACCATGATAACGAGCTTTGTCTCCCAATAGTAATTTAAAGAATTGTGATTTGGTACTCCCAACACACCTATAATTGAATTCCTCAGTCATAAAATCACTGGTGCAAAACAAGTTCTGATATCTTTTATCAAGACTCTTTTTTCTTGTCATTTGTTAACCTATTTCTTATGGAGCTTTTTGTCTTTTTATAGATACATTTGCTTTAGTTATAAATTAACCCTGGAATTTACTCTCCCAGAGGCCACAAACTGCTTTTTTATTCTCTTGAAAAAGTTTTCAGGTTATATGAATTTATGATTTGAAACAATTTTGAATACGATTTGGTGGTTCAAATACAGGGGAAAGGAAATTTCAAAAGATTGACAAAGTAATGAAGAATAAACTGGAAATGTTTAGATGCTTTTCTGTGTCTTCTGCCTGGATGCCATGGTTAATTTACCAGAAGGGAACATATTTGCCTGTGGGATTTCTGGTGCTTCCAGCTCCTTGTAGTAATATTAATATACAGCCTCATTCTGAAAGGTCTTTCGAAGAAGTTCCATATTTCAGTGGCTCCTAAAGATGGCCAGCACATCCCACAGGTATGCAGAATACTTTAGAATCTAGACTCCAGTGCAATTTGAACCTTCTTATAAAAATATCAATATTTGTTTAACAGATTGATTCAAATAATGACCCTTATAAGACTAATTTTCCATTTGACAAATGTGATCCTAAAGAAACAAGGCTTATAATATTTGCTGTTTCCTATTGCGTGTCTTTGTTGCTCTCTAGCTTTGGAAAACATTGGCTTGTTTCAGCCAGAACCAGCTACAATGTAGAGGAGTCTTAACACAATATGCTGAAAGTGTTGACAGTGTCACCACTGAAAGAGCAGCAGTTTGAGCCCACGATGTAACAAATATCAGAAAATCCAAATGAAAAAATCCTAAGAGACATAGCCATAGGAAACGAACTTAATTGGTTCCACTGTTCAAAGAGCAATTTGTACAAGGACAGAATAATATTTTTAACAGCCAGGATAATATACATACTATTTCCTTTATTTGTCCTTCTGTGCTACTCCTACCTTCATTACAAATCATTAAAATTTGACAAATTTGATTTGTTTTGACATAAATACACCAGATATCAATTTTTGCATGGTTTAATGCTTGTTTTAGTTAAGATTTTCCAAGGTGGAGCAATCTGAAAAAATACGCCTTCAAGATTCAGCAAACAGGAAATGATCTTATGGAACTTTGCGTTTCTGGATTACTCTTCTTGATCCAGTTTCGATCGGCTGTGCTCGTGCTGCTGCATACACCACATGTAACGAGGCGCTGACTTAGTCCAGTTTGGGGCGGGTTAAAAATGACACTGGTTTGCTTATAAAAGATTACTTTAAAAATTACTCTTTAATTAAGAATAATGCAAAGGACTGAGGAGGCCTGGGGTAGTTTTCCTGTATAAATAATTTCATCCAGTGCTTTCCCCCATCTCTGGTTTCCCATATTCAAGACAATGTCCTTCTTGCAAAGGTAAACAGAATTTCCTTTTCTACATGCTGTTTCTGAGACAACCAGTCAGTTATTTGAAGCTAAAATATTAAAATTTTCACCTTACATTGTGCTTTGTGTCTCCAATTTGTCATATTTTTATCAGTAAGATAGTGCCTCATCCTCTTGAAAAATGATATAACTTTATATTTCTTCTTGAATGCTTCATCTGTTTAATTACTTACAGCGGGTTCTTGCCATATCTTTCTTAAGTTCTAACAAAACACAGTATTTTCTGCTCCTTTAATTGAATTGATACTGACACAGCTGAAAGGGTTTTAACAGTCAAAATATTTATCAACTTTTACAACAGAAATGAGGTTTAAAATAGCAGCCAGATTGTCAAATAGTTTAGCTCTCACATCTTCAAGTCTTAAAATAGATGTTCATCTGTTTAGAGTTTACAATTCTGTGCTTTCTATTTAATTACAAAAATAAAAAAATCCACAACTTATTTGCTGACATTAGTTGGGGAAAATCAGTCAGTCTGATTCGGGCCTAATATTCATTTGTAATGCTGTTCAGATCACCAAGATGGTGAGCATAAAGGTCAGATGGCATTGGCTACCCTGAGGAATCAGAACCATAAAGTTATACACAAGTATAACCATCCACTCTCACACCTTGTGTACACATTTCATAACTTTGTTTGCACTGTGTACTTTCACTTGAGCCAAAAGGAATTTTCAGAGCAAACAACTTGTAATGTATTCTTTAAAGGTGAGTTACAATGTTAATTATCTATAGTCCTTGGAACAGACAGTAGGACAGTAAAAATTTCAAATATTTTTCATATTTTTACAGAGTAATGACTATGTCATATACAAGTATTTGACCAATATCTGCTCAGGACAGATGTATAAATAGAGACAGAATTTTGCCACCATGCAAAACAAGCTCTGATAACAGCTTGATCCCTTACCAGATGTTAGAAAAAAATATTTAGGAGTATTTTTAAAGATTTTGGGCTTTACGCTGTATGTCCTTTTATTTATTTACATAACAGGAAAAACGGACAGACAACATAGACTAAAACGACTTACATAAATTTTTCTTCTCATAAAATGTCAACCATACACCTTCCATTTCTTTCTTGTGTGCCACAAGCTTTCAAACTTACAAAGATCTCCAAGTCATAAATCATTTTTTTTTAGAGCTAAAAATCTATGAATGGAGCATTAAGCAAGCTCACCTTGGTCTGCAGGCAGGAAGAAACTTGAAAGGAAATTATCACTAATCTGAGAGGCATCTATACTAATCCAGGTTCAGCTACAGTAATAAACTAAAGAGTACCAAGACTCACATCAAACTCTGCTAGTTACCAAAACTGGGTGGCAACACCTAAATGGCCATTGCAAATGGTCCACGGCCCATGCTAACTCCCAAAGTATTTCTGGAAAGTGTCTGAATGGCTGGTAGTTGGCTGAGCTAGAACTGGACCAGGGACAATCTGAAGAATTTAGCCATTTAACAATCCAGTTCCTGAGCCTGAGCCCAAGTTACAGCACTTTTTAAACCTACTAGTACAGGTCTAGCCTTTGAGTTTAGTCAGACTTCTCTGAGACTCGGGAATATAATTGCTTTGGGGTTTGGTTTTGTTTTTCCTCAAATTCACCAAGTTAGTTCATTTTATACCAGCATTTGTTTCCTAAATGTGGTCCCACTTTCTGCCTGCAAGCTGCCAATACATGTAGTAGGTACTCCTAGCTTTCAGGAAGGGGAAGCATGCAACTCGGAAGACATTGAGCATCAGTGTGAAGGTGACTAAAATTCTAGAACTCTCATAAACCTCACTGAATATGTATTTCCTTTGTACACCGTTTTACTGAGCACTAACATAAAACGTACTGAGGTATTTTTCTTAAACTCGCGCTTCGTTTCAGTGAAATATTGTACCTGTGCAAAAAGAAACTGCAGAGGTGGAAGCCTCTAAGATACGAGATACATTCTTGATACTCAGACAGACAGAGCAAGTAAAACTGTCACATTCCTGTAACTGACATCTAACAGAGGCATTTACCTATCTATCTTTGTGTCACATGAAAACAGAAGAAATATTTTGCTGCTTCAAAGTCCACAATGTAAAAACGGCAATACTATAGCAAACTGGAAACCGATTACTATTTATTTCATCTGCTGCTCCCAGAATAGCCAACAGCGTACTGGATACAACAGACACCTCAAAATCACTCCTAGCTCCTATGAAACAAAACGATCCACGTGCCCTGTCATTGTAGAAGAAAACTGACTCTTCTTCAGATGGACTGTGCCGCATCAAAGGGCATAAGGGAACCTATTATGAATCGTGGCTCAGAACATGAAGGGAGGGAGATCCTATGAGGGCTGTCAGTATCTCTTGCCAATGCAACGCTCATCTCTGCAGTAGATTTTCCATTTTTTTTTCCCCAATTTATTTTCAAAAATTCTTATTCAGAAGAGGCTTTCTTTGAGGAGCTATACAATAGTTTATATGACATACTGGAATCAGAAAACAGTGCTATTTAGTATTTCGCCTACATTGTCTTTATTTAATTTCCATATTCATAGCTAAATGAGCACTCTATCACTCTTACTGTTTTGAACTCCAAAGAATTCCTTTCTCCCACAGAATAACTGCCAGGTATAATTACTACATTCATTAGCCCTTCCTGGAGTAATTGTCAGGAAAGTGGCAACCATACCTGCATCAGCTTCTTCCTCCTTGCATTTTTTCTGCTTTCCTTACAGGACAATTGGAGTTTCTCTACTTTGTCTCTCCCCCTTACACTGGGTCTCTCACATTATTCACCTCAAACCTTGTCCTCCCTTTAGTCTTTCCTTCAGAAACCAGATCTGGGGAGGAAAGGGAGAGATGGTCCTACTGCCTCTCACTGTTTTCATGCCTACCAATTTGTTGTGGTTTTGTTTTGTTTTTTAATTTAAATCCATTCATTCTGACATTATAGGGAGATTCATAGTACAGTTATTTTATCAGTGACAAGAAGAGAGTTGCTCTCCTTTAGACAGGTCAAGGGTCAAGCTTCAGCAGAAATTTAAAATTGCCACATGCTGTACAACATTGTGCTGTGCCTTCCTGTTAGTGGACAGGGGAGGAGACAGGAATCTGTTGCACAGCCTGCGTCAGAGAATGTAGTCACACTACAGTATATCAAATTTAGTGTATGTACCACTTATTGTTATTCTAAACTTACCTCAGACTTCAGCAATATTCACTGCCTGTTCTCCTGTCCTTAGTGACAGGAAAGCTGTCACTTGTTGTTAGCGTATCAGACAGTTCCTGTTCTCAAAGGAGTAATAAATAAGGCTAGATTTAAAAAACAGAACAAACTTCGGCAGAAAAAGAACAATGAGTAGGAATGCCAAAAGACAGTGAAAGACCACGTTATGGCATTGTCAGCATATCTTAAACCAAGAAAAGCTGAAAATCTCGTAAGAGACAAAAGAGAATAATTCAAAATCAAGAAGGCTCCAACAACAAACTTTAAACTTTGAGAAAGAAATTCAAACATCTGTATTTTTAAAGGATTTCCCTGATTTTTAGTATTTTTTTTCGCAAACACAAAATGGGCTAAATAAATAAAGAAAAACAACCGAGCCTTAGCCAATCTTCCCACTGCCTTCCTTGGAAATTTCCTTTAATTAATGAATTAATTATTTTCCTTTCCTGATACTCATCATGGACAGCTTTTTCATGTTTTCCCCCAACTCTCTTCTCTGCTGGGCCTCCAAAACCCCACATTTGCCTTTGATCCCTGTTTTAATCCACCACTGCAGTTAATCTAATCATACTGAATACCAGTAGCCTCTATTAAGATTAAAGATATTCTAGCTATTTCACAATATTTTAAAGCCAGACCCTATCTTAACATTGCACGTTACTCCACCTATTCTGCACAAATTTTGTTTTATGGATATTTTCATTTGTAAAGAAGCCGAACACTGTTGATAATGTTTTTATCTTTTAAGAACAGAATTGATAAAATATACAGCAAGTTTTCTGGGTTTTTAGTTGATCTCGCACCCACTCAAAGTTGGCACCCTAGTGACCCAAAAAAGAATGGAAAGAAATGCACATGACTTCCACATCCTCAGTGTTACATCATGAAGGATGAAACAGCATATTATGTACAGCTCAGAGGGCCACTGTACTGTATGAAACTCCTTTCTTGCATTAAAAAATGCCTTTCTTAACACAACTGTGGCTCCTTAAAATTTTGACAGATACCATATTCCAATGCACAGAACAATGAAAATAATGATAGACCATTAGAGACAGACTCATTTCATAACGGGATCAGTTACTGTGAGCTATGACATTAGCATGGTGAGGGTTTTTTTAATATAAATTAAATCATGAAGGTATGTTTGCAGGAAAAATATTTTCAATATTCTATTTTTTGATTTTTCGGATTAAGATTTTCATTGCCAAAAACGTTCAAGACGACATGTCTACAAGAAAATATCTTTGTTGGAGGAAAAATGGGTTCTTGGTACTGAAGGGTTTTTCAGTACTTCTTCAAGCACTGTCAAGAATTCCTGCCTACACAAACTGCACTGTAATAACTACTTCTTAATAAATTAGTAATCCTGGTCTAAGAAATAATTCCTCAAATGTCATTACCTATGTCAGTAAGTAACTTGCATAACCTGATGTTTTATCCTATCTAGCCCAAGTAAAACCTAAACCAGTGCTACGATTTCAAGTGTATATTTTATGCAAGATATTGGCCTATTGGTTTACTGGAAAAAAACCCAAATTAAACAAGATATTGTGAACATAATAAATATCCACCGCACCCAATTTAACTGGGTAAAGTTAGCCAGCCTGATCACGAGGCAGACCCAAAGAACAAGTCTTTGGGCAGTGCCCAAAGGAAACTGTGTGAGGAACCCTCTTGGGTCTCTTATTCATCAGGCCATAATGTTCTTCTCTGCATCACAAAAACAATTAACCAGTTCAACACAATTGGCAAGCTCGCATCATAGCTAATACTCCAAGAAGCTTGCAAAACAGAACCAAGATCAATTGGCAAGCTAATCATGGAAAGCAAGTGTGGAATTTGCTTGCAATAGAATTTAAGTGTGAACATCCAGATAACCATAAAAAAAAAAAAAAGCAAGGTAGGAACTTCCATAGGATTTTTGGCAATTATTTTGCATTGCCCTGATAATTAAAAATACTTTAAAACCTGTTTCCTATTTTCAATTCAGGACCTGTCATAATCATTTTTTGTAATACTAATTTTGAAACTTCTTCTGTACTTAATTGTAACTACTCACACTTAGCCGAGATTTTAACTAAATAACCCATTCCACACCAGCCAATTTAGCAATTCTGGCAATAGCTCTGGTGCAAATGTAAAAAAAAAAAATGCAGGAAAATAAACCTTTTTAATGGTGCTTATTTCATTCAGAGAACTGATTTAATGCGAAATCCTCTTGTTCTAAATAAAGCTGAAAGTTTCATCTTGTTTATCATCTCAAAACATATTCAGCAACAGCTGGAAATTCTGAAAGTGAAAGCATATTTGCAGAACTTTTGTTTCCACACTCTTTAATCATGTTCTAGGCAAAACTCAAAAAAATCTACACATTTATATGAGTGTCTTGCAATATGCAGTCATTTGTCAAACTTTTTATGTTGACAATTAGTATAGGCTATTTGAAAGAAATAAAACACTAGCCTAGTTTTCTTAATATTTCTAATCATTTTAAAAATCAAATACACTAACATGCCTTGATGTACAAATAAGACATCTTAGATGTGCAGTTTAAGTGCAAATGATGGCATCGAGGAGTGATGATAGAGAAGAAATACAGTAAAAACCTCACAGAACTTTAGTGACTCAACGAAGTAAATCCATCCACCACCAGTGGTCAACTTTAGCAGAACTGGAGGAATAGCTACCTCACTAGGTCAGTGCAAGAACTTTGTTCCAAACATACTACAAGCTAGAAGGCAAATAGCAGATAAAATAATTTTTCAGTGTCCTGGAGGAAATGAGAACCTCAGCCTGTGACCTTTTCAGAATTTCTCATGATTCCATTAAATATGGTCCTGCATAAGGTTAGAGAATACAGATAAAATTCTGTGTAAATACAGCAAACTTTTCCCCTCACGTACTTCTGTACTTGCTTATTCTCTGGGTGTAACCGAAAATAAAATTTTGCTTTATGGGTTTGGTTCTTTTTTTTTTTTTTTACATTCTTGGGCAGGATTAAAAATCAATTTAGCAATATACCACATTATAACATGCTTCTATTAAGCTTAAAAACTGAGATTCAGCATAAAATTTTGTAGCTGAAATACCACTGTAGGGAACAGTGAACAGTAACTCCAAGTAAAACATATTCAAGATGAAAGGATAAACTCTTCAGTTTTATTTACTGTAGACATAAAAACTCAGTACCTAAACCTATCACGAGGAAATATATACATTACGAATGGCAGTAAATAGAAGTGGCCGCATTTTTCCACAAGCCCCCATATTAGATAGCACCACAAAGCACCAGGTCTAGGTAGTAAAACCTGTTTTTCTGACCACCCCTGCTAGAAGATCTTGGTGTGAGTGTTAAAGCCTGTAATTAACATTTTTCTTTTCATAGTTCCTTTTTTTTGATGTAACAGAGTGACTCTTTTGGTAGTCTGACATATGTTTCAAACCACCATGGTTGAGAACTTCTTTCACAGCAACATTAAAGTATTCCTCTAGCACAGATATTGAAAATGTACATCATTCTATTTGTATATAGATAGCAACCTAAGTTCAAAGCCTCTCAAAATTGCTGCTACACAACCATGAATAGTTACAGCAGTTACACAACATCTCTGTTCAATAAATCTAAACAAACACACAAGTACTATAGACTTATAATGCAATATTATAACATAAAATCCTACTTTATGCATGCCACGTAACAATATATTGTGTAAAAATTTTAAGACAAGATCATAACTCTGGGTAGGGCTACTTTGTGCAAATATGAAATTCTCTGAAAAGTAATTTGCTTAAACTCAGCAGAAAAACACAAGACACAATAAGAAAACTTCCATCACTGTCACTTCTTCTATACGCCTATTCTATGACAGCTAAAAGTGTTTGTATGAAAATCAGATATTCAGGGTTTTATACACACGTACAGGTAAGTAAGAGGAATCGTAAGTCGAGGTCTCCTATAAAAACATATAGGATTCTGGCAAAAGGGAATCTAAAATATGTCACAATCAGTTTTGTGATAAAGGGGAAAGACATGAGTCCCCACGTAGCTCATGAAATTCCAATATCCCGTACAGCATGAAGTATAATATTTTCCTTCCATAATAGCTGTTATAAGACCAAAACTAGAACTCATGTCTAATTTGAAGATCTAGAATAAACTAATACCAAGTGCAATGTGTGTATCAAAATGTTAGTATTTAATTTAGAGTTAAAATATGTTAAGAAATCGAAAACAAATTCCAGAAAAAAAAAAGCAGATAACATACTGCTACTGTTACACTGGCATTTCTTAAATAATTTAAAGAAAAATATGTAGGACTTTCACTATAATGTATATTCATGGTTATTTAATTCCAGGCATTTAGTCTCACTGATGAAACAGCAATTCATTTAGAGTCAGAGCCTATATTTTCAGTGTACTAAAACCACAGACTGGATTCAATAGCAACCGCATGGAAGCAAGCCGTACGTAGGACAAAATTTCTAACACTGCACGTAGATTACAACCCTGACCCTACTGAAACAGCAGAACTGCCACTGACCTGAGTGAAGCTGGGATTTATTTCTTACATTCTATGCATCTTCCAATAAGCCAACATCATCTTTTTTTGCTATCATGGAATGTTCTGCATATTTCTCTGTTGGGATATTCTCCAATATTTATTATACGGTGTTATCAGATGTTATACTTAGCCTCTCAGCATTTCCGAGATAAGTCGGAAGTCATTCTATAGCATAGGGTTAATACATTACCTATGCACACACGTCCCCTACAAGTACATACATAACCATACATCTATGTTCATCTTAGCTCTCATCAAGCGTACTTGTGCCTGAACATACATACACAAAGCTACGTAAGCTTTGTGTTTTTTAAATTGCTAATTATCAACCAGCAGAGTAGACTTTGGGATTCATAGACTTCAATTCATAGACTTTGTCCTGAATGTGCAGACTGCATGGCATGGAGGTGATCTGCTTAGTCATGAGGGAAGGGGGTGGCTTGTGCAAGTCCACAAAACATCACCTGCTAGTTGAGTCCAGAAACACACAACCCGGCTTTTGAGGTAGTTACTGCCCTGCTCGTTTCTAAGCAGGATATTTTCTCTATTCCCAGTGAAATCTAGTGAAAACGCCAAGTAAAACCAGCTGTATTTAGACAATAGAGTGCTGCTTAGAATTTGAGGGTTTTTTTTCTGTAAATTTGGGGATTTATCATCCAACATACACCTAATTTTTTTTTATATTTGTCATGATGCAGATCAGAATCTATTGTAAGCATAAATCAAAACACTGAAATTTTAAATTAAAATTTTTGCATCAGTCTCACGACTACATTGTGTCTCTGTGGTAAATTTGTAACTATTTGCGTTCGTGTGTCACAGATCCTGTAGTATTAAGGACAGAGACAATCTTTTCATTTGAGTGAGTAACCAGATGGCCCCAGCCTTGACTAGGCTGCTAGGTAATATTGCAACATAGGTAATTAAAAGCATCTATACAGTTCATGTATCATGAATTTTAATCGAAGAATGATGTAACTGCTTAGTTCAATTCTAGAAAGTGTTCCAGGAGAGGACAAGCACGCCAAATAATATAATGGAAGGTGTAGGTGGAGTGGGAGAAAAATGTGAGCTTGATCAAATTGACTTCAGTTCTGCGAAAGTTTTCAGATACGAAGACTGCAGACTAGGCCTTGCTTCCCACTCCCCCTCTCCCCTCCAGCCCCCGAAATTAAAAGAATAAAAGCCTACAAAAGATTTAGTTCTATATTTGCCTTGCGGTGTGAGAACAGCTGACATCTTTGTAGCAACAGGTAAAAGAGAAGTCCACGTTGCAGTAGGAGACCTGATGCTGAAGTAACAACTCAGTCTTCCCTATGGTTGCCACATATATTTTCTCCTTCTTATCTCCTTATACCTGCAAGATCTGAAAGTATCCCAAGCCCCACTCACCATAGGTGCTAGTACTAGGGTTACAATTTGTTTAGCGCTTGCATTTTCTACATACTTTGTCACTGGAACCTGAAAGCAAGCACAACTGAGAAACAGACAGACTATCCTTCTTTAAAAAAAGCAGGGGGTGGGGAAAAACAGAAAAAAGAAATGTAAGAGCATCATCATTTAATGTAAGAGTCAATTTGCATTTCATAAGGGAATCTAAATATCTGAGGACAAATCTTACGGCTTTTAAATTTTTCATTCGTCCTCCACAGGGAAAAAGGGGGATGAGGGGGA
>Ga0181612_147007_pt1 | contig 13505 bp, 8 predicted proteins | sample HoacroProtozoa21_FD_119630 | JGI IMG/M metagenome (GOLD analysis project Ga0181612, IMG submission 119630) | Hoatzin crop microbial communities from Cojedes, Venezuel. Combined Assembly of Gp0051906, Gp0051904, Gp0051908 | reverse complement strand
GCTCGGCTCGGCCCCGCTCGGCTTGGCTCGGCTCCGCTCGGCTCGGCTCGGCTCCTTCCTGCGCACCCGGCTCAGCAGCGCGGTTTTCGGGGGTAGACGTGTTGGCTGCACAGGAGCGGAGGTGCGAGGCGGAGCGGGTACTGAGCGCCTGCTCAGAGCTTCCCGGTTAAAACGCGGGAGCGAAGATAATTCGCCGCGGAACAAGCGGTTGAAAAACGAGAGCGGCAGGGAGCCGGAGTGGAGGTCTGGCTCGTTGTTCTGGCGGTGAAGACAAGCCGCGGTCAGCACAGCTCACCTGGCCGCGGGGCACACTGCCCGCCGGCTGAGGTCTTCGAACCGGGCCGGCTGCAGAACGCGGTTCGGTGTGACTCGCGGTTGTTCGGTGCAAAGCAAAAATCAGAGCACGAGTGTTGATGGAAGTTACTACGAAAGACGTTGCGGTCACCAGTCGCACCGATAGTTTTGGCTTTAAAAATCTATGAATTGCTGCTAGTGGATACTGGTACTTGAAAAAAAATTATACCATGAGGATAAAGAAGACACCTGTCAAATTCACCCATCATATGCCTTTCTTGGGACTTCTGTTTCTTTTGCCCAGTTCCTCTCCTTCAAGCACGAGTCCATTTGCTAGGGAAGTGTTTTCAAATTTCCATTTAGCCTATGTATTTTTAAGTACAGTGCAAACCAGCTGCCATCAAGCAGTCAGTGAGCCAGTGTTACTTTGTTTTGTTTAATCCCCGAGCCCCCCATTCCATGTGTTGTGCTGTAGACTCCCACATTTTATAATAAAGGAATCGCAAAGCCTGAACTGATTAAATCAGAATACGCTGGGACAGACTCTCAGCCGGTATGAACTGAAGTTTCTTTGTTAATTTACCCCATCAGGAGGACCTGGTCCAGAAGCATTGCTTACTTTGTACCTACTGCCAAAGTAATCTTTCCCAGGAGAGAAATCTAGTCTGCAGTCCTTTAACTGTCCAAACTCCTGCTGAAGTTTCTAGTTTGAGTATCCTAAATATCTGTCGCATGATCAGTAGTAAATGCGTAGCTGGCTGTACAGAGGCAAAACTCCTCTGAAGTCCACTGCCGAGTGCACAGGATTGGGTCTGTAATTAGACATAGCAGGCAAGATCAATAAAAGTTCAAAAGCAAACATATCATTAGCAAAGAGATTTGGTTTTGTTCTGATAAAAGCAATGAAGATTAACAAATTAGGTTGCTTGTTCGAGTCTTACGAGAGAGATGAATATGCAGCCGAATATAGACTGGCGTACCAGTAAAGAAGTTCTATGTATCTGCCAGGGATCACAGTTTTCTTGGGGAAAAAAGTAGGATTAAGCCAACGGTTCCAATATATTTTGGCTCTGCAGGCCACCACCAACCCTCAAAACTTGGTTCTGACAGTTGTGCACCTTTCTCATTGACCTTTTGACTGACGGAAATGAAGTGTTTTTTGCTATGGGTCTGTGAATGACCGGCAGACTGTTTGCCGTGACCCCGTGGACTACCAGTGCGCCACGGACTAAATCTGGAAATCGCTAGAATAAGCAAAGAGACAGAAAATCCTGCGTTTTTACCACAGCTCTTACATCTGGGAGTAAAACTATCGGCATGACTTAGTGGAACTTAGCAACCTGGATGTAGAGCTACCATGATGCGTGTTGTCGGTAGCTCATCAGTAGCTGGTGTTGGCAACTGCCTCCCGCCTTTCGCTGTAGCGGCGCGTTCGTGATACCCGGCGTTCGTGCCTTCCTTCGGTCGCTCCTCTGTCGGTGCCTCTGGTGACGTGGGACTGCAGGTCTTCCAGCGTCTGCTTCTGGTCACGGTCATGAGCGGAGGGCTCCACCCTGCACACGCTCTGCCTCTCTGCCTTGGTTTGCAGGCAGCTACTGAGGAGCTCAAAATTAAGCCGATGCGTAACAGCCTGATTGAAAACATAGCTACATAAAATAAAGAAAATCAGGAGAGAACTGACAAAACACAAACTGACAATATTATGTCTTCATTTTTTTTATACCCTTGTGGAGGGTGTCATTTAGATGGAGGTAAAATGTCAACAAGAAAAGAGGAGTTACATTATTAGTTAAAATAGCACTGCATTTTGGAAGCAATTTTTTTAATAGTTCACCATCATTATGTATATTACTGACATCTACATCTACGTTTAGGGTTGGCGTGGCACAGATAGTAATGCTGCGTATTCCATGTATATTGTAGATGTTGTCACCTGTTTTCTTAAAAAGAAATAATTTAATATTTGAGTGCAATAACTTAAAGCAGAAGTTAGCCAAGCAAGCAGACATTAAGTAAGCTGAATCTGTCCTTGGGTGGAATTAAATTATTCAGCGCTAGTTCTCTTTCAAAAATTTGTATGCCGCCGATAATTTTTTTTTTTCTGTGATGTTTTCATATTAGTATTGTCAGAGTAAATACTTTGGTGGTGACAAGTGCATTTTTTTTGCAGTGGAACTATATTTCTCATTTTTGGACGAGATCCTGTTTGTTTTGAAATAGACTGTAAAATTCCAACTGCAGTCATTAGAAACAAAAGCAGACGGAGAACTGTTTCATCGTATTTTCATAAACTGTGAACGTATTTTGTAGTAGCAGTATCTTAAAAAAATTATATATTAGCAAATCACTACCCATTGCTGAAAGCATCAGAAGTCTTACAGAGATAGCCTACTTGCGTCGGTTTTTTTATAACTCTATGTCCATGTAGATCTGTGCTTGAAGTATCCCAGCTGCATGTGGAACGATATGTGTTATTACCCCAAGAGACTAAGGGACGTTACAGACCAGTTCCCATTTCATACCTGACGTCTGAAAGGGTGATCATTTCAATTTTTGTTTCTTTCAGCTACTGAAGATATGTCTTGTACTATTGAAAATTTATGTTAAGCTGCAAATACATATATCACCACAACATCTCAAAGCCATTGATGTAGGATGGTATATCAGCAGATATGTAAAAAGTACTGTTTCTCTTTGCAGGCAGAATAAAATATTGCTATTAATGAGGTGGTTTTAGAGCTTGAGCCTGCCTCCTTTGCTTTCAGTGGAGACAGTCCCATGGACCTCACTGGAGCTGGAGAGGGCTCTTTTCCTGCAGGACCTCAGGAAACGTTTTGAGTTTGGAAGAATTCCTATGCTAGAGTACTTGAAAAATTGCATGACCCAAATCTGTACAATACCTATCTAGGAAAAAACAATGCTCTTTACCTTTCAAAACTGTGATATGTAGCCTGCTTGGGAGGCAACCTCTTTCGAACAGCTGCTTTACTACTTTCAGCCACTGAGGAAACTGAAGTCAATAAAGTTAACCCTGAGATTAATTTCTTCTTTCAAGCTTTGTTATTAGTGTATCAAGCCTCTGCAAATCCCCAGTCTGCTGCTGCTTCTTGCTGTAAATTTTTTACTGAAGATTATGGAAGTTATGCCTAAAAAAATCTGAGCTAGGACTTAAAAATCAAATTTACTCATTACCTCTTGCTTAGCGTGCTCATTTTGCTTTCTGGTTAATAAAGCTAGTGTGCTGGCTTGACCACTGGTGTTTATTGCTAACATTAACAAACTGTCTACCATTTCATATTCAATCACTTATAGACAGTGACTACTAGGAAAATTCATCTGTTGAGACTACAGAAGTTCTCAAGAAGTTTTTTTTCCCCGACAGTAAATTGTTGCTTTTGCTCCTGAAATTAAATGAAAAGTTGCAAAAGCCTGGTGGAGAGGATATAAAAACTAATAAAAAAAATAATATTTTTGTCTCATTTCTAATTTTGGAGCCTGCACTACTCAGAATCACTTTGCCAATTTTTTACCAAAACAATGCAGAACAAAGGAATCTTATCAGATGACAAAAGGCAGCTGAAGCCATGTACGTATCTGTACAAAAGGCTGTCTGCTATTACCACAAACAATACCGCAGATAAAATATTCAGAGAATATTTATTCACGCAAAGCATGTTATGGCTCTCTCTGAAAAAAAATACGAGAAAAGCTACAACTTTTTTATAAATAATTGAATAACTGAGCTTCTGGCGATGGCAGAACGATTACCTATTAGACTCTTTGTCATAATAAAATCCAACAGATTTTATTAATGATTACTTTAACCCTATTTTTGTTGCTAGCAATGAGCAGTGTGATGAGCAACACTACTTGAAAAGAAGGAACGATTGTACTATGATTATACGATAGCTGACTAGTAAGCATGTTGGCATGTGTCGATTTCTAGATTCTAAGCTATAGACCATGCATTTCAAAATGTTAGTATTATTTACTTGTGCCATCAAAAATAGCACCCACTGAAGCAAAGGAGCCACAAAACTTATATCCCTCCAGTGCTGCTAGGGAAGATCTCAGCTTTGGGGACCGGAGCTGATCCGGGAGACACGAGCTGACGGCACCGAGCTCCCACCTGCTCCGATCAGCACCCTGGCACTGTGCTGATACTTCAGCGCCACAGAACAGCGTAATTAGGGTGAAGAACACAAAGAAGTGCATATAGTCACACTTTTAAATGAAAGCAAAACCCTGAACCACAGGTCTACACCGAGCTCTGGTAGCACACTGCTGTAAACATTATCCTTTCAAGCTGCTTATTGCGTGTCCATTTTACGTCCTGACACGTTTCGTGTTTAAACTTGAAAGGTCCTAGATGGGATTTCAGACGTTTGATGTTTCCTGCAGGGTGAAGCAGATTTTGGGGCACTGTAAAATAAAACAGGAGCTCATTGACGGGTGTTGGAATAGCAACGATGTGTGATTCCTGCGGCTTCCTGTAAAGTGCAAGGGCAGACACAGCAAGGCTCAGATCCAAGAACAGGACTTCCGTGCCTAAGGTGTGTCTGAGGCAGGGTTTAAACACCTGAGTCCCTCACCTTCAAAGCCCTGCTTAATTGCCATCTCACCCTTGACGCACGGGCATTTCTCGGACGTTTTGTTGTTTCTAACACGAGACCTCAGCTTACTGACATTGAGCATCCACCTGGCATGGGAGACTTCTGAGCTCAGGTTCCTTCTGCAGACACGCTGAGATTTTCTCTTAAAGAAATCCTGGGTAAAAAAGCAATAGATAAATCATAACAAAGAATAAAATTAACAATACAAACTTCTTCCGCAGGGAGCACAGGACTCTGCTGGCGATCGCTTACTGACACTGGACTATAGTCACGCGCATCCGTGCTCCCGTACCCAGGACCCCCGAGCCCTTTCCTTCTCCGTGCTAACTAAAACGGGTGCAAGCAAATGACCTGAGATAACATGCAAATCCAGGTGATAAAAAGTCAGTTTATTAGAGCAGATCAACATATGCTAGCGTCATGCTAGATAGAAGAATTAAGTTAACTTAGATTTTCAACTCCTGAACAAATATTTTAGCTGCGAGTTTTTTGGATACATAAAGGGCAGCAAGGCTGCTTCTCACTTCTTGGTGTGTTTCAAAAGACAAGAGTGAGGTCTCCTTTCTTTTGTTAAAGAATACATTGGCTTGCAGGGCTGAGTAGCAGTGCCAGGGCACCTAAGCCCCCTAGAGAGCCAGGATTTGAGACAGTTTCTGACCCCAGCATTTCACCGTGACTAGGCTGAGAATCCCTTGTTCAGGTACTGGTTTTTGTCAGTCCTTTATGGAAGCACCCAACTCTTCCCACCTACTGAAAGTCGACTCAAATGCCTCACTCCAGGCTGCCCACTGTACTTTGATGGAGGCATCGATGGAGGGCATCGCTACACGAAGCAGGGACGTTCAGAATAGCATAAATCCTTTATCAGGCACCAGCTCACCCACCCCGCTTCTCTTCAAATAACTCAGAAGGTGCTCACCTTCTCTGGTGGTAGCATTTTCATGGGAAGTTACAGCAGAGGTAGGGCTTGAGGCCTCTTTCCTCATGTCTCCTACAAACCGAGGTTCTGTTTCAAGGGGAAGGAAGAGGAGAAGGCTGTGGTGTGAACCAGAAATGTAGAGGCAACCAGCTGGTGGAATAAGATTTCCATTGCATTTCTCAACTAACATTTACAAACATCCATGTGAACCAGAGCTACTAAAACCTGACACTTTAATATGTTTACAAAGTTTATGTATGTTATCAGCACATGTAATACTCCCAACAGGATTTATTACAGGTTTCTTTAGCAACAATATTTTTTATTCGTAACAACTCAACTGGTCAGAGAGAGGAAAACAGCCAGTTTCTTCAGAGCGCGCCTCCCACGCACACTTGCCCTGCATTATTGCATTGCTTATTCGTGAAGATTACAAACACCAGGGTCGGCAAGTGTTTCATAACCTTGTTTCCTTTTCCTAGAATGTTCATAATTAATTTCACTTTTTTTCTGTGCCACTGAATAAGGAGTTGCTGGTTTTAGTTTACTTTATGTTACACTGCTGAGTGGAGAATTACGCCTCCAAAACAGAACCAAGTGGGACCAAAGGATATTTATTTAACATGGAAGTCAGAAGATGTTGAGTGCATGTATTTAGCAGATACCCAGAGATGGATGAAGATTCCAGAAAGTTTTAATATAACACAGAACTGAAAATAATCAACTAAGATGAGACCTTCTCATGCTAGGCGTGATGACTACAGATGTCATAAAATCTAATAGACAAGATGCGGAGGGCAGACAAGGTAAATAAATTACACAAATTTGGTATTTTGCAAAAAAACCAGCTTCTCTTTTGCAGTCCAAATTGCAGTAACACATTCATCTTTTGTGTTTACGTTTTATGAAGAGTTGTGCAATTAGCGAGTTTCAGAGTTGAGGGTGTATTAAAAGCAAAAGTACAATTCTGTATGAGAGTGTAGAAATTCTAACTTGTGCTATGTCCTGGACAAACATTTTTAAGCCCAAGGCCCTGGCTTTAGGAACGAAACAACTTAAATCTGCTATGTGAGCTACCCATCGAGGGGAAGATTCAGTGCTGTAAGAATTTATCAGTAGGATTCGGTTGTGGTTTATCAGTAGGATTCAGCAGCAAGAGGATATCCACATGACTGCTTAGGCCATATATTGTTTCCTAAGAAAAGACCAAAGTTATTTTGAGGAACAGGTAAATACAAAAACAAGTTCCCCTGGACAGATTGTGGACGGAAATATTTCCTTTACTCTGTTGGCATCATTTATTTCTGCTAACAACCTATAAAATTAGCATGATTTGAGAATGCTTATTCTCTTCGATGACTGGCTACCATGTTCCTTCATCTGAGTATTTCACTGAGATATTAATCACGCTTTAAACCCCCAGCTTCTTTCAAATCTATGTCTTAGAACAAGTAAGCTGTTACATTACTAACTCTGAGTTCAGTATATTTCAGGAAATAACGTAACGAGTGGTGACATATATTATGATTGCGTGGTCTCTTAGAGAGAGAGTCTCCATAGACGTGAAAATTAGGGAAGACGTTTCAAATAGACTTTCTTTTACAATTTTTCTATGTACTGTGGCTGGATGCTCTGACAAACACAAGCCTTTCCAAGCTTTATGGAGGTTAGATGCACTAGGTGGGGAGTGGCTCGAGCAGGGGAGTCTTATTCCTGTTTTCCAGGATCTTTCTGGACACAAAGGAAGTTGTGAACTGAACGCTTTCAAAATGAGGACAGGCTGCTATTCACCTCTTTCTAAAATCACATCATTTCCCAGCTACCCAGTGAGGGGAGCAGTTCATTTCTTCCTCAGTATAAATCACACCTGACTCTAGATAAAATAGATTAATCAAAAGAGTAGGCTTTTCTTGCATTTCCATGCTTCATTGATTATGTACAAAAGGAGGATTCTAGACATAGCTACCACCAAAAGACCGCCAAGCATTATGAAAGTCAATCCATAATCCTTTCTGAAGCCTTGCATAATTTGTTGAAAAATAACTTATTCATCTATGGAACTTGTTGGTTGAGCCTTCCACCCTGGTTCCCTGACTCACTGTAGTTACTGCTGTGTGCACCAAAAAGGGCCTGTGTTTTGCATCTGCAAGTCCACAGAGACCTTGGACACATCTTGTCCAAAAGAGATCAGCCACAGAAATTGCAGTACTGCATATAAGAGAGTTTATTCACAAGAAGAATCTTCCATCTCATACTCCCTGACTCCTATGTAAGCCTTCTCTGGCTTATGTACTTCATCCCCTGGAACCCTCTAAGCCTACAGCTGTAGTCCTAGAGCTTGAAAACTCCTTTACACAGTCTATGCCCATGATCTGCTAATAAGACTTTTTTGACCATCAGTGCATATAACACTTGACAGAGGTGTCAGAAAACTGTAAACCTACTAAAAGTGCAGGGTGGTGTTTAGAGCTGTTCACAAAATATTGACAAAATCCATTATTTCAATGGACAATACTTTATAAGACATAAAAATATAAATAATACAAAAAAATGAAAAGAATATGAAATATAATAACATTTAGTCATCTCTCCCTTCTTCCCTACACTTTCCTATCTATATATGTATATACACATTCACATACATACACACAAATCCACATAGACACAAGCAAGAATTAAAGGTCTTGATGTGTTCTTAAAGTATTTTCATTTTTAAACTGTCTTAAAATATAGGTAAAAAGGATACTGATAACCCCAGACAGAAGAAGTTTTGTTTCAAGCCACACAGAGCCCTTTGATTTGTCTGAAAACTTCATCTCTTCTCCCGCTATTCTTGTGGTCTCTTTGGTTACAGAAAAGAAAATCATTAGTTTTTATACAGGTTAAACCAAGAACTAAATTAAAAAACAAACAAACAAACTTGCACAGGAAGCTTGGTAGTGGATCCTTTTCTCTTTCTGTTGAGCCTGGCATGCTTAAAGCTACAGTAGAAAGTTATATGGACTCTTCCCTCTTTGGTTATGTACAGCTGAAACCTTTCTGGCTTTTCATATGGCATGTATCACTAGGCTGGAAATGTTACTCAGCCAGCAAGGAGGGAAGCGATGTTCCTTAGGCTGGGCTCTGGCAGGCGAAATCAGCGGTGCTAGAGAAGAAGCGTCTTCTCTTGCCCCCATGTCACCCCAGCAGCACCACTGCTGATGTTCCCCGGGGAGATGTCCGTGCGCATGCCTCTACGTGTGTGCCTGCATCTGTGCACGTGCTGAGGGAACAGCCGGGAGAGTTAGTAATCCTCTCTTTTATCAGAGAACAGAAATGTCATGATCATAAGGCGCATGCCAGACTAACACGAGGATTTTTTTTTCAATTAGAGCCTCTACATTGTTTTTAATGGGAGTTAGCTGAGGCAGAATAAACATCTCATAAAGGTTAAGGGATTGATTCTGCTTCTAGTTACAGCTCGTGTCAGGAAGCAAATAACTCACAGAGCTCTGCCAGCATAAAATTTGCATGTGCTCAGAATCCAGTTTAAATGTTTATACAGGCTATTAAAAAAACATGATACTTGGTGGGGAATTTTTGTTCTCACTCACCAGGAAAAGGAGCAGCAATGCAATCTGCACTTCTCTTTGCGAGGTGCTGGTAAAGGTCGTGAGGGTGTTCCACCGTCTTTTGTACGAGAACAGCTGCAATTTGCCACTTAAAAGCGTGGGAGGGATGCTTTTAGTGCTTTCCCCATGCTGTACTTATTCACCCTGGCCAGCACTGTGTGCTCGTGAGCTTTGTCCTACTTTGCCATCTGCTCGGTTGCGGTTGTCAAGCTTCCCTCTCCTTCTACACGTATTGAACTCTGGTGCTATTTCTCAGTGTACTGACTGAAGTCATTCACAGAGCGAGAACACACACCAAACCAGACTGGCTAAATAAGTAAGCACAGAGATAGACCAAAACCGCTGTATTTTCTGAAGTGGCAAGTGGTAGAGGAACTCTAGATCAGCTCTGTTAGCCTGCCTGATTTAATGAGGCATGATCCATGCCCTCCTCAACATTCATAACATGCCTGGATCCAACCCAAGCCCACTGGAAACAAGAACTAGCAGGTGAATTTAGTGAACCGGAGCAGACACACCAGAACTGACATGCGACAGTGTTGTGTAGGGTATACAATAATGTGCTCTTGTCAAATTAATTTTTAAAATAATTTTTTTCTCATCATCCTATCGATTCCTGTTCTTGCTTAGCGTCACCCCAAAGGAGCACTCCCTTAGTGTTCCTCCTCCCTCACTCCCTTATTGGTACCTATAAGCAAGTTTCCTCCTTGGCATACTTTTCACTGTTGATGCCAAGCCACAAGTTATTGCAACTTACAGTTCCGAGACAAGGGTTTTGAGGAGAACTGGTGGAAAGAGAATGGGCGCCCTTGAGCTGTGGTGTGATGACTTGGTGATAGCAGTGGGTTTCTTGGTGAGAGAAAAGAAGCAGTGAACAGCTTCTTTGATTTACAAAGACAGATTGTAAAAACAAGCTATGAATCTTCGCATATACAGAAGGATGTGAATCCTTGGAGACTTTGCCAGACGTGGCCTGGTGGAAGTAAGGAAGGAGCTGGAAAAGTTTGTGTGCTGTAACAGAGTACGTAGCTCTGAGGTCTATCAAATACAAGAATATGAAGGATGGAGTTTGGAAAGTGGTGAACTATTGTGAAAGTGTCAGTTGACATCAAACATGACTATGGCTGTTTGACCAAGCACAGATACCAAAATATTCACCCAGTTTGTTTACTGCTCTCCAAGCAGCAGCATAAGACCCTTCAGGGACCAGTGGAAAAAGTTCACTGTTTGCAAAAATACTGGGGGGGGACAGGGAAAGTCCCCTCTGTAATGCTTTGCATTTCCCCACAACTTTGTCAGGGAGTGCCACGATGGATAGCAGGGCAACTGGCCTCAATTTAGTACAACTTACAAAATCCTCCTCCTCAGCTGCAGGGTGACGTGGTGTTGCAGAAGGGATGGGCAACAGAGTTCGTCAGCCAAACCGCAACGCACAGCACTGCTTGTTGCACACTATAAGCAATTCCCAGCTTTTGTAATGCCTGATTGTCCTAACTTTCCCTACGCCAAGCCCTTTCTCCAACACATTTAATTCCTCAAAGCTCTGCACATCTCTATTCTTTCTTGTGACAGCAGTTGAATAATGTCTACAAATGGAAATATCTACTCCTCCTCTTGGCTTGCTGTGGATCCTTAACTCCCTCCCCCAGTACATTCAGTCTAAGTGGATTTACAGAGTTAGTCTGACAGTTTCTGAAATAGAAAACCTCTGGTTAACAGCAGAGCCCAAGCACTGCTCTCTCTATAGGCGGTCAGTGCTTCTTGCTTCTCTCTAAGATGGACTCCCTCCGATGATGTGGGGACGGAGGAGATCCCACCCCCCATCCAGCCGTTGGCCTCTTCGTGAGACAGCTATCATGACTGCCAGTTCTTCTTGAAGGTTTTAGAATGCGTACAGTTTCAAACAAACATCAGATGAAAGCAATTTTGAGCCTAAACCAAACACAGCCAGGTTTGCATTGGTGATTTATTGGTGAAAGTCATCAGCTCCTATTACCTATTTCTTGAGCCATCCAGTTCTTTGGCTTCCAGCCATTTCTAGGTCCTGATTCTGTTCCTGTTGAAGTTAACGGGAGGTTTTGTCACTGATTTCAATAGGAGGCCTTTACTTTCCAACTTTCTGTCTATAGAGGCTTGAAGTGCTTCCAGGTTTCCATCATAGTCTGCGGTTCCCCTCTTTAAGTCAACTGGACTTTAACGGATTGCCTGGGCCCACACCTTTGGATGTAGGAAAGCTCTAGATGTGATGCTTTTCTCGCTCACACACCAGCTTTATACCTCAGTGGAGTCCCTCCTGATTTATACTGGCAGGAGAGCAAGGTCCAGCGTTACTTATGACTGGGTCATTGCCAGCAGAATGCGGAGAGTTCAAGTCACTTGTTATCCCCTTCCCTGCACCTCTCAATCACAGCATATACGTACGTATATATATGTGGATATATTAGAATCATCTGGACTCTTTTAAGTTATTCACCATTGAAACTGACTTCAAATTCAAGTTTTAAAGTTGAAATAACAAAGAAGAAAAAAAGAGCCAGAAGGGAGCCAGCTGCAAGGGTACTCACAATTTTCATCAGTCTACGGGACACTCCTAATAACATATTTTACTGCTTTGTTGTGAACTTTCTTTGCTTCTCCCATAAATATATTCCCTATGCTGTAAATGAATAGCTTGCAAGCTCAGTAAAGTTAATATAGAAGAATAAATCTTAACTACCTAATGTCAGGTCAGAAATATAAATCTTATCTAATATGCCAGCTCAGAAGGAAAGAATACTTTTAGCTGAAAATAGCAAATACTTTCCAGTGGAGAGTAGGAACTTATTTTTCTCTTTAAAAAATATGCTGCCCCTAATAAGATGAGTTGAACAGTCTCCTTTTAGAATCTCCAAAAGAAAAATAAACACATAGAGCAGAGTTAATTTATAAAATGCTCCAAAGTTTATCTTGGCAGAACAGTTTTAGGCAGTGAGATTTCTCTCCCTCTCACACATGCATTCAGATACATACACACTCACACACACACACTCTCTCACACACACACACACACATCTCAAAATTAGGACAGGCCCTTACAATAGCAAATTCTACAGAAGACTTCTATATCTAGAGAAATTCACAGATCCCTATTCAGGCAAAGCTCTCATTTTCAAATAAATGGATATTTTTCCAAAGCAAGACAATAATCCTCGAAGCCTTTTTGTGTAAGCACAGACCTGCTGTGTCACAGCGGGACATAGTGAGCCACACAAGTGCCTCCTGTCTCAGGGCCCCCTCCCATGTGCTGGCACTTCTGCCAGATGTAAAACAGCGATGCAGCCGCCGTCCCCTCCTCCTGCTTGCCCAGGGCCCCCTGGTTGGGCACAGCTGTGTAGCCTGGTGGGTGATCTGCCAGCCAGCTGTGCAGCCACAGGCTCCCACTGCTGCACATCTTGTTGCTCCTCCACACCTCCTTCACACACTTCTTGCACGTCAGAGCCAAGGCAACTTCAGAGGCTGTGGCGGTGAAGCTTACCAAAGATTTTCTTTCAGTATCACGGGCTTAGATCTTTTTTTTTTTTTATAGTCCGTATGCCTGCAATCAACCTGTGCTGGAGAACCACAACAACAGGACAGGCTCCAGATCGAACAGTCAAGAGACTGCCCAAGTGCAGGGCACAATGCAATCAACAGCAATCAGCACCCTGTCCTCCACTGACACCATCAAACAGTCTGGAGTTCCTCCACCTCTTGCAGCAGCCATTGGCCTTTCAGACTATTTACTTCAGGGTCTGCAAAGCAAACAGTCACTTCCCTCAAGATTAGCAAGAATAGAGGCAGTTTTATGTGGCTGAAGTACAACTTGAGGTTGGTGCGCACACAATTCTCTGGACCATCCTTGTTAGGTGCCACCAAGTTATAGAATGCAGACCCTGACTTACGAAAACGCCACAGAAGAATGCAACAATGAGTGGGTTTTCTCTCTTGTCTTCTTGTCTTGTCTTGTCTTGTCTTGTCTTGTCTTGTCTTGTCTTGTCTTGTCTTCTCCCCTCCCCTCCCCTCCCCTCTCCTCCTGTCCTGTCCTGTCCT
>Ga0181612_117358_pt1 | contig 13505 bp, 6 predicted proteins | sample HoacroProtozoa21_FD_119630 | JGI IMG/M metagenome (GOLD analysis project Ga0181612, IMG submission 119630) | Hoatzin crop microbial communities from Cojedes, Venezuel. Combined Assembly of Gp0051906, Gp0051904, Gp0051908 | reverse complement strand
TGACAAAAAGGCCCAAGGCAGAAATTACACCTGTAAAAGCATGGCACAAGAATCTCGGGGCATTCCCGTTTTTTTCTGCTAGTGCCTCCTTTTCCTTGGTCAGCAAGATGCAAGCATGGTAAGTGACACAAAAGCTCTTTTTTTTCCAGTTCAACAGCATGGAAGGGTTAGTCTGCCAAGAATCAGAGCCAGTATGAACATGTTCGTAATGACATCTGCAGAATTTCTGAACACTATTAAGAGAACATCCCTCGCTCCATGTGTGTGCATTTGTGTATGTGTGTGTGTATACATATAAACCACATCTTCATGAGTGAATGCCTTAGTGCTACTGGCAGGAACCACTGCAAGGTAGAGGTCTTCACATACTCATCTAAGGACAACCAGCAGCCCCACATACTTTCAAGTTGCTTCCAGCACACTTCCATCTAATAAAAACAGTTTCCATCTATGAGGTCTAGTTTGAGCCAGTGGAGCAAGATGTACTCACACTCTTTTACAAAGCTTAGACTGGACATTCACTCACTGCTTCATAAGTCAAAGTGCACTAATCCAGTCTGTGAATCTTGATGCTTTCCTGCCCAGTAATCGAATGCCCCAATAACCCTCCCTGCCTATAGAGTGAGTCACTATCTCCATAGAAGTGATCAAATTTACCAAAGGACAGGGAAGAAAATGTGAAGGAGCATGAAAGGCAGAGAATAGAACCACTAACCTGGAGTAATTAGAGGTACAGGGGTTGCAGCCAAGGGAGAGGTAATTTGGCACCAATACGCTAGAAATCCCAAACCCATAAGCAGAAAATAATTCATGAAAATATAAAATGGAGAGAGAAGAAGGGACACTCTATCCATGCCTAAAGCCTAAACATTTAATTTCCTCTATTCTTCCCAATACTGTTCTAAAATTACTCAGTGCTTCCAAGAACACAAACTACTGCTGGGAAGTGAAATTGATCCTGATGTGGAAGCTGGAAAAAATAGCCTGTGGTATGACCTCTTCCTTAAAAACTAATTCCTAAAGAGGAAATGTTCATAACTGAATGCACAGAACAGAGGTCACTACTCCGGAGACCTAAAAAAACTACTGTGCAGGCATGATTTTGAGTGCAGCACAGTACAACCTCTCTAGGGCCAGGCACCAAGGATCACAACATCCTGAGAGAGACACCTGTGAGAGGCAGCATCTCCCTGCTTCTAGCTTCCACTGATTTCTGCCCTCCCTGGGAGCTGGACACTGCTGCTCTGTGTAGAGGCACGGTGCTGCCAATCTGCTGACTGGCAGCATTTTGCTTTTGAAAAGCAACATCTCCCAGCTCCCGCTGAGTTTCTACCAGTCCAATTAACCTCTAATCTGGCAATGAAAAATAGTCTGGCACACAACCCTTAAAAGACTCTTCTGTAGACTGCACAATGATCTCACTTCAAAGCAGGCATCTTTCCAGAACAGATAATGGTAACCTGAGAGTCCAAGCCGGCAATTCTGAAGTGCTACCAGAAGACAGCCAAACAGATTATTTTTTATTAAAACAGCCTCCTTGGGTATTAAAAGCAAAAATTCATGAACAAATGGAGAAATTTCTGAGGCCCTTAATTCTGTTGAGGTATCCACGCTTTCAGAAAAATTCACATTTGTGCATTAATTCATTAAAAAAGTGCGCCTATGATATTTATGAAGAAATGAGTAATAAGCCTAACACACGTACATAAATAAAGATGCATGTTTCAAGGAATGTCTGAAAATTGAGTCCTATGTTTTCGTATTAGCTGTCATGTTCTTACTCTTAGGAAAATTAGGAAATGAAGAAAATATTTCCTAGTGCTGGAACAGACAAACACACGACACATACACAATGCAAAAATCTGTCACTACTTACAAAAAGCAACGATTATCTTATATTGTTGAAAAAGCAAGTTGTTGCTAATAAAGTTAAACATCTTGGCTACTTCTGAACCAGCTTCTTAATTAAGAAAAGGAAAGACAATATAATTAATCATGACAAAAATGAGGAAAAATGTATTTTATTAGCTCATGGGATACGAAACCTTTAAAATACTGAAGTGTGAAAATATTTTAATGTGTGCATAAAAAAATAATGTATTGAAAAACCACAAGCACCCATGCATTAACACAATAGTTATTAGGATATATCAGTGGAACATTTCAACATGCATCCTTGCATGTGGTGTATTTTTTATTTTACTCTTCACTAGAACAACAGCTCAAACAGCTCCAAGATATTCCCCACAGAGCTATAATTAGTGCTTAAAGTGCAACCAAAAGAAGTGTTGGCTGAAACCTGAAATCTGAACCTGTGGAATGCTGGAATGAATTTCTCATTTTCCTAAACAAAACTGAGCCAGCTACAGGGCTACATGATCGCAGTTCTGGTTCCAGCTATCTCTCGATACTATCATTAGTATTGTTGTTGCTGCTGACATTATTACTGGGATAAAATAAGCTGTATATGGTAAACAACTGTGACAAAACAAGATCTGGGTTTTCCAAAATTTCTATTGCACAAAGAGTCTCTAGCTAATGATAGGTGAAATTGTCTCTGCATGCAAAGCCAAAGTAAACAGGCAGTACATAAGAAAGATGTCTGTGTTGGGACTGGATACGGGATGGACTTCACACACAAACACCCATTCTATGGAGCGAGTTCAGGCAGTTCTCGTTGCTTTTATACTACTGTCTGATTAAACACTCTGGAGAGGAGTGCATGGTCACCAGATCCACACACCTGTTGTATCACTAGATTCCTTATGGAAAACTTCATGTTTCAAGATGTCTGTTGAACTTCTGAGGTTCAACAAAGCACCTCAAATTTTCTGCAAATTTAGCTCTTTTCAGTAGATGAGCAGGAAAATAAGGCTGCTTCACTTCTGTCTCTGCAGGCTGAGGACTGCAGTAATCGCTTTGTGCAGTTTGTCTCCCACAGCATTCGTTTAGGAAGAAACAATGCACTTAGGCTGTGTGCAAAAACATTGCCCTTACGTCTTTGTGCCGTAAGTTTAAGTTAAATTCTATGCACAGAAAACTCCTGACACCAAACTCTCAGCAATTTGCCTTTCAGAGATCTATTTTTTCCCACATGACACGTAGAAATACCTATATTCTGCTGTTGTTTAAGTATATGAGCAAAGTGGATATGTGATTTGTCCATATAAAGTAACCAGGTTCATGATTCAGAAAGGTATTCTCTGAAATGTATATATTTAAGTGTACGGAAAGAAACCCATGTGCAAAAGCTGCTTTTCAGTATTGGCTTTCCAAATTAAGATTTACCCCACAAGAAGAATGGCGTGGATTTTTCTGTTAAAGTATATCACCTGTTTCAGGCTGGGCACCCAAAACCAGAGGCCACTTTTGACAAGTCCAAAAGCAGTAATGCTATTCTGGCTTGTTACAACAGTTTCCATATATGTGTGAGATGGGATGAGGTAACTAAACAGTTTTGGTTTCCAGTACACTTTGTGACATTGTAAGGAAACTGGACATTTTGAGGCATATTTTCCTGTAACTCTCATTCCAAATTTTCCTGCCTTTTAGAATTTGTGTATTCCATTGAATGTTATGTTAGAACATTTCTGCTACATTATTTCTTTTTCTGTACTTTTTTGTTGTACTACACATTGTCTGTGCAAAAGCTCACTTTCCACAGAAAGCAAAGGAGAGACTTATTAAGGTTAGCCTTGTTTGTATATTACCAGAAGAGTAATATATGTGCATAGCATCAAAGTTCATCCAGCTATCACTGAGCCTAAAGTCTATTTCATTTACTGGATGGCAATATCCCTAATTCTACTTCTGATGAATACTGAAAGTTGCTAAATACATGCAAATGGTAATGAATTTTATCAGTAATGATATGTTAAGGTTGTCACCTAACCTGATTTTGCTGGGCAGTCTCAGTCTGGAGAAAACTAAATCATATCAAGTATAAAACACATCTGCAAAGCCGGTAAGGCAACCTGAGATATGCATATCAGCCAAATGCAAGGTAATAAGACCTAGAAATGAAGCTTATTGGTAAGACATACAGGAAGGTGGACAAACTCTTGGAAGGTGGTGACTCTGCAAGGGAGTTTCGGATCATGGAAGATAACCAGCTGGCAATGAGCTGCCCTAAAATTTAGTCTGCTCCTTGGATCGGTAAGCAGGATGAATATGGACATGTGCAGGGAATAGGGAAACAGTACTACGTGTGCAGAGAGAATGCAGACAACTTCCATGTCTCATTCTGCTATCCAGACTCGAAAAAATAATGCCGGGAAACAGAAAGTGTTTCAGAAAGAACTACAGGAATGAACTATGGTTTGGAAATTCTGAATAACAGAAGGAAACTGAACATACAAAACATTACTGTTAAGGCTGTAGAACAGAATTGAAGGACAGAGTAAGAGGCACCAGCATTAAGGGAAACAGGCTAAAATGCAATATGAACTTCAGAATTCCAGGTACTTCTGTTAAGTTTTTCTCTGATAACTTATTTTATGCAGAGAAATGCAGTAGAACCAGTCTGTCTGGTTTTTGCAAAACATGTGATGATCCCCTCAAGAAATCAGGAATGAAACAAAAGAAAATGAGGTTAATGTAACAGCAAGGTGGAGGTGGAAATGGTTGCACCAGAGATGATAAAAGCTGTGCTTGAGAAATATGGGGTTTAAAGAAGTTCTGAGTATTTTAAGGATGAGCCAGGGAAACAAAGTTATTAGGTGATTTTGACCTAAAAAGAAAGAACATTAGTGAATCTAATAATTACGATCACCTGCATTCAAGAAAAAATCTCAGGCTGGAAGATTTGGAGAGAAGCACCACTCTGATGAGCAAGGAGATGGACAGCCTAGCTTTTAAGTGACTAATGAGTGTGGCTTGTTTATCACATCAAAATTAAGTTTGAGAGGAGACTGTGTTCTATAAATATGTCAGAACCAAAAATGGAAGGAGAAAAGGTATTTAAGCTGAAGCACAATTTTGGCTCAGGAACAAATGGGCAAAAAAATGCACATGAGTAAACCTGGCTGCAACATTGAAGAAAGTCTCTAACCAGTAGATTAGTGACGGCTGTGAAACGGTCTTCCAACAGAAACAGAGAGGAAAAAATTTCTAATTTGTTCTAGAATAGAAATTGCTCAATGTCTTCATAGGACATGATGCCTGTGATAGTAGAGAACTGTACTGGATGACCTACGCGGTCATTTCCTGTCTTACGTCCATACGTTCCAATTTAATTTATCCAAGAGATCACTTGGCCAAAATCTGTAATTACTTACATGTGGAGATTTCTAACACCATAAGATGCACCATAAATATTACAGAAGAATCATTTTACAGTGAAAGGAAACTAAGAAATTCAGATGAGTAACAAGTTGTATATTTTCAATAGTGAAGGCTGTTAGTGACTTCCATAGCTATGCACATAACAGGTTTCAGTCAAGACTGGGTCTTCCAAAAGATGTACAGAAAACAGAAAATAATAGATGGATAAAGAAAACAGGGGTATTGGCGCAGTAATAATTAAATCAAATTTTGCTGATCTGGCTTATGATGAAGTACAGGACTAGATGATAATCGTCTTCTCTCATGTTAAAACTACAAATATTATTTCAAGACAACAGCGCTATGTCTCATGACATCAGAAGGAAGAATTACAATATTAAAATGCCATATGACTTTTCCAGTTCTGGTACACAGTCTGCATCTAGCTGTAGTATGGAGCCACTCAAAGTTTAACTCGATATGTTGAAATAATGATAACATCACACATTCAGACATTATATCATAGATGCAGTAGGGATACACAGTATATATACAATTCATAAAACAGATAAATGCCAAGATCTAACATTAGGTTACCTCAGAATACTGGAAGTCATGTTTTCTGAAACCTTCCTCAAGCACAGCACTAGTTCTTCTGACTGATCTTCAACAAGTAGCTTTTGGCCCGCTATTTAAAAATGTGCAGGAGGTCTTTGTGCATGCAAAACATATCTATCTCAGATATGCATACACACAGAGGTGTGTTATTCAGTCTCAAACAGCAGTTGTACAAGGTGAACAAGCACAACACATTTGAAAAAGTCTGGTCTTAACCCCTGTGCATCACAAAATTTCAATGTATAAAACGACAGCCATTTTGGAAGTTACTTTGACACATTTGACTGGAGGTCTTCTTGCGTTAACTTGTGTCTGATTTTTGTAGGGCACTTCTCTGGCAAAGCAGAACAGAGTAACTCCTCTTTGAGCAGCCAACACACGCTACTCCAGAATGATGCTGAGAAGTGATGACAGGACAAGTAAATTTAAGAGAAACATCTGTGATGCAACACAGGCAGCAAACCTTTGCCTGGACACTTTCAAATTATGAACAATCTCTTCCACTTTTGGAGAAGAAGCATATAGTAGTAATAATAGTTATAATAAAGTGAAATCCTTTTCTTTCTTTTCTCCTTTCCTTTTTCTTCTCTTCCCTTTCCTTGCCTTTTCTTCCCTTGCCTTTCTCTCTCTTGCATGTGGGTAGGAGGCTTATTCAGTGATCCTATGAGAGCCTTCTGCTCCCAGTAAACAGTCTGAACACACGCTCTGCAGCCAAAGTTGGTGGAGCGAGAGAGATGAGAAGGGGCAGTGATGATGGGAGGGAAGGCACCAAGCCGAGTTCTCATAAGAGGTTCAGCCACACAGCATCTGATCATTAATGTCCATCAGACATTTTGGCTTGTGTCCAGCTAGCTAAACAGAATGGTGGCATGGCCATAAGATGAAGGCCCCTGCACTGACGCAGGCAAAAAGCCAAGTTTCCATGTAGATTTCCCTGCTTCTCCACCCTCTTGGATTACATTAAAGATGACCTGCCCTGTCACTGATTTGAATTACCTTATGGGCACTGCAGAACAAGCAACATAAAGCATGCAGTTGGCGAGACATTTGGAGAGGTGAGATAACCAGCTCTTTGAAACCCTGCAATGTAAAATATGAACAGGGCTTATACATCCAGAAACTTGTCTATTAGGTCTTTGCCAAACAGCAGTGAAAGAACAAGTCAGAATATCTGAAATGCATTACTCTCCAAATGATGTTGAGACTGATCCCAGAATAACAGACTTATTTGCATGAATAGAAATGAACTAGTCTGCATGCTGTATCACAGAATCATGAATCAGCAAGCTTAAGTCTCTCAAGTGCTTATAGCATTGTGCTTATAGACTGAGCTACAGACAGTCATCTTACAATGTAGTGGTACTTTGGTTTTATCTTTCTGAATCAAGGAAAGGCTGTTGTGTTCTCCCTTCTGTTCCAGAGTCAGCATAGTCTTATTACATGATTTGGCCACAATCATGTTTTGCAATGCTGAGTCTGTTTGTTCTTGAACATGGGGTGAAATTTGACATGGCATACCTAATCTTTTCTTGAATATGTTACTTTTGAATATACTGCCTTTAGTCTGATTTTTTTTCAGGCAAGTTCTGCATAATTATAATGGAATTATTTTTGAGATTATTAGGTCTACAACTTCTAATACATTGGTATTTAAAACACAAGCCTCTAGAATTTTCCACCCTTACAACTACACTATTTCCAAGAAAAGGACCTTGTCAACTGGAAGCATGATATAAAGGGAGCTTTTATATTTGCATAGAAACTGTTTGATAGCAAAGTCTCCAAGGTTTCTCTTTGAACTCAAGTATGCAAAGTCAATAGAATTAAACAAAATACCCTAAAGATGACAGAAAATCATGGTACTTGAGACAGGTTTAAAAATTGTTTTTCTCTTCCTTTACCTTGATCCTGGGCAGAATTTTTAAAGCATATTTAAGTTGTGGGTTAGGTTGTCATTTCATAAAGTCAGTTATTACTCTGTATCCTTTCTTTAAATAGATTTGCCTGTTTCAATTCATGGCATGTGCTGTCTCTGTGGGACTCTACGGAAAAAACTGTATAGTCATTTATCTTTGTTATTTTCTGCAGGATTTGGAAGGAGTAATTATATTAGTTCAGCAGATTTAAAAATAATAATAGTTCTAAAACACCCTGCATGAGCTGTTAATTGGAATAATATGCACTAAAGATAAACCAGGCATTTTTTTCATGGAACCTAGTCTCTCAGCAAACTGAATAAGAAACTGTGGCTCTTGCGGTCATTTCATTTTTACTTCATGAGTATAATAAAGTCATAATTCAGTTTAATTATACTCTAATCAAAGTCATTTTTCAGCATCACCTCTGATTTTCCTAATTGAACAAGTCAAGCTCAATTTCCTTTTCAGATGCTTTTAAAAAATCTTGACCTTTCCCTTTGCTGTCCCATTTTAAAAAATAATATCCAGTGGCGCATATATATGCACAATATATGAAAAATATCAGTATTGAACCTTTGTGTAGATCTGAGAGGTCTTGCCAAAATTTCCTGTACCAACGTTACTGGAACTTACATCACAGATGCTATACTAGATGTAATACTGTTGTTGTTCAGTTCAATAATTCTAAAAAAAAATAAGGTCAAGATCTGTATACAACATAACAAGCATTTTTGTCTGCCTATTACTATTTTCACAATTACTGTGAATGCTTGGAGAAATCTATGTTTGCCTGAGTATCTAGTCATTACCTTGGACAATGATCTGATATTAGAAATATTTTAGCACAGAGATAATTTGTCCCTTCTTCTCCCATTCACCTCATCTTTTAAAATGACACATCTTATGACAGTGTACGGAAATACAGGAAAAGTATCTTTATCTGAACAGAGAAAGGCATGGTTTATTAAAAAAAGAGCAATAAAAGGTTTATCTTAAAATAATTTTTGGTCTGGAAGCTAAGCCTCTTAAGGAAGGCGCTAATTGAGACATGCATTTACAATCTTTCAGTCTATGTTACATTTGAAAGAGCGAAAATTTGAAAATTTTGAATTTTTATCAGTACGATTTTATGTAAGTTTTAAAGAGAACTTTTATTTCCTTAGTAGAAATGAAAAACCTTTTGTAGTCAGAACTAGACAAAATTTCCAAATAAAAAAAAAATTAAAAATTTAAAAAATTTAAATCTATTCAACTCTGCATAAGCTACTTTGGGCAGAATAAAAAGTTGATAGAATGAAATAAAAGCTAAATTGAAAAATAATAATTTGACTTGCATCAAATATGACTTCTACTATTCCTCAAAATAATCTACTAAACTGTTTTTCTGCATTGTTATCAGAAAAAAGACCACCTCAGAATTTTAAAATTAAATACTATGTTTCCCCTATATACTGGTATTTATTAAAAAATATAGAACAATGTTCTGGTAAAATGAAATTAATCTGGGTTCTGTAGGGTATTCTCTCATATTACAGCTATAATAATAAAAATAGAACAATAATGCTTGTAGGCAATATCCATGATCTTGCCAAATATTCCACTTTCTTGATTTATACTGGATTTAGCCCCAGTTTGAGATTTCAATGAGGAAATGGCTGAGTTCTTCTGGTACAGAAATGTGGGCTGAACTTTTCACGATTCTTACCTACATGAAATATGACATTTAAACTAACATATATATATATGTTTAAACATAAAACTTGTTTTGTTCAAGTTCCCCTGCATCCTGCAGTTCGCTTCATTAGGGTCCCTTTCACCACTTCATTGTTTTTCATCTCTGTGGTCACTGTCAAACAGTAGTTAACTCTAGATGGGTGATCTGGAGTGCTGATATTCCATCTGAAAGGATGCGTGATGATGCATGGGACGCAGTAATGGAGATGCTTTTGTCCTTCTACATAGTTGTTATACTGTTCTAAGAGCACTTCAATAACCATTTTAATAACGGTTACTAAATACAGCAGAGTTCTCTGGGACAGAATCTATCCGTGTCCCTAAATATGTTTAACTGCTAAGCCCCTGGAACTTCTCGCAGGGTAAAGTTAAGCACATGCTTAAATATTTTGTTATGGAAGGCTTCACATATTACAACATGTACAACAAGCAAAAGAGTTAATCTGCAGCTCCACATCAAACGGTCATCGTATGACCAAGTGAAAGGAAGGCAGTGGTCTATGGCTGCACGGTTAGTAAAGCATAGTGGTAGAGCATGTATTATTATCCACATTTGGGGCAGGCAGTACAGGGGTGAGAATAAGAAACTCATGAAATCTACTGAGGAAAACTAAATAAGCCAGGGATTCAGTTGTGATTAGATGTGAATTCACACCTCCTAGGTTTGTGCTGCTACACGATGTTTATGGTGACACTGGGTATCAATTTTATGATGTACTTATTTACAACATCCAGGCGAGTATACATTAAATCACCTTAAATGCTGCACTGTGCATACAGTCTGTCAGCTTGACCAGGTGTCTTGTAACTTTGTCTATTACCCCTCCGCACCCACTGTACCTGTTTGCTGTTATGACTGCTTTTTACGGTATATCTTAAATTAATACAGTCTCTCAGTAGCAGACACTGTCTTTCACACATGGCACAGATCTTCCAAGCTGAATGTTAGCTATCGTTTGCTAAAATCAGTCTTGGCATACCTGGTTGAAACACTTACTGACTTCAATAACAGCTGCACTTTCCGATCTTGCTGCACAGTGTTACATGTTCCAGTAACTACATTCCAGTTCCACTTTGGTCCAACAGTTTCAGTCTCTTTAAACAAATGTTTGGTATTAATGCCCTCTTTTCTGATCCTAGAACCACCCATTACTGAACCAGCGAGTCTCCTACTGCCTTCAAAATGATGCTCAGACCTTCAAGTGCAAAGCTTTAAAATCCTTCCTACCAGTCCTATATAGTGGAAATAGGTGTGAATGCTGGAAGATGAGGAATTCCCTGATCTATTTAACAGGCAGGAGGGTAAAAGCAAGAACTAAAAACTGGCCTCTGGCACCAAAAGTTCCTCTCACTACTGACTTCCTTCTGTGGCCTTATTTGTTTGACAGCAAGTTATTCAAAAAAATTGAAAAGGTGTTAGATTTTTTCATATGGGGGTGTTTGGGATGTTGTGTGCTGTATTACTGAAGATGTCTGTGCTATATCACAGAGATATAGCACAGACTTGTAGAGAAATGTATATGGAAGTTATAAATAGGGTGTATGTTCTCTGAGCCCAGGCATAAACAGTACAAGAAACATGGGTGTAGGCTTTTTTTAGCCCCCAACTCTCTATTAAATCATGAAACTTCCATTAAGAAATCAAGAAAAACAAAGCAATGAACGAAAGGGAGAAAGAATGAAAAATAGTCAAGGCTTTTGCTTTAAAATTTGATTGCAATTCAGAGTTGACCACTTGGCACTGCTGTGCAAAGTAGCATTTTTCAGTCTTACTTTTTCTTGCAGAATTACATCATTACCTCCGATCAGTTTTGAAAGACACTGAGGATGATGTATTCCAGCAGAAAATGAACAGAGCTGATATTTCACAAAGGACTGACCACTAGGTCACTATAGGAGAAAAACGCATTTTTATTTTTATGCAAAAGAAGCTTTTCTTCTTTCCTGCAGAATCCTTTCCTCTTCCACACGCTGTGCACTTGCAGGTACCAGGCCTGTATACCCTTACACTTGCACATGAGAGCAGATCGATGAGAAGCACTTTGATGCCAACCTACCATTCTGATGCCGTTCTCAAAGGCCTGACGTGCTAGAGAAGCAGGTCCATCCACTGTCTTACCGTCGTCATCAGGCCCCCAGCTGGCACTGTAGATGTGGATGTGCTGGGGATTAAGGCTTAAAGACTTTGCTTCTACCATGTCTGTCACGTCTCCGTCCAGCATGCGGACACCTTCAGAATGAAAGATACAATGAACAGGACCAACCAATTCAAAATGCGTCTTTTTTTTTTTTCCCCCAGAGAAAACTGTGTAGAGCATGGGACTGAATGATCATAACAATTTCTACTGTCGATAAAAAAAAAACCCAAACCTGTTTGGATGTGTGCTTTTCAATGGAAAAAAGGCTCTAGATGAAAAAAATACAAAAAAAAGCACAAATATTTTGGACTTTCTTCGAGTTTTAAAAACTATCTACAAGTCATTTATCCACCATACAGCCTGTGAACTTCAACAACAAACTTTTACGTTAAAGAAAACTTAAAGACTTCAAGCTTGAAATGCTTGTATCTCTCACTTGAAGATAACGTATGATTTTCTTTCTCCTTTCATACTGCAGTGAAACTGCAGCACCTACTTTAAGTCATTCATGGCTGACAGATAAACATGGGATTTCTCCTTCACTGTATGAGGCTGCAAAGAAGAAACTGGGGAGAAAGCGCGCGTGTACAGACCAACTGCCATACACAGTAGCAAGGTGATTATAGGAAGCTACTAATAATACCCTATATGTAACCTTATTCAACCTGAAACTACAATATTGTGAACAACCTCCTTCGTGCAGAAGAAGATTTTACAAGGTATAATCTGAAATTCTTATGTTGAAAGAATCCACTCATGTGGGTTTGGACAAGTCAATACTCCACCCCTTTTAAAGTGAACGGCATCATTATGTTTTAAGACCACTAGACTGAATAACATATGCTTAAATCTGGAAACCGAGCTTAAAGTTGTTCTTTTGACTAACTGTAAGATTCTGACTGAAGTTAATTCTGACTGAGAAAATCACTGATGTCAGTTTTAACCTAAACAAGGAAAAGGACCTACATACAGCTAGCGTGGCATCTGATCAAAGCGATGTTAAAGATTAAATAATAATTAGCATGTAACAGTATGATAGTACAGAGTAATGATTACTTTCACTATTAACAAGTTTGATGCTCTTTCCTCTTTAAAAGACCACTGCTATTTTTATGCCAAATTTACATATTTTTAATTACAGACACATTTTGTTTTGCTCATGAACTCAGACTGAAGTAACTTGAGTGTTCACCAAGACCTTCCAATTAACAAAAGGCATAGGGGGTGCTTTGTTGATAGAGGGTCTTTTTTTTCCTTACTCTAATTGACTGAAAAATGAAAAGTGATCATATTTCTAAGTTCACACAAAACCTGCCCATGTTTTGTGAGATAATAAACTTCTACAGTGATCTCACTATGAAATTTATTTTATAAAGTCATTAAACCAACTCTGGGATTCTCAGGTTTTGTTTTTCTTCCTCAGCATAATCTCAGAAAATTAATGATGGGTGGAAGTTGTGTTCTCAATTTCTTTCAAGCACATTAAAGTATATTTCATTTTAAATAAAGACAATAAAACGTACACTGCCTTTGAAAGAAGAAAAATAAAGCATCCCTTTATGTCTCTGTTACTCTGTAGCAAGCCTAAATAATACTACATGCATTCAGTGAACAGTAACTCCAAATTCTGCCTTTGGCACTGAAGTAATTCACACCATTTTTTTTTGCAAATGGTGAAGTAGTCAAATCTAAAGCAACACAGAAAGACTGTGACTTAGGTGTTGCTCTCTTCAGCCAACAACTGACAGACATGCTTCAAGGGTGACTTTGAACAACAGGCTCATTGGCTATTTACAAAAAAACAATTCCATTCCCCCTTCCCTTCCCTTCCCTT
>Ga0181612_132483_pt1 | contig 13506 bp, 13 predicted proteins | sample HoacroProtozoa21_FD_119630 | JGI IMG/M metagenome (GOLD analysis project Ga0181612, IMG submission 119630) | Hoatzin crop microbial communities from Cojedes, Venezuel. Combined Assembly of Gp0051906, Gp0051904, Gp0051908 | reverse complement strand
TTGCAAAGGACCTCATCCAGGCGGGGTTTGAATATCTCCAGAGAAGGAGAATCCACAACCTCCCTGGGCAGCCTGTGCCAGTGCTCCATCACCCTCAGAGTGAAGAAGTTCTTCCTCATGTTCAGCTGGAACTGCTAGAAGTGAAGCTCGACACTTTGGGATGGTATGGTAATGTGGACTATGTAGCATCCCAGAGAAGTGACCGCTGTAAAAGTCATTTGCGTCTGTAACTATTTTGTGAATAGTCTATCACTGATTCTACAGATTGACCTCAGCATGGCTTTTCTCACCTAATTTTTGTACAAACGCTTTTCTGCCCTTGTACCTTCTTGTGCAAGGTCTGTTTGTCTCTGATGAAGAGCTTAGCGGTAGTTGCTTGGTGCCTAGAAAAAATGTGCTGGGTAAGGCAGGGCTCCATGTGATCATTGTACGTGCTTTTAATTTTTTTGGTTTTGTTCCTGGTAATTTCTGTGTTCACCTAATCCTAAGAATAGGAACAGATAGAAATAAATCAACCATAAATAGTGTTGCTAATTAACAGAAGTAGCGAGGAGAGAATTGTGAAAAATCAGATGAAGGGTAAATAGAGTTCGTCTCTCAAAGACAGCTGAGAGTTTTCCTCAATGCAAAAGCACTTATCAAAGGGAAGATTACACTTTAATTGCCCCAAATAAGTCAGGCTCTGCTTTGATTAAAGTGAGAAAACTCTAGGTGTAGTATACATTTTGATTAAAAACATTATAAAGTCCTAATGGTCTGTGGTGTTTCAGCTTTGGCTGTATCTGTCAAATTAGATCCCTTCTTTATTGAACCCCATTTGAAACATTTCCAAAGGATTATGTGTTAGCCTATTAATTGCTTGTTTTTTGTATTGGTGGACAACATGCTGAGCAAAGCGATGGCAGAATTTCTTCCTTGGAAATCCAGGGGACCGCCTCAGGGTTGCTGCTCCTGTCAAAAGTGGCTGAAAGAAGAAACTATTGTAAGCAACAGAATGGGTCCTTGTTCAGAGGCAAAGAGAGTTGTTTAGTTGTTCTACGGGTAAAAAAAGTGGAGTAACTCTAAGTCTAAATGGATTTCTAACAGCTTGAGAGGCCAAAGTAGTGTCTTTGCAGAGCCAGAGAACCCTAGCTGGAGATCTGCTGGCAGGACCAGTCTAGAGCTTGTCCTGAGATTTGGTACCCAGGTTGATGCTGGTGCATCGTAGGATGATCTGTGACTTTACGCTTCTGCAGACACTGCCCTTAAGGTCTCATTTGAAGCTCCAAAGTCGACAGATGAACACCTTTAAGGGCATTTTGGCAGCCTTTAGGCACTGGCAGAGGAGCTTTGGTGAAGGCTGCTGTACAGCTCCTCTCTTTGAGAGGTGCCAGCCACCCACAGCAGCAGCAGGAGGGAATTTGTCCCTGAGCCACAAAGCATGGAGTGTGTTTGCTTCGCTCCAGCTGTGAGCAGGAGTGAGTTTGCATCGTGGTGACTGCACCCATGGAGTAGCAGGCACAGAAGTGGGTCTGCCGTGCCAGGTCAGTCCCCTCTGCATGGGCAGTGCCCAGCAGCTGGCCTGCACTGACATGCCACCCTGTGCAGCAGCTTCCCATGTGCAAGTCAATGTCATCAGGAAGTCTGTATAATTTATATTAATTATAGGTTCACTGTAAAGTCAGTGCATCCACATGTGGGCCTGTGGTGATAGAGTTGAACTGGTGTAGCCTTGCCTGTGGACATCCCTGAGCTCTCCCTTCCTCCTAGTACAGGAATAAAGGGACTGCAACTGGGGACAGGGATGATTTTGGTAGAAGGGCAAAGAGAATGATGGTGTTTTGATCAGAAACCTGAAAATCAGGAGCTGAAATGTGAGATTTTTATTGCTTAGGTTCATTACAGCATAACAGTCTCCAATCCACTCCCTGCCATCCTCCACCTGGCATTTTCCTGTGGCAAGGGTCTTACTTGTCTGCCCAAGAGGATTTAATCGGGTTCAGCAGTGTTCAGTAGGTTATTTGAATAAGTTATTTAAACATGTACTATCACTGCCTGGCTTGTTTGGTCCTTGGCATACGCTTGATGGGGTTGTGGGCAGTGTGGGGTGGTCGCTGGTCTGCTGTTCTCACTGGCTGGGAGGAGCTGCGGCTCCGTGCAGTCTGCTGGCAGCTGGTCAGTGGCACATGCGCCTAGGGAAGTGGGAATCCCCCATCCCTTTTACCACATGAAATATAGATTTAGGTTGTATTGCAGAAGCCAGAGGAGAGTGGGAGGTTGTGGGCAACTGTGCTGTCTGCTTAGAGAAAAGAGGGGTGCAGGCTTTGGGGGGTTATTTTGTGTGTGACTTGCTCTGGTTTGCAGTCTGTAAATCTGAAACCTCAGAAACCTCCACCCGTTGAAGAGAGGCAGTCACCTGCCTGTTTGTGAGGCCGTGTAAACCAAATTTCATTGAACTGTGTGTTTGTTATTTTGAGATTCCAGAACCAGGATCTCATCACTGATGCAAACTGTGATCAACCAACCCTGGTAGAAACTGCACAGGCTTCCCTTCCTTGGGGCTGCGGGGTCTTTTTTCTACAGGGGCTGTCATAGTTTTCCCAGTAACTCCCCACTGCTGACAGGAGCCTTGCTGGTTGGGAAGTGCTGCAGAGTATTTACATGCTCCTTCCCCTACCAAACTGGCTCCTGCTCTCTTTGATCCGCCCTGTTTGACGTCAGCAGCGTGTGGGATTCGGCCGTGAGGCTGGTGGGCTGCTGGGCTCCCCTGGTGATGCCCCAGCCATGGGGATAGCTGAGCTGGAAGCAGGCAGGGTCCCCGAAGAGCTGGCGCAGTGCTGCCAGGACGGGGATGGGCTGGGGGAACACTGTCTGCTTCTGGTCTTGCAGCAGCAAAAAGCTCCAGCAACAACAGGAGAAGCTCATCCCAGGGCAGCCAGGCACAAGGGTCTATCTCCTCGCGTGCCCCGGGAGCAGGGGCTGTGGTCAGGGCTGCAGAAAGGAAGACGAAAAGTAAGATAAAAGCATTTCTGGTCTCTGCAGCACATGGTGAGCAGCAGTAGGCTGCTTTCAAGTCAATTGTTTCAAAACATATCTTTAAATGAATTAATAATTAGGTGCAGCTTCCATCCTGTTAACATAATGAAGCAGTGACCTAACAGCTCTCTGTCTGAGACGAGGTGAGTATTAACACTGCCCGTTCTCTGGTGTTGGACAAGTCACAGAAGGCTTGGTTGGGGGAAGTATCTTGTGCTTTGCCGGAGCACGCTCTGTTCTCTTTGGTTGTATTGGGAGCTCAGGGCGTTAATCTCCCTGCGTGACAGAAGCCGTTTAGTTCCTGCATTTGTTACAGGTGACAGCGTTCACCCACCTCTCTCTGTATCTCCGCAAGGAGGTGGCCGTGCTGTCACTGCTTGGGGATGCCAGCAGTGTGCTCGGTGCTGTGTGAAAGGGAGGAGAGAGCTCCTGGGTGCTTAAAGGCAACAGTGCAGGGGGTCAACTTGTAAAGGTCGTGCTTTGGCACCCAGCCGTGACCTGGGCGCTCCTGCTGAGCAGTGGCATCAGGCTCCCCGGGTGGAAGGTGAAGCAGCATCACATGGAAGAGACTAGAAGGATGCTGTTGGGGATTTGGGTTAGACTTTTAGCAAAAGAAAAAAAAAAACCACAAAAAAAGGGAAAAGGAGGCATCAGCTGTGGATAGGCATGGTAGGTGCATCTTGATACAAGTGCCAGGTCACAGGGTGGAAGCAGGTTGGAGCTGAGCAGAGGTTAGGCAGAGGGAGCTGTGGCAGCCGGGCTTGTTTGGAAAGGCAGACCAGGGGCTGGACAGTTTGTATGGGCTGTAGGATGCTTAGGTACAGGTCTCTGGGTCTCCACTGCAACCCCAAAAGTGTCCCTTAGTCTTCCCGTGCCTCAGTTTCCCACGGTGCAGCACCTTGCCTGTGGGAATCTTGTTCTGTCAGGTTTAAGGGACATGAGCTGTTTGATGCTGGTGCCCGGGGCTGCCCTGGAGCAAGGCTTCAGCTTGATGTGGGCACTGTTGGGGTGGTGCCTGTGAGGAGCCCTGTGGCTGTTGCGAACCAGTGGGTTCCTCGGCTCCTGAGCAGTGAGGGAGCCCTCCCGTAAGCCCTTATTAATGCTTTTGGATGTAATTCTGGCACATCGTGACAAGTATCTCATTTCTCCTTCTTCCCTGTCGGGTTAGACCTGTGGTTAGGATCAAGCAGCGCTGACAGTCAGCCAGGCATTACACCAGTGAAATGTTTTAACTGGAACGTAAAAATTGATTTGATCTCTTGGCTCATGCGACTTAACGAGCAAGCCTGGAGCTGCGCCACAGCCCAAGCCCCAGTGGCTCTGCGGGCAGGAGGGCTGCCTCCTCCACTCCACGCAGCCAGAGGTGCCTGAAGGACTCTGGGGGTATTTCCTGGAGGAGTTCGGTTTTCCTGGCAGCAAACAGGTTTGATTCATTCAAGCATCTCACCATGGCGGAGCCAGTGCCATAAACTGTGATTGGATTGAAGCATGCTTAGGACCACTGGGAAAGATGATGCATGTCCATGAAGGCTCTGCTTTCTGTGGAGAGGTTTCTGCCAATGCTTTTGCCTGGTGTTTTGTCCTCTAGTATGTCCTGGATCCCTGTGCGCAAGGCAGAGCGACCAAGTCCCTCCCCTGCCCTGAGCATAAGGTAGTCTAGCAAATGCTTAGAGGAGAGTGGTTAATTAGTCACATTTCAGCACATTTCATTTTTAAGGGCTTTGATCGTGGCATGGAATTGTGGATCTGTCGCCAAGTTTGAGCTTCAGATGGATAAATAAATGATAAACGATCATTTGGCAGCAATGAACCTACTGCACTCTCTTTGCATGTTTATGTGGTTTCCCTTCTCCCATCTGTTCCCTTCCTCCAGCTCTTCCTTGCGGGCCAGGCTCTGCAGCCCCCCTTGCCTGGCTGACGGCAGTCCCCAACCTCGCTGGATGGGATGCGCTGGCTCCAGCCAGAGATCCAGGGCTGCCACCTCAGTCGACCAAATGAGAGCTGAAGAACAGCCTCTAAATATAAAGCCATGGGTTTTGCTCGGTACTCCACGGAGACCAGGCTGGGGCTATACCAGGCACTTTCCCCATGTGCTGGGGACAAGGCACTGAGGATGAGCGTCCTTGTGTCCTCCGAACCCGTCTGTGGAGGTGCAGTGCAGGAGGACAGGGAAAGACTCCAGCTAAAAGCAGAGAGAGAGGAATGTAAAGACAAAATAGTGAACAAAGAAATGGTGCTGATGAGATGGGATGACAGGTATTGCAAAAGCCATTAAAAAATTGTAACGAGAGACCGGGCTGCGCAGAATTTTCCTTGTCTTTCTGCTCTCTCTTTCCCAGCCTGGTTTGTCTTCAGATTAATTCGCCTGTCTCGTGCTGGTGTTGTGTTTAGCAGAACGGTTTGTGGCGAGGTTAGTTAGTGCCTGTTCCTCTCGGGTGAGTCACTGATCAACTGACATAGATATTTCTGAAGATGTTTGCTATTTGGAGAAATGCTTGTCATGTGTTTGATCTGGAGTGTGTTCCTTGGGAAGTATTTGTGCAGATATGCGCCGTATTAAAAATGTCTCAGAAGGTATTTCCTTGCACCAGTGCTACAAGTGTTACTACCTGCAAGAAATGCAATGACGTTGATCACCTGCATCACATGTTTTTTCTTGTTTATTGGGCAACTCCTACTTACGCAGAGACATTTTGAGGTGGCATCAAGCGCGTGCATGGATGAAATAAAGCACATTTAAAGCAGTTCTTTCTGTGAATGGTTCTGCAAGCGAAATTACACTTGCAAATATGATTGGAAAGAGTGACCAAAAAGCACCACTGATAATAAGTAAAAGGCACCAATATCGGTTAGAATTAATGCATTTTTTGCAAGCTGGTGTTTGAGAGCTCTGCTCTGCAGACTCTGCCAGCCTTTGTGGCCAGGCAGGTAGGTAACCTCCATGTTTGTGGTGGTGTTTACCCTCTGCAGGAGGAGGAGGAGAAGAATGTCTTTGGGTCTTTTATGTTCTTTTTACTTCCCTTTTCCCTTCTCTTATGCTCAACATCAGCTTCTCAAATTGCTGCATTCTTCACTCACAAGAGAAGAATTTGCATTTTTCTCTGCACTTGGCTTCAGTAAATGGCCATGTGGCATTTTACTTTTCAGCAGTTCCTTAAAGAGCTCCCTTGTGGCTGATGAATGCAGAAACTTTGTCATAAACTAAACTACCCTTCCCTCCCCTTAATCTAGAGTGCTGCTTACTCAGGAAGCCTCGGATGGGTTTTGATGACAGGAGCTCAAAGTGCTGAGTAAGCCGATGTGGAATTGCAATCACTCTGAAGATGCCTCATTTTCTTGCAGACTTCTTGTCTTCTCCTGCTCTGTGTGTACGCACAGATTCTGGGCACAGTGCCCCGCTCTGCTTTAATTGCAGCACAGATCAATGGAAGGCTGTGGTTCCCTCCCATTGTTGTTGTGTGTCTCAGTTGAGATGTGAATTCCGACACTGATGCTCCACACGTGGGAGGTCAGAGTTGAGGTGGGGAGGGACGAGGCTGGTGGAGAAAGCCTGCACAGAGGTAGGTCGCTTGAAAGCATGTTTTGGCTCTCCAACAACATCACCCTGGAGCTGTGGAATTAGAGATTAGTCTTGTCCCGGAGCTGATGACGAATCATGGTGTGGGCATTCAGACAATCAGCTTGGTTCATCAGTTCTTTTGCTGGCATTTCAAATGGTAGACAGCATGGAACTAACCAGTACATCGGTGGTGGACAGCCCTATGGAAATCTGAGGCGAATCTCCCCTACCTTCTGGCCTTCACTTTCTGTATGGTATTTTGTTTCTGAGGCTGATTAATATTTGATTTTTTTCTCTCTCCCTTTCTCTTTGTTTCCAGACAAATGATGCTGCAGGAAATACCTGGAACTGGCTTTACTTCATCCCTCTCATCATCATTGGCTCTTTCTTCATGCTCAACTTGGTGCTGGGCGTCTTATCAGGGTAAGACACTAATGACTTGTTTGTCTTCATCAGGATATGAAAAGGGAAGATGTGTTGGTTTTAGCACTGTGAAACGCTGTAGGTGAAAAAGAGGAGATGGGGTGATACATCACACTGCACATTGTCCCCCTTCACACATTTCCTCCCTGTCCTTTCCTTCAGTGGGGTATTTCTATAAGACTATAGAGCCATGGGATGAGGAATAGGCTGGTGAAAAATCATGAATTGAGATAACTCTTGGGTCAGGATTCAGAATTAAGTAAGCTGTCTGTAATTGTACTGACTTGGGTCTGGGCAGCCATCTCTTACTCCTGCGTCGTCTTGAAAACCCATCAGGAACCCACTGATGCCGGTGTAAATACTTCACTGCTGGAGATCAAAGTGTTCATAATGCATTTGGTCTAACTGGGCAGCATGGAGAAAGGGGAAGCTCAAACAAAAGGCGATTAGAAGATCTCAGGGTTGGTTTTTTTGTTTTTTTGTTTTTTGGTGTGTGTGTGTTTTTGGTTTTTTTTTTTTTTTTTTTTTTTTTAATCTCTAGCTGTTTAAGCCAAAATCTGGATGTTGGAGACACACTGGTCTCTTGATGTTGAGACCCCGGGGATCATCCAAGAATTTGGTGGTGTTGCATGTGAGTTTTGGGTTTGGGCCATTGTAGAGATCAGGCCGCCAAGTTTCAAGGCTAGCTGGAACATCCCCAGGGTCAGTGGAAATTTGATCTGGAATTAACAACCTGACTCAAGATTCTTAATGGTTTGTGAGCTCTTAGACTTTGGTATCTTGTTTTGCACACAGCTTCTTCTTAGCCCATCCAGGTGATCTAGATTATATAGATCTATCAAGACATAGATTTATTTCTGGCTCCTGGCAGCATGGAAAGAGAGAAAAGAGTTAATGCTGCTGGGTGGTCAAATCCCTTCAGTGCTGCATCTTTGCTCTTTCTTTTTAAGTAACTAGAGAAAGAACAATGTTTTCCAAAGCACTGATTCAAGCTCAGTTTTATTATGTTGTTGAGGATCCTTGTCCTCAAATCACGTGCTGGGGGCAGGAACAGGAGGGCAGCAATGCCGTTTTGTTTGAGGACTGGGAGACGTGCTGCTACGGGAGAGGGTCAGGGAGAAGGCCATGTCGTGCACTTTGCTGTTCCTTCAGTCCAGGAATTATGGTCACGATCAATAACTGATCAGAGCCATTCGTCAGACATCCCATTGTACTGGAGGCTTTGTAAAGGAGAGCTTTGTGACCATACTTGTCTGTCGTATGATTGAAAGAGAGCACCAGAGCCAGGGCTGAGTGCGGTTCATTAGACAGTCCATCTTCCTCGTTCCACAGTGGGGTCAGCCCACGTTGGCTGTAATGATACTTGTGATTTAAAATAAAACTCAGAAGCCTGCAGGCTCCTGTTTCTTTGTGCTGTATTCAAACATGTTTGGTGACCAAAAGATGGAGGCCTCTGTCTGGCTCTCCTGAAAGCCTCTTGGTGCCTAGGGCAAAATAGAAGTATTATATAAATGTGTATCTTTTATAAAAAATGCAGCTCTGTGCATCAGGCTTCTCTTTGTTAGTGGTGAGAATGGCAATATCTTCTTCACAGAGGGAAGCTTTTAAATTCTGTTTTGCATAGTGGTTTGACGTCCTTGGCTGGAACTATTCCTGGGGAGAGGCTGAAGAAAATAAACATTGTAGCACAGGTGTTGACCATACTGCTCAGCAGGCTGCTGGTGAGCTTGCAGCTAATGAGCAACGAAGAAAACTGGATATATCTGAATGGACTGGTGATGAGAAGGCACCAGAAAGATTGAAAGACCCTCTGAAGGCAGAGACAGTTGCCTTTATGGTCTCTAGCCAAAAGCCCCAGACAGCACTATAGGAAAAAAAAAAAAGAGACACTTCTGCTGGAGGTGATTGTTCGCACGGCTGTCTGTGCATGGAGAAGGGATCACTGGCAAATGCGTGTTGACTTCACAGGGTGCAGCTTCACTCAAGGACATTATGCCATCCACGTCCCAGTGACAGTGTCAGCTAAGCGGCTCCTGCAGCGGAGACTCTTGGCAATAGCACACGTTCCTCTTTCAATAAAACTAAGTTGAGTTAGGGTTAGGAATTCTACAGACAGCCCGTGAACAGGGTTAACTCAGCAGTCACTTACCCACTGCTTGTTTTCATGATCTGTGCCCCTCATAGCCTTTAATATTATCCTTGCCCCGTCCTGGGGGTGATGCAGGGCTCTGCTCTCCTTCTCCACACATTAGAGAGGCAACTGCAGGGTACAAAGAGGGGATTTAATGCTCCAAGGAAATGGTTGCAAAGCTGAGGTTAGATCACTGGTTACCCAGGCTTGTGTGCAATCTGCATTACTGTCCTCTTTCACAAAAATCATGTTAGTCAGGAGGTTGTGTTTTATTTTCCAATACTTTGCCTTATACATCACCAGCATTAAAGGGTCAAGGTTCAACATGCTGTTGTGCCTTGGAAAGCCACAGAAAAAGCTTTTAGCTGAGTATTTTTCATTGCTGTTAGTTTTGAGCTATTCCCTCTCACATATTTGTGCTCCTCAGTGGGCAATAAGGAAGCTACAAATTTCTAAAGTAGATATGCAGACGCTATCACAGATTATGGCAATGTAAATAATCTGAAATGACAAGAAGTTATTGAGCTTCCTACTGAAGCTAGATTATACAGAGTTTTTCCATAACTCTTAATGGAATTTTCTGCCTTTCTGTAGTTATTTGTGAACACATGTCAGCACCGGGCAGATACCTAATATGAGTGGGCTTAGCTCCTGGGTTTATCTGTTTGAGCAGTGTGGATAGACTGACCCGGTTAGGATCCTGACACTTACCTGCTAGCAGAATGTGGAAGCGTTTGCATTGCGAATGCTACAGAAGAGGTGATACCTGTTTTAAAATAAAGAGCAAACAACCCTTCCCCTCGCTGATGCTTCTGGAATAATAATAAAAGCAAAGGCAGGGAAGTGACAGGAAGATGTGGGAATCTGTAAGTGTTCGTAAAAACTTGATATAAAAATAACCCGCAATCTTGGGCCACAGCTGATATGAAAAAAACCTCTGAGTACCTGGTCAAAGATGTGATTAAAAGCCTGTTGACTCCATAATTCAGATTAAATGAGACACTGCCTGCTGTACAGCGTGCCCTCCTCATGTGCGCTGATCAAAGCGCTGCCAATGCTCTTGTAATCGGTTAATATTTAAATACCTTCCCCAAATGGCGCGCACTGCCTTCTGTTCCTTTCCCCTCCCTGATGCAAGCACTGGGGGCCAGACTGCCAGCAGAGCTCGGCTCTGCTGGTGCCACCGAAGATCTGGATTTCCCCAATGATCCTAGGACACGGGGCGTGGGGTTATCGCAAACCTCTTATTTCTGATGGTGCCGTAGGGATGCTGGGCTCTCCTATGCCTCTACAAAAGAGGCATGCTGCAGTGGATGCTGTGCCGTGCTTGCTCACCACAATGCTAAAGGTGGGTCTGACTGGGGAAATTGATAGCTGCTCCCCCTTGCCAGGTTGCACATCACAAGCGAAAAACAAACTGTGCTGTTCTCTAGCTGTGGATACGGCTGGATTTAGAGTTTTCGTGGAGTACTGCAGTGGTCAGAGATGCACAAGTGAACTGCAACTGGAACAGCTCCTACAGCCCAGGAACTGCCTGTGCTTGTTTGCAGAAGGTACGGGGCTCCCGAGCGGGACCATCCTGTTCGCTGTGGAGCAGTGGGAATGCGGGCTTGTGTCCCTTGGTGGGGATGTTCCTCTCTACTCCTTGCTCTGTATTCCCCCTGCTTTCTGTTTTCGCTCGCTGGTGCTTGATCTGTCTGTGAGTTGATAGAACTCAACAGCCCTGCAGAAACCAATAGAGCAGAAAAACACAGATTATTGTCTTCTGGAGGAGCTTTTAGTGAGTGCCATAGTTCCTTCAAGAGAAGATCAGGACTCTATAGGGCCAGGAGAGCAGAAGTGGGAGGAGAGATTTCTCCCCCCTTTGGCAGCATTAAGACATTTGGTAGGCTCATTTGCTGCTTCATGTGGACTTGATCAAGATGGACAGACACAGGGTGTGTTCTGCCCATCCATGTGCTGAGAAGTGTGTTGGGGTGACTGCCCAAGCCTGATACCGCTCCACTCAGACACAAAAAAAGGGAAAAGAGAAATGTAAAAAAATAAAAATTTAGGCACCCACTCAAAGTTCTGCTGAACCATCCGTCCACCCAAAGGATGAACCAGGCTTTGTCCATCCTCGAAAGCTGTCCTTGACTTTGTTTCTCTGTTTTAACCATGAGAAGCCATTCTAGCCATGCTAACTTTGTTCCAGAAAGCTGAGGCACCTTGAAACTGGGCCAGCATTTTGTAAGGTTTCAGTGCAGAATGGAGCAGCAGCAGTAATGAAAATGTTTAGGAATTTGTATCCATAATATATTTCTCTTGAAACATCTGTCTGTGTTGACTGGGGTGGGTGGTTATTCTTACTTATTAGATTTTTTTTTAAACTTTTGGTGACTTAGGTAGCAATAAAGGCATCCATCACAGGGAATAGAAAAGGAAAAGAAATTGGCTGCCTCTGGTGGCACCAGAGGAATGTTCTGGCTCCAAGTCACACCAAGAAGGGTTGACCCCAGATGCCTTACAGTTTTCCCTGAGCACAGGGTTGTTTGCTACTTGGGATGTCATGAGATCTGGCTTCAGTTCTGACCAGAAAATGCCCTGTGATGATCCTGATAAATTTTTAATTGAACTCTGCGCGTGGTTCTGCAGTTTACAGTGAGGAGGGAAAAAAAAATACCATTGAATTAAGAAGTCCTGACCAACACTCATTCTGTTTTCTTGTGCTGTTTTCTTTCTAGCAGGCTGCAGCCCTCTGCCATCCTACTCCGGCAGCTGTGGCCACCACAGATGGGCACCCATCTCCATACACACCTCAGCTTCCTGGTGTTCCCTCCCTCAGCAGTGATTTCCAAGCCTGGTTTTCTCATCTGGCTGCTGTTCCCCTCCCAGCCTCCCTTTCCCCTCCATCTCCTCTCAGCCCAGCTAGCAGCTTTCTGTCGTGGGCTGGTGGGATTAAGGACTTTTCTGCTGCTTGGGTGTTCAGTTGGGTATTAATTTTGCCTGGTAATGAGCTGGATGATTTCGTACAATACATCTGTGACTGTTTTGGTGCTTTGGATTACATAACGCAAAGAGGATAAATGTTATCATGGGATGTTGTGAGGAAGACAATTTAACTGATTTCAAGGCCAAGTGCTTTCTGGCACGGTTTCATGCAGCGGTGGGGAGTGGTGAGGGTGGCGAGACAGCAGGAGTGCTGGTCAGAGAGGGCAGTGCACTGTAAATGATGCATTTGAATACTGAGAGTCTGCGCCTCTCGAGCATAAAAAATGCTGCTTGTCGTGTCCTCAAATATTTATGGTGAAGCCTGAGGTATTTCCAGACCAGCCAGTAAGGAGTAATGATCTTTCCCGAGGTTTACTCATCTGGTCGCAATAACCAAGCGTGGAGAGGCACTGCAGTGGCCAGTCTGCACCTTCCCTGCGTGAGTATTACCATAATACCGTCCAGACCTGCTCTGTCCTGAGATGTGCAACACCTCCCTCTTGTTCTATGAGACCACCTGGCGTAAGAACTGCAGGCAGACGTTGTCAATGGATGCAGCATCTTTGTTGACAGCAGGAGCCTGGCAAGGGATACAGCTTACGGACTGTACTGGCACCTTGCAGGTGAACAAGGGTCAGGGTAAACGGCGCTTTAATTCTTCACTGCTGCACCCTGTTTTGAGCAGTCTGCAGCGTGGGGTAATGCTCTCTGGACAGAGTCCTATTAAACACTCTCTACAGGGGATCTCATCTCTGTTTCCATTTCTGACTGTTGTACCTCGGGTCGCTGAGGCTGCTGTGCTGTTAGAGCAGCTCCTGGCGGGGAGGCACAGCCCCATCCAGACCTTGCTGAACTGGCTGTCTCGGTGACTTGCTCTGCTGAGTTTCATGACATATTTTCCCATCCTGAGGATTTTTGCCAGACTGAGATCATAAAATTTCAGCCTGCAAGACGTGCAGAGGCTGGAGAAGAATCAGGCTGATTAATTTGTCATAATGGCAAAGTGTTCTTCTGTCCTCCTTCTCCCTCATTACAGAGACAATCATTCATTTTCCCTGCAAATTTGTCCAAGTTCACCGTTACCTGCTGTGCTCTGACTTTGGCTGGTGTTAATTATTTGCAGCAGAAGAGCTGCATCATGAAAAGAGATGAGATTCTGCTTGCTCTCATTGCTTTTAGTCTTTCCCCAGCCTGTGCTTAAAAAGGAGGGAAAAGACAGGGCAAAAAACATTTCTTTCCTGTTGTTCCTTGCTCAACACGCTTTTCAACAAAGCCATCGTTGCAAACAAAAAATGTGAGAGAAGCACGCGTGTTGCTTGCAGAAGGGGTCAGGGAGCAGTGACTTTCCACGTGAGCTTCGTCTCACCAACTTAATGTCCTATCAAATGTGGATCCTTTGCTCCTTTTG
>Ga0181612_149327_pt1 | contig 13507 bp, 4 predicted proteins | sample HoacroProtozoa21_FD_119630 | JGI IMG/M metagenome (GOLD analysis project Ga0181612, IMG submission 119630) | Hoatzin crop microbial communities from Cojedes, Venezuel. Combined Assembly of Gp0051906, Gp0051904, Gp0051908 | reverse complement strand
TTGGAAGTTTTCAAGGCCAGGCTGGATGGAGCTCCGAACAACCTGGTCTAGTGGAATATGTCCCTGCTCATGGCATGGCGGTTGGAACCAGATGATCTTTAAGGTCCCTTCCAACCCTTACCATTCTATGATTCTATGATTCTATAATTCTAATTAAAAAAAATATTTTATTTTGGTTTTGAAACTACTAAGTGTTCTTGTGAGTTAGTTTCCATATACTTTTTCTTTGAACATTATTTTAAATCTATTCTGTCAGAAAAATTCCTTCACAATGTGTTTTTTCCTACCATAATGCTAATTAAATATCTGGTGAAAGCAATGGACAAGCAATTTTGGGCAAGTTCCACTTAGCCTGAGACTATTTGTCTTATCTTCAAACTGACTAAAAAATCTGTGGCTTTAAAGTTCCGTAACAGTAAAACTGCTAAATCAATAGAAAGCTTAAACTAGATAGTAATATCTCTTATTACCATGCAACGTGAAGCAGAAATGGTAGCAGAAATAAGTAATATAGCGAAGTATGGATTGTAGAAATTAGGATGTTTTGCTTAATTTAAAAACTTTCAAAAACTAGGAAGGGCTTGGTATAGATTCACTCATTACAAGTTGTTCATAAAAATACCTCATGTAGATATTATTGAAATAATATGCATATAAGATCTGACTTTTCTCTGAGTAATTTTATCTGAAAAGCCCTGTACAATTTTTTATTTACAGATAATTGAAAAATCACACTTGTTATGTGGGGTTGAAACATTATCTCATTATCTTCGATGAGGAAGCACAGCATAACATTCCCATGCCTTTGGTGTGTTTTTAATGATAATATGTTCCTGTCAATCTCTTGACCCTTTCCTGTTTTCTAAAGTATTAGTTATTCTGAGATAAAAAAACTCACATATGTAAGATTTATTCAGCCATGTGTATTCTTAAAAAGGTAGTTTACCTCTTCATGAAAATTATCTAGAAAAATTCTATCAGTGTTGAAAATGCAGGGAGTAAGACTGTATTGTGGGTAAGCCATTACTTGGATGGAGCTTTCTAGATCTGACTGCAATTTCTAGTGCTGTGACCACTGATCCTGTGTCATCCTGAACATAGGCCTAGATTTTATTTAAGAAATTAGATGTATGAATAACTCAGAGAGGTCTGGGTCTCAAAACCTACATTCCTTATTTCCCTTATCTGTAAAACGTTGCTATTGCTCATCTTGCTTTCTACATAAAGATGTAAAAGCAAAGTTTTTCAGAGTTCTAAGGTAGTTAAATACCAGGTGACGTGGATAATGCCTGTTCTTCTGAAACTTTATTGCTTATTATTTAATTCCACTGTGGGCTGAAGTCCTGTCCTTTAAATCAAAGTCAGAATGAGGAGTTCTTACATGTATGCAGAAAGATGGTTGTGCAGTAATTATCTGGTTTTTTATCTGACTTCATAAAAATATGAAAGGTAATACAACATATTCGCAAATAGTCTTTAGTTTTGACTATAGATTATTCTATTGTTTAAACTATTTGGTGGTTATCTTTCCTTTTGCTCCTCCCTCTCTCTCTTTAATTCCGTGTGCAAGAGTATTTTAATTATACTGCTGAATTTCCAGCACGGACGCAAAATTGTTTTTTTCCAGTACTATATCAGAATCATTATAAAGATGGAAAAATATAAGGTATTTTACACATATGTAAAATAAAACATATGTTCTTCTTTCTCCCTTATGAGAAGAACGAGATCAAGAAGGATTATTAAGTTGACATAACACACATAAAAAATGCATGTTTTAAAGGGGAAAAAAAAACTTTGGAGGTTTCAGTTTACTATAGCTTTGACATAATCAGTGTAATTCAGGTGAGGTCAAAACACTGATAAATCAGAATGTATGCCATCTGTCACTGGCTATTTTTGGGGAATAAGGGATTAGGACCCCCTCTTAATCAGTTAGAAAAAAACCCTCATTTTTTAGTGCCTCCAAGTCATCTTTACAAAGGAATAAATTTTTTGTGATTTGCATCTATTTCACCTTATCCATTACTAGAAGATTAATATAGAGGTAGTTAAAAGCAATATTCTACAGTGCATGAGGATCTTTCTTTAATGCTTTCCATGCACTTACCTAGAGATAGCGGCTATTACGGGAGGTCTCTTTTTATATATACATTTGCTAAGGGAGTTTACGAGATGAACAAAAATGAAGTAGAGTTCATACAATTAGTTTTTTTACTATCTGGGGTTAGCCAGCTGGAAAACTGGCTATCTTGCCTTAAACTGTTTTGCTATTTAGATGTGTCAGCACAATGTTCTCAAAGATCTCTGTGGAATATAGCTTTTATTTAGCAGAAAATGCATCAGATTGCTGATGTCTGAGTGAGAGACAGCATGTTAGCATTCGTCTTCTGAGGTGCTCAGCAGTTTCAAAGTTCACTGGCAGCAAAAGATAGAATCTGGACCAAAAAAAAAAAGGAACTAGTGGATGTTGGAGCTGCCTGCTGTGAGATCCTGGTAACTTTGGAAGATGGGGAGTATTGAAGGATGGGTGAACTTTGGAGAGATTTTTCTCAGTAGCAAATATCATTGCCTTTGAGACACTGGACTAACGAAGTATTAATGCATCTGCAGGATAGCTAAGGGGACTTTATGATTAGCAAAGGGCCCTTTGGTTAGATCTATACTAATGTCCAGTGTCTTGGTTTCTGGCGTTGGCTGAAAAAACCAGCAACCCCTGGAAAGCAGTTGAAGTTAATGTTATGGCAATGGTGGAGGTTATATTTGATGAGGAACACAATGATGGATGCAACCATCAGTCTCAGAGTGTTTTCTCCATGAGTACAAGTCTCCACAGCAGAGAAAAATGTTTGCAGATTCACTAGCTTTTGTCACACAGGGGCATAGGAGATGGGATCTACCTCCTCTCTCAAACTCTATGACAAAGTGTAGCTTCAACTGCACTGAAACTCAGGGGCTGTTTTTCATAGTAACTGCAAAGGCATATACTGCTGTAAATCCATTTGGCTTGATTCCATCCTCTTCTTGACCTGAAATAACTGAATACACTTCAGTCAAGTAAGTTACCTCCATAGAGTTAGATCATAGACAGGTCCCTGATCTCCTACTACTGTTCTTTTTTTTCCCTTTTGATTTTGGACGCTTAAAAAGAGAGGAAATTGGTCTGGTTTCCCACTGTGTTATATCTTACATAGTCAAATGGACTTGTGCAGAGGTAATGAATAAAATTCCAACAAGCGATTACTTTTTAGTTGGAAAATGTCTCACTGTGGACATCTCAGGACTCACACTTAATTGGGAAAAAAATATTTTTCTGTCATCGGCAGTAGAAATTCTGTGGTGCAGCACTTTAGCCTAGGATTGAAATCTCTCGTGCAGGAAGGAAATGAAACAAGATTTTCTTCCCTCAGTGTCATTTGATGAAACTCTGCTACTTTGTACCACATAGGGCCTGTTGACCCACTCTGAGGGTCCCTGAGATCTTTCCACATCACTTCTCACGAAGACTGCAGGTCCATCCTGAGTGGTGCTACATTTCATCCTGGGTGATGCAGTGTTTTGCCTTCTTTGCTCCATGACTTAATTTATAGCAAGGGTAATATAAAATGTGATTGGGTAATAAGAATATTACCTATGGCTCCTCAAGAGATCAGCTATATTATTCATGAGACTGTGCCTGAAGTAGGATCCTACACCAGAAATAAAACGGTGAAATATCAGATAGGAAAATTGAGTTATTCCTGGTTTATTCTGGCAGGAATAAGGAAAACTAAAGTAGGAAATAAAAAAAAGTACCCTCAAGCCAGTGATTTTCATTTAGATATACTTGTGCGTGATAACTTTTAATGAGAATGTGTATTTCTATTCAGCACCGTTGCTAGGTCAAATACTGCTGTTTACACATTTGACTGTAGCAGTTCTGCTCAACTCTTATCCATACGTTGTCCTTTAAAGAAATAAATATATAGAGAGGCAGTCTTTTTTAACAACAAAAATCTCCTTGATCTGTCATTGCAGGTGGGATTGAGAAAAAGCTCAGCTTTACTAAGTGTTGTGAGAAAACCTTTATGTCCCTCACAAGATTTAGACAGTGCTTGTGCAATTCCTTTGCATGTTTCAAAATGTATTAAACACAAAATAAATGGAAAATTTTAATGCTAAATTTCAGATCGTTAAATAAAGGTTAAATTAATATAATATTTTCTGTATTGGTAAGACTTCATTAACAAATGCTGATTTAATATAGATCATACATTTTCACTGAAAGAATGAAGTGTGTGTGATAGCTGTCTACTAACAGGTAATTTAAGCTGACTCCAGAAAACACTCAGATTCTGACTTTCATTGATATCTTCTTTTACTTTCAGTTATGCCCGTATTTTCATTGCTGGCAAAGGCTGTTTAAGTGGAGAAATGCAACTCCCAGCATGAAAGGATTATTTTGCTAATCTTCCTTAAAGCTTCCCCCCAGGTATTCTGTCAGTATGAGGTTGTTGGTAGGAGACAACTTAAATAAACGGAATATAAATCTTGTTTTTTGGAGCTGTGATTTGAAGTTGCGTGGTGTTCCACAGTCATGTGGAAGAGTATTTACTAGAACTGGTTTTACTCATTCTTTCATTCTGCTGCCCCCTAAATCTAAGACCCAATAGCAATAATGTTTTCTTGTAGCTGCCCTAGCAAATATGACTCTTATTACAGGAGATTCACACAGCTGGTTTTACTCATTCTTTCATTCTGCTGTCCCCTAAATCTAAGACCCAATAGCAATAATGTTTTCTTGTAGCTGCCCTAGCAAATATGACTCTTATTACAGGAGATTCACACAGCTTTCAAATCTAATTACACTCATGCCATTCTGCTGTGGCATACATTAAAATTTAGCAAATTAATCTTACAGAATGACCTGGTTACTCTGCTATAGTATTTCTTCTTTTTATTAAAGTTTTATTTTTTCTGAATTTTAGAAAAGGGAAAATATATTCAGAGACAGTACTGTAAATGGTATAGTATGTTTCATCTGAGATAATGGAGATGACCCATAGGTTAATAAAAGATAAAACCATTTCTAGGGCCCTGAACTAACTGGTAAGAGAACCCACATGACAAATAATTTTTTCTGTGTAGGCTTTTTAGAAAAACAAAAACAAAACCCAATACCCTTCCCACCACCATTTTAGCTATCCTACATGTACATTGGAAATACATATCGCATTAAGTAGAGGAAGCCACTGTCCCAAAGGTACACGGTGATGTGCTTTCACCAAGAAAAAAATTTTGCTATGATTCTCCTTAGTAAAACCTGGCAAAACCACAGATCATTATAGCCAGAGTTGGACCTGACAGATTCTTGCTTACTGACCGACTTTTAATTTTGTGAGGTATGAGAACTTTTCATCTAGTACATCAGAATAAGAACTAATACACTAAATATTTTATTCTGTGCAAAGTTAAGTATTGCAGGCTTTAATTAATCTTCATCAAGAGTCTCTATTGAAAATAAAATAGGCACAATTCAGGAGAGTCAGAGAGGAGAGGCATAATAATTAAAGCACAAATAATGAGAGCATGTGACTATTAAAATTTATTATTAAAATATGCTTTATAAAATCTGTTATACCTTTAGAGGTGCTTTGCTTTGATGAAGTGTTCTAGCCTGGGGCACTGGGTTTTTGGAGCCTTGAACCTTGCACAAACAGTCCTGGTAAGTGAAATGGACTGTGTGTGGTAATGTAAAGCCCCATCGTGGGCTAGTAAGCCCCATCAGTTGACCTGCAAACTGCCCCAGGGCATAGCCAGAACAGGGGAAGTCTGCACTAGTCTGCATGTGAACCAGAGGGTGCCTTTTCTAGATGCCTTAGGGAAAGGTTGTTTGGAGAACAAAAGGGCACTGGAGGTAATGGTGCTCAGTGATTCCCCGAGAGTTGACACTGGCATGAGATACAAACCCTGCGTCTGCACAGTGGTGTGCCTGGGACTGATCTATTCATATGCCAGCTCTGGGATTAGGGAGTTTAGCTCCACCTTTGCCTCTGCTTTTCCACGTGCCAAGCATGAAGTCCAAGTATCTGAGGCTTGTACCTGGCGGCTTTGTTCTTCAAATCTAGGCCTGCAAAATGAAATCCCACCAGATCTGAGAAGGGCCAAAGGTGTTTGCTTAACACTTGGATAAAGACTTTTCTACTCATAACAAAGCTTTCAAGGTGGCATAGTGGTTTAACTTTGTTTATCTATTACATGTTCTTTTCACTCCTGCTTTTCATTGTTTAATTCATTTTAACTTGTGGCTTTGTGAGATTCATATACTGAAACCATCCTATTTACTCATGCACTTAATATGTCCCCGCAACTGCAGTCTGAAAATCTTTTCTAGCTATGGCTCTCACAGGCAAAGGCTGTATACACTTACTCACAAACATTTAGTGCCATATTTGCTTTAGTGAATGATCTGGTATCAGAGTGTACAGGAACTCTTTCTGTCATTTGTGTTATGATTTTTTTTCAGAACATGGAGTGTGAACTGAATGTATAGGGTTGGGATAGTGTTAATTTCACTTTTCTGCCTGGGTACCTCGTGATGTTGTGGTTTGTGTTTAAACTTTGCCAATACTTCATCTAGTCTATTCCTTTTCCAAGAAAATGTGGCTGGAAATAACCATCCTTTTTCCCTCTCTGTGATATCTGTGCTTTCTTGTCAGCTAGTCACTTAGCCGCTGTTCTTTTTCTGAACATGCAGTTTCAACAGAAATGTTAAAAGACAGTGAGTCTACTTTAATGACTAAAAGTGCATTGAAAATCACAGAATGGATACATTAAAAAAGAGTTGAAAGCTTGCCCCCAAAAAGCATTTGAAACCCCACCAGAAATATGGCTAATCTTGAAGAGTAAGACTGTGACTGTGGCGTCATGTAGCAGGAACCCCTTTCATACCCTGAGGGAGCCAGTTTGTATCTCTTTTCCTGAGATACAACAATATCAGAGAATTTGCCTGCTTATGCACACTACTAGGCAATTGGGCGAATGGGTAAGAATAGGCAGGAAAAGACTGCAGCCTTATTTTATTCTCCTTCCCTCGTAAATGGCCTTTGTTTCCAGTTTGGAAGGATAATAATTTGCTGTTCACTTTTGCTCAGGAATGGATACACAGTCAAAATCAACCTTCCATCAGAAATTATGTGGCCTAGTTATTTTTTAAGTCATCGATTCATCAGTGATGGTTTTTTCCAGCTGAACTAATGGTACTCTATCTAACCTTTCTCCAGTTCTTGTTTATGCTTTATTTACATCAGCTCCTCTGCAGAGCAAATGGGAGCAATCATTAGCAAGTGATTCTTTGCCTCTTTCAGGGTGGAAAATCCTGTGTAAAGCTCAAGGCTGTTACAAAGGAGTAAGAACCAGCAGGGTGTACGCAGCCAGGCTCCTGGCTTGCTTTGCACAGGGCAGTTCCTCTGGAAGCAGAACTCTCTGTGCGAAACACTCATCCATGAGTTATTGTCGTAAAGAGCAGTGAAATGACCCATATATATTAGAGCTGAAAAGACCTCTGGAGTTACCTACTCCAACCTCTGCAAACAATGTTGGCTGACGTGATCCTCAGAGATGAATGTTTGCCTTGAAATCAGTGACCCTCTCTGCCATACCACCTCCCTCTTCTCTCATTTTGTACTATTTAATCTACATTTTTCCCTTCAGTAATTTTGAGATATTACTATACTTCTACCTGCTTTTCCTATCGCTGCCAACAGTCCTCCCACACCACCCTCCACCTTCTTTTTATTAACTCCTCTTAAGTACTCACAGCCTGTTATCATGTCATCTTTTCTCTAGACAGGGCAAATTCAGCAGTTGGTTTATTGCCTAACCGCTCTTAATACAATAGTTTCTGTCTTCTGAACTTTGAGGATCTTTTTTTATTTGCTGGCTGCCATAGTTAAGTCTTCTTTTTTTCTTTAAATCTACATTGATTTCCTAGTAAGGAATGCTCAGAGCAGTGCAGATGTAGCCTTACCAGCAAGGACTGTGTAAAACACTATTTCAGTTCTGTGTATAATACCTTTCTTCACGTAGTCACAAGGACAGTAATCAATGGGATAGCAGAAAACACTGAATTTTACAGAAGTCAAAGGAAAAATCACTGAGCACTGTAGAAATCAATGAAAGATGAATTAGAACAGACAGATGAAGAAATTGGTAGAATGATGTACTATTTTCTTAATAATACAAAGATAGATATCCACCCACAGATTCATATTTTTTCTTTTAGAAAAAAATATAAAATCTTAAAAAATAATAATATAGAAATTATATTTAAAATCCTTTTTTCCTTGTGTTCTCCTCAAAACACTTTGGGCCAAGCTCCTTTACTGATTATCAACCCATCTTGAGTGCACACAGAACTTTGCCTCCTGGTCTGCAGGGCACCTAACTTGTGCCACCATGCAGCGCAATACCCAGAGTGCCACCTCCTCTTATCTGATTCATGCATCGTATTCTAAATCACAGCACTGATGGAATGAAATAACTGAGCATAAAGGCAAGGTCCAGTTTGAAAGAATTGGCACCAATTTTGGTTTGGAGTTATGAGCACGTTGGTAGTAATACTGTGAAAAGGAAAATGTAGCCTATCTTTTTTAAAATTGCTTTTAAATTGAGGGGTTGAAAGGACTGGCTTATGTATATATTACATGTTTTTTTGCTTTCATTTTAATTGCAAATAATTTTGCATAACTTGTGCTCAAGATTATTTGAAACACATTTACAATACATTGTATTTCTCTCCCAAACCACTGCGAAAAAATAATGGGGGAGAAGGATATTTGCTTAAAAATACAAATCTTTAATTAAAAGTATCTATATGTGAAGCATCTTTCTTCAGAATATTTATTCAATATTGCCACCTTCAGGTGAAAGTGTATCTAAGTATTCAAGGAGATTTCCTCCAGACAGAATCTTACAATTTTGCATGTTTACAATTATTAAAACCATGCTAGGGCTTTTTCTTCTTAGAATTGGGAAGGGGAGGGTAAACAGTGGTGGTGGTGTGAATTCGGGGAAACTAAATTCCTTGAGCTTAAGCAAAGAAAAGCAGAGGGGAAGAAAACACCACAGTTATTACAATAAACCCATATAATGTGTGGTTTCCTTTAAGAAATCATCTCAGACAAATAGAAGCATGTTTGCTGGTCTTTTGCAGTTTACTTTTCTGTAGCCTTGTCTCTTGCAAAACTTCTCCTAGGCTTTTCCCTTTTCTTCCTACTTTTACCCTGGACGGATAAAGATGATTCATAAAGTGAATAGATTTGGCTTGGTTGAAATTCAGATCAAAGTTCAACCTGAATTTATAAGAGAAATTCACTAAATTAAGAACAGACAATGATCCTTCTCAAAAAGAAAGGAAACTTGATGGTAATTAAACTGTGATCTGAATCTATAGCAAAAGTGTCAAAGCTATTTGGTTGTACCAAAACTGAGTCTCTCTTTAAGGGTTCAGTGAAAAAAAATGATAAATAGAAGTAACCCTTCTAGGTAGGCACTCGAGCTAAGTAACATTTGCTTTGTCTGCAGTCTTGCCTCTGCTGGTTTCTCCCAGTGTTAAGCAGAGAGATTGGTCCATAGCAGTGACTTACTGATTAACTGATGGCGGGATCCCATTTCCTGTGTATCCAAAGCCAAATTCTTTTGAAAAGTAGCATTACACATTACACAAACAGTGCCTTCCACCCAGAGAAAGATGTCATGCTGTTCAGTAACAACAATGGCAAACACTCCCTTTGGACTGAGGCACAACGCTTCACTTCCCACTTAAATGATTTTGCACTGTTGCACTAAAGAGCTGGCACATTACTTCCCACAGGTGGCTGCATTTCAGCAGCTGGGTGAAGTGAGTCTCTATTTCATCTTTCAGCCGTAGTGAGTACTAAACATAACGTAGGGCTCCTCTATTTCCACAGGCTATTAACCGTCCAAAACATTTACCTCTGAGGCTAACCTTCACAGTGCTTCGATTCCGAGAAATGTCTCTATTCAAAAACAATGTATTAAGTGGGAGTGAATAAAGTCCCCTTGCAACAAATGGTAAGTATATGCAGGAGCAAAGTGGGGGCTTAAACAGTTTTCTGAACTTAGTCCTTCTTAAAAGTAACATTTTTGTTTTAGCAAGTTTAAGCAAAACCTCTTCATTTGTTTTTGAATAATGAGAGAATGGTAATAAAATGTATAACCTTACTGAATTTCTGTCCATAAAAGCATTTTAAAATATGGAACTTTATCAATAGTATTTTCATAGGATCTACAAAACACAGCAGAAGTTCAGAAGAATTGAAAGCTGATGTCTCCAAAAGAAAATAGTAGGTCTGCAAAGACTGATCGGTATCCTTGACATAAAAAACATTTGTTTTTATGGGGAAATACAACCCTCATCTGGCTGACAACAGGACCACCTAAACAAATAGTTTAAATTCTCTGTTAGCTGAAGGTAATACCTGCTTAATAGGGCAGATGGAAAGGGTTGTTCTCAATATGTACCTGGGCTGCTTGTTTAACCACGGGCACTTCAGCAGCTTCAGGTATGAGTACAGTCCCAAGTGAACTTGGAGGGAGAAGCTTTATTGAGGAAGGGGAGGTAGGTATGTATTTTACAGCTGGACTAAACAAGATGCTGTATACGGCATATCTATAAAGTATTGCGCAAAACTTGCAGAGAAAGGTAATAGCTAAGCATTCAATACCTCATTTTCATTCCTACTGTCATTTAGAAAATGTAACTGAAGATGAGATATTCTCTGCATTTATAAAATGGAGAATTATAACAAAAAATGAAGGGCTGTAGAAGTGGGTGTTTAGTCAGAAATACTTTCTACAGTCGAAAGAGGAAATAAAAGTGAAATTAGATACTAAAGGAAGGAAAGCTCATCCAAGAATAATTCAGCATTCAGTCACTGGCAAAGGGAGTTTAGTAGTCCAAACAACAGATTTTGAAATACTTAATCTGCAGGATCTGTGGAATTATGTATAGGAAGAGATGTCTTGGCTGTTTTCTCAAATTAAATTGGTTGAGGCCTGTGCATTATATTACATGGATTTATTCTGATTAGATCGAAAGGTAAATGCCGTTCTTCTCAAGGGAGGTTCAGAAACTCTAGAACTTTTTTCTTTTTTTCTTTTTTTTAATGTCATGGGCTTATCTTTGGGACACTGCAGCATTGTTCCTGCATCCATGGTGGCTCAGAAACTGGCATGCCATTTGGTTGCTGCCTTGCACTTGAAAAGTTGCTGCAGTTCGGTGTGGCTACGTGGAGGCAGTTATAATACACTCATCACAGTGGTATCTGAACACTCTATAATCTCTAAAATGCTTGAGTATGAATGGCTTATATAAATGTAGAATATTATTACTGTATACTCTACTTAATTGGGATATACTGAATAGGGATAGCTGCTTTACTGGGTCTATCTCCGTGGAAACTGATGACAGTGTGTACTAATGACTGTTAGTTAATCAAGATAGTATTGGCATATGTTCTGCTTAAGAGGACTGATTTAGTTTCTGCTAAATAAAGTGCTGTTTAGCCAGGTGATAAATAGGTGTGAAATCGTGAACTGGTTTTTGAATATGCAGGTTGGCAAATAAAGACAAAGAAGTATATTTTGCTAGACCCTTGGGTACATCAGTCAAGTGTGGCTGAGTTCAGTGGCACTGGCTGAGGCTAGGACCACTCTGTCGGCATCGCACCACATCGCTTTTGATCGTGGTACTGACAAGCCTACTGGCAATGGTAATTCGTACTTGGCATTTCTGTAGCTCGTAACAGGTGAGTGTGTGTGTCGCACTGCATAAACAGATACACACCAAATACTGTGTCACACCATCCAGCTATGGGCCTGACCAGTCCAAAACAATCCAGTATGTATGGTGCACCTACTTCCCAGGTTTTGCCAGTGGAAGACATCAGAGCTTTTGGAGTGCATGGGGAGCATGTTGCTCTCTTCGACAAACTGTTTTGCATTTAACTTCTTCCTTGCCAGCCTGAAGCATGTTTGGGCCCTAGTAGACTTTTTTGTGTGATTTTGGTAAATCTCCTTGGACTGTGATTCAGTGAAGTGCAAAGCAGGAGTTCTGCTAAATTAAACAGCAGTCTGTGGAAGAACTAATTCAGTCTTTAGTGTTGAGAGGCACTGTGGCTTGATGGACTTGGCACACGTGGAAGTGCTACCACTTTTTCTTCTCAGCCTTAAGCCATTTGCTTAACTGTAATATAACAGTATATAAGTCCATGTTTTTTCCATAACAATGTTGATCTCTCACCTGACAAATGACATCTCCTCGTCGCAGAAAATAAGTACAAAGTGTTTGATTTCTCTGTTAGCAAGATAATCATGCTAGTAAAAGCTGCAAATCATTGTAGTCTTCATAATGGGGTATTAAAATTAAAAGCTCACAGATGGTCCGTAATGAAAACCTTGGGCTGTTTTATTTTACCATGGAACCAAAGAGAATCTAACATTTCTCATGTATGGAGAAACCCTGAACATACTGATAAGTCATTTCTGAGTAAAAATTTGTAAAGTCACCGAGAAAGCAGTAGGTCATCTCAGAAATTATTTAAGCATTCTTATCAAAATTAGTATTTGATACCAGAAGTATTGTTTTCTGTATGAGAAATCCTTTTAAACATCCTGTGCAGTGGATCTGGTAACTGTTGGAAGCCGTGTCTTATTATAGCTGCTTGAAATTCACATAGTAAAATTAAAATCATTCAAGGTGTATTCTGCTTCTGAGTTCACAGTTTCCACAAAAGTTCAGTGTTTCTATGGTTTTCTTTTCATACTGTCAGCTATTTCTGGACTCTGGAAAACTTTGGGTTTGCTTCTTGTCCTTAACTGAGAGACACCATAAAAGCTGAGTCAACTTTGTGATGTTATATTCTTCAGTTTTAACCTGGACTATAATATTGTTTTTTGTCAACAAGCTGTGATGTCTTGTACATTATATTTGATGTATTTCTTGAAACCTCAGCTGCTGAAATCATGTGCAGAATTAATCTCATCTAATCTATACTGTTTGAAAATTAAAGCATCTGTTTTAAACTGGTTTCCTAAGTGCTCCCCCTTCTATGTGCAGCTGTGTAAACAGATGATTTTGTGGAGTTCCAGGACAAGGTGAGATCTGAATCTTTCTTGAGATGCTTTTCTCTCTTTCACTGCTAAAAGAAATGGACTTCAGATGCCATGCTTAGCCTAAACATGGACAGGAACAACATGGACCTTTTGGAGTGTGTCCAGAGGAGGGCCACAAAAATGATCTGAGGGCTGGAGCACCTCTGCTATGAGGAAAGACTGAGGCAGTTAGGGCTGTTTGGCCTGGAGAAGAGCAGGCTGTGGGGAGACATTATTGCGGCCTTTCAGTACCTGAAGGGGGCCTATAGGAGAGATGGGGAAAATCTTTTCAGCAGGGCTTGTTGCAACAGGACAAGGAGTTATGGCTTTAAACTCAGGGAGGGTAGATTTA
>Ga0181612_118383_pt1 | contig 13507 bp, 7 predicted proteins | sample HoacroProtozoa21_FD_119630 | JGI IMG/M metagenome (GOLD analysis project Ga0181612, IMG submission 119630) | Hoatzin crop microbial communities from Cojedes, Venezuel. Combined Assembly of Gp0051906, Gp0051904, Gp0051908 | reverse complement strand
AGGTTTATGGCCCTTACACGCTTGTTGATGTGTTCCGTCCGAATGACCATGATTCGCGCGACCAGACAGTGTTTGTTGACAATGACGGCCATGCTTACCATTTTTGCGCCACAGACATGAATTCCAATGTGAATGTGGCCATGCTGACCGACGATTACCTGAATGTGTCGAAGACAGAAACAAAAATACTGTTGGGTGACAGATATGAGGCTCCGGCAATTATTAGGGTAGGGGACACCTACTTCGGCATATTCTCTGGATGCACCGGATGGGACCCAAATGCCGGCAGGCTTGCATACACCCAAGACATACTGGGAACATGGGAACACGACAGAGACGCTATGCAAAATTACAGTTACGGTGAAAATTTCTGTATCGACGATGGCGGTTACACCACTTATACATCCCAATCCACATATATTATAAAAGTGGAAGGCGTGGAAAATGGCTTTATATATATGGGCGACCGTTGGAACTCAAGCAAGGTATCCACAAGCAAATACGTGTGGTTGCCCCTCAGTGTCCGTTCAGGCTATCCTTCGGTGCGCTATTACGACAGTTGGGACTTGTCGGTTTTCAATGACATGTACCGCTATAAGCGAGCAGCTGAAATAACAGATGAGGGCGAGTATGTGTTGCTTGAACGCCGTTCCGACCGTATTGTTTCCCGTTCTTCTTCGTTCACATTGGAAGATGATGACGATACAAAGAATGTGGTTTGGAATATCATAAAAACCGATATCCCTTACGTGTATAAGTTGCGTCAGGTTTCCACAGGCAAATACTTGGAGTCGGTGTATGGTTCGATGCGTCTTATGGACGAATCGGAAAGCGAGGGGCAGATGTGGCGTTTTGTCTTGAACGAAGACGGTTATTGCCGCATTGACAATTACAGTGACGGCAAATGCTTGACTGTCTCAGGGGCATCAACATACGCAGGAACAAAATTGTTTCTTTCAGAACCCGATTTGACGTCAACAACAAACAAGGCACATCAGCTGTTTGCCGTGTATTATGATTCCTACAATCATCCCGACTATGAAGAGGCTGATTTGTTTAGCAAGGCATACCGTGAGCGCAATCGTGAGATAATGGCAGACCAGGAACGTGTCACAGCCATTGATTCGCCTGTTTTGACGGATGCCGACCTTGCTGACGCAGAATACTTTGACATTACCGGCAAAAGAATAAAAACGCTGGTGAAAGGAATCAACATTGTCAAGACAGGAGAAAAGGTAAGGAAGATTCTGGTGAGATGACATAAAACAACAAACACTTAACAAACAAGCATGATGAGCAGAGGCAAGCAAATCTTGATATTGTCGGTCGTTACAATAGGTATATGCCTATACATATTGGCATACAGCCATTATGATTATTTGGCATTGACGTCGGACCTTAATCCGTTTTATACCGACAAGGCTTTTATGGTACAGACATTGGGCAAAGCAGGTTGCCTGGTGACTTACATCGGAGCTTTTCTCACTTCCTGCCTCCATTATCCTTGGTTGGGCACATTGCTGTTCGCCATGCTGATGATTCTTTTGGCATTGGCAATCATAAAGGTGTTCGGGCTTTCGACAAATATGACCCCATTGGCTTTTGTTCCATCAATGATGCTTCTGTTGAATTACAGTCAAGAGGGTTATATGATTTATGTGTTGAAAACCATAGGCAATGCGTTCGCTTCTCCTGTAGGAGCGCTACTTGCATTGATGATTGTTTTCTTTTACAAAAAGATTGGAAATCTGAAATGGCGTGCGTTGCTGCTGTTGATGATGATACTTATTGGTTATCCTTTGTTAGGCTTCTTTTCCATATTGGCTGTATTGCTGTGCGTGCTGACGGATATTAAAAACATCCTGAAATCGGGTGTTGTGAGTACAGTTGTAATGGTCGTATTGCTTGCAGCCGCATTTGCTGTACCGAAAGCATACGTCTCTTTGTGCTACAACCGCATGAGTGCCGACGATTGGCTGACCGCATCGCTTCCCGATTATTTCTTCACTTCTGAAGAATGGAAATTGTGGTTACCGTTAGCAGTCGCATTTTTTTCGTTGATATTATTGGCTATTGCAGGAAAAAAGGAAATCAAGGGCAAATTCGGGTTGGCGTTGTCATTCCTTGTATTTCTGCTGTCGGCATTTGCAGTGGTGAAGTACACATTTAACGACAAGAACTTCAACAACATAACCAAAATGGCAAGAGCAGTTGACATGGCTGATTGGGATGGAGTGATAGATGTGGCAGTGAAGTCGGATGTTGTTCCTACTCGCGCCGAGGTTATGATGCGCAATCTTGCCATGATTCGCAAAGGCGTTGCAGCCGATAAAATGTTCACGTTGGTTGACGGAGATGCTGAATATAAGGCACCGCGCTATCAGATGTATCTTATGCACATTGCCGGCCGCAGTCTTTATTATTATTACGGCAAGGTGAATTATGCATATCGATGGTGCATGGAGGATATGGTGGAATATGGGATGCGTCCTTCTTACCTTGAATATATGTCGTTGTGCGCGATAGTCAATGGTGAGAAGGAATTGGCAAGGAAATATCTTCATAAATTGTCGAAAGCGCCTTTCCGTGGAGCGTTCGTAGAGAAGTATTCAAAATATGTGGATAATCCCTCTTTGGCAGAGAATGACAAGGAAATGAAAGAAATCCGCAAGCTGATGAACTACAATGATTTGCTTGATGGTGACTCGGGATTGCTTGAAGTGTATCTGCTCAACAGCTTTGCGTTGACAGAAGGCGGAACGAAGGAAATGGTTGACATTTCCATGCTCTTTAATCTGGTGTTGAAAGATATAAACGGTTTTTGGCCAAGGTTCATGGCATTGCTTCCTACATATAACGGCAAGATTCCAGTTCATGTTCAGGAGGCCGTGCTGCTCTTCAATGCTCTTGAGCAAAAATACGACATAAGCCAATTGCCGATAGATGAAAGCGTGAAAGAACGTTTTGCCCAGATTATTCAGCAGTCGTCGAACTATAGTTCATACGGTGACGAATACAATGCACAGGCATTGCAACCTGCATTTGGCGACACATACTGGTATTATTATTTCTTCGTTAAAGGACTGAAAACAAATTGAAATGAAAATCATGAAATCAACATATATTAAAAATCTGCCTGTTGTTGCCTTTTTGTCGGCAATGATTATCATCTTGTCGGGATGTACAGAAGAAAGACCTGCTGATGCAGTGAGAGCAAACAAGTATGCAAAAGTCACTCCTGACAATGGGGACGCTGTATTGCCTCCCAACATTGCGCCGCTCAACTTCAGAATAGACGAGGAAGGTGAAGGCTACTATGTGAGGAGTTACAGCAAGAAGGGCGATGAGATAGTCTGCACAAAAAGGAATGTTGAGTATAATGTGGGCAAGTGGCACCAATTGCTTGAAACTGCAAAGGGTGACACTTTGTATACTGAAATATACGTGAAGAAGGGAGGACGCTGGAGCGTTTATCAGACGGTGAAGAATGCTGTTGCAACAGAAGACATAGACAGATATGTGTCTTACAGAATGATTGAACCGTCGTATGTGGAATATGAAGAGATGAGCATCAACCAGCGTGACCTGACCGACTTTTCGGAAAAGGTGATTTATTCAAATATGCCGTTCGGAAAGAATGATGAAGGACAATGCGTCAATTGCCATAGCTATCGCAATTACAATTCAGATGGACGAATGCAATTGCATGTGCGTGAACGTATGGGCGGCACCTTGATTGTTGAGGGCGACAGAGTGACAAAGATAAACCTCGCGACCGACAGCACTGCAGCCGGACGTTATCCAGCATGGCATCCGACAAAGAATCTCATTGCTTATTCGGTGAATGCCACAGGTCAGGTTTTCCACACCAAAGATACTCAGAAAGTGGAGGTGATAGACTTCGGAAGTGATTTGACTTTATATGACATAGACAACAACACAGTGTATGGCGTATCGATGGAGAAGGATGAATATGAAAGTTTTCCTGCTTGGAGCCCCGATGGAAAGACTCTGTATTACACTTCTGCCCATTATGTCCAGAAGACCGACAACATTGATGCAGAACTGGATTCCGATTATCAAAACCTGAAATACAACATCTGCCGTAAATCATTTGATGACAAATCGATGACATTTTCTGCTGCCGACACAGTCTTCAACGCACGTGCCTTAGGCAAAAGCGCAGCTTTGCCCCGTGTCTCACCTGATGGTAAGTACATGCTTTTCGGTCTTGCCGATTACGGCAATTTCCATATCTGGCACAAGAACAGCGACCTGTATGTGATGCGGCTCGACAATGGCGAAGTTTATCCTTTGACAGAAGCTAACAGCGATGAAGCCGACAGTTATCACAATTGGTCGTCGAACGGCAGATGGATTATATTTTCCTCACGTCGTGACGACGGCAACTACACCCGTCTTTACATATCGTATTTTGACAAGAACGGGAAAGCTCACAAGGCATTTGTAATGCCACAGAAACATCCCGACTACTATGCCAATCTTTTCAAAAGCTACAATGTGCCCGAATTTATGGTGAAACCCGTTTCCGCGTCAAAACAAAAACTATACAAATCCACAAGAGGAAATGCCTTGCCAGCATCATACGGTGGGATGAAATGAAAAGGCAACGAATATTAAACTGAACGAGAGCCAAATGGAAACGTATTTGGCTCTCGTTCAGTTTCTATGCTTTCTTTACGCCAGTACCACGGTTGCATATCATTTTGAAGTCGCAGTATATGCAGTTGTCTAGATTATCAGTCTGCTTGAAGGGTTTGTCGGAATCAAACATTTCATTGATGGTGTTCATCATCTTCTCATGGAACTCATCACGAACGTCCAAGAAATTCAATGGCTGTTTTTCATTTGTTGTTAGAGCACTTTTTTGATCCTTTAATTTTTTACATACACCAATGATGGATACAATTCCTCCACACATCCTTTTTTGTCATTCATTACGACGATGTCGGAATAATAAAATGCCTGACGGATGTGATGGGCGTTTATGTTCTTGCCGGTCTCTTCTCCGAACAAGGATTCCACATCATTGTATTTGCTGGTTTTATTGCTAGTCTTGTAATCGACAATGCGGTGCAACTTACCTTGTTTTTCATCTGTTATGATATCTTCTCTATCAATCACTCCTCCTATGGCAATATTGAATTTGTTGCCGTCGGAAAGTGTCACCTCAAGATTTTGTCCGACTTCCTGTTCCAAATTCAATATTTTGATGGGACATAATGTTTTGTCGAACTTTAGCTGGCGTTCAATATACCTGGTAATAACTTCTTTATTGATCAACAATTCGCCACTGTATTTGACGCTCTTTTCTTGATCTTTCAGAAAGTTTTTCCTTATTGATTGGTCAACTTGCGCACTAATTTTATCCTTATCTTTGAGAATCCTGTCAATGTCGGCTGCATTGAGAGTTTTGTCCTCATTATCGCTGCATTTGTAGGGATTATAGATTTTTTGCATGCATTCATGGAATATGGTGCCGAACATTGACGCATCGATGTCTTCGGAAATTTCATCTTGAGGCTTCATATTGGCAACATACCGGAAATAAAACGCCAGACTGCAGTCGAGGTATTTATTGATGGCAGATGGTGACAAAAAGACGTGTTTGTCATTTTCCCCTTCTTTATTTTCTTTTTCAGGCTTTTTATTCGCCACATCATAAGTTTCCCTCATTTTTTCTATTATATCGGGTGTCTTCTTAATCTCAATTTTGCTTTCAATCTTGTTTGTGTTTTTTCCGTTGTATTTTAATTTTCTTATTTGCTGTTTTGGGGAGAATATATCTTTATCAACAATCATTTGCAGCAAGAAACGCGACATCTCTCCCTTAGACATATCGTTAGTGGCATCGTTGTAAGCCAAGGAGATGTTTTCGGCTCGTTGGAGCAGGCGGAAGAAGTAATAAGCATAGATTGTCACGTTGTCTTTTTGGGTTGTCATCCCGAAAGCTTCCCTGAAATTATAGGGAATCAATGAAACCGCATTGTTGCGTCGCGGCAGATGGTCGTCGCTTACGGAGAGGACGAGCAAGTTTTTGAAATCAAGGTTACGTGTTTCCAACATGCCCATCACTTGAAGGCCTTGAAGAGGTTCTCCATGGAACGGTATTGAACAGCTATCGATAAGTTGGCGTATGAGTTGGCAACATGTCTGAACATGGATATCCTTGAGTTCACTTATGTTCCTTAGTTTATTGAGCAGAATGTGAGTTTGATAGATAGACTCATCGTTCAGAGGCTGCCGGAATCCGTCGTTATTGCCTTTTGCCTTATATGTCAGATTCTTTTCTTTGAAGAAAATGCCTAATTGCTGAACTATATTGTTGAGATAATCAATCATTCCGTAGCAATCCGACTGATAATCAAATATTGCCTTGAGGAAATCGTCACGGTGAAGACGATTGCTGGTTGGATATGCTATGTTGTTCTCTGTCATTTCCTTAATGATGATGTTGACATTATCTTTTGATATCAAATGACAATACGGATGATTGAGCACATTAATCACTTGTTGGCTATACCAAACATTTTGGTTAGCTTTGCCGTAGAGCTGGAGATTTATAAGAGCTTCCATAAAACTGCCTATATTGGTCAATTTCAGCGGATAACCCATGGTGACATTTATTGTCCTGCTTTCATTTCCTTTATCTTCCAATGGCATGGAATGCAAAACCGGCTGCAACAGACTTTCATCACACAAAACTATGGCTGTATCAGGAATCTCGTCGGTGTCAGCTGCTTTTGTGTCTTCTTTCGGCAAATCCTTCTCCCACTGGCTTATATATGCAGCCATTGCAGTATCTGTTGGAAAACTTATCATGTCAATTTTCTTTTCTTTGCTGAAGTTGTCGAATATACCATCATCGATGTCCAGTTTGTTTGGGAAGATGAGGCTGTTTCTCTTTATATGCTGGTATGCCTCGAACACATCTCCTTCGCCTTCACGATTGTTGGCGTTGGCAGGACTGTAAGCCTTGTCGTAGTCCCAATAGAAATATGCATTATGGTTTTCCTTGATGAATTTGAATAGTTCTTTTTCGCATTTGTTCAACACGTTGAAACCAACGAATGCGTAATTCTTTGAAGAGAACCGTTCACTTATTCCATAGTTGTCATCACCTTTCAATGTTTCAATCACTTCCCTGTTGAGCATGCCTTTATAAGCGTAGTTCTTGCATACCAATGTATTCTTGAAATCTTGATAAATGTTGTAGAGGTTGTTCCAAAGCAACATAAACCGTTCTTGTATCTGAGTAGGGTTGTCGAACTGGAAATTGTTGAAGAACTGTTGAATGGCATTCTTTTGCATATCCGACAGATAATCAAATGTGGTGAGATCCTGCATATCCCTCAGATTCTTGAACAATCCCTCAGCATTTACAAGGTTTCTGTCAATATCATCAAAGTCGTTGAGCATTATTTTTCCCCAAGCGAAGAATTTGTCGAGCGGCTCACAATTGTCAATATATTTGTCGTATGACTTATGAAGCAGACAAATCGCTTGTATGTCGTCAACGACAGTGTAGGGTGAACAACTAGCGAACAATTCATCAATGGTGGCATATTTTGGCAGCCAAATCGGATGGCTTATCATATCGCCCAAATAACGATTGAAATACAATGACGCCCTTTTGTTAGGAAATATTACAGTTACATCATCGAAATTCCCAGAGAGGGTTTCGTATAGGTCTTCCACTACGCTTTTAAGAAATGTTTTCATATATTTATCTGTCGATTTTTAAGATTCCACATTGATTATTTTGTTCTCCCTAATATACCAGATGTACCCTTTCACGTTATTGTATCCCATTTGACGCATTAATTCCATATATTCCGCAACCTGATCTTTATGCATCTTCGCTTTTTTGCTATTGGCAGGTGGCAAATGACCTGTTTTGTAATCTATCACTACGGTTTCTTCTTTGGATATGACAACACGGTCGGGACGCCTTACTTCATCGCTGTTTTTAGGAAGTATATTGCATTCGGTATATACTTTATCCCATGCTGGCGAGAACCACACTCTTGCCTTTGGATTTTCCAGTGCTTTCTCTACTATTGCTTTGATTCTGTCGCCATGTTCCTTATCAGTTATTTCACCTTCTTGCTCAAACGATATTATAACATCGTTGAGTTTGTCAGGTGTTTTGAGCTTGGAGAACACGGAGTGTATAATCAGTCCGTCGCTCAGATATGAGTTGCTGTCATTGTCATTTTCTTCATCATCAATGAATCTTTTTGAATCGTTTGATTGCTTGAACTCCATTATGTTGGGAGTGTGCTTGAATTCAAAGTCCAGCTTTGAGGGCTTGCTATCAAGTATGTTTTTTTCTTTAGATTTCTTTTTGTCTGGAGTGTATGGCTCGCCAATTGTGTAGCAGACGATGTCGGGCTGTTTTTCATCTCCAATTATTTTCTTGTTGATATCTATGCATTCAATAAACGGCGCTTCTTCTTTAGAGTTTGCAACAACATTCTTTTCCGACATCGTTTGGAGGGTCTTATCAAGCAGATTGTGGGCGGAAAGAGAACTAAGCTCGGCATTTTTACTCATGCTGTCGGATTTTATGTTAGTCTTGCTGATAATCACAAGATTATTCACGGCTCTGGTTTGAGCCACGTACATTATGTTGATGTTGTCAACCCATGAGTAAAGCAATTCATTGTCGTATTCTTCTTTATAGTATGAGTGAATAAGTTCGGATGAATGATTCAGGGAGAGCAGATCGATTCCAGTGAACTCTTCAAGTGAGTTGCCTTCATCATCCTTTTTCTCTCTGAATTTTTTGGTCTTTACCCATATTTTTTCGTTACCCTTGAAGTTCCAGTCGTAGAATGGCAGTATTACTGTGGAGTATTCCAATCCCTTTGACTTGTGTATTGAGGTGATTCTCATCCCTTCGCCATCACTATGCGGTATTGTCTTGGTGCAGATGTCTTCATCCCACGACTTGAGGAAGTTTGTTATGTCGGCAGGATTATCTTCAAGATATTTCTTCACGTTGTCATAGAAACAGAAGACATAATCCGACTGGTCTTTTAATTTGTCAAGTTGGAAAATCTCGTAAATCTCATCAATCAATTCCAGGAACGGCAATGTTCTTAATTCATCAATTCTTTTATCGAATTCTTCAGGGATTATACCATCGCAGTTCTTTTTATTGCTCATGGTGATTTTCTTGATGTCTTTAAGAGAACTGCGATTGTCATTGAGAATGTTTCTGCTGTATAGTATGGCAAGGCTTTTTTTGCTGAGCTTATCATTGTCGTCGTTCATCATTCTCAAGGCATTGATTATCATCATCACAGCCTCGGAGTTGGAGAGTTCGAAGGCGTCATCACATATTATGGAAAATCCTTTTTCTGTCAAATACTTGCAGATGGGCGGTATGTATTTGTTGGCTCTGACTAAGATGCAGATGTCTTTGTTTTGTATGCCTTTGTTGTTCAGTTCGACGATGTTTTCGTATATTCTTTGCAACGTGAATTCATTATAATTTGAGTCGCCTTGCTTCAGGTTGACTTCATTAAGCAACTCGACTTTTATATACCCGTTATCGTCTTCCTTTTTTTCTGGAACTTGTTGTGCTTGACCTTTATATGCATGTCGCAAGTCAATAAAATTTTCGCCATTATGGGTGTCTTTGTAATGATTGTTAACAATATCAATGGTTTGATGAAAGAATGTGTTGTTGAAACTAATGATTTTTCTTTCACTTCTGTAATTGTATTTGAGCGGCTCTATTATTGTTTGGTCTGTGAACTCCCAAGGATAATCGTTTACTCCTTTCTCATCTTCTTTCTCTGTTTTCACTTCTTCCTCTTCTTCATCATTTTTTCGTCCCCTAATACTGTTGAGCAGTTTCCAGTCACTGTTACGCCATCGGTAGATGCTTTGTTTTACGTCACCCACAATGAGTCCGCTATTGTCTTCAGAGTCCAATGCATTCTTTATTAAAGGCGCAAAATTTTTCCATTGCATTTTTGACGTATCTTGGAATTCGTCAATCATGATATGCTTAAACTGTGTGCCGGCTTTCTCATAGATGAACGGCACATCAGACTCGTCGATCATTTGGCTAAGGAAGAAAGATGTCTTGCCAAGCATGAACCTGTTGGCATCATCATTCAATCTGTTCACTTCTTTGTCGATATCTTTCAGAAGGCCGAGACTGGTGATATTTTTGAGTGATGCTCGGGCTGTAGTGTATTTCATGGAATATCCGTAAATCCTTCCCAGAATATCAATGAACTTATTGTTGAGGTCGGTATATCCGCTGATGTTCTTTTTATTCAACCAATCGAATGGATCTTTTTTATTGTAATATTTTGTGTTTGCTTTAGTCCATTTGATGATGTCTAGTGTGTTTGTGTTTTTCTTGTCGTTTAATTGAGGTTGGAATTTAAGCATTAATGCGTATGGTCCCTTGCTTTTTAGTTTGAAGTCTTCCATTCCTAAACCGTTCTTGTCGCAAATAGAGAAGAACTCATTGGCTGCTGATTTAGCTTTTTCCTCACATTCGCTCATTATCAGCTTCATCTTCTTCTTGTAGTTCTCAAAGATGCGCTGTTCTTTCATTTCTTCTGAATCCTTATTATTTGTGTTTTCATCAGATTGATTGGAAACAGAGGTTTCGACTTTTGTCCCTTCATTATCATCGTCAGTTTTGCATTCCTCCAGATAACTTTCTATAACGATGTTTTTTCCAAACTTTTCAATGTCTTTCTTTACTTGCCAATTATTGTCCTGGTCAATCTTTTCCTCTATGTAATCGAGAATCCATCTGTATGTGGGTGCTTTGCTGTCAAGGTTGTTGAGTATATCCTTGACAGCTTCCTCAATCACCCTTTCGGGTTTCAAATCCACTTTGAGATTGGCATTTAGATTCAGTTCATGTGTAATTTGCCGAAGAATCGACTGGAAAAACGAGTCGATGGTCTCCACCCTGAAATGGTCGTAGTCATGGACGATATTCGCAAGCGCCATTCTTGCGTTTCTTTGTATGGTATGCGACGGCATAGTCTTAAAGTTGTCGTCTTCACGTATCTTCTCAACCTGATCTATTTTCTCAACATCGTCGCTGTAGGAAATGTCGTATAAAGCGCTAAGTATCTTGCGTTTCATGTTGACAGTGGCATCATTAGTGAATGTCACTGCAAGTATATTCTTATATGATGATGGATTCTTAAGCAGCAATTTCAGATATTCTGTGGTAAGTGTGAATGTCTTTCCGCTTCCTGCGGATGCCCTATAAACTTTGAGATGCTGGTCCACTGATGTGGTATTTGATTTATTCATTGCAGAATTGTTTTTCGGATTGGTGATTGGTATATGCCTAATTAACTTTTTGCAAATATAAGAAAAAAAACGTGAATGTGGCTCTTATCAGTAAATCTTTTAGCGCAAGTTTGGATAGAATTGCTTAAATTTGCATGATAAACAAAGATACTCATCATTCGCTTGCTCTTGACGCTTAAAGACTTGCCATGCATCATGGTTCGGAAAGAACCGTTCAAAGGTGTTATTATCGCAAAAAATGACAAAAATAGACTGTGATTGGATAACTATTTGTGTATATTTTGTGTGGCAACAATTTATCAGGGCATTGAATGACAGATGATAGCGAGGAAGAATCATTATGCAACCATTGGCAGAAAGAATGCGGCCGCAGACAATCGACGGATATGTCGGTCAGGAACATCTTGTTGGTAAAGGCGCTGTCATACGCCGTATGATAGAGCAGGGCAGGGTGGCGTCATTTATCTTGTGGGGTCCTCCGGGAGTAGGCAAGACCACTCTTGCCAACATAATAGCCAAGACGCTCAATGTGCCTTTCTTCACATTGAGCGCTGTGACGTCGGGAGTCAAGGATGTGAGAGAGGTGATTGAACGTGCCAAATCGAGCACTTTTTTCAATCAGCACACTCCAATCTTGTTTATCGATGAAATTCACCGTTTCAGCAAGTCGCAGCAGGATTCACTTCTCGGCGCGGTGGAGCAGGGTGTTGTCACTCTGATTGGAGCAACCACTGAGAATCCGTCATTCGAGGTGATACGTCCATTGCTCAGCAGATGCCAGGTGTATGTTCTCCAGCCTCTTGGCAAGGCAGACATGATGAAACTTGTAGAGACGGCTTTGACCACAGATGTCGTATTAAAGGAAAAGAATATACAGCTAAAGGAAACAGAAGCCTTGCTGAGATACAGCGGTGGTGACGCAAGGAAATTGCTGAACATCCTTGAGATTGTAGTCAATTCGCAGGAAAACGGTGATGTGGTGATTGACAATGAAAAGGTGACGGATGCTTTGCAACAGAATCCTCTTGCCTACGATAAGGATGGCGAGATGCATTATGACATCATTTCCGCATTCATCAAAAGCATAAGGGGGTCGGACCCCGACGCTGCCGTTTATTATCTCGCGAGAATGATTGAAGGCGGTGAGGACCCTGTTTTCATTGCGAGGAGATTGGTGATCTCCGCCAGTGAGGACATTGGATTGGCGAATCCCAACGCTCTATTGCTTGCCAATGCAGCTTTCGACACAGTGTCAAAGATAGGAATGCCAGAAGGACGTATTCCGTTGGCAATGGCAACGGTGTATCTTGCCACAAGTCCTAAGAGTAATTCTGCATATATGGCAATAAATGAAGCATTGGAGTATGTAAAGAAAACCGGCAATCAACCAGTGCCATTGCATCTGAGGAATGCCCCAACTAAACTGATGGCGGATTTGGGGTATGGAAAAGAATATAAATACGCTCATGATTACGAAGGCCACTTCGTGTTACAACAGTTCTTGCCTGACAATTGCATGAATGAAAGATTCTGGTTCCCACAGGACAATGCTTCGGAAAACAAGCTGAAGGAAAGGATGAAGTTGTTGTGGGGTGACAGATTCAAAGACAAATGAAACAATAAATTAAACGAAAATATTATGGATTTCAAGGATATTGTACAAAAAAGAAGAAGCATCAGAAAATTCACTGAGGATGAATTGAAACCTGAAGACGTCCAGCTGTTACTGCGTGCAGCGCTTATGTCGCCTACGTCGAAGAGCTGCAGGTCGTGGGAGTTTTATGTAGTAGATGACAAAGACATGCTCTATAAACTCTCGCGATGCAAGGCTGGTGGAGCGGAATTCCTGGAGAAGGCATCAATGGCAATTGTCGTTTTGGGCAATGCAGCTGATGATGACGTTTGGATAGAAGACGCGTCAATCGCAGCTGTGACTATGCAATATCAGGCTACAGAATTGGGGCTTGCAAGCTGCTGGGCACAAGTGAGAAACCGCATGATGCCCGATGGCGTTCCTGCCAACGAAGTGATTCGTCTGTTGCTTGGCTATGGTGAGGAACTTCAGGCATTGTGCATAATCGGATTCGGTTATCCTGCAATGGAGAGAAAATTGCAGGACGAGTCAAAACTCAAATGGGAGAACGTTCACGTTGTCGATAAGCAGTCGTAGTATGAAAATAGTTTT
>Ga0181612_148518_pt1 | contig 13511 bp, 10 predicted proteins | sample HoacroProtozoa21_FD_119630 | JGI IMG/M metagenome (GOLD analysis project Ga0181612, IMG submission 119630) | Hoatzin crop microbial communities from Cojedes, Venezuel. Combined Assembly of Gp0051906, Gp0051904, Gp0051908 | reverse complement strand
TCTGTCCTAGACACCTCTCCAAAGGGATTCACTTGTCTGCTGCATCTGCAGTACTCTCAGATACCCTGAGAGTATCACACAGTGTCCTCACTGCCGGTTATTCTGGTGAAGATCAAACTAATTGAAATAATTACAGTGATCAGTCCTGTGTGCTCACATGCACAGTAGCTATAAAATCAGGCCCTGGAAATGAAGAATTTTTGCCTGTGGAATTGATTTGCATGTTATAATAAAGGCCCTTCTGATGTATTTTAGTAGAGACGGGGGCTGAATACATGTGCCTGTTAGCAGGGCTTTGCGTTATGTTAAGACAGCCCTGCATTGTGCACTGCATAATGAATTCCAGAAAATACAGCTTCTTATTGTTGTTAGTTATTGGGGGACTCATTCTCCTAATGAGATATGTAAATATCTTTCATTAACATTAACGACGATTGTGTCCTCAGCCCCTAAGGAGAACAGTGCTTTCTGTCTAGCTATGGCTGTTAGGATGAAAATGCCATTACAGTTATTGAAAAAATTTGCCTTTATGATGTTGATTGTCTTGACAGCTTTTGGTATCATTTACAGAATTGGCCCTGTACCCTTCTGACCTGTTTATTTCCTTGCTTTGGACTGCTACAATAAACTCTTAAACATCTTTTTGTACCCATGATGTCAAAATGCAGAGAAAGGATCTGGGTGCTAAACCCTGTTAAAAACAGGCAAAACATGTAAACCTGGGCTTAACGTGTAAGTGTACGCTTCACTTTAAGCCACCCAACTGAAATCCGTGGGACGTCTCAAGCTGCTGAGCAGTTCGCTAGTTGTTTTACCTGACTTCATGCCCAGGCTGTTGTCACTGACGGACCGGGGACCGGAGAGATGGGTACTGTACAGTACTGAACTCTGACTACAGTAAGTCACGGGGCAGGCTGGTAATGGCTTCTTAAAGAAACTCACCGAAAAGTCTTACAGCAAACATCCACCCAGACTTCCCTTGAAAAGTACATACTTTAAAAGCCCAGACAGGTGCTGGCCCCATCTATATGGTGCAGCACGCATGCCTGAGGATAGTCCCCACCGCTGCAGCCAGCTGGCAGAGCACAGCGATGTCCCTACCGCTCTGCCCTAAACCTCCAGAGCAGTGGGACCATATGTAAACTGCCTGCTGGCAGTGGTGACAGCCTGTGCTAACCGCTGCCGGTCCCACAAATTACCGGAGAGCCCCCACGGAGCAGAGCCAAACCTGTGCCAGGGCCTGCGCTAGAGAATGAGCAGCACGGATCGTTGTTTTCAACGCCTGCGCACGCTCCCCGGTCCTGGCTCACTCACGGGGATGGGCACGGCCCGCGTGTTAGGCAGTACCGTAATCTTCCCTTCCCTAGCTGTGAACTCAACTGCTGGAGTTCACTCTGTTCTCAGCACAAAAGAAGACGGTGCTTGCATGGGCTGCCCTGAGCTTTTCTCTCCAGAACAGCAATGACCTGACCATGTGGAGGTCTCACCAGGACAGTCTAATTTTGGGGCAGATGAAGAGGCTGAGGGTTGGTCCTGGGAGTATTTCACAGAACAAACTCTTTTCTCCCAATTCTCCCAGAATAAAGTTCTTCTATCCATGTAACAATCTGATTTTGACAGTTTGTGTCAGAAAAAAATCAGCATGTCAGGGAAAATCAGCCCTATAATTACAGACATACCCACCAACCCCCAAATGTGTATAAGGGCCTAAAGCTACATGTGTGTTTACATGTAGATGTCTACACACATATAATATGTGCATGTTTCAAATACACCATGTATAACATAAAGTAGGTAATACACCAAACCTCGTCCCACCTAACTGACCTTTAGGAAGACTAGGGGAGAAAATTTCCAGAGACACTCACATAGTTTATGAAATCTATGCCCCACTGAAAATCACCGAGTCAGATTTTCCAAACTATTTCAGTGTCTGAAGATGTTGACAGACACCTGCTGCGATTCTGTAAAAGGATCTAGGCAAAGTGTATGTTGAATTCAAGTCCACCAAGACTCAGAAAGCACCGAAGAAAACTAGTTGTGAAGATTTCTCTAAATAGCTACAGCAGAATCACATAGACGCTGTTAGAAATTTAAACCAAAGTAATTAAGTGGGATAGTTATAATGGAATTTAAAATCTTAAAATAATGACTTTTGAAAGATAGTTTGGAGACCACACAAAGAGAGTCTCAACCCAAATATAAACACAGTACACAGCAATAAATGTTTAAATATGGAGGTAAGAAAAACACAGACTATAAAATAAAAGCAAGAAAAACATTTTGTTGGGCGTATTTCAGAGAATTAACTTGTAAGTAAAAATGACTGTTAACCCTTAAAGCTTATATCCAGCCTCAAGTAGGTTATGATAAAATACAAGGGCACACCGCACTTGGCTTTTCTTGTTGCGTTCAGTTTTAACTTAATTTTCTGCAACTGAGCAAGATCAGATGGTGTGAAGTTGCCAGTGCTGGATAGCAAGGCAGCACGATCCCCAGTTCTGCTCTGCATACAGTAACAGTACCTGAACATAATGGATTAACTGCATGTGCAGTGACTGTTGGAAAACAAGCGATAGTATTTACAACCGTAATGAGGCTCACCACACATCCAGCTTAACAGAAGAAGGAAATAATTCTCATTTCACTAGAACACTTAGCACAATGGGGTGCGCAGATTGACTTCTAATTTTCTTCATATTTAGCAAATCAGGGAAATGCAAGCTTGGGGAAACGATGCCCAGTCTGAGCACAGATCTCATCACCGCATCCCTGCTGAAGCTAACTCCGAAGACTAGACATGTTACACAAGGCAGCTGAATTTATTTTAAAATGCAAGACTGGTCTCCTACCAGCCATCAGCCTGCTGCCCTGGAGAAAAGAATGAGAGAATGAACATTTGTGGATGATATTTTTCGCAGACTTAATTAAGGTACACTCGTGATCTTTGCAATACTCCACTCCAGGTCACCCCTGTACTCCTGTGAGCTGCCAGGCACACGCTCACGCAGCTCTTACACACAGCGGTTATAACAGCCCGTGCTAAATTCCTGCAACAAAACTAGATCCTTTCTATAAAATACTCTTAATCCTCCACGCACACCAAATGCCCACTGGCCAGAATGACCCGTTTGACCATTCCGCAGTTTGGAGTGAATGGTGCTGTAGTAAGGACCAGAAATGTTAATAAAATTTAACAAAAATCATCCTTCCCTCCATTACTCTATTATGAGAGAGAAAATGGCTGACATACCCCATGGCGATGTTCATAGTAAGCCAACTTGGATTTGGTTAAGACAAAGAAGCGCACTTTAAAGTTGGAGGGTGAAGTCCTTCTCTTCTGCTGGGATTTTTTGATCAGCAGTTCCTCCAGGAGCACACAGTTATTCATGGCTGAGCCAGAAATGGTCCTCTCCCAGGACATGGGATGACTGCCCTAGGCACTGAGCACCCGTCCAAGAAAGAGACACAAGAAGCAAGACAGTTAATTTAAAAAAAAGAAAAAGAAGGTGTTCAAAAGGCAGCGTAGGTGCTTTGAGCTTTATCTTCCCATCTACAGCAAAGCTTCCTTTCTGTCAAACCATAACCACATCCTCTCTGAAGTCATAAAATGAACAGCACATGTTGAAATACACACTAAGGTAAATGTTGTGGAAAAAATAACGCTTCAGGGACATCCAGTAGATGCGAGTCAATCATTAAGGATTAATTAAAAAGGGGTGTGGCATGATTAAATATCTGTCTCCTACTCACCCATTTAGTAAATACAGTTATAAATGCACGCATTGAACACGGATGTGTAGGATGAGTGCCTGTCCTGTCCTCTCAGAAGTAGGTCATGCATCCATATTTCTTTTTCGGAGGAATGGTGCCTTCCCATTTAGAGTATTTAAGAACTGACTGTCTGTCTCAGAGATTTCATACAATTTATTTTGAGGAAGTTTCCCACGTAAACATGAAAGTTCCTACTATGTAAGCAAAGAAAATGATATCCAGGATATACTTCTACAAGAAATGATAAATATTTGTAGTTGTTAGCTATTTAAACTAAAAACAATTGGTTATAATAGCTGATAACTAATTAATTACCATTCGTTACTATTTACTGCTTACTGCTTCAGGTGCGTCTAATTAGTCCATGGCTGGGTGTTCCAGGAGGCACAGGCACAACATGCCCTCTGCAGATCCAATCAAGGCCACTCTAACCAGCAGTGAAGCGAGCACAAACATCAAACCAAGCGCAACTCGTTTCATCAGGACTTCAGGGAACCATTCACGGCAGTCTGCACCAGGCTAAATGCAGATTTATAAAAAAGTTAATATGTACCTAATGCACTCAGTACAACTGCACTGTTATATTTTAAAACAAATGCAAGACATTTTTCTCTGCTCTTCCGTTTTTAATATTTTGTGTATTTTTTTATTAGTGAGGTATAATCACATTGCTGATGCTGTTGAGGATTGGAGAGATGGAGTCTGGTGGAATGTGAGGAAACTGCAAGACAAGTATTTTATTAATTAGGTATTTCTGAAAATTGTTCTAGTGCAAATAATTTACCAGTGCTGACTTTTAGCTTTAGTTTAATGCAGCATTAGGGTATAAGGAGGTAGGTCCCTATTGCTGATGTATTTTTTAGAGCTTTTTGCAAACTCCGAGGAAGATGCTTCATTATTTTAAATTCAGATCATAATCTGCACAAATAGCAGAATTGCAAACTGTTTAAATGAAGACTTGGATTTTATAGGGCAGTTCTTAGACAGACTTGGGAACCATATTTCTCAATAGAATGTATTGGTTATCCCTCCCCAAGAAAGAGGTGACATATCCCTTCCTTGCTCTTTTAGTTTAAATTGTTCAGGCAGCATTTTCCAGGGATCATCAAACATTCCTTACCAGTTTTGTTCAATGCTAAGTGAGAATCTGCATTTGCCATAAAAATATAATTTAAAAATAGCACTTGGCGTACAGATCTGTGAGAGAATTTGCTAAAGGCAATGCAGTATCATGAAAGAGAAACAGGGAGAAACAGAAGCTGCTGTGCCGTTGATCCCTGTGCCTCTATCTCTATCTCTATGTGGTGGTGTTGCCGAAGACGAGACTCAGCATATATCGAAACATTCGTCATGCGCAAGTCTGGTGAAGCTACGTTTCGTTTCTTGGCAGAGTGACTGAGTTCCCAGGAACGCCTGTGGTTGAACAAGAAAGATGACACAAGCTGGTGATCTCCTGAAAAATCGTCGCTGCTGCCAAGGGGGATTTCATACCTATTTGTAGACTAGGGTCAATACTTGGGCCAAATTTCCCAATTCTTCTACAAAACAGTTTGTCTCATGCAATGCACACACTTGAAAAATTCAGAGTCTGCCGTCAGTTTTGTAAAATCACATTCTGTGTAAACAGCAGCTATTTGGGTACTTCCAGACCTTGTTTAGGTGCTTGCACCTCTTAAATATAGGATCACTTTTGTGTGCATATGACTTCCCTCACACTTCAGAATTTGCTGGTTTAAACTCTACTGTGAGAACCTTGCTTGTAATTAAAAAACCAAAACATAAGCAATAGAGTGCCCTGACGAACTGTATGGACTTCACTCTGCTGGCAACAGCAAATCCCCTCAAAAAGGCTGTTGATTTTAATAGCATTTCACTTGATTTGTGTCACTACAGATGAATTTAGAACCACAGTTTGTAATGTCATTGCATTTTTAGCTATGAACACTAGGACTATGTTATTCTTTCTAGTCTCTTCTTTGCACTAACAAGTGTGTTAAGGACTTTCTGAAAAGTCTTTGTAACCTGGGCCAAGGGGGGCTGCAGTCTGTTGGCAGAGATGTACACGTTGTCTTCTCAGAAAATGGACCATAAATAGAAATGCAAGGGTGTGCCATTGAAGCTCTGCCAAAAAAGCAATGCCTACAGGACAGCAAAGAGATGAGATGCCAACACGTAGATCTCTGAGCACGGAGCAATGCTGCTGGAGATGAGAGGATGTGGGGGGAGAAGAGATTCAGCAAGGGTGCTAAGTAGCAGGGGGAGAGCGAAGAAATTCTTTGAATGTAGTGACTGGCAGCTTGATTTCTCAATGAGATAAGAGACGAGTTAACCGAGGGACACGAAGAGGGGAGCGATTTGATCAAATGTTCTGATAGGGGGCTTGGCAACTGCGCTTCACTTGGTGTAAACATGGTTACACGGTGAGGCGTTGTAGGAGGTCTGACGGGAAGGTGCTGCAAGGGTCAAGGCAAGAGAGAAACGAACAAAAGAGATTTGGCTCTGCACGTAGGAGAACTGGACAGGCTGAGTCGCTGTGGAAGAGAAGGTATGGGTTTGACACAACACATGTAGAAGTCACACATAGTTGTCAGAAAATCACAGGTTTTGGCCTGGAGTGATGGAGAATCTGGTAGTTACGTTAGAACTAGCAGGATCTAGCAGGCGAGATCAGCCATTCTGAGTTTTCCACGGTGAGTTCAAACTGCTGATGGGCCAGCTTAAATAATGGACAGGGAAAAAAATAAGAATGACTGCAAGGAAGGAAACAAGTCAACACAGCCAGATTTGGGTGCCATTGATATAAACATAGGTGCTGGTTTCAGTGAGAGCTGCTAACTATTTCTGGTTTGCAATATCTTTATCAACTGATAACGCTTGACTGTTGAACTGGGGAGGAAGGTAGGAACTCACGTATTTTTGTATCCACTCTTGCCACAGATCTACCCTTTCACGATCCTTTTTCACTTTAATCTCAAACTCCACGTGTAGCAAACACACAAATATTTGAGTGTAGCAGGCCAAAACCAGAATATGAATGCTCTCTAAGTCTAATGAATATATAGCCAGGCTCACATGTATATGCAAAAACATATGGCCTAAGAATTGCATTTATATTTAATTGCACATTTGTGAGAGAGTAGCCTGCTTATGTGCATTTGAATTTTATTTAATGTCAAAGATAATGATTTCTTGTTCAATTTTTAAATAAAATCCTTTGTTGTTACCAAGACATGAACTGTAGACATAAATCATATGTCACCATCCACGTGGGTGACAAACAGGTTACAACCCTTTTAACCAAAGCCTCAGTCATTCAAGGGCTTCAGGACCCTTCTGCAGTAGAGCAGGAGATACATATACATACAGTTGGGTAGAAATACACCACCTCTCTGGGACCAAGTTGGCTGTAGAGCTGGAAGATGTGAGGACAAGTCTGTAGAGCTCTACACACAAACTGCGTAATCCTCCTGAAAGGGCTCCTTGGGTGCCCGGGAATACCCTGCTAACACAAGTATCTCACTTCTGGAACCCGATCTTGGGTGACAGCGCAGTGATACACTGAACATATGAGCACACACCTTGTGTTCAAGGTTTTTGGCACCACTATATATTGCATGGTACAGAAATTCTGTATCCTTAACAGAAAGGAATTAAATAGAAAATTGTTCTAAGTATCTGAAAACCACTGTAAGTCTGTCCCTTAAGATGAGCAAAGACTGACAAATTTTTTAGGTATCCTACATCTTCTCTGCTTAAGTGCTTTTATAAAGCCTGCTACCATATGTCCTTTGACACTTTTCCATCCACATGCGGGAAAATCTGAAATATTTTAAATGTTTCAAATTAAAGTTTGAGCTGCTGTGTGCACTAAATACTCCACTGTGCTGGGCAAGTTGAGGTGACAGATAAAGTTATTCTTATCAACTGTGGCCTCAGTGGGGTCCTTTTATTTCTTTTAATCACTTCTGTTCTTCCCTTGCTATCTCCTGCAAATGGTTCTATTTCTGCTCTTAAAAATGTTATTTCAGGGATTGGATTTTTTCTTAGGGGACTTACCCAGATTATGCAGTTCACACTTCTATTACTGCAGACTGTGGAAATCTCCCCACCCGCACATCCTGCTCTGATACCAATGCTTATGTCCTGAAGGCGGCAGAGAAATTTATAAAGTTAAATATAGACAGTTTTTGTTTTTGTAAAAAAACAGACCGGAAGACACCAACCATATCTTCACTCTCCTAAAACAACCTGTATAATTCTACCATGTGCAATATTTGGGCCAGGTTTACTGCCTAGGTGCCAGTTCTTGCTTTTTGCTAGCTGTTCAATACGATGATTGTCATTCAACTTCCCAGCTTCCAGAATTCAACCCATTTTGCTACTTGCTGAGAAACTCTGCTTAGGTTACTCAGCTGTCTTGCTTCTCTGGCAGTTCATTAGCACCCCAATAAACATGTCTCCGCTAGACCCAAAGAACAAGATTGTAAGCTGCAGAAAAAGAGAGGAATTAGCCCAGTCTCTATGAGCCAGATGCATCCAGCTTTCCTCTAGGTTTTACAGCTGCACCTTTGAATCTGCTCACACTGCTCCCAGTAACCAAGGGAGTTGCTCTTGTAGAACCAGAGCAAGATTCTCCTGTGAAATGTTCAGGAGCCCTGGGAAAGTAGATGCCTTGTTCTGAGCATCTGCTACGAGGATGTAGTGAATTATCCATAATTTGAATGCCTGAAGCGAATCACTCCCAGGCTTACTGACGTTGGCAGTAACACAGAGAACATGTTTTATACTGGTGAACTTGCACAGGGTTAGGACAGGCTCCTCCGTGATGAAGGTACAAATAATCCTTTGCTCAGCTGTTCTCTCTTAGGCAAAAATGCAGAAAGGAAAATCTAGTTTCTTCGGGTCATACCCAAACTGGGAATTTGCTCCATTTTTTTTTCTTAGTGCCCACCTATCGTGGCTCCTGTCTGTTACTGTTTCCTTCTGAAGACAAAGGCGTGACTTACACTGCTGGCAAAACTGCAGTGCTGCAAACCCCACAGTTTATTCTGGCAGTACAAGGTGTTTGCAGCTACCCAGGCTGCTGATGGCGGGATAGGGATTACTTCTTCATGCCATGCAGACACATTTTTTGAGATGTTCATTTACAAGGTAGAATAGGCAGTCACCACAGACGTGTGACCGAGTAAAGACCCAGCATTAACGTCCGGCTTAATTATCAGGTAGGGGAGTTGCTTCCAGAAACAACATTGAGACTATGAGCATAGGAAAGAGTGCTGGCTGATTCTACCAAAACGTGCCTGGATTTTGAGCCATGTCAATTTATTAATGAGTAGTCAGATATCTGTTTCATTGCTAAATAACCATGCAGGCTCTGTGCTGAGATTTTAATCTGTTCAGATACCTGTGGTAATAGGCTGTAAAGCAAAATGCAGTTCAACTGTCACATGCATTGAAGATTGATGTGCCCCAATTTTTACGTGATAGGAACATTAAACTTCTTTCCTACATTCGCAGGTGCACCAGTAGGCTGCAGCTGGTATTTTAGTCTGAGTGGTCAGAAAGAAAAGGCAGCACAGCACTGCACCACAAATTCATTAATTCCCAAAGCCACAGCAGGAGACAGGGAGATGGGAATTAACCACAGCAGATGGAGACATAAAGCTTGCTTAAGTCCCCTTCACCCCCAACAGGCTCCATTTCTCTTCCCCTCCTCCCTGGTGTATCCTGCAACAAAGCCTACAACAATCACCGAAAAAGGAAATTCTTGAGCTTATTGCTTAGCTAGGCTCTAAGATGCAACACTCAACCTAAATCCAACAAGAAACTAGAACTGATTTCATTCTGGGGTTATTTTTTAGACAATGTGGGAAAAAAAACCCCACCACACTTCTATTTTCTATTTAGAGTGCAATAGCAATCAAAAATGGAAGAAATATGTCCTAGCACAGAAGAGAGCAGCGCTGTTCTACGACCATGGATGAAAATAGGGTTTGTGTTTACTGTGCTTGTACAATGCTTGGATTCAAATTCTGCTAAAATAACTTAGCATGCTGCAATGGCACACACTGTACACACTGCTGCTGAATTAACAGAACCGGAATGCCTGATAATAAAACATGCCAATTTGCCTAAAATCAGTTATGAAGAAAAGCAAAATAAAGTTAACTAAAGTAATAAATTATGATGTTGTCTTTTTGAAGCAGAGAAGATCACTGTAGTGATTCTCCATCTGCTGAAGAGGTGCCCAGGTTCTTCCCCGCAGTTTGGAGATGCTGTAGGAATTGTGCTGTTATTATCAGTGGCAGGCTTCTCCTGGATAGCATCCTTATTTCAGAAAAGAGATGAAATGTATCAGCAAGTAAATGGTAGAGTGCTACACATGACACTCACTGTCATTCTTAATGTTTCATTTGGAACCACTGTAAAGAGAAATGTTATCAGCTCCCCATAGGCTGGAAAGGGTCATCCATGGGTCTTCTGAGAATCAACCATGCTACCAAGAACAAGACTGAAACCCTTTTTACTTCTTTCATTAGTTGACGTTGTATCCCCTCTGTCTTGGCCACTACATACAGACTGGGAAAATGACTCAAGAAGATCACAGACATCATGTAAAAAACAAGTGCTGGCCCCCCCCACTGTCTTCTGCATTTTGAAGTCACAGCATTTTACATCCTTGCTGCACAGTTCACTGAGTGCAAGGCAGCAGAGAATCAAACTCAGCTCCTGTTAAAAGAATGTGAAATCAAAGTCTGGAAAGTCCAATAAAACCAAAGGTGTGTTAGTACCTCCTACTATGTGGGGATTTTCATGCATCTCTGGAGGCAGTGCTTTTTATTCCTTGCTTGTCTTTCAGGATATGATGTAACAAGATGATCTGAGACAAACTAAGAGCTTGTGGCCACAGACACAAGAAGAACCATTCCCCTCACCATCTCCCCCACCGTCTCCCCTCCTGCTGCCTATGTGCCCTGCTCTCTTAAAAGCTCGACCTGATTCTCACAGGCTAGATAGCACGGTGAGCTGACCTAACTCACTAGAAAAGCATAAAACATAATTCAGAAATATCACAGTAATGTTTTCTGTGGGGCTTGGAGTTGCATCAGTTTACTTTGCAATCCCATGTCTGACAGTGATGGTACGAAGTAGTGAGAAGAAAGGACTGCACAGCCAGAAGCGGGGGGCTGAAGGAGCAGTGAAGGAGGAAAGGAGAGTGGGACCAGGAGGAAAGAGTGAGGCAGGAGGGTGAAGGAATGAGACCTCCCTTTCCAAAACAGAAAACTGTTCAGTTGCAGCATGGAACAGCACCCTCGCCTGCATTTGAAAACTATGCTCTCAGTTCCATATTTATGTGCCTTGTTAAGGTCTGCATCTCCATCCCGGAGTATTTTCGCTTCTTCAGAATGATTATTTTTGAGCATTGAAGTAGTACTTAGAAACAACCACCATGTCAAAAAAAAACACCCGAAAAGATAAGCCATCTCGGATCCCCCTGGCTGATAGTACACGATTTTCTGCTCTGAACTGTTCAGATTCTCAACTGACAAGATCATCAGCTGATGAAGGAAGCAGTGTGGTAAACTATTCTGATTTTATGAATGAAGATTAAAGGTCTCTTAAATCTTCCTGCTGATCCCAGAGGACCCTGTGGTTTAATATGGAGAGTTTGAATGACTGGTTCATGTCAAACAGCAAGCCTGTGGCACATGGGACTGCCAGAGTCCCACTTCAATGTCTGCACCCAAAGCACTCCTTCACTCTGCAGAGACCCTCAGTTCCATGGCTATGGTACGAAAGTGGTGACAGGCAGCAGATTTTCAAACTTCTTCATTCTTTAACTTGTTTGGTTTTTTAATTATTGATTGTCAAAATAATTACAGCGTACAATATTTACTTTAGAATCAAATGATCTTTTGTGCTTTCCAGTTTTCTTAAAGGTGGCTCTCACGAACAGATTGTGTACTAGCACAACTCCTACGTTTCCAAGGTATGGTTAACCCAGGGCCAGTGCTGAAATGCTGAACACTGAACACAACATGGGCAAACCACCTCATCCTGTTACGTTTCCTCTGCACTGTGTTGCCCACCGTGGCTGCCCATTGGGATATTTCTGCACAAAGAATAAGAGCTTTCTGTACCCAGGCTCCTGGGTCGGAGCAAGCCATTTATATCATGACATTTCAGTCCATACGAATGTGTTCTTGAGAACACTAAATTAATTCATGTCTTGGGGCACCATAAAATACTTCATGTAAGGACCTTTACCTTACTTTTTAAGTAATGGCATCAAGGGCAGAAAATGTGAAGATACTGCTTCAGGTATCAGAAGGCATCAGATCTGTCAGTCTAGAGACTATTGACAAATACAGATTGTGCCTACATCAATCTACTGTCAGTTTTCCCTAAATTAAAGTTGTAAATCATTACTAAATGGCAAGAATACCTTCCTTCGGACAATGTGCATAAATTGAGGCCCAGTCACTTAAAAAAAAAATCAAATCCTTGAGTCTACTTTTCAAAACACAATATGGGCCATATCCATATATACATATACGTGGATAAATACTACACTATAATCACACTGATGACATAGATCTGTGTGAATGCAGAGAAAAGGACAAACCTTTAACTCAGACTAAGTAATGAACAGACGTAAGACTAAGAAACAATTTAATAGTTTAAGCCATCGGCAACATCTTGTGAAATGTGTAAATACTGTACAGCACTGCCAGAGAGCAACGGCATCAAGCTGCGTAACGGGAGAGACTTCTTCAGCAAGTTCACTGCAGGCCGTCCTTCCTTCCTATGTCACAGAAGCTCGATAAGTCATCTGAGAACAAATGTCTCAAAGCGGATTGTTTCCTCCCCAAAATACTCTTGACTTACAAATGAAAACAGAGCAGCATATTTTGCAGCCTGGGTTGCGCTCATTGTCAGCTGTAGAGCGTTGTTTGGTGTGGAGTATTTAAATATTCAGTAAAATGTGAGCCGTAAATGTTTTTCAGGTTTTCTAGTCAAATAAACCTAACCATTCTGGAGTTTCTTTGTTGTTTGGGAAATAATTAACAGCAGAGTAATTATCATTCAATCCAAACTTTTATTGGTGAAATGATCCAGCTTGCAAAGCGGATCTGTGACTGACCCTGCCGGTGCACGCAGCGGGTCCCGCCAGACAAAGGCCACTGCTGCCATCTGCCGAGGAAGAGAGGAAACGGGGCGGAAAGGGCCCAGGGGCAGAACTCCTCTCCTGCGGGCCGCTTCAGGGAGAAACCCCTGCCGAGGTGCCGCCAGCAAGCCCAGCTCCCCACGATCCACAAGGCCAAAAACTTCAATACACACAACTTTTTCTTCAGCTCATCCTAAAACACAACTGAAAGAACGACGGAGCCCAGCTGCTGTCACAGCCTCCATGCCCCCAGGTGTCGTGTGTCCAGCCGCAGGAACGATGCGACCGCTTTCCAGGGTGAAACTTTCCTGTCACGACCAGCGGTAACGCCCGCGTTTCTGATGCCGCGGAGGCATTCCCTGCCATAGGATCACCGCGCACCACAGGACGACGGCTGTGCAACTCGGTGGTTATCACCTCAGGGCCGCGTTGGCAGGTCCCGATCGATGCATGTCCCTTCGGAGCAGCCCGGGGACACGCCGACCCCAGCGCCCGCCTCCCAACTCCGTCCCAGAGCGGCGGGGAAAGCCCCGAGGGGGGCCCCACGCGCGCCCGAGCCGGGGCGCGC